>Ga0181531_10002108_pt1 | contig 12462 bp, 13 predicted proteins | sample PEATcosm2014_Bin_38_FD_119743 | JGI IMG/M metagenome (GOLD analysis project Ga0181531, IMG submission 119743) | Peatland microbial communities from MTU Mesocosm Facility, Houghton, MI, USA - PEATcosm2014_Bin11_10_metaG | ecosystem: Environmental > Terrestrial > Soil > Wetlands > Peat | place... | reverse complement strand
TCGGACTCTTCAGTCGCTCTTCGTTGTTGGTTCCCACGTCCAGCAAAATCGGCAAACAATGTTCCGGATGAATCCCGCCCAGCGCCGTGTACAGCGCCATCTTCCCAATAGGAATGCCCATGCCGCCCGCGCCCTGATCACCGAGCCCGAGTATTCGTTCCCCATCGCTGAAGACAATGCATTTCACGCCGTCGTATCGCGGATGGCTCAGAATCTGCGCAATGCGCTCCTTGTTCGGATAGCTCAAAAACAAGCCGCGCGGTTTCCGCCAAATTTCACTAAATCGCTGGCAACCTTCGCCCACCGTCGGCGTATACACCAGCGGCAACAGTTCCTCCACGTTGCGCTCCACCAGCGCATAAAACAGCGTTTCGTTGGTGTCTTGCAAATCGCGCAACAACGCATATTTCGTAAAGGGTGTTGGCTCGCGCTCAAGCGCCCGCATCCGTCGGCCAATCTGCTCGTCGAGCGTCCCGACGTGCGGCGGCAACAATCCATGCAGCGAGAAAATATCCCGCTCGTGGTCGGTAAACGCCGTGCCCTTATTCAGTCGCGGATTGTTAATGAGGTCGTAGCCCGCAAGGGAAACTTGCATGGTGTTCATGTTCGACTCCGAGCCCTGCGCCGCCGATTCCGTGCGCTTGGCTTCATTCACTCAGATGGGGCTACCGTAAGGGCGGGATACAGAAATTCTGCTTCTCAGTACTTGGAAGTGCGTTCGGAAACACGCTCGTACTGCGGGGAGACCTTAACTACGAGTGTTGTTCCATCCAGGAACCCACCAACGCCGCGGCGTGCTCACACAGCTTGCGGTCTTCCTCACCAAACGCCGCGGCAGCATGACTGTCGATATCCAATTCGCCGACCACTTTTCCATGCACAAACACCGGCACCACAATTTCCGACTTCGTCTCTAGCGAACACGCGAGATACCGCGGATCGGCATTCACGTCGTCTACTACCACCGTCTCGCCGCTGGCCGCTGCTGCGCCACAAATACCTTGGTCGAGCGGAATCCGCGTATGCGGCGTCATCGCGCCTTGAAAAGGTCCCAACGCCAGCATCGGCGGGTTCGCGCCCTCTTCCAGCATGTAGAATCCCACCCAGTTGTAATTCGTCAGCTGCTCATGCAGCAGCTTCACGATGCCGGCCATCAAAAACTGCGCCGAAGCCGCCTCTGCCGCCACCTTGTCGAGCGCCATACGCAACTCTGTCTTGGGCATACGCGCCGCGGTTGTCGTATCGCTGGTCATTCCACTATTCAACCACAAGCGCCCGCCAACTTGCACGGCCCCGGCAAACAGCGCCCCTCAGTGAAAAAGCTTCAGCGAGTGGAATCGGCGGACCGCGTGATCGGCGCGTCCTTGGCACTGAGCATCGGTTGGGGCGGACCCAAAACATCCGAGGCGGCCGTGCCGGTGATCAACCTGGCGCCGCGGCTGAACGTCAGGTACTCGAAGCCCCATTGAATGAACACCATCACGCGGCTTTGAAACTCCACAATATAAATGAGGTGGATGAACAGCCAGATCAGCCAGGCCAACAAACCGGATACCTGGATACCGAAAATATTGGCTACCGCGGCAGCGCGCCCGATCACCGCCATGTCGCCCTTGTTGAAGTAATGAAAAGGCTTATCCAATCCTTGCTTCCCTGCCAGCCGCGCCAGAATCGCGCGCCCTGCGTAATTTCCTCCCTGAATGGCGACCTGCGCGACCCCCGGCAACGCCTTGCCGTTCTCGGTGAAATGCGCCAGGTCACCCACGATCCAGATGTCCGGAAAACGCGGCACGGTCAGATCGGGATTCACCGTGATGCGGCCCGTGCGGTCGGTCTCCGCCTGCGTGCGCTCCGCGAGATGCTTGCCGAACGGCGTAGCGATGATGCCACCGGCCCACAGCACCGTCTTGGCGGCCATCTGTTCGATCTTGCCGTCGCCGTGCTTAAAGGTGACGCCATCGCCGTTCATGTCCGTAACCATCACGTTTTTCAGCACTTCCACGCCCAGCTTGGTCACCAGCTTCTCGGCCTTGGCAGAAAGGGGCGGAGGATACGACGGCAACACGCGCGGCCCGCCCTCGATCAGCAGGATACGCGCATCGCGCGGATTGATGTGGCGAAAATCGTTGCGCAGCGTTTCATTGGCAATTTCCGCCAGCGCGCCCGCCAGTTCCATGCCTGTCGCGCCGGCCCCCACGATCACGAACGTCAGCCACGCGCGAACATCCTCGGGCGTTTTCGCGCGTTCCGCCTCCTCGAAGGCGTACAGAATTTTGTGCCGGATGTCCGTGGCTTCCTCGATGGATTTCAGGCTGGGCGCCCAGGTGCGCCATTGGTCGTTGCCGTAGTACGAGGATTGCGAACCGGTGGCCACGATCAGCGAGTCGTACGGGAAGGCGCCGCCATCGCGCAGGGTTATGCGCTTCGCCACCGGGTCAATGTCCGTGGCTTCGCCGAGCAGCACTTGGGTATTTTTCTGCTTGCTCAAAACGCCGCGCAACGGCGCCGCAATATCTCCCGGCGAGAGCGAACCCGTCGCCACCTGATACATCAGCGGCTGGAACAGGTGGAAGTTTCGGCGGTCGATGAGCGTGATGTCGGCGTCGGCGCGCTTGAGCCGTTGCGCGGCCACCAGGCCGCCAAACCCGCCTCCGAGAATCACTACTTTGTGCCGCTCCGCCATCACCGCGCTCCTTTCGTCGAGCCCAGAATCAACGTAACCGCTCTTCAGCAAGAGTACTCAAATCTGGTATGCTCTCGATACTTCAGATGCGGTGGGTTCCCGCTCCGACTCTGGTTTTTTTCGCTGCCAACCGCCCGCAGACGGTTCGTGGAGTTGCCCTGTGAAATCTCCTTCCCTGCTTGTCACCTCGCGGTGCCTGCGATGCCGGTTTCTCCCTTTGCGGTCTCTGCGCCGTCCGTCTCTAGCCATCCTGTCTTTACTTTTCCTGTGGCCGATGTTTGCCATGCAGGCGCGGCCCGCGACGGAAGACGCCGCCGAGGCGACGCGACCGCGTGCCATCGTTATCGGGTTCATGGGCGGAAACGTGGGCTCGCACAATGCCACGCGCAACGAATTGATTATCGCCAACCGCCTGCGCGTCACCTATCCACACGGCGCCTATATCGAGATTTACGAGAATCGCCGCCTGGAAGACGCGCACCAGAAAATCCTTTATCTGCTCGGAGAACGGCCGGGGCTAGCTCTTTCGGCGGAGCAGAAAACCGGCGCGCGCATCATTTTATACGGCCACAGTTGGGGCGCTTCAGCGGTAGTGGCACTCGCCGAAGAGTTACAACACGACGGCATTCCCGTGGCTCTGACGGTGCAGGTCGACAGCGTAGAGAAAAACGGGAAGGACGATTCCGTGATCCCCAGCAACGTCGAGCGCGCCGTGAATTTCTACCAGCCCAGCGGCATGCTGCACGGCCGCACGGAAATCCGCGCGGCGGACGCTTCGCGCACGCAAATCCTCGGCAACTTCAAGGTGAGCTACAAACAAGCCCCCGCGGAGTGCCGCCCTTATCCCTGGTTCGAGCGCGTCTTCATCAAGGCGCACATCGCCATCGAGTGCGATCCCGTCCTCTGGCAGCGCATCGAAGGTTTAATCCGTGAATCACTCCACGAGTCTCTGGGCGGGCCAGCAGAAGAAACCGCTACGCGGTAGGAAACAACAGCGCGTTAGGAACCGCAGCGCGGTGAAGAAATCACGCGCCTCGTTGAGAGAATCCGGCAGCGCGATGAGGAACTAGGTAGCTCGATGCGACAAGAGGTTGCGTTGGACAATCCGGAAGCCATGCGACAGCGGCACGATCGCGAATGGCAATTCCTGCGGCTCTTATGCGCCGCGAATCTTCCGGAAACGCTGCGCACGGAACTTTGCGCGAATACCTCTGCGGAATCGTTCACGGAAGTATTGAACCGCGTGGCGTTTGAAGAGATAAGCCGCGTGACCACGCGCGCAACGCACGGCTCAACCGAAGCGCTACGCGAACATCTTCGCTCGCGACTAACCGCGCGAGGATTTCCCGACGTGGACTTCGACGATTTGCTGGATGGAGCGGAACCGGAAACAGGTGACGTGGTGGCGCGCATCCGTGCGGCGCATCACCTGCTTACGTCCTAGGCAATGCCGTCGCCGCGCGTTTGTGCACGGCGGCGTTCGGCGGCCCAATTGGCGAAGCGGCGCAGTCCAACGCGGTGTCGCCAAGCGAGGCTAAAGAATTTCGTGGGCGTCATCTCGCCGGGTTGCGTCCCGAGATAAGTCTCGAAGCGCCACAGCAGGTACGGACTTTTCCAAGGGCGCAGCCGGTAGCCGCGCGCCGAGATCCAGTAGTAGCGAAGCGAATTGAGCATGGCCACCAATCTTCGCGCCATGGCGCGAAGTCGTCAGTCGGATTATACCGCGATGATGGTTTTTACTTGTAGGGGCGTCCCGCCATCGCGGGACTGCGCCTCGGCTTGGCAATATCGATACGTCGCAGATCGCGGCCGCTTCCGATCGCGCACTAGTTCGCAGATAGCGGTGCAGAGATGTGTTCGTGGACCAGCAGCCAGTTGGCGCCGTGCTTTTCCCAGATACCGGTGTAGCGCAGATCCATCTCTTCGGTTTTGCCGCTCTTCTCTATCTCTACGAGGTGCATGGGAACGGTGGTCCAGGCGATCATGCCGCGCCGCGAGACGCGCAGATCTTTTCCGGCAGTGAGCTTGATGCTGTTGGCGGCGTCCAGAAATTCCTTTTGCACGCCGTCGTGATACTCCGCCCAACTGTGATAAGAGAACGGCGCTACATCGTAAAAGACCAGGCCGTTGGCTTTGGCGTAGAACTTGGCGGGAGCATCCGCATTGCCGCTGCTCCAGGCGGTGCAATAATCGTCGGTGAGTTTGCGGAACACGGAATCGTCAATGACCTTCTGTTCGGCGCGCGCGCCGACGAAGGTGAGCAATCCGCCGACCAAGGCTAATGCGACGTACAGCAGCCAGTGACCGCGGCCAACACTTCGCGCCACAGCGCCTGCCGAATTGGACGTCATTCCGAGCCCTCCGAATATGCGATAGGCGCGCTGGGAAGCTGCCTGCATTCTCCTACGATTGCCCCTACCCTATGGTGAAACGCCAATTTTTGCAAGGAGCGCGGTCGATCCATGTCAACGCTCGTTAGAAAATGTTCCCTTTCCTTACCTCATTAAATGGCCCTTTGGGGGCACGTCCCTAGCAACTTGTTCGGCGGCGTGCCCAGCGAGCGTCCAGCTGTGTAATTGGTCCAATCGCGCCAAGACACCTACGTGTAAGAACCCAGTCCAAAACCGCCCGCCTGCCAGGGACCGCCGTTCGCCGGTAAAACCGGGGCACCCGCCGAATCGCGCGTGAGCCTACGCCCGCCATGGCCGAAACTTAGCCTGTAAGCGAAACGGGGACTGCGAACCAAGCAACTCGGTGAGTGCCCGGCAAGTCCCCGGTAATTGCAAGGAGACGCCATGACAGCCCAACAGCTCAAAACGAACGCCCTGAACAACACCCTGGGAGCCGCATTGCTGCTTTTCGGCGCGCTCCTCTCCTGCGCGCGTCTGGCGACCGCCACGGAGCACGTCTCCGGCATGTGGAACCTCTACGGCGCGGAGGCGTTGGGCATGCTGCCGGCAACCGGCCTGGCCGCGGCGCGCGTGCTGCAGAGCCTAACACTCGACCCCGCCGGTGCCGCCTCCGTAGCGCTGCAGTTCTTGCTATCATGCTGGCCCGTGGCGGCCATCTTTCTAGGAGCGATCCTGTTGCGGCGGAATTTTGCGCAAGCCCTGACGATGCAATCGGGGCCATCAGGCGACGCGCGAGAAAACAGCTCCGGCCTGCGGGGAGAACGATCATGAGACGCGAACTGCAAGGCGGCGTGGTCAGCGGCGCAATCATCGTGCTGATCGGTTCGGCGTTCCTGCTGGACAATATGGGCATCATCTCGATCGGCCACCTGTTCCACTTCTGGCCGTTGCTCCTCATCGTGGGCGGCCTGGTATCGATAGCGTCGCCGCAAGGACGGGTGAAGGGCGTGGTGCTCATCATCGTGGGCACCGTCTTCCAACTGGACGCGTTGGGCATCGAACATTTTCGCTGGGGGCAACTGTGGCCGCTGGCGCTGATTGGCGCCGGCCTGGCGGTGATGTGGACCACGCTGGAAGGCCATCGCGCGGGCGGCGGCAACCCAGGAGATCCGCGCAACACGCTCAACGAATTCGCGGTCTTCGGCGGCATCGAACGCCGGATCACCAGCCAGGACTTCAAGGGCGGCAGCGTGACGGCCATCTTCGGCGGGGTGGAACTGGACCTGCGCGACGCCAACATTGCCGACGACCAAGCGGAGCTGCTGGTCAACGCAAGCTTCGGTGGTTGCGAATTGCGCGTGCCGGAGTCCTGGGAAGTGGTGACGCACGGCCAAGGCATCTTTGGCGGCTATGTGGATAGCACCCGGCCTCCGCAAAATTACGCGCAGAACGCGCTGAACGCCGCCCCGCGCAAGATACTGATGCTGCGCGGCATTGCGCTTTTCGGCGGCGTGGAGATCAAAAACTAAGGCGCCCTATGGATTCTTCCGCACTGCGCTACCGGAGGATCAGCGCCTACGCACTGGCGTGGATTCCGCTAAGCCTGTTTCTCGCGTACCTGCTGCACGCGAGCGGTCACCTGCCATGGGCCGGAGCAATCGCGCTGGCGCTCCCACTCGGGGTGGTGTACGGCTTCATGTGCCTCTCGGCGCGCTATTCGTGCAAAAGTGCGCCACTCGAGCGCACGACGACGGCGCGGCTGGCGCTGACGCACGTGACCGCGGCGGCGCTGGTGAGTTTATTGTGGGTCAAGCTGGGGATATTGCTGGCGCTAGGCGCGACGCAGTTCGCTATTTTTCGTGGCCTGAGCGCACAGTATATTTCGGTGCAGCCGCTGCTCTTCGCGGCGGGCATCCTGGTCTACCTGCTGGCGGTGTCGTACTTCTACGTGACGCTGTCGCTGGAAGCTTCCCGAGAGGCGCAAGAGCGCGTCTTGCAGAGCAACGTTCTGGCGCGCGACGCGGAGCTAAAGGCGTTGAAGGCCCAGGTGAATCCGCACTTTTTATTCAACAGCCTGAACTCCATCAGCGCGCTGACCACCATCGACCCCGCCAAGGCGCGCGAAATGTGCATTTTGCTGGCGGAGTTTTTGCGCATGACGCTGGGACTCGGCGAAAAGGCCGCCATTTCTCTCCGCGAAGAATTGCAATTACTGGAGCGCTTTCTGGCGATTGAAAAAGTGCGCTTCGGCGCGCGGCTGCAGATGCGCGAGGACGTGCAAGAAGCCGCCAAAACCGCCATGATTCCGCCGCTGCTCCTGCAGCCGCTGGTGGAGAACGCGGTGACGCACGGCGTGGCCAATTTGCTGGAAGGCGGCGTGGTGCAGGTGGCCGCGCAGGCAAACGGCACGCGCTTGACGATTGCGGTGGAGAACACGTTCGACCCCGACTCGGTGTCCGTGCGGCGCGGGGGGCTCGGTCTGGCCAACGTGCGCCGGCGTCTCGAGGCTCGCTACGGCAAAGACGCGGAGATGCGCGTGAGCGCGGAGGGCGGCACGTTTCGCGTGCTGCTGGCATTGCCGTTTGAAGCGGGCGCGGAGGCTTCCGCGGAGCCGGCGGTTGGCGAAGCGCTGCTCGCGGAACGGGCGAGATGACGGCAGGCACAAAGAACACCGCAACAATTGCCGCCGCGAGCGAGTCCCTCGGAGCCATCATCGTGGACGATGAAGAGCTGGCGCGCCATGCGGTGCGCGAACTGCTTAGCGCGCATCCCGAGGTTCACGTGCTGGCGGAGTGCGCCAACGGCATCGAGGCCGTCAAAGCCGTCGGCGAACATAAGCCGGCGCTGATTTTTCTGGATGTGCAGATGCCCAAGCTGACCGGCTTCGATGTTTTGGAATTGATCGAGACCGACGCCGCGGTGATTTTCACCACGGCCTTCGATCAATACGCGATGCGCGCGTTTGAAGTGCACGCCGTCGACTATTTGCTGAAGCCGATCAGCCGCGAACGCTTTGAAACCGCGCTGCAACACGCCAAGACGCGTATCGGTAAGCGGGCGCACCAGCCGCAGCCGCAAGAACTGGCTGCGGCCGCGCGCGGTCCGCAGCAATTCCTGGAGCGCGTGGTGGTGAAGGACGGCACACGCGTGACCATTCTTCCGGCGGCCAAGCTCGATTACGTGGAGGCGCAGGACGATTACGTCTCGCTGGCCAGCGCTGGCAAAAAGCACCTGAAGCAGCAGACCATTGCCAGCCTCGAAGCTTGTCTCGACCCGCGGCTCTTTGTGCGCATTCACCGCTCGTTTCTTGTAAATTTGGAACGCGTGACGCGCATCGAGCCTTACGGCAAAGACAGCAAAATCGCAATTTTGGCGGATGGCACGCGCTTGCCGGTGAGCCGCAGCGGCTATGCAAAGTTGCAGGAGTTGCTGGAGCAGCGCAGGTAAGAAACTGGTGCGGCGCACATGCGGGACGCCTCTGGTTTAACGCCGCATTTCAATTGGCGAGGCGGCGGACCCAGATGCGGCTGGTGGCGGGTTTGCCCAGGTGCATCAGTTTTCCGCCGGCACGCACGGTCATCGTTTCATCGTATTCGCGGTGCAAAATCTCCACCGTGGTGGCCGGGCGCAATCGCAAGCCATCCAGAAATTCCAGAAATTGCGCGTCTTTCTCGTACACGCACAAAATTTCCGCCTTCTCGTCGGCCCGCATATCGGCCAGCAGCACCGCGCCGCTGCGCCGCAGCTTGGCAATGCCGCCGCGCATGGGCACGCCGTGTGGACACGTTTTCTGGTCGCCGAAACGCTTCAGCAGCAGCGCTTCCACTTCCGGCGAAATGGCGTGTTCGAGGCGCTCCGCCTCGTCGTGCGCCTTGGCCCACGATAGTCCAATCACCTCGGTGAGCAGCATCTCCGCGAGCTGATGGCGCACTGCGAGGCGTTCGGCGACGCCGCGGCCCTTGGCGGTCAGCGAAATCGCGCCGTCGCGGCCAACGCGCACGTGGCCGTCGCGCGTCATGCGTTTCAGCGCGGCGGTCACCGCAGGCGGCGTGACGTGCAGCTCTTCCGCCAGCCGCGCGCTGATCGGTGTGTGGTCTTCCTCGAGCATCTCCCAAATCGCTTTTAGATAATCTTCCTGGGAAACGCTGGTTTTTTCGCGCTTCAATCGCGGCTCCTCAAGTGTTTTACGTGGCACAGACTTTAGTCTGTGCGCTTTTCGTTCACTCTAGTGAGAGCTTATCTGTTTCGGGAACGCTTCGCGGCAATTTTCTTCCCGAGAGATTTCGCTGCCGGCTTGGTGGCCGTTTTCGTATGCCCATTTGAGAGCATGCGCAAAAAATGCCGGTGCACCGTGGGATCGCTGGTCAGCTCCGGATGAAAGGTCGCCGCCAGAACTCTGCCCTGCTGCACCAGGGCAGGCTTACCAGAATATTCCGCCAGCACCTCAACGCCTTTGCCAATGCGCTCGATAATCGGCGCGCGAATAAAAACCATTTCCATCGGCGCATCCGCAAGCTTCGATTCACCGAAGAAAATATCGCTGGCCAGTTGCCGGCCGTAGCCGTTGCGAAGAACCGTCATGTCCAGGATACCGAGCGAATCTTGCGCCGGATTTAAGACTTCGCCGGCCAGCAAAATGGCGCCCGCGCAAGTGCCGAATACGCCTTGGCCGGCGTCCACAAATTTCTTGATAGCGTCGTACAGCCCCTCTTCGTGCAGGAATTGCAGTTGCGTGGTGCTTTCGCCGCCGGGGAGAATCAAGCCGTCCAGCCCGACGAGATCGGCGGCGGTGCGAACCTCGACTGTCTCCGCGCCGAGTTGTCGCAGCATGGCGCCATGCGCCGCAAAATCTCCTTGCACCGCGAGAATGCCGATTTTCAAGATTGCTCCGCAGACCGCCGCACGCTACCAGCCGCGCGTCGAAAGCATGTCCTTTTCTTCCATCTGGCGCACGTCGAGCCCCGGCATAGCCTCGCCCAATTCTTCGCTGGCCTCTAGCACAGCCTTGGGATCCGCAAAGTGCGTGGTGGCCTTTACTACGGCCTTGGCGCGCGCTTCCGGATCGCTGGACTTGAAAATCCCCGAGCCCACAAACACCGCTTCCGCGCCCAGCGCACGCACCAGCGCGGCATCCGCCGGCGTGGCAATGCCGCCGGCCGAGAAATTCGGCACCGGCAATTTACCCGTCTTCGCCACTTCACGGATCAACTCGAGCGGCGCGCCAAGTTCCTTGGCCTCGCGCATCAACTCATCGTCGCGCATGGTGGTCAGCTTTTTCATTTGCGACACGATGGTGCGCATGTGGCGCACGGCTTCCACCACGTTGCCGGAGCCCGCTTCGCCCTTGGTGCGAATCATGGCCGCCCCTTCCGCCACGCGCCGCAGCGCTTCGCCCAAATTGCGCGCGCCGCAAACGAAGGGCACGCGATAATCGTGCTTCCAGATATGGTTTTCTTCGTCCGCCGGCGTCAGCACTTCGCTTTCGTCGATGAAGTCCACTTCCAGCGCCTGCAACACCTCGGCTTCCGCGAAATGGCCGATGCGCACCTTGGCCATCACCGGGATCGTGACCGTGGCCATAATTTCGCGAATCACTTTGATGGACGCCATGCGCGCCACGCCGCCCTCTTTGCGAATGTCCGAGGGCACGCGTTCGAGCGCCATCACCGCGCATGCGCCGGCCTTTTCTGCGATTTCCGCTTGCGCGGCGTTGGTGACGTCCATGATCACGCCGCCTTTGAGCATTTCGGCGAGCCCGACTTTAACTCGCCACTCATTGGAGCCGGTCTTCGCTTCCGCCTGGCCGTTCTTGCTGCCGTTCTTGTGCGACTTGCCGTTCGTTTTGTTCGCGTCCATACTTTGCCTCCGGAAATGTTTGAAATCTGAAAAACCTAAACCGCTTTTTCTTTTGCGCCGAGCACCACAAACCGGCCCCGCGCCCGCGCCAGCACGGTATTGTCCGCCGCATCGCGTATCTCGCACATGTGAAACAGATTTCTTCCGCGCGCCGCCGTCTCAAATGCTTCCACCACGATTTCCCGATCCACTGGGATAGGCCTCAGATACTCGATGGTCATGTCGGCGGTGACCGCTTGCACTGCGCGGAAGCGGCAGACCTTGCCCATGGCTTCGTCCATTAATAGCGCGATGATGCCGCCGTGCAGCATTCCGCCGCCGCCCTGATAGCGCGCGCCGAGCACAAAACGCCCGATGATGCTGCACTTGGCGTTGTCTTGCGTAAAGGTCAGCAGCATGCCGCCATCGGCAGCCGCGCCGCAGCCAAAGCACTTATTCGCCGGATTCGGCGCTAAAACGAGAATCTCCGTCGCTACCGTTTCACTCACTCAGTTTCCTCTTCGCCCGCTTCTTTGTAGGGGCACGATATATCGTGCCCCTGTTTGCCACGCTCAAACCAGCGCTACCCTGCTGCGCTCCGCCCTTCGCACGCCGCGTTCGCGCTTCTTCATCTCCGCGCGCAGCAAGTCCGCCAGGATTGCCACACCGCGCGCGATTTCCTTTTCGCTCATGGAGGCATAGCTGAGCCGCAACGTATTCGGCAGCGGATTTTGCACGTAAAAATACCGTCCTGGCGCGAACAAAACGCCGCGTTCCTTGGCGTGAATCAGCAACTCGCTGGCGTCGAAGCCCGGCGGCAGCTCCAGCCACAAACACATTCCGCCCTCCGGCTTGGTCCAGCGCGTGCCCGAAGGCATATATTTGCGCAGCGCTTCATCGAGCGCGGCCAATCGCAGCGCATAGATCTTGCGCATTTTGGCCACGTGCTTCGTGAACAGCCCGCGCTTCAGAAATTCCGCCAGCGACGCTTGCGCCAATTGATCCGTGTGAATGTCGGTGTTCTGTTTCACCACGCGCAAACGCTCAATCGCCGCTGCCGGGGCCACAATCCAGCCCACGCGCAATCCCGGAAACGCCACCTTGGCAAAACTGTCGATGTGAATCACCAGGTCGCCGCGATCCAGCTGCTTCAGCGAAGGCACGCGCGGCTCCTGCCCATACAAGCGGCCATAGATGTGGTCTTCCACCACCGGCACTTGATGGCGCGCTGCGAGTTCCAGTAATTTGCGCCGCGACTCCATCGGCAGCGACATGCCGGTGGGGTTGTTAAAGTCCGGCGTCACCACGATCAACTTCACGCGATTCGCCGCCAGCGTATCCTCGAGCGCCTCAATGTCCATACCCAGCGCCGCACCTGGCTCGGCATGCGTACGGACCGGCACCGCCAGGCAGCGCGCCCGGGCGCCATTGAAGATTGCAACTGCGCCCGGATACGCCGGATTTTCGAGAATCACCGAATCGCCCGGACGCACAAACGCTTTGCTGATCAAGTCCAGCGACTGCTGGCAGCCGTCGGTGATCATGATGTTTTCGTCTTTTACCGGGATGCCGTCTTTGCGCAGCAGCTCGATG
>Ga0181531_10002106_pt1 | contig 12464 bp, 7 predicted proteins | sample PEATcosm2014_Bin_38_FD_119743 | JGI IMG/M metagenome (GOLD analysis project Ga0181531, IMG submission 119743) | Peatland microbial communities from MTU Mesocosm Facility, Houghton, MI, USA - PEATcosm2014_Bin11_10_metaG | ecosystem: Environmental > Terrestrial > Soil > Wetlands > Peat | place... | reverse complement strand
TATGCGGTATTAGCCCAGTTTTCACTGGGTTATTCCCCACCTGAAGGAAGGTTATCCACGTGTTACGCACCCGTTCGCCACGCGCCCACAGCCTGTATTGCTACAGACTGCTGCGCGTTCGACTTGCATGTGTTAAGCACGCCGCCAGCGTTCGCTCTGAGCCAGGATCAAACTCTCGTTTGAAATCTGGTGTTTCGACCGTAACAATTTCCGGCTTGCGCCGGGTTGCGACGATCGACACGAACTTTAAATCGCTCGGTTTATCTCAATTCGCCTTGCTCCGGTACACTTGGAACAAGGCAGTAACCAAACGGGTTCTGGCATGTATCATCCGATTGTCAAAGAGCAGGTACTCCCAGGTCAACTGGAAGAACTACAGACGAACCCCCATGCTACAGAAACACAATTTCAGAGTCAAGCATTAATCCTAAGAAAAAATTTGTGCAGAAATGCGCGGAAAAATTTGAAGAAAGGTGAGGGGATTTCGCGACGCGGGTCGTAATTTCGGCAGAGAAAAACGGCGAACACGGGTGCAACACACAGAACGCTTAATGTCAGTTCTGGCCCCGGTTAGAAATTGCGCGGATGTTTGTTTTGAATGAGTTACATCGAATTCTGAATGTGAGGCAGAACCGGTTAGAAATGCGAGAATCCGACGGCGCGTGTTGATCAGAACTTGCTCGAGGCTTCTCGGAATAAAGGCGAGGTAGGGGTGGATCGGGAGGGGCCGGCACACCCATCTTGAGGCTCTCAGCCATCTCACTACGCCAGTCCCCATACCGAACATCAACGCCGCCGTACATGTACGCTCCTTATCAAGCCTAAATAAGTACACGACAGTATGTTACCACAGTAGTAAACCGTAGTCAAGAGGAAGCCGGCTAAGGTTTGAAATGTCTTCAGGCGATCTCCCGTTCTTGCCCTCTAGGAAGAGTCCCTTCGGTTAGGTTTCGGTGGGTGGCAGCGTCCGCAACCAGGGCTGGGTTGGCTTTTCTGGATACCGAAACGTACCGTTTCATGCCTACCGAACATACAGATTAATGCTGAAAGATATGGAAAACAGTATCTAAAACCCATCGTGGAATTCTGTATGTCTGTAAGTTGATGATTACAAAACATATATTCTTTTAGGCACATGGACATGAACGTGCCATAGGGTCTGTGAAGGTATATCGCTATTCTTGGACTTGGGTAATGGGGGCAGTTGACTTTGAACGGGGTCTCACCAACTTTCTCAGTTAAATTTCTAGGAGGCTGTATGAATTGGAAGCGTTTTCTCGTCGCGGTGTTTGCGGCGCTGTTGTTCCTGCCAAGTGTTTCCATGGCACAGAGCATCGTCACCGGCGGCATCGCCGGCACAGTAACAGATCCATCGGGCGCCGTGATCGTGGGCGCAACCTTGACTTTGAAGAACCCTGCTACCGGTGAATCGCTGACAGGAACTAGCAATGGCACCGGCGGTTTTCAATTCACGCTGTTACAGCCTGGAACCTACACATTGGCTGTAACTCAGAGCGGGTTCAAGCAGGCTTCCGAATCAGTGGAAGTCCACCTGGGCCAAATCAGCACGGTGAACCTGAAGATGGAGGTCGGAAGCGGCTCCGTCACCGTGGAAGTAACCGGGCAGGGCGCCCTGTTGCAAACGGAAGATGCGAATATTTCGACGAACTTTGATACCCATGCAATTACAAACGTTCCGAACCCCGGCGGCGACATCACGAACATCGCGCAGCAGGCTCCGGGCGTGTCGATGAATACGACCGGCAGCGGCTACGGAAACTTCAGCGCTTTCGGGCTACCCGGAACCGCCAACCTATTTACGATCAACGGCAACGACTACAACGATCCTTTCCTGAACTTGAACAACTCCGGTTCGAGCAACCTGCTACTTGGCGGCAACGAGCTGCAGGAAGTCGCGGTTGTTGTTAACGGATACACCGGACAATACGGGCGGCAGGCCGGCGCTCAGATTGACTACACCACCAAGGGCGGCGGCAACAGCTTCCACGGCGACTTGGTGTACGACTGGACTGGGCGGGTAATGAACGCGAACGACTATTTCAACAACCATGACGACGTCGGCCGGCCGTTTTCCAACAATAACCAATGGGCGGCATCTCTTGGCGGTCCGATCCTGAAGGACAAACTTTTCTTTTTCGCAAACACCGAAGGACTTCGCTACATTCTTCCAACCTCAACGGACGTCTTCACTCCGACGCTGCCGTATGAGGCGTACATTCTATCCCAGGCGCCGATCGCTTCGTCGCCCACGGCCACCGCTTTTTACAACAACGTGTTCAGCTTGTATAACGCAACGACGGCGCGAAATCCTCAGGCAGCTCCAGCGTTAGGGAGCTGCGGCGCTTCTTCAGGTTACCCAGCCTTTCTGGGCGATACGAGCGTGGGTGGCGTAAACACCGCTTGCTTGAACAATTTTCAGGAGACTGGGGCAAACCAGAACAAGGAATGGTTGGTGGACGGACGCGTGGACTATGTACTGAGCGACAAGGATAAGATTTTCGGCCGTGCTAAATTCGATCGCGGATCTCAACCCACGTACACGGATCCGATCAGTCCCCTATTCAATGCGCTGAGCATTCAGCCGGAAGACGACGGTCAACTTAACTACACGCACGTGTTCAGCCCCACTGTTGTTAACAGCTTTGTCGGGTCGGTGCTGTATTATTCAGCGATCTTCGCGAACCAGAACCAGAGTGCTGCTCTCGCGACGTTCCCCGGGATTCTGAGCTCTTTGGATTCCGCGCTGACTCCGTTGGGCACGACATCGGGAGATTTCCCGTTTGGTTTCTTTTTTCCGCAAGGCCGAAACGTGACGCAGTACCAGCTCGTGGATGACGTCTCGGTTACACGCGGGAGAAACGCTTTCAAGATGGGCATGAACTTCCGGCGAGTGGACTGGAGCGATCACACGTCAGGGCAACTTGTTCCTAATCCGGGACTTACGGTTTCAGCCCTTGGATTTGAACAGAATCAGATCTTTGAGCCCGGCATCGGCGGCAGTATCCAGCAGAACTTCTCAACCAGCCTATCGCAGCCCCTTTCGAATTACAGCATCGGACTATATTTCCAGGACCAGCTGCGCATAAATTCGAAGTTGACGCTAACGCTGACAATGCGAGTGGATCGCAATTCGCCTGGTGGTTGTGCGACCGATTGCGGCACGCGTCCGATCGCTCCGTTCGATACCATGCCACACGGATCAGATATCCCCTTCAATCAGAATTTCCTGAGTGGGTTCCACCAGATACTGCCAAACGTGGAAAAGATCGTACCCGAACCGCGAATTGGCTTTGCCTGGACTCCGTTTGGAGACAAGACAGTATTCCGCGGCGGCGTAGGTCTCTTCACGGACCTCTATCCGGCAGCAATCCTCAACGCCTACACGAACAACTTCCCGCAGGTGAACAGGTTCAACATTTCCGCGGGAACTGTCGCATTCGCAAATCCAGTCGCCGCGGGTGATACGACGAGCGGAGCGGCCCTTGCAGCAGGATGCAACGCTGCTTTCTCGACCGCTTACGCCACAGGTGGAACCCTGGGCAGCTATGTGGCTTCCGATCCTACCTGTGTGGATTCCAGCGGCAATCCGCTGGTGGCGAACTACAATGACCCGAACGACAACGTGAAGAACCCGAAATTCATTGAATGGAATTTCGAGGTTCAGCACAGTATCGGTGCTCATACGGTGGTGAGTGCGAACTATGTGGGCAATCGCGGATATGACATCTTTTTGTTCAATCCGTATAAGAACGCCTATGATAATGCAGCCGTGTCCGGCATTGGCGAGTTCGGAGGTTTGCCCACGGCGTCTCTTGATTCGCGCGTTGCGACGGTGGACCAGGTTACGAACAACGGCTACTCGAACTACAACGGCATAAGCCTTTCGGTCCAACAGAATTTCTGGAAAGGCCTTACTGCCCGGCTAAATTACACGTACAGCCACGCTCTCGACAACGTTTCTAACGGCGGGTCGGGAGAACCGTACTCGGCGTTCAGCAACGTGAGTATCACCAACCAGGTCGATCCTTTCAATCCGAAGGCGCAGTATGGCCCGGCAGACTACGACATTCGCCACTACATTAGCGGGAATTATGTATATGAGTTCCCGTTCAAGAGCGAAAGTCGACTCATGAACGCTGCTATCGGCGGGTGGATGGTTTCGGGCACAGTGTACTATCACACAGGATTGCCCTTTACCCTCGTAGACGGCATCACAGCCGGGAGTATTGCATCGGAAAATGATTCACTAGCTACTGTGTTGCCGCAAGCAATTGCACCGATAGCGTCTTCGTGCAATCACAATGCTGTTACCACTCCGTGTTTCGTGAACGGTCAATTTGCAGGAAACACCAACCCCCCGCCGACCGGATTCATCACCAACGTCGGTCGTAACTCGATTCGAGCGCCCGGATATTTCAACACCGACTTCAGCATACGAAAGAATTTCAAGCTGAACGAGCGGTTCAATTTCCAGGTCGGGGCGAATGCCTACAACGTTCTGAATCACGTGAACTTCCAGGCACCTCTGGGGAATCTAGCCTTCGGCCCAGGGGCATTCGGACAGATCGTGTCGACAGTTACGCCGCCAACGTCGGTGTTTGGAGCGTTCGCGAACGGAAATGCTGACGCGAGAGTGCTTCAGGTCCAAGGGAAGTTAACCTTCTAACCTCCCGATCAGGGAGATTGCAGGAAAGGGCGGCCGCTTTGGCCGCCCTTTTTTTTGTTGTGAAAGGTAAGCGCTTCGGGTTGCCGCGGAATGGAGCTAATTCCTGGAGATTTTCTCCGCTACCTGTTTGCGGATTTCCTTAGCCCGGACGCCAGCGGGGCTGTCGGGGTCCAGCTTGATGTAGGCATCGAGATCCTGAATCAGGGCGGGGTAATCTTTCTGGCTTAGATGAATGTTGGAAAGCAAGCGATAGACGATTGCGGCATTGGGATCAAGAGAACGAGCTTGCTCCGCCGATTTCTGAGCTTCTGCAACCTTATTTTCGCTGAAGAGAATGCGGCCGAGCTGGTAGTTGCCAAACCATGAATTCGGGCTCAACTCCAGTCCGTGGCGGGTCATTTTTTCACTTTGCGCCAAATCTCCGGAATCGATCAAGAAGGAGGCGAGTCCGATGACGGGCTCGCCGTATTTATCATTGCTCACTTCCACGGATTTGCGAAAGCTCTTCTCTGCTTCGTCGCGCGTTCCGAGAGTGAGATAAGCCATTCCGATCTGATAGTAGGCCTCATAAAAGCCGGGTGCGATTGAGACGGCTTGCTGAAAATCCGCAAGACCGGCTTGCGGGTTCTTGTCAAAGTATAATTTTTTTTCACCTGAGGAAAGCAAATCGCGAGCCTTTTCCGGCATGGACATCTCATGCGCGGAAACGCTTCCCGCGGGGGAGGGAGCCGCCGGGTCGCCTGGTTTCGGATTGAGGTAGATGGAAATGCCGCGGGCTGAAGTGAAACTAAGATCAACGTGGAGTTCGTAGGGCTGATAGCCCGAGGCAGTGACCGACAGAATGTAATCGGCGCGGCGAAGCTGGCGAAAGTCAAATTCGCCGGAATCGGTAGTTACGATTTGTTCGAGCAGGTTGCCGCCTGGATCAGTGAGGTGAACTGAAGCCTGCTGGACTGGACGCTTCGACGCTTCGGAATAAACCGTACCGGTGAGGCTGAGGGATTGTTGGGCGAAGACGTACTGAGGGGTTACGAAAATTGAGGCCAGCGCGAAAATCACAATGCGAAGCCGGGGCATAGCCACCCCAATCATGATGAATTGCGCTTAGTATATCACTGCGATGGAAGAAGAGAAGATTTCTCTGGCGAGAGCTTAGATTGCAATCGCTAATTTGTTTAGCGAGGCTTCGAAGGGGGGGCGGGCTACGCCGCGTTCGGTGATGATGGCGGTGATGTAGCGCGCGGGAGTGACGTCGAAGGCAGGATGGGCTGCGCGGACGTCGGCTGCGATGCGCACGCCGGCTAGGTGCGTTACTTCTTCTTCGGAGCGCTCTTCGATGGGAATTTGATCGCCGGTAGAGAGGGAGTAGTCGATGGTGGAAAGCGGCGCGGCGACATAAAAGGGCACGCTGTTTTCACGGGCGATGACGGCGATGCCATAGGTGCCGATTTTGTTGGCGGTATCGCCGTTGCGCGCGATTCGGTCGGCGCCGACTACTACGGCTCCGACGCCGCCGGTCTTCAGGAAATGGCCGACCATGTTGTCGGTTATCAGGGTGAGGGGGATGCGGTCCTGGTGAAGCTCCCAGGCAGTGAGGCGAGAGCCTTGCAGATACGGCCTGGTTTCCGGGACGATCACTTCGATGCGGTAGCCGCCTTCGACGGCCATGCGGATGACTCCCAAGGCGGTGCCGATGCCGGCGGTTGCGAGGGCGCCGGCGTTGCATTGGGTCATGACGCGGCCGCTCTTGGGCAGGAGTTCGGCACCGAAGCGTCCGATGCGTTTGTCGCCTTCGCGGCGCTCTTCGTGGACTTTTAGGGCTTCATTCACCAGGTCTGTGCCGATCTGTGCGAGCGCTGCCGCTTCGTTTTTGGAAGACGAGCGCGCGAGCTCTTCGAAGCGGAGTTTGAAGCGCTCGATGGCCCAAAATAAATCGACGGCGGTGGGGCGCGTGCGCGCGAACGTTTCGCAAATGATAGGGAACTCGGCGCGCAATTCGTCGAGGGATTTGGCTTTGGATTTTTGTACGGCGAGGGCGATGCCCATCGCGGCGGCAACGCCGATGGCGGGCGCTCCGCGAATTACCATGTCCTTAATGGCCTTGGCGAGCTCACGATAATCGGTGTAGGTGTGATGGATTACTTCGCTGGGCAGCCTGCGTTGGTCGAGCAGGACGACGCCTTCGGGCGTCCAGCGTATTGGTTCCACCGTGTGCAATTGTTATCTCCGAGAAGCTCAGCGCTCCTGATGCCGTTCGAATAGGATTAATGCAGGCCCGACATATGACGCAGGCCGTGCGTGACAATAAGCAGACCGATCACCTGGACTAAATTATAGCTCGTATGAATGACAAAACCTGTGACGACCGTTCGCGAAAATGCGCGCGCGAAGGTGAGTACGATTCCGACGAAAATCAGCAGAGCGATCTGACCCCATCCGCCCCACAACTGCTCGGCGTGTAGAAGGCCAAAAAGCGTGCCAGTGGCCACGATACCCCAGACCATTCCGAAGCTGCGACCGATTACGGGATAAATGTAGCCGCGGAAGATGGTCTCTTCCACAAGAGGAGCGAGGAAAACTGCGATGAGCATAAACACAAGCGTCGTATTGCGATCCTGAAACAGAATTTCTATGGGCAAATCTTTGTTGGGAGGAAATAACGCGGAGCCCAGCGAAACGATTATTGACAGGAAAAAACCGGCGAGGACCAGTCCAAAATAAACAGCGGCTCGCGGGAAACGGCCGGTATCGAGTTTGCGCCAGCCGATGGCGCGCCAGAAAGGCGAACGAAAGCGCACGCGCATCTGAACGGCGAGATAGGCGAGGAGCCCTAAATCGAGAATCACTTGAATAACAATGTTTAGAAGAATTAGTTCGTGCGGAGATTTTTGGAGGCGGCGGAGGTCAACGCCGGATATCGCGAGGCCGGTGCTGATCAACAGGCTGAGAAGGAGAAAACCTGCGATGGCGAGTACTACGAAGGCGGCTAGATCTGTCCAGCCCCAGGGGACGCGAAAATCTTCTGGGACGGGATTGACGGCAGGTAAGGCAACGGGCGAAGAGTCTACGGGCGAAGAGTCAACGGATCCGGATGGAGTGGAGGACGGCGCGGGTTCTCGCTCGATCAAATTATTTTCGTCAGGATTCATCGGAGTTTTAGCTCGCGCGTTTTCCATTCGCCAGGATGCCATTCGAGCCGTTGCCGTTGAATGCGCGGGCGAGGATCTGGCCGGTGTAAGATTTCTTCACGCGCGCGACCTGCTCGGGAGTGCCTTGGGCGACGATGCGACCGCCTTCTTCGCCGCCTTCGGGACCGAGATCGATGATCCAATCGGCCTGCTTAATTACGTCGAGATGATGTTCGATGATTAGGACGGTGTTGCCCAGCGCGACCAGGCGATTCAGCACGCCCATTAGTTTTTTTACGTCATCGAAATGTAGGCCGGTGGTGGGCTCGTCGAGAATGTAAAGCGTGCGGCCGGTTTGGCGGCGAGAAAGTTCGCGAGCGAGTTTTGTGCGTTGGGCTTCGCCGCCGGAAAGGGTGGTGGCCGATTGGCCGAGCTGGATGTAACCGAGGCCGACGTCGACCAACGTTTGCAGTCTTAGCTGAATCGAGGGAATGTTTTCCATCACTTTCAGCGCATCTTCGATGGGAAGATCGAGCAAATCGGAGATGGAATAGCCTTTGTAACGGACTGCAAGCGTTTCGGCGTTATAGCGTTTGCCGCGGCACACTTCGCAGGTGACGTAAACATCGGGGAGGAAATTCATCTCGATTCGGCGCAGTCCATCGCCCTGGCAAGCTTCGCAGCGGCCGCCTTTCACGTTGAAGCTGAAGCGGCCCGGACGATAGCCGCGTTCGCGCGATTCCGGCAGCATGGCAAAGATTTCGCGGATGGGCGCGAAGACTCCGGTGTAGGTGGCCGGGTTCGAGCGCGGCGTACGGCCTATGGGGGCTTGGTCGATTTGAACGACCTTGTCAATGTGCTCGATTCCATCGATAGCGCGGTGGGCGCTGGGTTTTTCCATGGAGCGATAGAGTTTTGCAGCCAGCGCACGGTAGAGAATGTCGTTCACTAGAGTGGACTTCCCCGAGCCCGAAACCCCAGTTACGACGGTGAGCAGGCCCAGCGGAAAAGTGACATCGATATTTTTTAGATTGTTCCCGTGCGCGCCGAGGATTATGAGGGATTTCCCGTTCGGACTGCGACGGTGCTCGGGGACCGGAATCGTAACTTTCCCGGAGAGGTATTGGCCGGTGAGCGAGTCAGGATTCGCAGCGATTTCATCAGGAGGTCCGGCGGCTACCAAATGTCCGCCGGCTTTTCCGGCACCAGGGCCGAGATCCACCACATAATTTGCGCGACGGATAGTCTCCTCATCATGCTCGACAACCAGAACGGTGTTGCCGAGGTCGCGCAAGGTTTCGAGCGTACTGAGCAGGCGGCCGTTGTCACGAGCGTGCAAGCCGATGGATGGTTCGTCAAGCACGTAAAGAACTCCACGTAGGCGCGAGCCTATTTGTGTAGCCAAGCGTATGCGCTGGGCTTCTCCGCCCGAAAGGGTTGCGGCAGAGCGGTCCAAGGTGAGGTAACCGAGGCCGACGTTTAGAAGAAACTCGAGTCGCTCGGCAATTTCGCTTAGGGGACGGCCGGCGATTTTTCTCTGCCGGAGAGTCAGTTGGCCGCGGATTTTGTCCACGGCGGCACGCGCTTGCAGCAGCGGCAATGATGTGAAGTCGGCGATGGAGAGGCCCGCGATTTTCACGGCCAGGCTCTCGGGACGCAGCCGGCGTTCGTTACAGGCCGCGCAAGGCGCGGGAGACAAGTACTGTGCGATCCATTCGCGATAATTATCCGATTTGGACTCTTCCAAACTGCTTTCGAGATGGCCCAGAACACCCTGGAAGTTGAGACCCTTGATCGAACCTCCGTTGGAAGGATTGCCGTGGAGAATCAGATTTTGTGTTTTTCGCGGCAACTTTTCGAAGGGAGCATCGAGATCGAATCCATGGGCGGCGGCGGCGATGCGCAACGTGCGCTGCAAGGATGCCGAGCCCGAGCCGGGGCCAAGGCCGCCCTCGAAAAGCGGCTTGCTCCAATCGACGATCACCTTGGCCGGATCGAAGTCATATTTCGAGCCCAAGCCATGGCATTCGGTGCAAGCGCCGTAAGGAGAATTGAAACTAAAGGAACGAGGCTCAAGTTGCGGAACGGAAATACTGCAATCCGGACAGGCTAGCTTTTCGGAATACACATGTTCTTCGCCGCCAACGACGGCAATGGTCACGAGCCCGCCGGTAAGCTTCAACGCGGTTTCCACCGATTGCTCGAGGCGGTGCGCGATGCCGTTTTTCAGCAGCAGGCGGTCAACGACGATTTCGATGGTGTGATTTTTCCGGCGGTCCAGCGGGATGGGTTCGTCCAGATTCACGAGTTCGCCATCGACACGAGCACGGACGTAGCCTTCCTTGGCATATTTTTCGAGTTCTTTTTTATATTCGCCCTTGCGACCGCGCACCACAGGCGCCAGGACCATGATGCGTTCTTCGGGTTTCAGAGCCGAAACCGCCTGCACAATTTGTTCCGTGGACTGGCGGGCGATGGGCTTACCGCATTTGGGGCAGTGAGGAGTGCCGATGGCGCAGTAGACCACGCGCAGGTAGTCGTATATTTCGGTGATGGTGCCTACGGTCGAGCGAGGAGACCGCGTGGTGGTTTTCTGCTCGATGGCGATAGAAGGCGAAAGCCCTTCGATCGAATCGACGTCGGGGCGCTCCATCTGGTCGAGGAATTGACGCGCGTAGGCCGAAAGAGATTCGACGTAGCGGCGCTGCCCCTCAGCGTAAAGCGTGTCGAAAGCGAGCGAGGATTTGCCCGAACCAGAAAGCCCCGTAACCACGGTGAGGGTATTGCGAGGGATCTCCAGGTGGATGTTTTTCAGGTTGTGCTGCCGGGCGCCCCGGATGACGATTTTCTTCAGGCTCATTTGAGAATTGGCGGCGGCCAGACACGACCGCACACACAGACTGCTACACGCTGGGGATAACTCGCCCAAGGTAATCTACCAACATAGCAAGATGGCCTCGCTGTGGTCAAGTTGAGGCATACTTGGCGGCGGGGGAGAGTCGAAACTAAGGCAAAACAGCGAGGCATCTTTGCGAAAGGGGGTGCGGGAAATTTTAGCAGTTATCTGGATTTTTTACTCGCCGTGCAATATCAAAAGCTAGTGTTTTCATGGAGATAGCTTTGGTTCCCGGCGTGCGATTCGTGTTAGCGTCAGAGGGAAGGAAAGCCGAGGATCCCTTCGGGGATTGAGGGCTGGGCCGGCTTCCTTCCCTCGGCTTTACCTCTGAAATCCACTCTCCTCCAGTTTGGTTTCGCGTTACTCTCCGACCTGTAACAGCTCATCGCTTTGCGACTATTCTCACCCCGACAACTCTGTCTGAACCTCAGCGCGAGGTTAAATCAAATCGAAGCAAATATTCCTGTAGGATGGCTTTGTGACGGCCCCACTTCAAAGACGCATTTTGACTATGAACCGGGGGTCGGCGACCTTGAAGTCTGCCCTCTATGAAGCTGGGGACCATGAACAGCTTCTCCTTTCGATGACAGTTGATGAGGCCGGCAGTTCAGGCGTCCGCTTAAAGATTGACGACGCGAGAGGGAGCACGTTGCTCGACTCCGGGGTCGATTCTGGCCATCCGGATACTGCGTTGGAAGTTATGTTTGCGTGGCTGAGCGAACATAGCTTTCTCTCCGATCTGGCGGCTGCGGGTCATCGGCTGGTCCACGGAGGGCCTCGATACAAGGACCCACAAAGAATCACTCCGGAATTCTTAGCGGAGATCGAGCGGCTTGTGCCACTGGATCCCGATCACCTGCCTGCGGCGATCCGGGGAATCAAATTCATCGCCAAGAAATTTCCGGAAGTTCCGCAGGTGGCGTGTTTCGACACGGCGTTTCATAGTTCTCTCCCGACTGTTGCGCGCATGTATGCGCTGCCTCGACATTTCTACGATCAGGGCATTGTTCGGTATGGATTTCACGGTCTTTCCTACGAGTATGTGATGGGCGAACTGCAAGCGCTCGAACCCAAGCTCGCTAGCGGACGGGTGATTATCGCGCATCTCGGCAACGGCGCCAGCATGGTCGCAGTGAAGGACGGAAAAAGCAGCGACACTTCGATGGGGTTTACGCCGCTCGAAGGGCTCGTGATGGGCACGCGTTCCGGCGATGTCGATCCCGGGCTGCTGCTCTATCTTCTGGAGCAAGAGAAGATGTCCGCGAAAGAGATGAGCACCATGCTGAATAAGGCATCGGGGCTGTTGGGAGTTTCGGGGACGTCTGGAGACATGAGGAACTTGCTGGAGAAGATGCCACTGGATAGTCGCGCGAGGGACGCTGTGGAGCTTTTCTGTTACCGAGCGAAGAAATATATCGGCGCGTATTCAGCAGTGCTCGGAGGGCTGGACGTGCTGGTGTTCGCGGGAGGAATTGGAGAGCGCGCAGCCGCGGTGCGCAAAGGGATCTGCGACGGACTGGATTTTCTAGGCATTCGTTTGGATGCATCGAGCAATGAGGCCAACGCAGGATTGATCTCGTCGCCGGCAAGCGGCGTAAGAGTGCGGGTGATAAAAACCAACGAAGATCTGATGATCGTGCGGCATGTTCTTTCCACGCTTGGATGGACGAATTCCTAAACGATTTCTACGGCCGCGATTTCTTCTGCCGTTCACATTCGCTAAAGCCGGTCGATATAAACTTATATAATCGCG
>Ga0181531_10002104_pt1 | contig 12471 bp, 10 predicted proteins | sample PEATcosm2014_Bin_38_FD_119743 | JGI IMG/M metagenome (GOLD analysis project Ga0181531, IMG submission 119743) | Peatland microbial communities from MTU Mesocosm Facility, Houghton, MI, USA - PEATcosm2014_Bin11_10_metaG | ecosystem: Environmental > Terrestrial > Soil > Wetlands > Peat | place... | reverse complement strand
TGCTGCTGCATGGAAGCCTGTCCGCAATTCAACGAGCACACGGGATTCGTTGGAGCCGCCGCGATTTCGCAAGTGCGATTGTTCAATGCTCATCCTACGGGATCGGAGCTAAAGCGCGAACGTCTCGCGGCACTGATGGGCGATGGCGGCATTCAGGAGTGCGGCTACGCACAAAATTGCGTCGAAGTTTGCCCCAAGGAAATTCCGCTGACGCAGTCGATTTCCGACGTCAGCGGCCAAGTCATGCGCCAAGCCATCGGTGACCTTTTTAGGAAGTGATTTACCCTTCGTGGCGGTCGTTTCCCCTCCGCAACGTTGACAAAAAATGTCACGCGTTCCTTTTGTTAGGCTTACGCGAAGCAACAGCCCCAAAATTGGCGGCATCCCAAATGCAGCTAACACTTGCGTAACGGTCAATTGATTGGCGGGGTAACCAAAACTTCAGTAACTTTTTTCCGGACTCTGAAGTTTTTTTCGGCGTGGTATGACTTACAATTAGCCTCTTGCCGAACGCCACGGCAATTTAGTTGGAGATCAAATCCACTTCGTGCATAGCAGACTTAAAATTCGCGGCTTAGTTTTTTCGTTGCTGATTTTAGCGACATGCAGCCCAGCTTTCGGCATGAGTAAAGCTAGAACCGCGCGCCATAGCCGAGTGCGAAGTCACGCGCATCGCAGCCGCATTAGCCGCATTTTGTGGAACCCGCTCTTCCGTCCTTCGCATGAATCTTTACTGCGGCAGAATGAAGAGATCGACCGGCTCGATTTGCCACGCATTCAGGATGACGACGAACTCGAACGCTTGAAACTGAGTGGAGACTTAGTTCCCATCGAGCCCGGACAAACTCTGCGGATTGATCCGCGACTCGATCCCGACCGCCGCTTCTGCCGTCCGTGGACGCGTGATTTCGTCACCGACCTGAGCGCCGCTTACTACAAACAATTTCACGATCAGATTCAGGTTAATTCCGCAGTGCGTACGGTGCAGGTGCAGAAAAAGCTTCGTCGCCACAATCGCAACGCGGCCCCGGAAACGGGAGACACGGCTTCCTCGCATCTCGCCGGGATCACCGTGGACCTGCAACGCCGCGGCATGACTAAGGCTGAGATCAAGTGGGTCGAGCAGTACATCGTTCCTCTCCGAGACGCTGGCTTGGTCGAGCCTGAGGAAGAGCGCCACCAATGGGTCTTCCACATTGCGGTTTCAGGGCGCTATGCCGACTATCACGAAGCGCAGTTCGGCGGTGAACAGCCTCAATCGGAATCCATCGCGCAGAGTCATGAACCAGAGCGCGTTCAGGCAGACCCGATTCCGCCGTCCTATGAAGAAGTCATGAAACCGGAAGGCTTCGCACCCGTCTCGCAGTCTTTCCAGCCGAATTAATCGCCCCGGCTACTCGCCCTTTACGTTATCCCCGGCACTCCAAGATCGAAACAGAGTTAGACGTTCGTGCAAAAGCAAACCGTTAAACCGCATCCTAAGGTGTAGTAGGATGAGTCCCATGCGGCAGCGCACCATTCTCCGTCAAGCCGTCTCAGGCGCATTTCTGGCGTGTGTAATGTCCGCGCCGCTAAACTGGGCGACGGTGCCGGACAGCGCGAGTTCGTCGTCGCTGGACGACGGCTTCCGCATGTTGTATGACCTCGAGTTCGATCGCGCTCATCAGGTGTTCACGTCGTGGCAAACGACTCACCCAGATGATCCGATGGGTCCTGTCTCGGATGCCGCCGGAGCCCTATTCTCCGAATTCAATCGCCTGGGAGTTTTGGAAACCCAGTTCTACGAAAACGACGATCTGTTCGCTTCTCGCAAGAAGCTATCGCCCGATCCTTCTACGCGCGATCGCTTTGCCGCCGACCTCGACGAAGGCGAGCGCCGCGCCCGCGCCAGGCTTGCGAAAGATCCGAAAGATCATGACGCGCTGTTTGCCATGACCATGTCCTCCGGTCTGAAGGCGGATTACTCGGCCATGATCGAAAAGAGCAATCTAGCGTCCTTACACTTCACGAAAGTCGCCGACGGCTGGGCCGAACAACTGCTGGTGGTTGACCCCAAGTGTTATGACGCGCATGTCGCCACCGGCTTCAGTAAATACATCGTGGGAAGCATGGCCGCGCCGGTGCGCTGGCTGGTTCGGCTGGGAGGAGTATCGGGCGACAAGCAAGCTGGAATCTCGGAGTTGCAACTCTCCGCCGAACACGGACGATTCCTGGCGCCTTTCGCGCGCATCCTGCTGGCTATCGCTTACGTTCGCGACAAGAATAAAACTGAGGCGCGCCAGGTTCTCGCCGGACTCCGCACAGAGTTTCCCGACAACCCTCTCTTCGACCGCGAGATCAGCCGTCTGGACCAAACCCGCTAATTCGATTCACGCGAAATTTATCTCGCTGTAACTCCGCTTTAACATAGGCAGCCAATCATCAGTCTTGACAATCTTTACAATAGAAAAGTTGCGCCTCAAAATCCAAGGAGGATTTCCCTCGTGATTCGTCGCCTCGCGATGCTTTGTATCGCTCTCGCAATGCCTGCCGTTGCCCAGACCACGCTCAACGGCGCTGGAGCTACTTTCCCTTACCCCATGTATTCCAAGTGGTTCAGCGAATATCACAACCTCCACTCCGACGTACAGATCAACTATCAGTCGATCGGCAGCGGTGGAGGCATTCGTCAGGTACTGGCAGGCACGGTGGACTTCGGTGCCAGCGACGGTCCTATGACCGACGAACAACTCTCACAGGCAAAGACGAAAATTCTGCACATTCCCACGGTGATGGGTGCGGTGGTTCCGGCTTATAACATTCCCGGAATCACGGGTGAGATCAAGTTCACTCCGGATGCGCTGGCCGGAATCTTCCTCGGAAAGATCACGAGCTGGAATGACAAGGCAATCACGTCGGCGAATCCCGGAATTAACTTTCCCAACCAATCCATCATCGTAGTTCACCGCTCGGACGGCAGCGGCACGACATTCATTTTCACCGACTATCTTTCCAAGGTAAGTTCGGAGTGGCAGAACGGGCCCGGAAAGGGCACCTCGGTGAAATGGCCTGTGGGCCTCGGCGGGAAAGGCAACGAAGGTGTTGCCGGACAGATTCGTCAGCTCCAGGGCTCTATTGGATATGTCGAACTGATTTATGCCGTGCAAAACAAGATTCCCTATGGCATAGTTCGCAACGCTTCGGGAGCTTACATCAAGGCGAGTCTGGAGAGCGTGACCGCTGCCGCCGCCTCGGCCCCCAAAATGCCTGCGGACTTTCGCGTATCGATCACCAATGCTCCGGGCAAAGATGCATACCCGATATCGAGCTTCACCTGGCTGCTGATTCCAGTGCAGTCGAAAGATCCAGCGAAGGGGAAGATTCTCAACGACCTGCTCAACTGGATCATGGACAACGGCCAGAAGATGGCGTCCCAGCTCACGTACGCGCCGTTGCCGGATAGCGTAGTGGCGAAGGTGAAGGTGGCGATCAAGCAAGTGCACTAAATGGCTGGGGGGAGACACACGTCTTCGTAGCCATGATCACTTGATCGCTACTTCAAGAACGGATTGTTCTCGCGCTCTTCGCCGATCGTAGTAAGCGGCCCGTGTCCGGGCACGACGACGGTTTCGTCTGGCAGCGTCATCAGCTTGCCTTTGAGCGAGTCCAAAATTTTTTCCATCGAGCCGCCGGGAAAATCGGTGCGACCGATGCTGCCGGCGAAGAGCGTGTCCCCTGCAATCAGTTTTTTCTCCGTCGGAAAGTAGAGACACACACTGCCTTCGGTGTGACCCGGAGTATGCATCACGGTTGCGTTCAGGGAACCGACTTTCATCTCATCTGACTGCTTGATGGAGTGATCGATTTCGACTTTGCCGGGAGGCGCGACGCCAATCCAATTCGCTTGAATATCGAGGATACCTAACTGCTCGTAGTCATCCTGATTCATCAGAATAGGCGCGCCTGTCACGGCTCGAAGCTGCATCGCTCCGCCAACGTGATCGATGTGGCCGTGCGTAATCACGATCTGCTTGATGGCCAGCTTATGCTTTGCCGCCGCAGCAAGAATTTGCGGAATATTATCTCCGGGGTCGACCACGATACCCTCGCCGGTGGCTTCATCACCGATGATCGAGCAGTTACATTGCAGCGGCCCCACGGGAAAGATTTCATGGATCATGGTTAGCACCTAAGTGGGTACTCGCAGCACCAAATATCCGCCAGCCAACGCGAATAACAAGTCGGGCGACCACGCAGCCAGCAACGGAGGCAGCAGACTGAATTCTCCGAGCTTTTCAAACAGGCTCGACACGCCCATATACACCAGAGCAATCACGACTGCGGTGGCAACCCCTGTAATCGCTCCGCGCTTTCCAGCCGACAGCGCGAATGGCACGGCCAACACCGCCATCACGAGCGTGACCGCCGGATACGCCAGCTTCTTCTGCAATTGCACACGCAGGCGCACTACATCAAATCCACTCTGTTGCAGATCGCGAATGTAGCGACGCAACTCCTCGTAATTCATCTCCGACGACTGCTTCACTTCCTTCTTGAAATAAGCCGGAGGCTCATTGAGCTGCGCGAAGCTGGTCACGTCAAATGCGCGATAGTTCTCGATCGCAGGGCCCTCAAACGAACGCTCCCAGCCCTGGGTGAAAATCCAATTTTGCAGGCCATCATCCCACTGGGCGCGATCGGCGTAGATGCGGCGGGTTAACGAGAATGTTTTCGGATTGAACTGAAACACCGAAAGCCTGCCGAACTGATCGCGATCGGAGTCGAAGAGTTGGTAGTAATAGATGGTCGAGTCGCTGCCGAAAATCCACTTCCGATCAGGGCTGAGATAGGTTTGCGGGGGCTTGCCTTTGATCTCGTTGCGCAGCGCGTCCTGACGCTTGTTGGCGTAGGGCAAATAAAACTGATCGAAGAAAAAAAGACTGACCGCCACTACAGCACAAGCGGCAACGACAGGCAAAATGATGCGATAAATACTGATGCCGGTCGCTTTGATCGCTGTCATCTCATTGGATCGCTGCATCACGCCAAAGGTAATCAGCACGGCGAGTAACACGCTCAGGGGCGCGATGTTGTAGAGAAAGTAAGGCGACACGTTGAGCAGATAATCACCGACCAGCAATGCGGAAACCTGATTGCGAAGAATGTCGCCAAGCAACTCGAACAGGGTAAACACCAGCAGCAGGACAAGAAATGACGACAATATCAGGGCGAAATAGAAAGCGAAATCACGCAGAACATAGTCGTCCAGGATCATGGGAAAACTGGCGCGAAAGACGCGCCGCCGCGAAGAGGCCCGCTCGAATGCATTCTCCCGGCGGCCGTTGGTCAAGAGACCGGGCTGTTTGGCGCTCCACGGGATCAGGCTCCGCCAGCGTAACGCACCAATCTCGAAGGGCCTGCGCTCGGCCAGCCAGAGAAGCACTGCACCGCCCGCAAGAAACACGATGTCCGCAAGCCATGCCCCGAACGCCGGCGAAATCTTGCCCTGCTTCGCGAATGAGACACCCACCAGGGATATGGCGTAGTACGTGAAGACCAGCGCCACCGTGAGTACGAAGCCGCTGGACTTACCGCCCTTCTTCGACGAAAGTCCCAGCGGAATTCCCACCAGCGCCAACACCAGACATGCGAAAGGCAAGGCGAGGCGGCGATGAAACTCGATCCAGTACAGGCGCGCCGTTAAGGGGTCGGCACTGGTCATCGCCAGCTCGCGCAACTGCATCGTCCCCATCTGCCCCAGCGGCTCGGGTTCCTGCTTGCTCTCTGCGGCCGGCACGTCGATGGGAACGTCGTTTTCCACAAATGTCGAAATCTGATACTGGCTGTTCGACTCGGCGCTTGCTTCATGTGTGGCCCCATCGGTGAGATGGAGATGAAGCGTGCGCTCACCCTCGCTTACCAGCACACCCTCACGCGCTAAAGTAATTCGCGGCGCAGACGGATTCGAAATGTCCGCGATGAACACGCCCTTCCAGATCGCCGCATTCTGCGCACCTTTCACATCCTGCACATAAAGCACGAGCTTAGGAAAACCTTCATAGAAAACTCGCGGCTGGACTTCAAACGAGGCCTGCGCCGTCTTCAAGTGATCCTCGAGATGAGCGAGTGTGGCTTGGGCTCGCGGGGCTGCGTACGCGCTGTTGAAGCAGGCCAGCAGCCAGGCCGATACGGCAAAAATCGCGACGATCTTGAGAAAATTCCAGACGCCCACGCCGCTGGCCCGCATGGCGGTGATTTCGCTATCGGCCGCGAGCCGGCTCAGGCCGATCAGAATGCCTACCAGAACGCCCATAGGAATGGTGTAGGTCAGGGCGAGAGGAAGCGTGAGCAGAAAAATTTCAATGGCGCTGGGCAAGGGCGCACTGTTGCGCACCACTAATTCGAGTAGCGTGCCGAGATCGCGGGTGAAGAGAATGAAGGTGAACACCGCAATACCCAGCAGGGCGTGCGAGGTCACTTCGCGCAAGATATAGCGGGTAAGAATCCGCATGTGGAATTTAGAGCGAGTCTAGCACGCGGGGGATGCAAAACTCTGGCCCGTCAAGGGCGCAAAGTCGCGATCAACAACTCCGTGTCGTCGGAGATTATGGCATCCACGCCCCAGTCTGCAAAAGATTGCATGTCCGCGGCGCGATTGACCGTCCAAACGCCGAGCTTTCGTCCCGCGGCATGAACCGAAGAGACCAGCTCGTTGGAGACGAGGGCACGTTCGAGCATCAGCCACTCGCAGGAAACCTCCGGATACTTCTTCAGTTCGCTCTGCTTTTCGCAAATCAGGCCGCAGGCCAGATCAGGCAACGCGGCTTTTGTTTTCTGCACCACTTCAGGCAGGAACGAAGTCACGACAATGCCCAGGGCGTCCCCGCGTTTCGCCAGAAGATTCACCACCGAATCTTCCAAGCCTTCAACCTTAAGTTCAATATCCAAGAAAACTGAAGCGGGATAACGATCGAGAACCTCGTCCAACGTCGGCAATTCCGCGAGGTCGGGTCGCGAACTCTTTGCAATGTTGCGGCCTTGCCAATCTGCGTCATGACAGACGACTGCCACGCGATCCTTAGTTAGCCGTACATCGAACTCAAATCCGTCGCAACCGTGCTGCAAGGCCCGATCGAAGGACGCGAGAGTATTCTCCGGAATGTCTTTGGTCGCGCGCGCTCCGCGGTGGCCCAAGAGCAGAGGCATCAGCGCCCGCGCTTTCCAACCGGACGCGGCCAGCGCGCAATCACCGTTGTAGAAATCCCGCCCCGTGGCCGGAAATCGCCTTTGACCTCCGCCCAAACAGGACGCGCCCACTGCACGACATCCTCCAGGACGCGGTTGACAATGTTCTCCTGGAAGATTCCTAGATTGCGATACGACTGCAAGTACTCCTTCAACGACTTCAGCTCGAGACACTTCTTATCCGGCATGTAGCGAATTACCAGGACGCCAAAATCCGGCAGCCCGGTCTTGGGACAAACCGAAGTAAACTCAGGATCGTCCACCACAATTTCATAGCCGGGAAACTGATTCGGCCAGGTCTCGATTTCCGGGAAATCGAAATCTAGGCCAGCCTCGGCGTGTTGGTCGGTGTAGCTTTTGCTCTTCATAGCTGGGTAACGAAGATCGGTAACCTCAATTGTACCCAGTTTCGAGGGCAGCACGCGGGCCTCACTTTTCTGCGCCCAAGCGCACTAGGCGGCATCTAAACTAGCAATTACGGGCGTTGTACCTTGAGTTCTCTAAGGTGCTACAGTTTAGTCGTCCCGCGCGAAATCATGGCAATTTCAAGTAATAATGGGTCCTCGGCTCCGCCGAGGCGATGGCCGATGGTCGTAGGCATCATTGCGGCTTTGGTCGTATTGCTCGCCTCGTTCATGCCAAAGGGCGCGCCCGTACCGATTCGCGCGGCTCAAGCCCAACGAGAAACCATTCGCAGCGTGATATCGACGAACGGCCGTATCGAGCCCGCGCAGAATTTTGAAGCGCACGCTCCCGTCGGAACCACGGTCAAACGCCTCTTGGTGAAAGAGGGCGACCAGGTAAAGAAGGGGCAGCTTCTGGTCCAGCTCGACGACGCCCAGGCGCTCAGTCAGGCGGCGCAGGCGCTGGCACAAGTGCGGTCAGCGCAGGCCGACCTCAGCGCCATCGCGAGCGGCGGCAATCAAGAAGAAGTGCTCAACCTGGAATCGCAGTTAGTCAAAGCCAAATCAGGCCGCGATTTGGCGCAGCGCAATCTGGATGCTCTCATTCAATTACAGCAGACCGGAGCCGCGTCGCCGGGTGAAATCAGTAACGCGCAGAATCAGCTTGCCAAAACCCAGGCCGACTTGGCATTCCTGGAGCAGAAGAAGAAAGACCGCTATTCCAAACCTGAGGTCGCTCGGGCGTACGCTCAGGAGTCGGAAGCTCAGGCCGCTTATGACGCGGCCGAAGGTACGCTTGCCGAGCTCAATATTCGCGCTCCATTCAGTGGCACGGTATACGCTATGCCCTTGCATCTCGGTACTTATGTCAATCCCGGCGACCTGGTTCTGCAAGAGGCCGACTTGTCAAAAGTTCTGGTGCGTGCCTTCGTCGATGAACCCGACGTGGGCCGCCTGGCGGCAGGGCAGCCTATTGAAGTGACTTGGGACGCGGTCCCTGATCGCATATGGAATGGCACCGTCACCGTGATTCCGGCGGAAGTCAAGTTGCATGGTACGCGCAACGTCGGCGAGACCACTTGCCTGGTTGATAACCATGATCACAAGCTTCTGCCTAACGTCAATGTTGGCATTACCATAGTGACGAGCGAGCACAAGGATGTACTCACTCTTCCGCGCGAAGCCCTGCGTCAGGATGAACATGGCAACTACGTGCTTCAGGTCGTCGATCAGGAATTGCATCGCCGGGATGTGACTACATCGATTTCCAACTTGACGAAAGTAGAAGTCACCGGCGGACTCGGCACCGATGCTTACGTTGCACTGACCTCGCTCAACTCGAAGCCTTTACTCAATGGTTCGAGAGTGAAGGTGGTCCCGTAACGCATGCGTTTCCTTCATTCACTCATCGTGGTAGTTTGCTCACTCAGCAGTCTTGCTCTGGGGAAAGATTCTCCGGATGGCTTGCTGACGCAAGGCCACGCCGATGAGGCGATCGCGCTGCTCAACCAGCAACCCAATCTGGGCCCAGCGGGCGAAAAAGATTTTCTACTCTGCCGCGCTCACTTCGACGTGCAGGATTGGAATAAGGCTGTATCGGCCTGCCAGAAGGCGGTTTCCGCAGACCCTGGCAACACCCGATATCACCTGTGGCTGGGACGGGCTTACGGGGAAAAGGCCGACAAATCGGAGTTCCTTGCCGCCGCGAGTTTGGCCAAGAAGGTTCACGAAGAGTTCGAGACCGCCATTCAACTGGATCCCCAAAACCTCGACGCCCGCATGGATCTCGCCGAGTTCTACATCGAAGCTCCGGCCATCGTTGGCGGAGGCAAGTCGAAAGCAGAAGCACAGTTGCAGGCAATTCAGGCACTGGACCCAGTTCGCGCTTATCAGGTGAAAGCAATGCTTGCTGAGAAAGACAAGAATTACTCGGCGGCAGAACAGGACTACAGAGCTGCCGTGAATGCCAGTCACAACAAAGGCCTGGCGTGGTTGAATCTGGGATTCTTCTACAAGCGGCTCAAGCAGTGGGAGGCTATGGAAACTGCGCTCCAGCACGCCGTAGCCGCGCCGCCGGATCATCCCGAAGTTAAGATGGAAGCGGCGGAAACTCTAGTCCGTGTCGATCGGGATATTCCCACCGCGGAAAAATGGCTGCGGGAGTATCTTTCCAGCGACATGGTCGAATCCGCGCCTGCGTTCAAAGCCTACTACTGGTTAGGCGAAGCGAAGGAAAAGGAAGGCGATACGGCGGCCGCAGCCCAAAGCTATCGCACCGCTCTCACTTTGGCCAGCAACTACTCCCCAGCGCAGGATGCTCTTCATCGGCTCATTCGTTGAAGATCAGGCGGCCACTGGTTTAAAACAAGAGACTCCATGAGATTTTTTCGCTACGGCTTGTGGCTGATTCTCCTGTGCGGCGCAGCCGCCACGACACCGGCGTTCGCCGCCGATCCCTTGCCACTCAAACAAGCCGTCCAACTTGCACTCCGCCACAGCTCCGTGATCTCCGCCTCGGAGGCCGACGAACAGCGCGCGTTCGCCGCTTTGCAGGAAGGCCGCGATCAATATATCCCTCAAGCAACGATCGGATCGGGTCTGGGCAAAACATATGGCTACCCGCTAAGTCTGGAAGGCTCGGCTCCTTCCATAGCCAATCTCAACGCATCCTCTGCACTTCTGAACCCGGCACTCCAGCAGTACATTCACGCGGAGAAAAGCGAATATCAAGCCAGCCAGTTACAAGGAAAAGACAAGCGCAACCAGGTCATTCAGGAAGTGGTATTGAGCTATATCGAACTGGCGCGCTGGCAGTCATTTTTAGACCACTTGCAACAGGAGACTTCCGACGCAGCGAAGAGTGAGCAAATTGAAAACGAACGCGTCAAGGCCGGGGTGGACAACGCACAACTGCAAACCCAAACCCAGCTCAACACGGCGCGAGTCCAACTACGCGCAGCGCAGACGCAGGGAGCCATCGATATCCTACGTCACCGCTTGTCCGATCTTACGGGTGTACCTGCATCCGACATCACCGCAGACCCTGACTCTGTTCCCGCCCTGCCGCGAGTACCGGAAGATTCCGTAACTCGCGCCCTGCAATTTAATCCAACAATACAGGCGGCAGAAAGTCACTCTCTCGCAGAAGTCTTTAGAGCCAAAGCGGAACATCGCGGACTCTGGCCTACGATCGATTTCGCGGCGCAGTACGCCTTGCTGGCAAGCTTTAACAACTATGAAAACTATTTCCGGGCGGGCAGCTTCCAGCAACATAACGCGACGGTTGGGATCGCCATGAGATTTCCTTTCCTCAACTTCTCGCAAATGGCAAAAGCCAGGGAAGCTGACGCCGAAGCGATTCGCGCACGGTCTGAAGTGACGACCACGAAGTCGCAAATCTCTGAGGAAACGCTGCGCTTGCAACACTTGGTGGAGCAAACTATCGCCGCGCAGCACGTCGCGGATCTCGAATACAAAGTCGCCCAGTCGAATTTTCAGGCGGTCACGATTCGCACCAACGACGGCTCGACGACGATTCATGATCTCGACGATGCCCGTGCTCAGTTCAACGAACGCTTCTACGCCCTGCAAGACGCGAACTTTCAGGTGCAAAAAGCGAAGCTCGAACTCATGCGCGCTACTGACGACCTAGCCGCTTGGGCCGGGGTTGGAAAGTAAGATCTCGAATGAATTGGACCCTGAATCCCCTCATTCTCGCCACTGCCTGCGTCAAACCATCCATTCAATGCAACCAAATTGCGAAACCCCAATCGTTCCACTAACTTGAACAGATATACCACCCGAACCTATTTGTACATCGAAGCGCTAAATCACGATGTGCGCGATGGTAAACTGTAGCTACCCGAGAAACTATGCCATTAAAAACACTGTTCCTGAATCCCCCGTCTTTTGAGAACTTCGATGGCGGAGCCGCTTCGCGCTGGCCTGCCACCCGTGAAATCGAATCTTACTGGTATCCCGTCTGGCTGGCTTATCCCGCCGGAATGTTGGAGGGGTCGCGTCTGCTCGATGCGCCCTCGCACCACGTCTCCGCGGATGAAACCATTAACATCGCCCGCGATTACGAGTTCCTCGTACTATTCACCAGCGCGCCCGGATTCCCCGGTGACGTTCGTCTGGCGGCTAAGATTAAGTCGGTCAATCCTGGAATAAAGATCGCTTTCGTCGGTCCGCATGTAACCACCCTGCCCGAGCGCTCTTTGAAGGACTGCCCGGCCATCGATTTCATCGTTCGAAAAGAGTTCGATTACGCCGTCGTGGACTTCGCCAACGGCAAGCCGCTCAGCGAAATTCTGAGCGTGTCTTACATGAAGGATGGAGTCGTCGTGCATAATCCCGACGGCCCGCAACTTCAGGACCTCGATTCCCTGCCCCATGTCACCGAAGTCTACAAGCGCGATCTCGATATCACGCGCTACAACGTGCCGTTTTTGCAATACCCTTACATCGCTCTTTACAGCACGCGCGGCTGCCCGGCGCAATGCACCTTCTGCCTCTGGCCGCAAACTCTAAGCGGACACGCCTGGCGCAAGCGCTCCACCGATGACGTCGCCGCAGAAATGGCTAAAGCCAAACAGCTTTTCCCTGAAGTGCGCGAATTTTTCTTCGACGACGATACGTTCAACATCCAGAAGGCTCGCACCGTCGAACTCTGCGCCAAGTTGAAACCGCTCGGACTCACTTGGTCCTGCACCTCGCGCGTCACCACGGACTTCGAGACGCTCAAAGCCATGAAAGAAGCGGGCTGCCGACTCTTGATCGTTGGCTATGAATCCGGCGACGCCCAGATTCTCAAGAACATCAAGAAAGGCGCAACCGTCGA
>Ga0181531_10002103_pt1 | contig 12473 bp, 9 predicted proteins | sample PEATcosm2014_Bin_38_FD_119743 | JGI IMG/M metagenome (GOLD analysis project Ga0181531, IMG submission 119743) | Peatland microbial communities from MTU Mesocosm Facility, Houghton, MI, USA - PEATcosm2014_Bin11_10_metaG | ecosystem: Environmental > Terrestrial > Soil > Wetlands > Peat | place... | reverse complement strand
CAGAATGCTGAATGTTCGCGCGAAGCGCGCGGTATTGAGTCCGCGTATCAACTTTCCGACCAGTGGCACCCTGAGCAGCACGCGGTCGAAGCGCAGCCGCGCTTCCGGCGCTCGGAGCCAGCGCGAGAATCCCCAGCCAATGACCCCGATGGCGATGAGCCCATAGAACCAATAATGGCGCACGACGTCGCTCGCGCCGATCAACAGACGGGTCGCGACGGGGAGTTCCTGGTGCCCCTGCTCGAACACGGCCACGACTTGCGGCACGACATAGGCGAGTAGGAACGAGACGATCGCGAACGACAGCACCATGAGCACGATCGGATAGACCAAGGCATTACTGACTTGCTGCCCCATGACCTGGCGCGACTCGGTGAAGTCGGAGAGCCGCTCGAGCACCTGGTCGAGTTTGCCCGACTGCTCGCCGGCCGCGACGGTGGCGCGGTAAATTTCAGGAAAAGCCTGCGGAAAATCGCGCAAACCATCGGCGAGCGGGTGGCCCTCGACGACCTTGCTGCGCACCCCCAGGATGATGCGCTGGACGCGCGGCTTCTCGGTCTGTTCGGCAACTGCCTGCAAGGATTCCTCGAGCGGCAATCCGGAGTGCAGCAAGGTCGCAAGCTGGCGGGTCAAGAGCGCCAAATCGAGCGTCGAAATACCGCGGCGCATGAATCTGCGTGCGCGGCTTTGCTTCAGTTCGCTTTGCGCCGCCTCCTGAATCTCCATCGGCAACAGCTGCTTCTCGCGCAGCAGCTGGCGCACGTGCTTCGGTGTATCGGCTTCGATCAGCCCCTTGCGTTCCTTGCCGGAAACATCGAGCGCGGTATATTCGAACGCGCCCATCAATCCTCGCGCGTGACGCGCAGTACCTCTTCGAGCGTCGTGTCGCCGGCGAGCACCTTGCGCCGCCCGTCGTCGCGGATGCCCGGGCTCGATGCGCGCGCATAACGCTCGAGTTCCTGCTCGGAAGCGCCGTCATGGATCATCGTGCGCATGTGATCGTCGACCGAGATCAATTCATAGATCCCTGTACGTCCGCGGTAGCCGGTTCCCATCTCGTTGCTCGGCCGATACAGCTGCGCTGGCTCGCCGTCCGGCTCCAGATTGAGCAGGCGCCGCTCGTATTCGCCGGCGATGAACGGCACTTTCGTGCTGGGGTGCAGCACCCTTACGAGCCGCTGCGCGAGAACACCGATCAAGCTCGAGGACAAAAGAAACGGCTCGATGCCCATGTCGCGCAATCGCGTGACCGCGCCGACAGCCGTGTTCGTGTGCAGCGTCGACAGCACGAGGTGCCCCGTCAAGCTCGCCTGCACCGCGATTTGCGCGGTCTCCAGGTCGCGAATTTCGCCGATCATGACGACGTCGGGATCTTGTCGCAGGATCGCGCGCAGGCCGCGCGCAAACGTCATTTCGACCTTGGTGTTTACCTGGGTTTGGCCGATGCCGTCGATGTAGTACTCGATCGGGTCTTCGACGGTCATGATGTTGCGCATGTTGTCGTTGATGCGCTCGAGCGAAGCGTAGAGCGTCGTGCTCTTGCCCGAACCCGTCGGTCCGGTCACCAGAATGATGCCGTGCGGCTTGTGGATGATTTCATCCATGAGTTCCTGGGTGTGGGGATCCATGCCCAGCGAGGTCAGCTCGATGCGTCCGGCCTGTTTGTCGAGCAAGCGCAACACGACGCGTTCGCCGTGCCCGGAGGGCAGCGTGGAGACGCGAACGTCGACGGCACGCCCCGCGATGCGCAGTGAGATTCTGCCGTCTTGCGGCAAGCGCCGCTCGGCGATGTCGAGCTTGGACATGACCTTGATGCGCGAGACCACCAGCGGCGCCACGGCGCGCTTGGTCTGCAGCACTTCGCGCAGCACACCGTCGACTCGAAATCGGATCACGAGCCGATTCTCGAACGGCTCGATGTGGATGTCCGAGGCACTTTCCTTGACGGCCTGCGTGAGCAGCGCGTTGATGAGCCGAATGATCGGCGCTTCATCGTCGCTCTCGAGCAGGTCGGAGGATTCCGGAATGTCTTCGGCCAAATCGGCTAGATCGGTATTGTCGTCGAGACTCTCGAGCATCTGCATCGCCGCGCCGGACCCTGCCTCGTAGGCGAGGCGCAGCATCAAGTCGAATTTTTCGACTGATACGCGCTCGAGTTTCAGCGGTACGCCGATGTAGCGGCGCACTTCGGCCAGCGAGATCGCCGATACGCCCGGGCGGCAAATGATGTCGGCGGTGCCGTCAACGATGCCGCGCAACAGCACGCCGTGGCGCTTCGCGAACGGAAACGAGAGCTTGCGCGGCGGGATCGGCTCCTTGACTTCGCCGTTGAGGTCGACTTCCGCGCTCATGGGTTCGGCGATACCGGTTGGGACGGCAGCGGCGATGGGCCGGTCACCGGCGTGACGCCGGTATTGCCGGCCGCAGGCTTGCCATCGTCCGGCGCCGACGGCTGTGGTGCTGCGGGCTGCGCCGCAGGCACGAACACGGGGGACGCGCCCGCCGCATTCGTCGGCATCACAGGTCCGGTCGCGCGCGACTGCGGCGGCGGCGGCGGGGGAGGGATCGCGGGCTGTGTCTGGCCCGGCAGCAGCGTGATGTGCCCGCCGTGCAGCGATTGTTCCTCTTTTCGCATGCTGTTGTACTTGCCTTCGCTCAAAGTCTCGGTCTGCACGTCGTCGCGCAGAATCCGCGGCCGGATGAACACCAGCAAGTTCTTCTTCTGCCGCGATCCGCTGCGCGACTTGAATAGCTGTCCGAGTATCGGGATCGCGCCGAGAAACGGCACGCGATCCTCGCTTTCGGTGACCGTATCGGACATCAGGCCGCCGAGCACGATGACGCCGCCGTCTTCGATCAAAATCGTCGTCTTGATCGAACGTTTGTTGGTCGAAATGTCGGCAGAATCGGTGAGCTTGGCGCCGGGTGAGGAGTCCTCCTGCTCGATTTTCAGCTGAACTGTGTCGCCTTCGCTGATGTGCGGCGTCACTTTGAGGATCGTGCCCACCTCTTCACGCTGGATCGTCTCGAACGGACTCGACGTGCCGTTGACGCTCGCGGTCGAGCTCGTGTAGGAGCCCGTGATCAACGGAATCTCCTGGGTCACTTTGACCTCGGCCTCTTCGTTGTTCATCGTGATCAACGACGGCGTCGATATGATGTTGCTGGTGCCGTCGCTGCGCAATGCCTGCACGAGCGCCGCGAAATTGATGCCGGAATTCGGGTTGTAGCGGCCGATCGCAAATGTCGCGCCGGTGCCGATCGTCGAGCTGCTGATGCTCGAGGCGGTCGAGCTGACGCCGGTGGTCGAGCCCGACACGCCGCTCGAGCCGATGCCGGCGGCCGCCACCGCGAGATCGACGATGCTCGTGCCGGAGCCCGGCAAGTTGACGATGCCGGCGACGCTGTTGTTGCCCTCGGTGATCCACTGCACGCCGAGATTGGAGCTGTTGTTGACGTCGACTTCGACGATGATCGCCTCGACTTCGACCTGCGCGCGGCGAATGTCCAGCTTATCGATAACCGCCATCAATGACTTCATGATTTTTGGCGGCGCCGTGATGATCAGCGCGTTGGTCGGCACGTCGGCCCACAGCGTCACGCTGGCATCGAGGTTCGATGAACCCGAGCCACCGCCCGTCGCGACGCTCGGCTGAGGTGTTGCACCGCCGCCCGGTCCGCCTTGGGCCTTCGCGGTCGCGGTCGCCTGGCCTTTGAGTTTCTCGGCAAGTTTCTCCGCATCCGCATAACGCAGGTAACGGACCTCGGTATCACCCGCGCCGCCCTTCTTCGGCGTGTCCAAGCTGATGATCAAGGCTTTGATTTTGAGGCGCAGCGATTTCTCGCCGCTGATCAGAATGCTGTTGGTGCGCTCGTCGGCGACGACTTTGATGCCGACGCCGGCTTCGGCGCCTTGCGCGGCGCCCTGGTTCAGCTGATTGATGGTGCGCACCATCTCGCTAGCGCTCGCATTGTGCAGTTCGACGAGGTCATAGGGTTCGTCGCCGCTCTGATCCATGCGCTCGACGATGCGCACGATGCGACTTACGTTACTCGCGCGGTCCGCAATGATCAGCATGTTGCCGCCGGAAAATGCCGCCAAGTGCCCGTATTGCGGAATCAAGGGGCGCAGCACCGGAACCAGCTGCGATGCGCTGATGTTCTTCAATTGGATGATCTGTGTGACGATTTCGTCCGAGTTTCCATTCACATCATTGGGCAAATCGTTGGCGGGGAACTGCCGCGCATCCGTATTCGGCACGATCTTGATGACTTTGCCGGCCGGTACCGCCACATAGCCGTAGACCTGCAACACCGCGAGAAATGCTTCGTAGAACTGCGCCGGCGACATCGGCGTCGCCGAGAGCATCGTGACTTTGGCGTTGACGCGCGGGTCGATGATGAAATTCTTGCCGGTGACCTCGCTGACCGCCTGGATGATCTGGCTGAGGTCCGCCTCCTTGTAGTTCGGCGTGATCGTTGCGCCTTCTTGCGGCTTGACCTGCGGTTGCGCGGCGACCAGCGTCGCCACCGTCAACAGGACAGTCAATGCGCAGATCGCGGTCTTTCGCGGCAGCTTATGCATATTCATGGAGTTCCATATCATAATTCTCGGGTGTTAAACGCGTTCGACCAGCGCTTTGGCAATTCGTTTAATGATGAATACCGGACTAGGGCTCCGGTAACGGCGGTACAGGGGCGCTGCCGCCAGGCGCAGGCCCGGAAGGGGCATCGGCGCCGCTGCCGGGAACCCCGACGGCTGGAGCTGCGCCGGGCGTCGCGGGCAAGGCCGAATCGCTTGCGGGCGGCGGTTCGGACATCGCGGCCGGCGCCATGGGTCCCGGATTTGGCCCCGGAATCGGCGCAGCGGGTGCAGCCGCCAAGTCCTTGCTCGCCTCTGAAGCGATCTGCGCAATGTTCATCGATACGTCGATCGTCTGGCCGCCGCGTTCGATCGTCACGGTCGCGCTGGTCGAGGTCTGGATCGTGTTGAAAATTTCCTGGCCGCGCTGGGGATCGTCGAGTGAGGTGCCATTGATTGCGGTCACCAAATCGCCCGGCCGCAGCCCCAATCCATTGAAGGCCGACCGATTGCGTCCCGGATAGACGCGGAAGCCACGCAATTTGCCCGCCTTGTTGTCGTATGAGGCGACCGTACGCATGACTTCGTTGAGCAGGCCGGGGTCCTGCTGAACCATGCGGCGCACATTCTCCAAGTTGGCGGCCGTATTCGGATCGGCGCCGATTTGGCGGCGCGCCGCCGGCGCCGTGCCCGCGAGCTTCAAGCGCGGCAGAATCAAGGTTTCCAGCGCGCCGGCGCGATCCAGCACGACATGATCGAGGTAGACCGAATGCAAGGACGCGCCACCGATGTGGTCGCCGACCGAATAGACTTTCGACGGACCGCCGTCGCTGACGATGGCGATGCCGTGTTTCGGATCCTGAGTGGCGATCGTGCCGGCGAGCACCAGATTCGCGGTTGATTGGGGCGCATTACTCTCATCCTGGGCAGCGCGTGGCGCCATCCCGAACAGGTGCGCCGCGACGATGCTTTGCACATCGATGCCGGACGCCGGATTCGGCTGCGACGGCCGCTGGGCGCTGGGCGGCAGCTGCACGGTCTTGACCGGACTTGCGCCCCACAGTGACTGTGTGACGAGCGCCAATTCGACCGCGATCAGCGCCGACAGCGCCAATGACACGAACCAGGGGCCATTTTGAGGCAACTGGGATAGCCAATCATTGATTCGCGTCTGCGGCATAAGTGGATCGCGGGCGTTATAGTGACTGATTGCGCCGAATGCTGGGCTGCAAGCTCGCCAAATGTTGACCGAGTTCGCAATGATACGGGCTACTTGCTTGGCCGCTCAAGCATTTGTTTTTCCTTGTTAAAATTAGCTGACACCAATTGGCGACATTTGCGTCCAAGCAGCGGGGTTGGGAGCCACGTCTTGTAAAGCGCAGTGCCGCGCCCTATAAACTGATATCTGATGCGCGAGAACGAAAGAGGTCGAGACGGAACGGGTTTGGTCGTCGAGGAAGCGGCGCCGAAGCTCAAGCGCCCCCCTCTGTTTCAAGTCGTGTTGATCAACGATGACTACACGCCGATGGAGTTCGTCGTCGATATCTTGCAGCGATTCTTCAGTATGGACAGAACCAAAGCAACTCGCGTTATGCTGGAGGTCCATACGAAGGGTAAAGGAGTGTGCGGCGTCTTTACTTTTGAGATTGCGGAGACCAAGGTGGCTCAAGTGATCGCGTACGCGCGACAACATCAGCATCCGCTGATGGCAACGCTAGAAGAGGCGTAACCAGTGCTTAGTCAAGAACTCGAATTCTGTCTCAATGATGCGTTCGCCGGCGCCCGCGAGGCGCGCCATGAATTCATGACCGTCGAGCATTTGCTGCTCGCGATCGTCGACACACCGAAGATCCGCGAGATCCTGAAGTCCTGTGGTGCGGATACCGCCAAGCTGAAGACTGAACTGAAGCAGTTCATCGACCAAACGACGCCGCGCTTGCCGACCGGCGAGGATCGGGACGTGCAGCCGACGCTCGGCTTCCAACGCGTGCTGCAGCGGGCCGTCTTCCACGTGCAGTCCAGCGGCAAGAAAGAAGTCACGGTCGCCAACGTCCTGGTCGCCATTTTCAGCGAAAAGCAGTCGCATGCGGCCTATCTGCTCAGCATGCAGGACGTCTCGAGGCTGGATGTCGTTAATTTCATTGCGCATGGGCTCTCCAAGGCCGGCGGCGAAGAGCGCAACGACCGCGATACCGACGGCTCGTCGGCGGACGCAGAGCGCGAAGCGGACGGCGGCGGCAGCGCGCTCGAGAAGTATTCGACCAATCTCAATGAGGCGGCGCGCAAGGGCAAGATCGATCCGTTGATCGGCCGTAAGCTCGAGGTCGAGCGCACGATCGAAATCCTCTGCCGCAGGCGCAAGAACAACCCGCTCTATGTCGGCGAAGCCGGTGTCGGCAAGACCGCGATCGCCGAGGGCCTGGCACGCATGATCGTCGAGAACAAAGTCCCCGACGTGCTCTTGGATGCGACCATTTACTCCTTGGACATGGGCTCGCTGGTCGCCGGAACGAAATATCGCGGTGATTTCGAGAAGCGGCTCAAGGCCGTTCTTGCGGAGGTCAAGAAACAGCCGGGCGCGATCCTGTTCATCGACGAGATCCATACGGTCATCGGCGCAGGCGCGGCGTCGGGCGGCGTCATGGATGCATCGAATCTGATCAAGCCGGCGCTCGCCAACGGCGAACTGCGATGCATCGGCTCGACGACTTACAGCGAATACCGCGGCATCTTCGAGAAGGACCACGCGCTTGCACGCCGCTTTCAGAAGATCGACGTGTCCGAGCCCTCGATACAGGACACCGTCGATATTCTGCGGGGCTTGAAGTCCCGCTATGAGGAACATCACGGCATCATGTACGAGGACGACGCGCTGCAGGCCGCCGCGGAACTGGCTGCCCGGCACATCAACGACCGTCACATGCCCGACAAGGCGATCGATGTCGTCGATGAGGCCGGCGCAAACCTGCGGCTGCAACCGGTCGAGAACCGCGGCCCTTCTGTCACTGTGACCCATATCGAAAACGTCGTCGCGCGGATTGCGCGCATACCGCCGAAGAATGTCTCGCTGTCGGATCGCGACGTGCTGCGCAATCTCGAGCGCAATTTGAAGCTCACGATCTTCGGCCAGGACAAGGCGATCGAGGCCTTGGCGGCCGCGATCAAGATGTCGCGCTCCGGGCTCGGCGATCAACGCAAGCCCGTGGGCTCATTCTTGTTCTCGGGCCCGACCGGCGTCGGCAAGACCGAGGTCACGCGACAACTGGCGATTGCGATGGGCGTCGAGTTCGTGCGCTTCGACATGTCGGAATACATGGAGCGCCACACGGTGTCGCGCCTGATCGGCGCGCCGCCCGGTTACGTCGGGTTCGATCAGGGCGGCTTGTTGACCGAGGCAATCTCGAAGCATCCGCATTGCGTGTTGTTGCTCGACGAGATCGAGAAGGCCCATCCCGACGTGTTCAACCTGCTGCTGCAGGTCATGGACCACGGTACGCTCACCGATAACAACGGCCGCAAGGCGAATTTCCGGCACGTGGTCATCGTCATGACGACCAACGCGGGCGCCTTCGAAATGAGCCGCCCGACGATCGGATTCACCCAATCGGACGCGGTGTCCGACGGCATGGAGGCGATTCGGCGATTGTTTTCGCCGGAGTTTCGTAATCGCCTGGATGCGGTCATCCAGTTTGGTGCGCTCGATCAGGCGACGATCGAACGCGTCGTCGACAAACTGCTGGTCGAGGCCGAAGCACAGCTCGAGCACAAGCACGTGTCGATTTCGGTCGACGAACCCGCGCGCCGCTGGATTGCCAAGCGCGGCTATGATCCAAAAATGGGTGCGAGACCGATGGCTCGCATCATTCAGGAGTTCATCAAGCGGCCGCTCGCCGAGGAGTTGTTGTTCGGCAAACTCGTGAACGGCGGCCACGTCGAAGTGACCTTGAGCGAGGACGGCGAGAAGCTGAAACTCGAGACGCGCGCGGCCAACGAGCCGGCATTGTTATCGCACGAGACGTGACGCGAGGATCATCGCGGCGGGGCTTGGCAGCGGCGAGCGGTCGGCCTAGCGGCCGCGATAGACGATGCGCCCCTTGGTCAGATCGTAGGGTGTCATTTCGACGGTGACTTGGTCGCCGGTCAAAATGCGGATGTAATTCTTGCGCATTTTACCGGAAATATGCGCAGTGACGACGTGGCCGGTCTTGAGCTTGACGCGAAACGTGGTGTTCGGCAGCGTCTCGACGACCTCGCCTTCGAACTGAATTGCCTCTTCTTTTGACATGCGTCCTTATGGTGTGCCTGAAACCGCGCGCATTGTGCATAAAGCACCTCGGTAAAGCAATTTAAGCGCCAGCTTCTGCCCAGGAGCCGCGCGGTTGGCGTCGTGCATATTGGTGCAGCAGCGAGCAGAAGTCCCGTCTCGGCACCTCCCGTGCGCCGAGACTCGCCAGATGCGCGCTAGCCACCTGGCAGTCGATGAGCCGGATATCGCGTCGCCGGCACTCCTCGACGAGCCGCGCGACCGCGACCTTCGAGGCATCGCGCTGCCGGCTGAACATCGATTCACCGAAGAACACGCCACCGAGTTGCAGGCCGTAGAGGCCACCGACCAGCTGGTCGCCTTCATACGTTTCGACAGAATGGCCGAAGCCGAGCATGTGCAGTTGCTCGTAGGAGGCAATCATCTCGGTATTGAGCCAGGTGTCGGCGCCCGAAGCCCTTGGCGACGCACAGGCGCGGATCGTCGCGCCGAATGCCTGATCCAAGCGCGTCGAGTAGCGGCCATTGCGCAGTGTCTTGCGCAGGCTGCGTGAACACTTGAATTTGTCTGGAAACAAGACCATACGTGGATCCGGCGACCACCAGAGAATCGGCTGTTGGGCCGAATACCACGGGAATACGCCGCGTTCGTAGGCCGCGAGCAGGCGGGAGGGACGCAGGTCGCCGCCGGCCGCTAGCAGGCCCGGCGGGTCGCGCAGCGCCTGCTCAACCGGAGGGAACCAGTCCGGGTCGGCCTGTTCACCGAGCCATACGAGGCGGCTCAGAGCCTTAACTCCTCGTCCGGAGCGCGATGATAAGGGACATGCTCGCTGACCGCGGCCACGTATTGATCCACGCCGCGGGCTTCTCGAGCCGTGAAATCACGGATCGCCGCCGCGAATCGCGCATCGACAATGTCATGCGCGGAGCTGACCAGCGTCGGCACGAAGCCGCGCGGCACCTTGTGCTCCCCCTGGGTTCCGGGTTCAAAGCGCCCTAAGCGGTGTTCGATGCAATACTCGATTCCTTGGTAATAGCAGGTCTCGAAATGCAGGCTGTGATAATTGCCGCCGGCTCCCCAATAACGGCCGTAAAGCGCATCGGCACCGACGAAGAAGATCGCGACCGCAATCGGTTCAGCGCCGTGGCGGGCGATCTTGAGCATCAGCGCGTCGGGCATGCTTGCCGCAACGCGCTTGAAGAAATCCAGATTCAGATAAGGCTCATGCCCGTGCCGATAAAAGGTATCGGCATAGAAGGGGTAGAGGGTTTCCCAGAGTGCATCATCGATATCGCCGCCGAGCCGCGTGTCGAATTCGATGCCGGCCTCGGCCACGCGCCGCCGCTCGCGCTTCGCCTTTTTGCGCTTTTCGGCGGTAAAGGTCGCCAAGAACGCCTCGAACGACGTGTAGTCCCGGTTGTACCAATGAAATTGGCAATCACGCCGCTCGATCAAGCCGGCATCGCGCAGCAGATGCTCGGTGTCGGCCGCGGGGAACAGCACGTGCAGTGACGACAACTGCTCGGCGCGCGTGTAGTCGGCGGCGTCTTTGATCAGGCGTGCGCGAATGTTCTCCGCGTCCGCAGCCGCGCCAACCAGCAGGCGCGCACCACGCACCGGCGTGAACGGCACGGCCGACAGTAGCTTCGGGTAGTAGGACAAGCCGTGCTGGGCGTAGGCGTTCGCCCAGGAAAAATCGAACACGAATTCGCCCCTCGAGTGGCTCTTCAGATACAGCGGCATCGCGCCGATGGCCTGGCCGCGGGCATCCTCGAGCAGCAAGTGCCGCGGGCTCCAACCGGTCCGCGGGGTTGCGCAGCGCGACTCCTCGAGCGCCAGCAGGAACTCGTGCCGCAGGAAAGGCTGTGCCGCGCCCGCCAGCGCATTCCACGCTGCCGGCTCGATTTGCGCGATGCTGGATAGAATCCGCGTTCGTCCGGCCGGTGCGGTCACGCGTGCACGGTGCGCCGTTTGCTGTGCGATTCGCTTTCCAAAAGCTCCAGGTAGCGATCCGCATCGAGAGCTGCCATGCAGCCGGTGCCGGCCGAGGTCACCGCCTGGCGATAGACGTGATCGGCGACATCGCCGGCGGCGAACACGCCCGGGATCGATGTGGCGGTTGCGTCTCCGGCACTGCCGCCCTTGACGATGATATAGCCGCCGCGCATATCAAGCTGCTGTTCGAACAAATGCGTATTGGGCTGATGGCCAACGGCAATGAAGACGCCATCGACCTGGATCGATCGGGTGGCATTGCCCGGCAGCGCGCGTAATCGGGCGCCGGTCACGCCTGCCTCATCGCCGAGAATCTCGTCGATCTCGTGATTCCAGATGATGCTTGCCTTACCCGCGGTTTCAGCGGCAAAAAGTCGATCCTGCAGAATCTTCTCGGAGCGCAATTTGTCACGCCGATGGATCAGCGTGACATGCGAGGCAATGTTGGTCAGATACAGCGCTTCCTCGACCGCTGTGTTGCCGCCACCGACCACGGCTACCGGTTTGCCTCGATAGAAGAACCCATCGCAGGTTGCGCAGGCCGAGACGCCCTTGCCGCGATACAGCTCCTCGGACGGCAAGCCGAGATATTTGGCCGAGGCGCCGGTCGCAATGATCAAGGCATCGCAGGTGTACTCGCCGCTGTCGCCAAACAGGCGAAACGGCCGCTTGAGCAACTCCACGCGATTGATGTGGTCGAAGACAATGTCGGTCTTGAAGCGCTCCGCGTGTTGACGCATGCGCTCCATGAGCGCCGGTCCCTGCAGGCCCTCGACGTCGCCGGGCCAATTGTCCACGTCGGTCGTGGTCATGAGCTGGCCGCCTTGTTCGAGGCCGGTGATCAATAGCGGCGCCCGGTTGGCTCGCGCGGCATACACGGCGGCCGTGTAGCCGGCCGGGCCAGAGCCTAGAATGACGAGACGGCTATGCCGGTTGACGCTCATGCTTCGAGTTCCTTTGTGTTGCAGGTCAGTCATGGTAAGGAAATCTTGGGCCATCGGCCAATTACCACAAGTGCAGGCGCCGCATCTGGGCGGCGGGTTGCCGCTGCGGACTCAACTCAGTTACTATTACATAATATTCAACCAGTTAAGAAGTAAATATCATTAAAGGTCTAGATTTAACTGCAGGTGCTGAGGGTAAGGGGGCAAAGCCGAAGTCGAAGCTTTCGGCTACCGTCGTGCGTTCGCTGCGCGAGGGTACGTTGTGGATCCTCGGCGCCATCGCGCTGATCCTTCTTCTCGCGCTGATCACCTATCGCGCGCGCGATCCGGGATTCGCCGACACCGGGGAACCCGGACCCGTGGCCAATTGGATCGGCCCGATCGGTGCTTGGACTTCCGATTTTTTCTTTTTCCTGTTTGGGCGGCCGGCGTATTTGTTTCCGGTGATGCTCGCGCTGGCCGGCTGGCTCGTGCACAAGGACCAGGGTCTCGGCGATGCGCGCTCGCGCATCAATACCGTGCTGCGCTCGGCGGGATTCGTGCTCACGTTGTTGACGAGCTGCGGCCTCGCGACGCTGCATTGGGACGGATCCGGCCTGCCGCACAACGCCGGCGGTGTTCTCGGCGACCTCGTCGGTGCGGGAAGTGCGCGCGGCTTGGGATTTCTCGGCGCGACGCTGTTGCTGCT
>Ga0181531_10002102_pt1 | contig 12475 bp, 8 predicted proteins | sample PEATcosm2014_Bin_38_FD_119743 | JGI IMG/M metagenome (GOLD analysis project Ga0181531, IMG submission 119743) | Peatland microbial communities from MTU Mesocosm Facility, Houghton, MI, USA - PEATcosm2014_Bin11_10_metaG | ecosystem: Environmental > Terrestrial > Soil > Wetlands > Peat | place... | reverse complement strand
CCCATAGGGTCGGAACCATACATGGTCACGAAACCCACGCGCTGACCCAGAACCGCCAGGTTGTGAGCAAGGATGGCGGAGGAGCTTCCCAGGGTCATCTCGAAGTTCGAGGCCAGGATTTCGCGGTCGAGCGGAATGGCCTCGTCGAGACCGTAGAGGATCAGGTCGAGATTGACCTCGCCGGCAATCGTGATATCGAACTCAGCCATCGCTGTTGTGAACAGGCTTCCGTATTATTACCGAGTCCGGCTGCGCGTGCGCCCATCGGCGGCCGGGGTAGTAAACTGCCGAGAAGCAGAGGGTTAAAACCCAGCTAAACCACGGCCGGGGCCTGTAGCTCAACGGTTAGAGCAGGGGACTCATAATCCCTTGGTTGGGGGTTCAAATCCCTCCGGGCCCACCATTAATGAGGATGCTCGACCTGGGCGGGTCCGGCGATGGTTACGCTGGCCGCGCCGGAATCTCCGCTTTCGCCGTTCGCATTCACGGCCGTCACTTTGTAGATGTACTTCTTGCCCCGCATGACCGCTATGTCGTAAAAGCCGGGCGTAGTGAGGCCGGTGGCGATTGGTTCAAACTCGCCGCCATCCTCGGATTTCTTCACATCGTACGTAGCTGTGGGCTTCGAAGGCGTCCAGGAGAGATTTACCCGAGCCTGTTCGGCCACCGCTCGCAACTCAGATGGTGCGGGCGGTGCGGGACCATCGGGCAGAAGGCCATAGACGCAGAGCTGGCCGCTTCCGGTGTTCTGCGTGCCGAAGCTGGCCAGGTAGACCTTGCCGTTTGCGATCGTGGGCGGCGCCATTTTCGAGTAGTTTCCGCAGTCGTCGCGGTGCGGGTTTTCCAGGGAATTCCAAAGTTCGTGCTGGATGTTGTCCGCGTCGTAGGCGTGGAGGATGCCGGGGCGCGATTCGTGCCATGAATCACCCGTGGCGTGGATCGCCGCCCATAGGATCCCATCCCTGTTGCCATTGGCGGAAAGGGAAAGCATCGCGCCCGGATGGCCTTCGTTTGCCTCGGGGCGGATGCCGTACGGAGTTGGGTTCAGATGTGCGCCGTCGAATTTGTACGCGCGCAGGTGATCCTTCTGTCCCCACATATAAAGCATGCGGCCGGCCTTCGCGCTCTTCCAGTAGACGATGCTGTGGAGGTGAGAGCTGGTCGCCTGGAAATGCTGGATGGCGTGCTCGTCTCCGAGGTGGCCCATGTTGCCGTTGTCGACAACGTAGAGGACACCCTCTTTGCCGCCGTCAATGACCGCGTGAGTTCCAGGCACCAGCATGGCGCCCGATGAATCCAGATCGGCGTCAGTGGAGTCGAGATTGAAGTGGTTGGTGGGCGCGAAGTAATCCAGCATCCGGAGCTGCGGATCGAGCCTGATGAAACTCTCGCTGAAGTTAGTCTTGCCGTCCCAGGAACCATTGGCGGATACGAAATAAATGTTCCCTTTTTCGTCGACAGCGGGCGCCTGCCCGGACTGCCAGATGCTGCCTTCCGTTCCGGTCGGCGTTGTATTGAAGACGCCCGTCCGGCGCAAGGTCTTCGCGTCGTATCCGATGAGGAAACCGTGGTACGGCTCCTTGTCGCAGTGCGAGGCATATCCGACGTAGACCTGGCTGTTGGCGAGCACGAGGGCCGGGCGCTGGTTCTGCATCAGCGGGTCGAAGTCCGCCGCTTCGATCGTAACCGGACTGCCGGGAAGATCGACGCCAGTGGAGAGATCGAGGGCATGAAGGCGCTGCACCCAGCTGTTTCTCACCCGCGTGAGCGCCACGACGTAGAGAATGCCGGCGGCTTTGTCGATGACCGGCGTGCCGATGATGCCCATGTTGCCGTTGATGTCGGTGCATCCGAAGCTGCCGTCATACAAATTGGCAGGTGTGCCGAAGTTGACATGCCATAACGGGGCGGAGGTGGAGGCATCGTCGGCATCGAAGGCGTACACGCTGTTATTCACGGTGGTGATGTAGACGACGTCGTGGGTTCCTCCAGCGACGCTGACGTTGGTCACGATCAGCGGCTGGCTATAAACCTGGTCGTCGACGACGCGCTTGAAGAGCATCCCAAAGCGCTCTGGACTGACGTTCGATGGAGTGAGGATCGTCTCGTTCAGATTGGAGCCGGTGCGGGCGAGGTCGTTGTGCTGGGTGAGGACGTCGACCTGGGCGCTGCACAACGAGTAGCAGCAAAGGGTCACGATTGCGGCGCCCAATGCGGGAAGGAATGGGGAGCGGTTGCGTTCCGATGTGTTCAATGAACTTCCTTTTAAAATCCGTTTTCTCCGGCTGCGGACAAGATACCAAGCCGGAGAGGAGCGACCGGCGAATCGCGGCGATTCCTGCATGGTTTGCAGCCTTTGTAGTGCAACTTCTGAGGAAATCTCTCCCCTGAAGTAACCCGTTCTCCCTCCATCGTTCCCGGTTGTGGTCCATTTGTGGGGCGATAGCGCGAAAGTACCAGCGATTCCTTACCAAGGTAATTCTTTGGAGAGGCTCTGCGGTGCTATGTTGCCACCATATTGGTAACAGAGCTGACTGTAACGAACGTGGCAATGTGCCGATAAGTCAGGAACTCTCCTGGCGCTCTTTGCCCGATCCGCCATCCCGCCTGCGGAACTTGGGCAGAGAAATCAAAACGAGGAATCAGTATGTCGGCTCTGCTTTGCTTCTGCCTGGCTTCAAGACGCACTCTGACGGCTCTGTTGACGAAAGCGATATTTCCAGCGCTGATGCCCGTTGCAGCGTTTGGACTTTTGAGTGCTGCGGCGCACGCACAGACGATTTTCCCGGCAACAGCTGTGGCAACCTCCACGCCGTCGACACAAACCGTGACAGTGACGGTGCAGAATGCGGGGACGGTGGCGAAGGTCGAAGTGCTGACCCTGGGTGCGTCGAATTTGGACTTCACGGAGTCCGGCGCTGATAACTGCGCGGGGATCAGCTCGGGCAGCTGCTCGGTGACGGTGGCGTTCGGGCCCAAATATCCTGGACCGCGCTACGGGGCGGTGGTGCTGCTGGACGCCGGCAATCACACGCTGGGTACAGCATTCCTGACGGGTATTGGGCAAGGCTCGCTGGGGGTTCTGGTTCCGGGAGCTATCAGCATCGTCGCTGGCCAGGATGGGGCCTGGACGATGGTGAACGACGGCCAGCCAGCAACCCAGGCGGATTTGTATCTTCCTTCGGGAGTCGCATTGGATGGAGCGGGCAATCTGTTCATTGCCGACTCGCACCACAACCGGGTGCGCGAGGTTTTCGCCGCGGGGCCGAATGCGGGGACGATTACAACAGTGGCGGGCAACGGCAGTGCGGGATATGACGCGGCCTCGACGGTAGCTACCAGCGCTTCGCTGAACCAGCCTGGCGGCGTGGCCCTCGATGGGGCCGGCAATCTGTATATCGCGGACACGAATAATAACGTCGTTCGCGAGGTGAATCTTGCGACGGGCACGATCACCACAGTCGCGGGCAATGGGACACCGGGCTACACCGGCGATGGAGGCGCGGCCACTGCGGCAACGCTCAACTCGCCCCAGAGCGTGACCGTGGACGGGGCGGGCGATCTGTATATCGCGGATACGGACAACAACGCGGTGCGTGAAGTCTCCGCGGCCACCGGAAAGGTGGCGACAATTGCCGGCGACGGTAGCGGGATAGCGGGATCCTCGGGCAACGGCGGCCCGGCGATTCACGCAAGGCTGAACGCGCCCTACAGCCTGGCGCTCGACTATGCCGGCAACCTCTATATCGCGGACTCCGGCAATGAGACCGTGCGGAAGGTCAATACCAGCGGAACCATCAGCACCTATGCGGGCACGGGCGCGACCGGATATTCAGGCGACGGCGGCGCGGCCACATCGGCTGATTTGTATTCACCCCTGGGCGTGGCTTGCGATCCGGCGGGAAACGTCTACATTGCCGACGCGCGCAACTACGTCGTGCGCAAAGTCAACGCGGTTTCGGGCGCGATCGGCACCATCGCCGGATCGAACCAGCAGGACGTTTACCTTGACGGGAAATCCGATTACGGCTTCGGCAACAACCAGAACGGAGACGCCTTCAGCGGCGGCGGCATCGCAACCGGAGCCGGCATCTATGCCCCATATGCGGTCGCCGTGGATGCGAGCGGGAACCTTCTGATCGCGGAGTACTACGATCACCTTGTCCGGAAGGTTGCGGCGGACGCGGCGACTTTGTTTTTTACGCCAGAGTTGTTTCTCAACCAGGTGAGTTCGCCGCAGACTCAGATCGTCGAGAACGACGGCAATGCGGCGCTAACGTGGACTGCAATTGCGCCGGATGCGAATGCCGCTGTAGCTTCAGGAACCGGCGAGTGCAACACCACCGGCAGTCTGGCGGTCGACGCGCAGTGCACGGTGTCGGCGGAGTTTGCGCCCACCAGCACGGCTACTCCTCTGCCCGATCCCTTGGTCGGTAATGTGAACCTGACAGGCAATCCGGCGGATTCGCCGCTGGATATTTCGCTTGTTGGCGAGGCTCTGGGCTTGAACGGGGCGATTGTGACTCTGAGCTCGAGCCAGAATCCGGCAGCATTCGGTCAAACGATCACGCTGAATGTCTCAGTGAAGCAGGACCCGAACTCCTCGCAGGGAACGCCCACCGGAACGGTGACGTTTACAGACACGTTCAAAGGTACGACGAATCCGATCGGCACGGCCCAGACCCTCAATGCCAGCGGCAACGCAAGCCTGCAACTGAGTACGCTGGCAGTCGGTACGCATGTCATCACTGCAAACTACAGCGGAGACACCTACTACAGTGCGTCGGCTTCGAATCCGCTCTCTCAGGTGGTGCAGGAGCAGGTGACGGTGACGATCGCCAGTTCCAGCCCGAACGACACATCTGCCTTTGCCTCAACAGTGACATTTACGGCGACCGTCACCGTGTCGGGAGGGATTCCGGTGACCGGCTCGGTGACCTTCTATAACGGAGCAGCGTACCTCGGAAGCGGGACACTGAACGGGAGCGGGGTCGCAACCTACGCGACGGCGGGCCTTCCGGTAGGAAGCAACTCGATCACCGCCAGCTACACCGACACAAATAACGTCAGCGCAACTTCCGCTCCGCTGATTCAGATCGTCGGGCAGACCACGACGGCGACGCTCTCCTCCAGCGTGAACCCATCGATCTATGGCTCGCCGGTGAACTTTACGGCAGTGGTGGTGGCGACCGGAACCATCGTGCCGACCGGATCCGTAAAGTTCTACGACGGTACGACGCAGATCGGCACCGGCACACTAACGGCATCGGGCACATCCGCAGCCACTGCAACCTTCCAGACTTCGACGCTGGCAACCGGGGCGCACTCCATCAGCGCAGTCTATGCCGGCGATACAAACAACTTCAGCAGCACCTCGCCAACGCTGACGCAGACGGTGAACATCGCGTCGACCACAACTGCGCTCACTGCCAGCGCCAATCCGGCCATAGCGGGCAACGCCCTCACTCTCACCGCCACCGTAACCGCAAATGCGGGCGTGGCGGCCGGTACCGTCAACTTCTACAACGGGAGCACGCTGCTGGGCGCAGGCACGCTGAACGGCGCCGGCGTGGCCACGCTCTCAACCTCCGCGCTGCCGGTCGGCGCATACGCGCTCACGGCCGGCTACCAGGGAAACACAAACGACACGGCGAGCACGTCAGCGGCGCTGGCGGTGACGGTGATCCAGGCGACGACCGGCGTAAAGCTGGCGGCGAGCAGCGCTTCGGTGGTGGTCACCAACTCGGTAAGCCTGACCGCGACAGTGAGCGGAAACGGCGGTATCCCCAGCGGCAACGTGACGTTCATGGATGGGACCACCACGCTCTCGACGCTGGCTGTGAATGGCAGCGGCGTGGCCACCTACAGCACGTCCTCGCTGGCGGTCGGGGCCCACACCATCACGGCCGCCTACGCAGGCGACGCGAACGACGCGGGCAGCAACTCGGCGCCAGTGACCGTAACGGTGACTGCGTATGGAACGCAAACCTCGCTCGCGGCCTCGGCGACAAGCCTGAACACGGATCAGGAACTCACCCTCCTGACAACAACAACGTCGACCATCGGCGGCGCAGTGACGGGAACCATCACCTACATGAACGGCACGGCAACCCTGGGCTCGGCGGGTGTGGGAACCAACGGCACCGCCACGCTGACCATCAATCCGAGCCAGGGATCGTACAGCATCACCGCCCACTACTCCGGAGACTCGCTGAATGCGCCGTCGGTTTCGAACGTCGTCTCGGTAACAGTGGCGCAGGCCACGGAGTTCACCATCGCGCTGAACCCGACATCGCTCAGCATTCCCACTTCGCAGTCGGCGACCGTGACCATCAACCTTGGATCGGAGAACGGATTCGCGGACAAGATCGCGCTGGGCTGCGGCTCGGTGCCCTATTCGGTGACCTGCAACTTCGCCAGCAACGATCTGTCGCTGAACGCCAATGGCACAGGATCGGTGCAGCTGACGGTCGATACCAATTCGCCACTGGCTGGGTCGCAGGCAAAGAACCAGATGCCAGGCGAGAGCGGTGGCATGCTGGCGGCGTGTGTCTTTCCGGGAGCGGCTCTCTTCGGGTTCGCCTTCTGGCGCTTCCGCAAACAGGCAGCGGCGCTCAGGCTGCTCGTCTTGATTGCCATGCTGGCGGGCACGACGTTCCTGATGACAGGCTGCGGCGGATTTTCGCTGAATAGCGCCAAACCGGGGAATTACGTCCTCCAGGTAACGGCGACCGGTGAACAGACAGGCGTAACCCACGTGGCGAATCTCACCCTGACGGTGACGCAGTGAGCGACGCGCGGATCATGACGAATCGCAAATGGGCATCCTGCGCTCTGCTGCTGGCCTCCCTGATGGGTGGATTCTTCCAGGCGCGCGCACAGTCCCCTGAATCGGCGGTAGGCGACTGGTCCTCGCTGGCGGTGGGCGGCAGCTTCAACGCCACGCGGCTGCAATATGGGCAGCACTGGCTGCTTGGAGGCACTGCTTTTGCCGATGCTAACTTCACATGGCGGTATGGAATTGAGGGCGAGACGAACTGGGCTGTTCTGCGCCAGGTAGAGGATACGCACGCGACAACATATCTGATCGGGCCGCGGTATCAGCTGGGCGCAATCGACAACGACGCGAAGTTCCGGCCCTACGTGAAGTTTTTGATCGGCGATGGCTATTTCAACTTTCCCTACAGCTATGCGTCAGGCAATTACTTTGTCATGGCGCCGGGCGGGGGGATGGATTACCGCGTGAACCAGCGCATCCGCCTGCGGCTGTTCGATGCGGAAGCTCAGTACTGGCCCGGGTTCACGTATGGTTCGGCGGCGAACCTGAGCGTGAGCGCCGGTGTGCGTTACAGAATTCGTTGAGGTCAGTTGGAAAATTGAACGACTTGAAAGGACACTTTTATGCCAGGGTTTACAGCACTTACGAAGTTGCTTCTCGTTCCGGCTGCGGTGGTTGGCGCTTTGGTTGGTGCTTCATCGGTTCTCGCCCAGGATCTGAGGACCGTGGGGCTGACGCAAAGTCAGGTCGCTCTGCCGGCCAGTACCGTAACGCCGATCCAACGGCCAGGCCACGGCGATGTATTCGCAGCGCTCATTCAGGAGATTGGTTTCGACGACCTCCTTGCCCGGAAAGAAGCTGCCGGTGCAAAGGAGTTCCGCGTGGACTGGAGAAAGGTGAATCACCTGTCCATCGGGCTCTCCGATGACGAGTGGCGCATTGCCTATGCCATCCTCCTCGACGGCAGCACGCGCATCGATGCGTGGAGCGACCAGATGCATGAAACCCTCGGCTGGAGCGGTGGCCGCTTTCTGGTCCAGTCTTCGGCGGATGCAGCCGAGCAAATGGCAAAGCTGAGTTCGCTCGACCATCAGGGCGACCCGATCGTCGCGGAGACAATCACCCGGCTAAAGCATGAGCTGGGCGAAGCATCGTTTCGAAAGCTGGAATCTTTTGCTCATCAGCATGCCGGACGACGGAGCTTCGATGTGCAGGAAACGAACATTGCGGTGGCCGGGAATCGCTACCCCGGACCGCATGAGTCGCAGCGGTAGGCTCGCAGGAACTCCGCACCCGTAGGTACCCGAGTTTTAGCGCGGCTCTTCCCCCGGCGGCAGATCGCTGGGTGGAGGAGCCTCCGCCACATGCTGCTGTGGAACGCCTGGCGTGCTGATGGGTACTGGAGGTTCTGCGGGAAGAATCTGCACCAGACTCGGCGGCCGGGGCTCCACTTCGCCCATCGCGGCTTCATGTTGCCGGCGGGCGGCTGCATCAATGTCCACCGGAATGCCGCCGGGGACTATTTCCACGTAGCCATACTTGTGCTTCAGGTCGCCCGTGAGCCGGATCATCCAGAAAAGCAGCAGAACTGAGACGAGAACGGCGAAAGCCGAGCCTTCCGGGCCCTGGCCGCCGCCGCTGATCCACGCCGGCCCGGTCGCGTTGGTCACCAGGATCGGCGAGTAGTTCATCGACCCGGAAATGGGCAGGCCGAAGAGCATGCTCATGGTTGCGATCCAGGCAAGGTGGAACCCCCAGCCGACCCACAGAGCGCGCGTGCGCAGGACCGCCACCGCGAGGATTACTCCCATAAAAAAGGAAACCAGCACTGAGGCTGTAGTGGTGGGTGCCGTGTGTGTGCGCCAGATGGCATAGACGACCGCCATGAAGAAGGTGCCCAACGTTGGACCCATCGCATCCACCAAACGCAGGAAGGGATAACCACGAAACGCAATCTCGATGGCCAGCGTGCCGGCTGCGAGCGCGACGAGGTCGAGGATCGCGATGAAAAACTGATGCGCGTTGGTGAAGGCCGTAATGACCAGGCCGCCGATGAGAGCAGCGGGCAGTACGCAGGCGACCACACCGGCCCATCCCAGCGCGGCGCCCAGGGCAAATTCGCCGAGCCAGCCGGGACGGGGGGCGAGTCCCGTAGTTTTGCCGGGATCCCTGCGGCGCTGGCCGAGGCGGCTCATGGCCCAGTAACCGGCGATGAGCAGGAACAGGAGCAGAATGCGGTAGAGCGGCTCCTCGAAGTCGCCGGACGTGAGGTCGCCCGCCGCGCGCGATGCTGCAAGGTCCGAAAACAGAAACCACGCTGCGGCAACGAGGAACCACACCAGCGCGCGCAACCGCTCGAGGAACGTCACGACGTTGCTCCGAATAGGAAAGATGCGCCGTGGGTGGGACTCATCAGGGTGGAATTCATCAGGGCTATTTCGATGCCTGCCCGGGATCAGACGGCGTAGAACTGGGCGATATTGCGGAACTTGTCATAGCGGCGGTGCAGGAGCTCATCGATCGGCAGCGATTTCAGCTCGTTGAGATGCCAGCGGAGCTTTTCGGCGAGAAGCTGCGCCGCTCCGGCGGGATCGGTATGCGCGCCGCCAGGAGGCTCGGGAACAATGTCGTCAACGCAACCGAGAGCATGGACGTCGGGAGCGGAGATGCGCATCGCCTCGGCCGCCTGGCTCTTGTAAGCAGCGTCACGCCAGAGAATGGCTGCGCATCCTTCGGGCGGAATCACTGAGTAAATGGCGTCTTCGAGGATGAGGACGCGATCGGCAAGGGCCAGGCCAAGCGCGCCCCCGGAGCCGCCTTCGCCGGTGATGGCAGCAATGGTAGGAACGCGCAGGCGTGACATTTCCCGCAGGTTCCGAGCGATGGCTTCGGCCTGGCCGCGCTCCTCGGCTCCCACCCCAGGATACGCCGCCGGAACGTCAATGATCGCGATCACCGGCCGGCCGAACTTCTCGGCGAGCTTCATGCACCGAAGCGCCTTGCGGTAGCCCTCGGGATTAGGCATGCCGAAGCGCCGGTGGACCTTCTCCTTGGTGGAGCGCCCTTTCAGGTTGGCGATGACCATGACCTCCTCGCCCTCGAAGCGGGCCATCCCGCACGCCATCGCCGGATCGTCGCCGAAAAAACGGTCGCCGTGGATCTCGATGAAGTCGGTGAAGATCCGCTCGATGAAGTCCATCGGATAGGGCCTCTGAGGGTGCCGCGCCAGCTCGGTCTTGGCCCACGCCGGTGTGACCGGCGGCGGATTGGTGTCGGGCTGATCGGTCATAGAGGGAGGTAGTCCGAGTTTGATTGTATGGATGCGGAGTGGGAGGGGCAAATGCCCGAGTTCGTTTTGGGATCGGAAGCATACGATGAATCAAGGTCCACGACTGTGGTAACCGATGCGAGAGGAAATCATGCGATACAAGATGATCGAAAACAAGCCGAAGACCTGCGATCTGATCTTTGAGACGGGCGATGAGCTGCCATCGCGGTTGAAGAAGTTTACGCAGGAGCAGAAGCTCGAAGGTTCGAGCTTCAGGGCGATCGGGGCTTTATCGTCCGTCAAGCTGGGCTGCTTCAACTGGGAAACAAAGAAATACGAGACGGCCGTTCAGCTTTAGCAGCGTGGACCCGTCGCGATGAAGGATAGAGGTTCACCCGCACCTGGTCATCGGTAAACGCGACGGGAGCGCCCATGGAGGCCATCTTCTCGAGGCGAAGGTTCGCCCAACATGCGAGGTGATCCTGACCGAGAGCCCCGAGCATTTGCGGAAGCAGATGGACGCCGAGTCAGGCTGGCCCCGATTCGGGTTTAGTTGTCGCGGTGTTTGCGCATGTAGACTTCGAATTTCCTGGCGGCGCGGCGGCGCTTCCAGCGGTAGTAGCGGTTGCGTAAACCATAGGCAGTTTCGCTGCCGGCGACGGCGAAACCCCGGCGCGGGGAAAATTTGATGTAAAGGTATCCGAAGAGCGCGCCGCCCAGCTGCGAGAAGGCGAAAACCCTCTGCGAGGAGAAGAGCATCGCAAGCGCGATCAGCATATAAACCGCGACCAGATACTTGGCCTTGATGGAGCTCGGCAGCGGGAACATCATGAAAGGCATTTCGGCGTAAAGCACCCCAAAGGCGATCAACAGGCCGAAGATGCCGCCGTAGCAACCGTAAAGAAACACGATGGAACCGGGCATGGCCAGCGCCAGCGCCACCGCTGCGAGTCCCGCGCCGAGCACAGAGACGAAAAAGATTTCCGCGAGCCAGCGGGATCCGTGGTTCGACTCGAGAAAGCTGCCCAGGAACCACAGCGAGAGTAGTTCAAAGGCGGTCCCTAGGATACCCATGTGGATGAAGCTGTAGCTCACCAGCTGCCAGATCCATCCCGCATGGAGCACCTGGCTCGGGTCAAGCGCAAAGATGGCAATGAGCTCGGTGGCGAAACCTTTCGCGGCAACACCGAGGATCAGGAGCGCAAAGAAAACGCCGAGGTTCCAGAGGATGAGGCCGCGCGTGAAGCCACGAAAATCGGGAAAGCCGAGGACGCCGGTGGAGAGACGAGGCACAGAGGATATTGTCTCACTCGCGATGGGAACCGCCGACATCGGGTTTGCGGACCGGCACGGAAGTCGCCTGATGACGGCGGATCAACTCTTCTCTCTTCCGTTCACCAGGAATCGTCAATGGAAATGGGTGCACCGAAGTTTAGTCCGGCAAGCAGCGCGGCTTAGAGGGAATCTTCTTTCATACCGTCACTCTATCGCGCCGGCCAGGGAACAACAGCAGCGCTTCGATGCCCCCGGCCATCGACCGCGCGAACGCCGAAAATCACGTTGTCTTTCGAGATGGGAATTTGTGCGGAAAACTGGCCGTCGGGCGTTGAGGCGAATTTGCCATCGGCCACCGCGCTAAGCCGATCCGCTGGGATCGCGCGTTGCCAGTCGGGCGCATCGAGCGTGCGCCACACAATTTCATAGTGCGTATCGGCCGGCGCATTGGGACCGCCGGCCCACTGGACCGTGGTGTTATTCAGCGCGTTGCTGAACCCCTTTTCCGTCGGGTACTGCACGTTAACCGGCTCCGGAGGGGCAGAGCCAAGTTCCGCCAGGGTCGCTGCGTTGAGGCGGGCGACCCGTGCCACATAGTTGAAGTCGACAAATTCGAGCAGATCGCCGTACTGGATCCCGTCCTCCACCCGGACGTTCTGGTGCTGATGGTTGAAGTCTTCCCGCCACTCGGTGAAACGGACCGCGGCGAATCCATCCTGATTGAAGGAGGTATGATCGCCGCCGCGGAGGAAGCGGTCGCGGCGAAATTCGAGAGCGGGAAGCAGGCTCGCGGGCACCGGGCGAGCCGTGTAGGTGCGCGCCACATCGACGATAGCGCGGGACAACTCGCGCGAGGGCGAGTCGCTTTCGTAGCCGAGCTGGATTATGCGGCGAATCTCCTCGGGCGGGGCGCTGGAGGGAATGCTCTCCGAGAAGACGCGCACGGCGTGCGGATCCTGAAATTTGTCGCCTGGAGTGCGATTACCGCCGACGATGTCGTTGTTGAGCACAGCTTCGAGGTGCCAGTCCTGCTGTTTGGCGAGATCGGCAAGATGCCTGCTGCCGAAGAGGCCCTGCTCCTCGCCGGCGACAGCGACGAAGATGAGGGTGGCGGGGAGTTTGAGTCGGGAAAGAACGCGAGCGCACTCGAGGCT
>Ga0181531_10002101_pt1 | contig 12476 bp, 9 predicted proteins | sample PEATcosm2014_Bin_38_FD_119743 | JGI IMG/M metagenome (GOLD analysis project Ga0181531, IMG submission 119743) | Peatland microbial communities from MTU Mesocosm Facility, Houghton, MI, USA - PEATcosm2014_Bin11_10_metaG | ecosystem: Environmental > Terrestrial > Soil > Wetlands > Peat | place... | reverse complement strand
CAGGTAGCTGCCCGAAGCGCCCTGCTGCATGGCGGCGCCGGGCACGACGATCGCGTTGTGCAGCGTATCCAGCAGCAGCCGTACATTGACGAACTGGCTGGGAAACAGTTCGAACTTAGAGTTATCGAACAGCGCGCGCAGCTTGAGCGTACCGGTGGTCGGGTCGATCTCGTTGTCCGCGTTCGAGAGCACGCCGCTGGCGATCTTGTTGGTCATGCTGCGATCGAAGGCGTCGACCGTAAGCTTCTGTCCGGCGCGCAACCGCTGCAGGATATTGCTGAGACTATCCTCGGGCACGGTGAACAGCACCGACATCGGCTGCATCTGCGTGACCACGACGATGGTCGTGGTGCTCGCCTGCATCAGGTTGCCGACGTCCACCTGCCGCAGTCCGACCAGGCCGGCGACCGGGGAGGTGATGCGGCAATACTCGAGGTTCAGCTTCGCCACTTCGAGGTTGGCGCGGTCGCTGGCTACCGTGGCTTCATCCTGTAATACGGTCGCCACCTGGGTGGCGTAGGTCTGGTCGGAAATGGAATCCTGCGCCAGCAGGGTCTTGTAGCGCTCCTGGTCCACCTTGGCGTTGGCGAGCAGCGCCTGGTCGCGCTTGAGCTGTCCGTCGGCCTGATCGACCGCCGCCTGGTAGGGCCGTGGATCGATCTGCACCAGCAGATCGCCGCGCTTTACGGTCTGGCCTTCAGTAAATGCGATCCGGACCAGCGGCCCGTTGATTTGCGGATGGACCGTCACGGTGGCCAGCGGTGTCACGGTGCCGAGCGCATTAATAGTGATCGGAATGTCCGCAGTGGTGACGCTGGCGACGCCGACCGTCAGCGGACCGTTCATGCCGCCGCGGCCGCCCCCGCCCCCAGGGCCCGCGCCCGGCATTCCCGGCGGCCCCGCCATGCCGGGCACGGCGTGAGTGGCGGCACGATAGCGCGCGCCGATCACGATCAGCACCAGCAGTGCGACACCGCCGAGGATCCACCAGGTCATCTTCCAGCGGCCAGCTCGGGAGTCGTCGTAGGCAGCGCGGTCCGCGTCGTTCGGCGGAGAGTTCGGGGTCATGTGGTGTGGCGTCTCGTTCTAATGAGGCGTGCTGCCCATAGGATGACAGTCAGTGCGGGCGATAGTTAACTGGACTATCTGTAACGCATTGATTCGTTAACAACATTTAATTTCGACGGCGAACCGATTGGCACGATCGGCAAGCATCGCAGGGTAGCGTCGACGCCGTTGCCGACGCACTAGCCCAGCCGGGCGACGATCAGCACCACCACCGCGGCGAGCAGGCAGTAGTAACCAAACAGATGCCAGCGGCCATGCTCAAGCCAGCGCGACAGCCATTTCAGCGACAGCCAGCCGGCCGCAAAGCTCAGCGCCATGCCGAGCAGGCACGGCCCTATCGGCCCGAGGCTGTCGCCGCTGGCGCCCGCCAGGTGCTGGGCCTTGAGCAGTCGATGGCCTTCGCGCACGATCACCGCAGGCGTCAGCACCACCGCGAGCGCGAAGCTGAAGTCCTCCACCAGGTCCTTGCGCAAGCCGCGAAACAGGCCGGTGGAGATCGTAGCGCCGGAGCGCGAAAATCCCCGGAACGGCAGGCACAGGCCCTGGACGGTGCCGATCCAGATGGCATCGGGCATGCCCATCGTGAGCTTTTCTTTCGCCCCGGGCGAGTCATTCGGCCGCGCCGAACGCAGGCCGGACCAGATGATCATGACGCCGACCGTCGCCAGCGCCACGCCAATCAGTGTCAGGTTGCCGAACAGCTGCTCGACTGCGGCACCCGGCGCGCCGCCGAGCGCGACACGTTCGATCAGCAGCGTCAGCGCCAGGCCGACGACGCCGGTGCAGGCGGTGGCGGCGACGACATTGCGCGCGAACGACCAGAACGCAGCGGCCGATGAAAAGAATCGGCTGCGCCATGTGTTCCAGAAATACACGATGACCGCCAGCATGGTGCCGGTGTGCAGCATGACCAGCAGGAAGGTCATCGCCGGCGTGGTCGGATCCAGCCCCATGAGCTTCTCGGCAACGATCACATGCGCCGAACTCGACACCGGCAGCAGTTCGCACACGCCCTGCACGATCGCCAGTACGAACACCTCGAACATATCCGGCATCGCGTTTCCTCGCCATTGAAGTCGCGCGACTATACCGTGAGGCAGTCGGTTCCTATAGCTCCTTCGATACGCCGCCGAAGAACCCGCGCCGCGCGCCAAACTGCGGTGCGCCAACACCCACGCCGGTGCCGTTGCGGATCTCGTACACCTTGTCGAACAGGTTGATGACATCGAAACGCAAGGTCAGCGCGCCGCTGCCGGTGAACTGAAAGGCGTGATTGACTCCCAGGTTGAACTGCGTGTAGGTGGGCAGGTGAGCGCCGTTCGGGATGTTGCTGCCATCGGCCAGCATCTGATCCGCCCGCAGCCCGGTGCCGAACAGCATGTCGGTGGAGAAGCGCGTGCCCTCCCACAGGTAGGAGGCGCCGGCCGACGCGGTCGCGCGCTGTTCGTGATCGAGGTGGATGTAGTTGTTGGCGATGTAGGCGAGATCCTGCGGCGAGAAATTGAACTGCGCCGATTCGATGTCGCGTCCTTTGGCACTCTGGAACGCAAGGTTGCCATAGGCAGTGAAGTTGCTGATGGCGTAGTTGCCGGTGAACTCGATGCCCTCGATCTTGCCCTTCAGGTAATTGAACGGCGTGAGGATGATCGGCGCACCGAATTGTCCCTCGTCGACCAGGTTCTGCGAGCGCCGGTAGTAGCTGTCCAGTCCTAACGTCAGTGCCCGCGACAGCTTCTGCTGCACGCCGACATCGAAATAGCTGGAGCGCTCCGCCACCGGCGGCGTGGCCTCGGCGACCTGCGGTGCCGCCGTGGTGTTGACGAATTTGGAAATCGTCTCCGAGCCGACCAGCTCGAACGGCGGCGGCGTGAAGTAACGCGAGAAGCCGGCGTGCACGGTGGTTCCAGTCCCGGCCTGCCACACCGCGTTGATGCGCGGGCTCAGCTGGCTGCCGCTGGAGTAGGCGTTGTAGTGGTCGAAGCGCAGGCCGTAATTGATAGTCAGCGGCGCCACCACGGTCCATTCGTCCTGCAGGTAGACGCTCTCGACCCACTGCGTCTGCGAGCCATCGTCGGCGATCATCAGCGGAACATCGCTGGTTTGTACGCCGTCGGCGCCGGTCGGCAGCACCTGCGAGCCGGTGACGCTGGTGGCATTGTCGTGCTGCAGATACACCCCGGCGCGCGCGGTGTGCTCATCGCTGAGCTTGTAGGCGGCATCGGTCTGCCAGCCGAAGGCGACATCACGCTTGTAGGCCGACTGGGCGATGCCGTTGTACAGCAGGTCGCCGAGCGCATCGGGCGTGAAGCTCAGCGATGAGTAGCGGCTGGTCACCGATGTCTGCCAGTCGAGCGCATCCTGAGCGTGCTGCCAGCTCAGGATCGCGTAGCTGGTCAGCTCGCGCTGGTTCTCGTTCAGGTCGGCGCTGGCAAACGCGGTCTGGCCGTTGACGTCCAGGCCCAGCAAAGGCGCAAGCCCGCTCTGGTCGGGAATCTGGAATTTGTCGTTCGACGTGCCGACGATCAGCGACAAGCGGTTGTCGGGATCCAGGATGTCCTCGAAGTAGCCGAAGCCATGATATTGGGTCGAATGATCGTGCAGCGGATCGGAGCTGCCATCGGGCGACTCGATGCCCAGGTCATTGCGCAGCATGTCCGCGGACACAAAGTAGTTGAGGTTGCCGGAACTGCCGCCGTAGTCGACGCTCGGCTCGAAGGTGCCATGGCTGCCGCCGTACAGCGACACCGAGCCGCCCGGTTCGAGCACGCCGCTCTTGGTGGTCATGTCGATGATGCCGGCGGTGCGCAATCCGTACTCCGCCGGCAGCGCGCCGGTGATCAATTTCAGCGAGGAGATCAGCCGCGGGCTCAGTGACTGCCCGAACACGCTGATGCCCTCGGGCAGGATGATGCCGTTGAGGCGGTACTGCAGGTCGTTGTGATCGCCGCGCACATGGAACTGGCCGAAGGAATCCTGCGCCACGTCGGGCGCCTGCATGATCACCTGATTCAACAGCGTGTTGTCGCCGCCGGGCGTCGCCGCGATCGCGGCATCATCGATGGTGTAGGTCGAAGCGCCGGTCTGGGTCTCGATTCCGGCGCGCTTTTCGTTGAGCTTCTGGGCGGTGACGACAACCGTGGGCAGTACGTCGTCGATGGCACCAGCAGCAGTGGTGGTGGCTGTGGCGGCGGTGTCGTCGGCGCGCAGTGGCGGCGTCGCCAGCAGGCTGCCGGCCGCTACGGCCAGCGCGATACGGGCATTGAGGGTTGACATGCAAGGGATCCCGATAGAGCCGATGGAAGCGTGCACGGGCTGACCCGTGGGACGCGAGCGATGAACGCAAGCCCGCCGCGCTGGACGGGCGATCAGGATCAGGCCGCGGGTGGACCGCGGATGTCGTAGAAGACGGCGCGCGGCCGGCTCGGCGCGGCTGCGGCAAGCGGCACGATCAGCGTCAGCAGAGCGAGTGTCGGCCCGGTGTGCTGTGGCAGCTCAGGTGGTCCGGCCAAACGATCGGCATGCACGCACAGCAGGCACTGCAGGTGCGTGTCGGCGCCGCGGGCGCCTTCGTTCTTGTGGAAATGGGCCGCCTGCGCCAGGCCGGCGCCGAACAGCCCGAACACCGCGACCAACGCGATCAGCCGGCGCATTGGCCAGCGTCTCATTCGGTGCAGGGGTCCGGTGATCTTCATGCCAGTGGGACGCCTATGGGGCCGGTGAGTTCCATCGCGGCAAGCGAGGTCTGCCAGCATAGCGCATTTCCTGGCCGCTCAGCGGCGTAAAGCCGCCGCGTCGCGCGCCAGCGCCTCGACCGCGTCCCAGTCCGCAGCGGCCAGAGCCGCCGGCGGCGTGATCCAGGAGCCGCCAACGCACAGCACGTTCGGCAACGCCAGGAAGTCCGCGGCGTTGGCGCGGCTGACGCCGCCGGTGGGACAGAAGGCGTGATCCGGAAACGGTCCAGCCAGCGCCTTCAGCATCCCGACGCCGCCGGCCTGCAGCGCCGGGAACAGTTTGCAGGCGTCGAAGCCCGCGGCGCGCGCTGCCACCAGTTCGGTAGGCGTCATAATGCCCGGCAGCAGTGGAAAGCCGCAGCCGGCAGCCGCGCCGATCAGCTCGGCAGTCAGGCCCGGGGTGACGCCGAACTGCGCACCGGCCGCCGCGCAGTCGCCGAAGTCGCGCACCCGCGTCAACGTGCCGGCGCCGACGATCGCATCGGGCACCGCGGCACGCATCGCGCGAATTGACTCGAGCGCGCACGCGCTGCGCAGCGTGACTTCCAGCACCCGCAGTCCGCCACGCACCAGCGCCCGCGCCAGCGGCACTGCCTGCTCGAGCCGCTCGATGGTCAGCACCGGGATCACCGGCGAGGTCGCCATGATGGTGCGCATGCCGGCATTACTCATGATGGCGCCTGTCGCCGTCATGCGAAGCAGCTCAGTGCGCCGGATTCCGCGTCGCCGGCCGCGGCGCGGAACGTGCCGAACAGCTCCCTGCCCATGCCGAGCCCATTGGCCGACAACGAGGGCTGCGGCAGCTCGCGCCGCTGCCAGATGTCCTCGGGCACCTGCGCGTCGAGCGTGCCGGCGACACTGTCCAGCCGGATGACATCGCCGTCGCGCACCCGAGCCAGTGGTCCGCCCAGGAGGCATTCCGGACACACGTGGATGGCCGCCGGCACACTGCCTGACGCACCCGACATGCGTCCATCGGTCACCAGCGCGACCCGAAAGCCGCGCTTCTGCAGCACCGCCAGCGGCGGCGTCAGCGCATGCAGTTCCGGCATGCCGTTGGCGCGCGGTCCCTGGAAGCGCACCACCACCACGACGTCGCGATCGAGCGAGCCGGCGGCAAACGCCGCCGCAACCTGCGCCTGATCGTCGAACACCAGCGCGCGCGCTTCGACGATGCGGTGCTGTTCGGCCACCGCGGAGGTCTTGATGACGGCGCGACCCAGGTTGCCGCACAGCAGCTTCAGTCCGCCATCGACACTGAACGGATTAGCCACCGGCCGCAGCACGCTGCTGTCGCCGCTCTCCTCGGGCGCGGGCCGCCAGTGCAGCTCGTCATCCTGCAGCCACGGCTCTTCGGCATAGTGCGCCAGTCCGGTTCCCATGACCGTGCGCACGTCCGGGTGCAGCAGTCCTGCGCCCAGCAGTTCACGAATCAGGAATCCGGTGCCGCCGGCCGCCTGGAAATGATTCACGTCGGCGCTGCCGTTCGGATAGATGCGCGCCAGCAGCGGCACCACGCGCGACAGGTCGCTGAAGTCGTCCCAGTTGATGGCGATGCCGGCGGCGCGCGCCATCGCTACCAGGTGAATGGTGTGATTGGTGGAACCGCCGGTGGCGAGCAGGCCGACGATGGCATTGACGATCGCGCGCTCGTCGATGGTGTCGCACAGCGGCAGGTAGTGCGTGCCGAGCGCGCTGATCGTGGCAGCACGCCGGGCGGCGGCGCGCGTCAGCGCGTCGCGCAGCGGCGTGTTCGGCGGCACGAATGCCGAGCCCGGCAGATGCAGCCCCATCACTTCCATGAGCATCTGGTTGCTGTTGGCCGTGCCGTAGAAGGTGCAGGTGCCGGGTGCGTGATAGCTGCTGGCCTCGGACTCGAGCAGTTGCTGGCGGTCGGCCTTGCCCTGTGCGTACAGCTGGCGCACGCGCGCCTTTTCCTGATTGGCGATGCCGGAGGGCATCGGGCCGCCGGGCACGAAGATCACCGGCAGATGGCCGAAGGACAGCGCGCCGATCAGCAGCCCGGGGACGATCTTGTCGCACACGCCCAGGCACAGCGCGGCGTCGAACATGTCGTGCGACAGCGCCACCGCGGTCGCCATCGCAATCACGTCGCGGCTGAACAGCGACAGCTCCATGCCCGGCTGGCCCTGGGTGACGCCGTCGCACATCGCCGGCACGCCGCCGGCAAATTGCGCCACCGCGCCGGCCTCGCGCGCTGCCATCTTGATCAGCGCCGGAAATCGCTCCAGCGGCTGATGCGCCGACAGCATGTCATTGTAGGCCGACACGATGGCGATGTTCGGCCACACCAGCGCGCGCAGTGCCTGCTTGTCGCCGGGGCCGGCGGCCGCGAAGCCGTGAGCAAAGTTGGCGCAGCTGAGGCCGCCGCGGGCGGCTCCGCCGCTGCGGGCCGCCTGCATGCGGGCCAGGTAGTCGTGCCGCGTGTGCTGGCTGCGCGCGCGTATGCGCCCCGTCACTTCGGCGATGCCGGCGTGCAGCGGCGCGATCGGAAATTTATGCTGGGTCACTGGGCGGTACGCGCATAGGACCGACCGGGAATATAGTACACACTGGCGTCGATGTGACCACTAAAGAGGAGTGCGCTTGGCCGCTTCCAGCAGGGATCGTTCCATACCGGCGAAGCAGTTGCCGGACTTCGACCTGGTGCTGTTCGGTGGCACCGGGGATCTGGCGATGCGAAAACTGCTGCCGGCGCTGTTCCGACGCTACCTGGCGGGGCAATTCCCGGCGCGCGCACGGATAGTGAGCCTCGCACGCACCAGTATCGAGCGTGACGACTACCTGGCGCAGGTCGAGGACAGCAGCAAGAAATATCTGCCCGCCGGCCTGGACGCGGCGCGCTGGACCACGTTCAGCCGCAGCCTGGACTACATGGGCCTGGATGCCACCAACGCCGCGGACTATCGCAAGCTCGCGGCCAAGCTGGCGAACAATCCGGCGCCGGTGCGGGTGTTCTTCCTGTCGACCGCGCCGGCGCTGTTCGAAATCATCTGCGCCAACCTCGCCGCCGCGCAGCTGGTGACGCCCGGGGCGCGCGTGGTGCTGGAGAAGCCGCTCGGCCAGGACCGCGCCTCGGCCGAGCAGATCAACCAGAATGTCGGTGCGATCTTCAGCGAGCGACAGATCTATCGCATTGATCACTACCTGGGCAAGGAGGCGGTGCAGAACCTGCTGGCGCTGCGCTTTGGCAATTCGCTGTTCGAGCCGCTGTGGCGCCGCGGCCGCATTCGTCACGTGCAGATCAGCGTCGCGGAGGAACTCGGAGTCGAGGGGCGCGGCGCGTTCTACGACCAGACCGGCGCGCTGCGCGACATGGTGCAGAATCACCTGCTGCAGCTGCTGTGCATCATGGCGATGGAGCCGCCGGTGTCGGATCATCCGGACGCGGTGCGCGATGAGAAGCTCAAGGTGCTGCGGGCGCTGAAGCCGCTGCAGGGCGCCGACGTCTACAGCCAGGTGGTGCGCGGCCAGTACCGCGCCGGCGCCGTCGGCGGAGTGCCGGTGGTCGGATACCTGGAAGAGAAGGGCATACCGCCCGACAGCACCACCGAAACCTATGTTGCGATCAAGGCGCACATCGATACCTGGCGCTGGGCCGGCGTGCCGTTCTACCTGCGCACCGGCAAGCGGCTGCAGGAGCAGCGCGCCGACATCGTGATCCACTTCGAGGACGTGCCGCATTCCATCTTCGAGCGCACGCCGTCCTCGACCGCGAATCGGCTGGTGATCTCGCTGCAGCCGCGCGACTCGATCACGCTGACGATACTGGCGAAGAATCCGGGCGAAACCATGCGCCTGCGACCGGTGGACCTGCGGCTGGACATGGCCGAGAGTGCCAAGACGCCGCAGCTGGACGCCTACGAGCGATTGCTGACCGACGTCATCAAGGGCAACCTCACGCTGTTCATGCGCCGCGATGAACTGGATGCCGCATGGCGCTGGATCGATCCGATCCGCGAAGCCTGGCTGCAGTCGGATGAGCGCCCCCGAAGTTATACCGCCGGCAGCTGGGGGCCGGCGGCCGCAAGCTCGCTGATCGGACGCGACGGCTATGCCTGGCACGGCGAAACCTGAGCCGGATCTGCGGCGCTACCCGGACGCGGCCGCGCTGACCCGCGCGCTTGCAAGCGATATGGTCCAGGCGATTGAGCGGGGCCTGCGTGCCCGCGGCCGCGCGAGCCTGGCGCTATCGGGCGGGCGCTCGCCGACCGCGCTGTTCGAGGCGCTGTCGCAGGCCGCGCTCGATTGGCGCCGGGTATGGATCGCGCTCACCGATGAGCGTTGGGTCGACCCCACCAGCAGCGACAGCAACGAGCATCTGGTGCGCGCGCACCTGCTGCGCGATGCGGCTGCCAGCGCGCACTTTGTCGGGATGAAGACTGACGCGGTGAGCCCGGAGGCCGCCGCCGCGGCGTGCTGGTCGGCGATCGCGCGGTTGCCGCGGCCATTCGACTACACGCTGCTCGGGATGGGCGACGACGGCCACACCGCCTCGTTGTTTCCGCAATCGCCGGGGCTGGCCACTGCGATCGATGCGCAGGCGCCTCCCGGCTGCGTGCCGATGATCGCGCCGGCGGCGCCGCAGGCGCGCATGAGCCTGAACCTCGCCGCGCTGCTGGATTCGCGCTGCATCGGACTGCTGATCATGGGCAGCGGCAAATGGGCCACGTACGAGCGCGCCGCCGGCGCCGGCCCGGTCAACGAGATGCCGGTGCGCGCGCTGCTGCGCCAGCAGCAGGTGCCGCTGACGGTGTACTGGTCGCCCTGACCAAATGCTGCATACCCAGGAATTCCCATTCGTCGCCGCGTGTGGAGGAGCAGATCGATGAGCGTCATAGATGCCAGAGTCGTGAACATCGATGAACTGAAGCTCGAACATTTCTCAAGAGGGGCCAAGTTCGAGTGCCACGCCGTGCGCATCGGACCGCTCCTGGGTGCAAAGGACCTCGGCTATTCCTACGATGTGGTTCCGCCGGGGAAGCGTTCGTGTCCGTTCCACAGTCATCGTGGGGAAGAGGAAATGTTCTTTATCGTAAAGGGGAAAGGCACACTCCGTTACGGTGACGAAGCCAGGAAGATCCGCGCCGGCGACGTCATCTGCTGCCCGACCGGTGGCCCGGAAACGGCGCACCAGATTGTAAATGACTCGGAGGCCGAACTCGCCTATCTGTCGATAAGCACCATGCGGGCGGCGGAAGTCTGCGAATACCCGGATTCCAATAAGATAGGGGCTTATGGCGGAGGTCTGCGCCATATGACGCGCACACACCATGCTGTGGACTATTGGGAGGATGAGGCCTGACGCCTGGGAGTTTATAGTCACCTATGGTAACAAGACCTCTGCAGCCGACATCGCCCAAACAGGTGGTGTTCCTGCTGACACTGGTGCTCCTCATCAACTACATCGACCGCGGCAACCTCGCTACGGCCGGTCCGCTGCTGCTGAACGAGCTCAAGCTCTCGCCCACGCAATTTGGCACGCTGCTGTCCGCCTTCTACATTGCGTACGCGGCAGCCATGGTGCCAGCGGGCTGGTTGGCCGACCGCTACGGAGCCAAGAGTGTTCTCGGATTCGGCGTCGCCATCTGGTCGGTCGCCACGTTGTTGACAGGCTTCGTCAGTGGCTTCGCTTCACTGCTCGTTCTGAGGCTCCTGTTGGGACTGGGAGAGTCGCCCATCATGCCCGGAACATCAAAGCTCATCCGCGCAGGGGTGGGCAGCGGTCGCATCGGCATCGCCAACGGCGTTGTCGGGTTTGGATATCAGATTGGGCCCGCGATCGGCACTTTTGCCGGCGGCTTGCTGATGGCGCATGTCGGCTGGCGTCCGGTATTCGTGCTGTTTGGTGCCCTGTCTCTGCTTTGGCTTCTGCCCTGGGCTCGTGTCCGGATTAACGAGGCGACGAGTCGCGACAGAGGGAAATCGGCAGAGGCACCCCGGTTTGGCGCCATCGTGCGCCAGCGAGCGCTGTGGGGTGCCTCGCTCGGTAGCTTTGGTTTGAATTACAGCTTTTTCTTCATCCTCGCGTGGCTGCCAACCTACCTGGTGAAGGCTCGTGGCTTTTCAATGGATGAGATGGCGCGAATAGCTGCGCCGGCTTATGCGCTGTGCGCCGTGGGCGCGATCATCGGCGGCCTGTGGATCGATCGATGTGCTCGTGTCGATGGTTCATCGAGTAGCGCCCAGAAATGGCTGATGGTGCTCGGTTACGTGTCGAGTCTTTTCGCAATGGTTGGTATGGCGTTGCTGCCGCGCAGCGGTTCCATTGCGTGTTTGTATGTCTATGAGCTGTTCACCGGACTTGCTTCGCCCTGTCTGTACGCCGCGGCCCAGATTTTCGCGGGTCCGGGCGCAACCGCGCGCTGGGTCGGCATCCAGAACCTATGTGGAATTTTGCCCGGCATCCTCGCGCCTGCGTTGACCGGTGTACTGGTGGACGCCTCAGGTTCCTATATCTCGGCGTTCGTCGTAGCCGGGATTGCCAATGTCATCGGATTCGTCGGCTGGGTACTGGTGATGCCCAGGATAGCGCCGGTTGAATGGAAGTCTGTCGCAGAGGCGGCGTGACGCGAATAGGAAACACTGCGGGGAGTTCCAGGGGGAGTTCTAGTACGGCAGGTTTCTGGCGATATAGAGGCCGGGTTGGCCGCGACGATTGACCCCCAGAGCGACCAGGGTCTGCATTTGCTGCGAGCGCCACAAATGCAATACCGGCACCGGCGCCCGGCGCCGACGACTTTCCTTTATGTCGCGCAGCCATTGCGGCGGATTGCGAATCCAGTCGCTCGAGTCCACCCACGGCAGTTCACTGATCGATCGTGCGACCGGTGATTCGCGCGCAGTGTCACTCTGACCGGCGAAGCATCATCCTCGTGCTTGACACAGGCACCTCGATCATCCCGAAGCCCTCTCGCGTTGGCCGGTAGCGTGTTCGACCGCCAGTCCTGGCGACAGAAGATACTGGATCGCCCTGGGGTCAGCCGTTGCTGACGATCTGCGGGACAGCGCCGATGTCGTTCAGTGATTGTTTATTTAGCACCGTTCTATGGCAGTCCCGGGAGGCCCGGCCATTACCGCTCCTACATGTAAGCTGGAGATCGACCTACAGGCGCCGCAGCGCGTGTGAGGGATCCTGGAGCCATGAGCTTAGGGTGCCGGCCCGGGGCAAAGACGATCGTGACCACATTCAAGGGAAAGCATAAGACCCGGTCGCTGTACTATCGGGTGCGCGGCAGAGGAGAGAGCCTGCTTCTCATCCACGGAATGGGTTCGACCGGGGCGGATTGGGAATTCCAGGTACGTGCGCTGGAGCGCCACTTTCGTGTCATCGTCCCGGATCTTCCCGGGAGCGGCTACAGCCCAGCCTTTGAGGGAGACTTCAGCATCAGCGATTGTGCCGAGGTGCTGTGGGCACTGGCGGATCACTTGCAGGTCTCGCTGGCGAACATCGTTGGGTTTTCACTTGGAGGCGCGGTCGCCCTGGAGATGGCATTGCAGCGTCCTGAGGGGGTGGCTCGCCTGGCACTGATCAACACATTGCTGTCGTATCGAATCGACCATTGGCGCAAGTGGCTTGAGGCCAGGCTGCCGGCGATTGTCATCCGATTGATGGGGATGCGATGCGCTGCAAGGCTGGCTGCTACTCGACTGTTT
>Ga0181531_10002100_pt1 | contig 12477 bp, 7 predicted proteins | sample PEATcosm2014_Bin_38_FD_119743 | JGI IMG/M metagenome (GOLD analysis project Ga0181531, IMG submission 119743) | Peatland microbial communities from MTU Mesocosm Facility, Houghton, MI, USA - PEATcosm2014_Bin11_10_metaG | ecosystem: Environmental > Terrestrial > Soil > Wetlands > Peat | place... | reverse complement strand
ATCATCCGCGAGTTTTATTACACCTCCACGTACGGAGGGGTGGAGGAGCGGATTTCGGACCGGCTGAAGTTCCGCGCCGTCGGCGAATATTTGCGGTCGTGGCGCGTGGAACTGAGCCAGTACGCGATTGCGCAGGCGTTTCGTCCGGCGGGGAACGTGGAGTTTTCTCCAACGCGCAACTGGACGGTGCAGACTTCGGTGGCGTATTCGCGCAACATGGGCTTTCACGCATACGACGCCGTGCAGTCCGGTTTTGCGCTTTCGTACGCCATGCCAGTCAGCCGGAAGTTTGAAGAAAACGGACATCAGCTGCCGGTGCGTTACCCGATCCGGTTTTCAGGGGGAATGCAGCAGGAAAGTTTTCTGAATTTCTCGGGGCCGGGCACACAGCAATTTCGTCCGTATTTCCAGATCAGCATATTTTAGGAAGGGTGAAGAATCGGGTCCCATGAAAATCTGTCTTGTGAGCGCATTTCCTCCGAGTGGCCGGCAGTTGAATGAGTACGGTTTTCACCTGGCACGGGAACTGCAGCGCAACCCGCTTGTGAACCTGACGATTCTCGGCGACAAGCTTACGAGCTACGAGTGGAGCACCGACGAGAAGGGCAAGGTGGTGGGCGCAGATGAACAAAGGGAACTCGACGGATTTCATGTAATGCGCTGCTGGGACACCAACCGCGTGGCGACTCCTTTGCGGCTTGCCAAAGCGGTGCATGACTGCAAACCGGATGTGGTCTGGTTCAATCTCGTCTATTCGAGTTTCGCCACTCCGGAGCATCCGGTGGCAGCTTTTGCGGGGTTATGCACGCCGGCGCTGACGCGCGCGATGGGATATTTCACGCACGTTACTCTGCACCACATTCTGGAGCACGTTGATTTTGGGGATGCGGGCGTGAAGCAAGAGGGGCTCTACCGGCTGGGAAGCAGCCTGGCGACGCGGGCTCTTCTGAAGGCGAATTCGATTTCGGTTTTGCTGTCGGGCTACCGGCGCACGCTGGCGGAGAAATATTCCGCGCAGAATGTGCTGCTGGGGACGCACGGGACGTTTGCGCCGTGCCCGAGCCCGCCGGACTTTTCGCGGCGTGGAAACCCCGACCAGCGCCTGCTGGCGATCGGGCATTGGGGGACGTACAAACGGCTGGAGACACTGATGGAAGCATTTCCGGCGGTTTTGCGGCGAGTGCCGACGGCGCGCTTGATCGTCGCGGGCGCGAATCATCACACGAAGCCAGGTTACTGGGAATCGATCCGCGAAAAATATGGGGACAACGAGCGCATTGAATTTCGCGGCTACGTGCCGGAAGAGGCTGTGCCGGAGTTATTCAGCACGGCGAGCGTAGTGGTGCTGCCCTATGACTCGGCGACCGGCTCCAGCGGTCCGGCGCACCAGGCATGCGAGTATGGAGTGCCCATCGTCTCGGCGGACATCGGCGATTTTCGAGATATGGCAGCCGACGAAGATATGGCCATCAGCTTCTACAAAACGGGAGATGCGGTCGATCTGGCCGCGCAACTAATCGGGTTGCTGGAGTCGCCGAAGGATCAGCGCCGGGCCGCAGAACAGAACTATGCGGCGGCCATCCGAATGACGATGCCTCACGTAGTGCGTCATTACCTGCGCTGGTTTGAACTGGAAAGGCGCCAGCGGACGTTGAAGTTTTCCGGGCGCCGTTTCCCCGGGCTGGGACGGGCGCGGGCGTCGCTGCGGGCGACGTTGCACGGACTTCCCCCGAATGCGGCGCGCGTTTTCTCTACCGATCGTTCTGAAGAAGTTTCAGCGGATCCAGGCTCTGATCCCCCCTCCGATCTTTCCTCCGATCTTGGCCTTGATTTACCCGGTAAGGGCCGGGAGTTTACCCCGCGGAATGGGGCTTATAACTCGCGTTTATGATTGGCCAGGCGGTCAGGGAATCGCTGCCAGCAACTATCAATTCTTGACTTCACCTTCTTTTCTGGGATAATCCCGGCTAGGGTTTCCCTGTCCATCTGAAGCGTGGAGGTTCCAGCGTGCTCAAGTCACTGCTGTCTATCCTGCTGTCTCTACTTCTCACCGCGACGCCGACTTGGGCTGCCGATAACCAGACAGCCGGAGAAGTGAAAGCGCTGATTCCGGCCGCTTCGCGAAACACGCAGCCGGTAAAGGTGAAAGAAGCGCTGGACTGGAATGATTTGTTGAGAACCGATGCGCAGGGACGTTTGCGCGCGGGACTAACGGATGGTTCCATCCTCAGCCTGGGATCGAACAGCGAACTCAAGGTAGTGCAGAGCGACGCGGCGTCGCAGCAGACTTCGATCGAAGTCAACTATGGGAAGCTGCGCAACCAGGTGGTCAAAATCACCAAGCCTGACGGCAAGTATGAAGTCAAAACGCCGAATGCGGTGATCGGCGTTATTGGGACTGATTTCTTTGTCAGCTTTGAAAACAACCAGACCAGAGTAATTTGCTACGTAGGCAAGGTGGCCGTGACACCCGCAGCCGGAGCGAAAGTGCTCAAGGGCGACAATGCCTCTACTGGTTCGATCAACACCGTGACGCTCACTGCCGGACAGACGGTGGTCATTGGTCCGGAAGCGCCTCCGGGAGGATATGAGGCGTCGTCGACTCCGGCTCCCGTGCTGGAGGCGAGCATGCAGGACACGAATGTTCCCGAGCAGCCGGTGAACGTGGGCAAGCACGGCCATACCGCGCGCAATGTCTGGATCGGAATCGGGCTGGCGGCGGGGCTGGGCGTAGGATTGGGAATCGCAGAGACGCGCGGCGGAAGTTCCACGGCTTCCAAATGCGGTCCGACCGGGGTGTGTTAACCGTTTTCAGGAATGCGGGTGCCTTTCAGGGTTGTGGGCAGATGGCTTTCCCATCATAGCCTCGCTGCCATTGCGCTCGCCGCGACAGCGGTGGGCTTGGCTCTCTTCGCCTATTGTGGAATTGGCGGGAACCAGCGGGCGGGCTTTCTATTTCTGCAGGACATCGAGCAGCGCGCATTGGATGTGCGCTTTCATTTGCGCGGCAGGCGGGCGGTCGACCCTCGCATCGTTATCGTCGGCATCGACGACAAAACTCTACAGACGATCGGGTCTTATCCTCTGCCGCGGAGCAACTACGCCTTGCTCGTGCGGCGGCTGAAGCAGAGTGGCGCCAGGGTGGTGGCTTTCGACGCGACCTTTCCTACTGCAGCGAGTAGCGAAGCGCTAAACGTGCTGGCCCGGTTGCAAAGCGAAATCGGATCGGCCGCGAAGCCGCAGAATCAGGCTTTGCAAACCAGGATCCTGCAGCTCCAGCAACAGTCGGACGTGGATGCGCAGTTTGCGTCCGCACTTAAGGAAGCGAACAATGTGGTGCTGGGCCATCTTTTTTTGAGTGCGGAGCGCTCGAAGTTTTCCGATCCCAAGCTGGCGGAGGCCTACTTCAACATCGCCTGGGCGAAGGCGTTTCCGCAGGTTTTGAAGGTCAAATCCGGCAGCCGTGACTTCGATCTTAATCAAGCTTGGATTCAGGGCGGAGCACCGGTCGCGGCTGGGGTGGAGGCCAATCTTCCCAAGCTGGCGGAGGCGGCCGCCTCCTATGGTTTCTTCAATATTGCTCCTGACGCGGATGGAACGATAAGGCGCGCGCTGTTCATTATTCGCTATCAGGATCAGGATTTCTTTCCTTCGCTGGCGTTACAGGCCCTGCGGCAATATGAAGGCATTCCCGACCAGCAGATCGCGGCCTATATTGCGTCGGACGGTATCGAACGTATTCAGTTTGGCCATCACGAACTGCGCCCGTGGCAGAACGCGACTTCGCTGATCAATTACGCCGGCCCGTATCACTCTTACCCTCAATATTCAATGGTGGATGTGATCTCTGGAACGGTGCCCGCGGAGGCGTTTCGCGACAAGATCGTTTTCGTTGGCGGCACGGCGCTGGGCATCGGCGATCTGCGCAATACACCGTTTGAGAAGCAAGGTTCGGGCTACATGGGGGTCGAAATTCACGCCAATATTCTCGATAACCTTCTGCACAGCGCCGAACCAGAGCGAACGTTTCTTACCCGCGGATTGACGGAGGAGATGGTAGACATCGGGTTCATCGTCTTCTTTGGGCTGGCATTGGGTCTGTGGTTTGGACATTCCCGTCCACTGGTCGCGACGATTACGGCTGCCGTAGTCATGGGAGCATTCCTGGGATTTGTCTACTTCGGTTTTGCGCACTGGGGACGCTGGTACAGCGTGGTGATTCCGGCGGCGACCCTGCTGGGATCGTATGCTTCCATCACCAGCTTTCGCGTAATTCACGAGGAGAGGGAGAAACGGAAGATCCGCAAGACATTTTCCCAGTATCTTTCGCCCGGAGTGATCGCGCTGATCGAGAAGGATCCTCAGAAGTACATTCACCCGGGAGGTGAGGTTCAGGATCTGACGGTGATGTTCAGCGACATTCGCGATTTCACTTCGCTTTCCGAGGGGCTGACTCCAGATGAACTCGTCAACCTGCTGAATCAATATCTGTCCCCCGGTGTAATCGCGCTGGTGGAGAAGGACCCGAACGAATACATACATCCTGGCGGCGAGGTCAAGGAACTGACGGTGATGTTCAGCGACATTCGCGATTTCACCACGCTCTCCGAAGGCCTCACGCCCGACGAACTCGTGAATCTGCTCAATGAATACCTGACCGTGATGACCGACATTCTGTTTCGCAACCTGGGCACGCTCGACAAATATATCGGCGACGCGATCATGGCGTTTTGGGGATCCCCGTATCCGCAGAAAGATCACGCCGAATGTGCATGTCGCTGTGCGCTCGAAATGATTGCAGGCCTGGACGAACTCAACCGCAAATGGGCGGAGCAAGGTCGGGGCCCCATCGCAATCGGGATCGGCATGAATACAGGCCCGGTGAATGTCGGCAACATGGGATCCGACAAGCGCCTGGCGTGGACGGTGATGGGCGACAACGTGAATCTGGCATCGCGTCTCGAGGGCATGACGAAACAGTATCGAAGCCGCGTGATCATCAGCGAAAGCACATACACGCAGGTGGCGAGTCAGTTCGTGGCGCGGGAAGTCGATCGGATCCGGGTCAAGGGGAAGCATCAGCCGGTGGTAATTTTTGAATTACTGGCTCCTATTTCGGAACACCATGCCCATGCGACTCTGCTGTCCCGACACAATGCAGCATTGGATTCCTACCGTAAGCAGAATTGGCGTGAGGCGGCTGGGAAGTTCGGCGAGTTGCTGGCGGCGTATCCAGATGATGGTCCCACCCAGGTGCTGCTGCAGCGCTGCCTGGAATTTACAGAGGAACCGCCGTCCCCGGATTGGGACGGCGTGTATGTGATGAAATCCAAGTAGAGGAAGCCAAAATGCCTGACGGTCTGCAATGAGCCGTGCGGTGACAGGCTGGGGTCGGATGGTGGGCGCTACAGGATTCGAACCTGTGACTTCCACCGTGTGAAGATGGCACTCTACCGCTGAGTTAAGCGCCCAACGTTTTCTATTCAAACAGTTGCAGCTATTCCCGTCAAGACACGCGGGGTGAGGAACAAGCGCGGAATGCGAAGAGGGTCTGGTCGTTTTCGTTTAGGACTATAAGAGGTTGGGCGGCAGACCGCAGCCGTCGCAACTTGACGTGGATCTCGGATTCCACTTTCAGAGCGCGGGCTTTCGTCAAGAACCGATTCTTCCACAGGGCTACCAGGACGCGCCGGCTACGTTGGACTTTTGATCGACGCTTGGCCCGGCGAGCTCGCGGAATTCGGGTAGGCGATCGAGCACTCCCAGCTTCTCCAGGCAGTCACGATCGGATTCGCGCAGTTCGGTGCTGGTCGAGTCGTCTGTTGTGGATTCACCGGCCAACACGTCGGCAATATATAGGGCGGTGGGAACATCAAAGCTGGAATGTGGTGTGCGCGTCGGATGGTGATGGTGGGCGATGGCCTCGACCGCGAGATAGGGGATACCCCAGAGCCCGAGCAGAAAGGCTCCGACTTCCGCATGAGAGATCCCGAATAATTCTTCTTCGGCCTCAAAAACCTGGCAGCCGCGCTCTTTCACGAGCGCGGTAATGGCGCAAAATTGATCGGGCAGCTTACTGGCGAAAATCAGCCTGCCGATATCGTGGAGAAGGGCGGCAAGAATGGTGAGGTCTCGAACATTCTTATCGACCGGGAGTTTGCCCGCAATATAGGCCACGCGTTGGGCATGCTGTTGCAGGAACTCGTAGACCGAAGGCGGAATGCGCTTGTCTGGAACGAAGACCCGAACCGTTTCCGCAACCAAAACGAGATTTTTGATGGTATCCATACCCAGATAGCTGACCGCGCTTTGCACCGTGGACACGTTCTGCCCGAGCCCGAAAAACGCGCTGTTGACGAGCTGCAAGACCTTGGCCGAAAGCGCCATATCCTGTTCCACGATGCGCCCGATTTTGCCGATGGAGGTGTTCGGGTCGTTGACCGCCTGGGCCAGGGAGGCGTAGGTGCTTGACAGAGAGGGGAGTTGTCCAATCGAGCCAATGACTTTACGAATCTCCGCTCCCGATAGCAGGTCTTGCAGGGTACAGACGCTCTCGATGGCGGCGCGGAGTTCCTTCGGGTCGCATGGCTTGGCAAGAAAGCGGTGCGCGAGCGTAACGACCCGAGTGGCGGCTTCAACATCGCAGTGTCCGGAGAGAAGGATGCGGGCGGTGGCAGGACAGCGATTGCGCATGTGGGTGAGGAGCGTCGCTCCATCCATCCCGGGCATGCGCATGTCCGAGACGATCACATCGAAGGCGCCCAGGTCACAAGCCTTTAAGGCCGCTTCGCCGCCCTCGGCGAATTCCATGTCCCAACGTTTTCGGTCGGCATGCAACATGCGGCGAATGCCGTCGAGGATTCTGGTTTCGTCGTCTACGAACAAAATGCGCTTCATGCGGTTGTCCTTTGCGCGAGTTCGGGCATGTTTTTTCCGTCCTTGGGAATGCGGATGACAAAAGTCGTGCCCTTCCCCTCTTCCGTTTCGAAGTGAATAGTGCCCTGGTGCTTGTTGACGACGACGGAACGGGCGATCGCCAGGCCTTGTCCGGTTCCCTTGCCCATTTGTTTGGTGGTGAAGAAGGGCTCGAAAATCCTCTCCTGGACATGTTTCGGAATTCCCGTGCCGGTGTCCTGGATCCGGACTTCAATCCAGTCCTCGCAATTGACGGTGCGAATGTGAATGCGGCCCCGGGAGGTAGTGTCGGCGATGGTGTCTTTTATGGCATGCGCGGCATTCACAATCAGGTTCAGAATAGCCTGGTTGAGTTCGCTCGGCAGACAGGAAACCAAGGGTAATGAGCTGTCGAAATCGGTCTCCACATCCGCTACATATTTCCATTCATTGCGTGAAACTGTGATCGTATTCTCGATCGCGCGATTGAGGTCCCATGGCGTTTTTTCCTTAGCGCCCGGATGGGAAAATTCTTTCATCGCGCCCACCAGGGTCGAGACTCTGTCGATGCCTTCCCTGGTCTGGGCGAGAGCCTTGGGAATTTCCTCGAGCAGGTACCCGGCATCGGCGCGCTCTACGGCGGCAGTGATTTGCTGCACGAGGTCGGTGGACAAGACATCTTCGTTCGCCGCGGCCAGAAGCCGCTCGTAATTGGCCAGCACGTGTCGCAGATCTTCGAAGGCTTCGCCGAGAAAGGAGACATTGTCCCCGATGTACTGGGTGGGGGTATTGATCTCGTGCGCGATACCGGCGGCGAGCTGGCCGATCGCTTCCAGCCTCTGGGCATGCTGGAGCTGTATTGTCAACCTCCGGCGTTCCGTGATGTCTTCCTTGAGAGCGAGGAAGTGGGTTGCTTTGCCGTTCTCATCCTTGATAGGCCTGATGACGGCAGATTCCCAGTAGAGCTCCCCGTTCTTCTTGCGGTTCTGAAACTCCCCCTTCCATTCTTGGCCCGCCCTGATCGTCGTCCAGAGGTTTTTGTACTCGTCCATGCCCGTGTGGCCTGACTTTAAGATCCGGGGATTCTTCCCGATAACTTCCGAATAGCTGTACCCGGTGAGCTCGACAAACTTGCGGTTCACGTAGGTGATTTCACCGGTCAACTCAGTGATCACGACCGCAACGGGGCTTTGTTCGACAGTTAAGGAGAGGCGGCGGACTACTTCCTCGCTGCGCTTGCGCTCGGTGATATCGCGAAAGGTCCAGATACGGCCGTAATATTTTCCGTCACGGCCAGTGACGGGCGAGGAGTAACGATCCACTGCCGTCCCATCGTTGAGCTCAATCTCATCACGACTGACTTCCTGGGGATGATTGTAAAGATGGTTGACCCTGTGCAGGAAACTATCCGGATGTTTCACGATACTCAAAATATGTTCCAGAGCGGGACGATCATCCCGGCTTTCGGAGATATGCGGTGGAACCTTGAACATGGTCTGGAAGCGCTGGTTATGAAGAATGATTTTGTTATTGCCGTCGACGACAAGAATTCCATCGAGGGTCGAGTTTGTCTGCGCTTCGAGGAAGGCAGTCTCGGAGCGCAGCCTCTCTTCGATCTGCTTACGCTCCGTGATTTCACCGGTAAGCTCTTCGTTCGCCCTTTCCAGCGCGGCGGTGCGTTGGTGTACTTTCCGCTCGAGATCTTCGTTCAGGCGCAGGGTGTTGTGCTCGGCAGCCTGGCGTTGATGAATGTCGGTCATGATCCGCCAGATCACGAAAATACCGATGTTGAGAACCAGGAGGACAGAGAAACCCATGAGATAGAGAGTGCGCTTCCTGGCGGCCGCATATTGTTCGGTATTAGAGGTCAACTGTCGATTCATCTCATCGGTTTGAAGTTGGACGTAGCTACGCCAGGCACGGTGATATTGAAGTAACAGGGGGAGCGTAGACCGAAACAGCATTTGGCGGGCGAGTTGCGGGTTCCTGTCTTGCAGGAGAATGTGCAGGGCACGATGACAGCTTTCGAGGTAAGGTTCACGGGCGGCATGGACGGCATGGAGCAGAAGGAGTTCCTGGTCAGAGTCGGCCCGTGCCCGGAGTTGCTCCGCCAGGGCTGTAATGTGGGCGGAATTATTGGTGTATTCGGCCAGGAGGGAATTTAGTTCGTCCGGGTCTGCGGTTACCATGAGCTGCATGATGACGCGGCTATTGGTGTTGGAGTATTGAACCGCCTCGTTGGCAATCTGCACATTGACCCACCGGCTGTCAGCGATGGACTGCGCCTCCGCATGAAGCCGTTCCATTGTTCTCAGGCTTAAATAGTGGATGCCCATGACGATGAAGGTTAGAAGCAAGAATCCGACGAGGAGCGCGCTGCCAATGGCCCGTCGCCTGGTGTCCTTCCCGTGAATGACTCGACTTAAATTCATCGGCCACAACTCTCTTTCCATTAGAAAAAATGGAAATAGGCTAGGGTGTTATCGACAGTTACCTGTACGAACCTTAACACGGAGACTCACCGTCGTCAGGGCGCTTGCTACTTTCGTCACTAACTCATTATGAAGATTGTGACGATTAGCACTCACTGGCCGCGTAGGATTGTAAGTGACGGCAGAGAAGCGGCAAAAAGCGGGTATAGCCCGCTTCCGAAATTGGAGATAGAAGGGAAGTTAGACCGATGACGGACAAAATCCTCTTTGTAGACGACGAACCCGCGGTTCTGGACGGTTATAAACGAATGCTGCGCCGCGAGTTTGAAGTGGACACGGCGGTCTGTGGACAGCAGGGCCTGGCGGAAATCAGCAATCATGGTCCGTATGCGGTCGTGATATCGGACATGCGGATGCCCGAGATGAACGGGGCTCAGTTCCTGTCGCAGGTGCGGCAAACGGCGCCCGACACGGTTAGAATGCTGCTGACCGGATACAGCGACATGGACGCTGCCATGAGCGCGGTAAATGAAGGGAATATCTTCCGGTTTCTGACAAAGCCGTGTGAAAAGGACCTTCTCGGTAAAGCCATTACTGCCGGGCTTATGCAGTATCGGCTCGTAACCGCGGAGAAGGATCTGCTGGAGAATACTTTGATGGGGAGTATCAAAGTGCTGACGGACGTGTTGAGCGCAGTGAGTCCGGAAGCCTTTGGACGATCGATGCGCATCACCCGCTGCATGCGGCATCTGGTCGCCAAGTTCGGTCTCTCCTCACCTTGGCGCTTCGAAGCGGCGGCCATGCTTTCGCAGTTGGGATGCGTCACCCTGGATCCCGATATCATTCGACAAGCTTATCTGCGAACGGATCAGACGCCCGGAGAACGAGCCCGATTCGAGGAACATGCGAAAATTGCCAGGGATCTGCTGATCAGCATTCCCCGGCTGGAACCCATCGCGTGGATGATCAGCCAACAATTTTCCCATGAAACGCCAAAAGACGCGCCAGAGGTGCCAGCTCTGCCGACAGATGCCATGGTGTTCGGAGCGAAGCTGCTGCGGCTGGCCGTCGCCTTTGACGACCTGAAGATGCAGGGCGTGTCGGAGGAAAGCGCCATTTCCCGGCTTCGGCACCGGAGCAATGAATTCGGCGAAGAGCTGGTTAGCGCGCTGGAAGACATGAAGCCCGACGGAGGCAAGATGGAGCCGCGCAAAGTTTCTACAACAAAGTTATCAGCCGGCATGGTCCTCCTTCAGGAGATTCGAACCAAGACAGGAATGGTGGTGGTCGCGAAGGGGCAGGAAGTCACGCATGCTCTACTGATTAAACTCGCCAATTTCTCCCGGGCGGGCACCATAGAAAAGGAAATCATGGCGTTGGTTCCGGCGTAAAGCATTCTGCCGGCGGATCGGCGCATCTTTCTGTTGGGCTCTTGTGCCGGGCGGCCGGCCGGTTACGACTAGCGGGTTGCCGGGAGGCTGGGCGGAAAGCTCATCGAAACGGCGTCGCTGGAGAGAAACGAAATCAGGATGTTGGTTTCGGTCGCGACCGGGCGGCCATCTCTTAAGTAAGGGCGGTAGCGCCATTGGCGAACGGCGCGAACTGCAGCCTCGGCCAACTCACGGTTCCCTTTGACGACCTTCACCACTCGAACTTTGCCCTCAGCATCGAGTTCTGCCTGCAAGGTGACAACTCCTCTCGCTTGAAGGTCCGAATAATCCGGATATACGTAGCGCAAAGGCGGACGGGTTGCCTGGATGCCGCTGTCCTCGCCGGAGAACGGCAGGACGCGGGTCGAAACATTGTGAACGCGAGGTCTTGGCTTCGGCTCTGGCACTGCCGTTTTGGCGGCTGCCGCCGGAATTGCCGCAACCGGGGTTGGCTCGGCAGGAGCGGCTATGGCGGGAGTCGCGGTTGGAATGGCAGCGGGAAACGATGTTCGCTTAATAGGAGCATCCGGATCCGCAACGAGCGCCGCGGCGGGAGCGGATGAAATTGCAGCGGTATGCACGATAGGAGCGCCGGAAAGCGTAGTCGCGCTGACCTGCTCGAGCTGCGGACGACTCTGAGCTTGCGAGTTGGGCACAGCTTCGATTCGATGCCACGCAACGACAGAGAGGGCGCAGAGCGAGAGAGCGCCGACTGCGGTTGCCAGCCGAGCCATCATTCGCCGGGAGATGGCAAGACTGAAGGAAGCAAGTCCGGGCGTGGCCGGATGGGAGCGTTCGAGTCGCGGCGTATTCTCCGGGGTGCGCGCCGGAACTTTCGTCCGCGCTTTTGCCATTTTTCGCTGACGCTCCTTCTTCGGAGCTGGCGGCACATCCATCTTCAAAGCGACCAGCTGCTCGGGAACGATCTGCAGAGCCGGAATGTTCTGGGCAACGGGCTTTTCAAGAACGATCTTTTCAGGAATGGGATTGGGAACAGCGATTTCTGCCATCGGTACGAAATCTTCAACCACGCCGATGACGACCGCTGGGTCATAGAGGGTCGACTTCGCGCGCGGGTGGCTGTGATAAAGCGAATTGACCAGCAAGTTTTCGCGCGAGTTCAGGAGGACGGGCGAGAGCCGGCGAAAATTGCGGAAGGTCCAGAGGAGAGTAAGGCGTTCTTTGAAAGCAGGTTCCACCTGCACCACTCCTTGCGAAGTTTCAAACAGCAAAAGGCCAGATTGCAGTCTCCCCATGGATACCAGCACCCCCGCCCCCAACCATGCAGCTTGCCTGCCACCGGGATCACGACGTAACTGTCAGATAACAAACTCCTTGCTCAAGAAGACCAGTGAAATTGAGCAAGTTGGTGCAATCCGTTTCATACCGAGAGGCATGTACAGTACCTCTTCTGTTGGCCCTTAAACACGGGCATCCAATCTGAGTTTCTAAGCAGCGGTTAATTTAATCGTGATATCTCTGCTCGCCGGCGGGAATCGCGATGGACAGCCGGTTCTGGGGCGGCGGCAACGGACAGGTTGCATAGGCCGTAAAGGCGCACGGTGGATTCACCAGGCGATTAAAGTCGAGCCAAAGTTCTCCTGGCTCCGCGACTCCGTGATCGGGAAGGCTGGTGTACAAAAAGCGTCCCGCGCCGTAGGTGGTTGTCTTGCTCGTCGGGTCGCGCATGATGAAGAATAGTTCGGTGGATTTTGGGTCCT
>Ga0181531_10002097_pt1 | contig 12479 bp, 10 predicted proteins | sample PEATcosm2014_Bin_38_FD_119743 | JGI IMG/M metagenome (GOLD analysis project Ga0181531, IMG submission 119743) | Peatland microbial communities from MTU Mesocosm Facility, Houghton, MI, USA - PEATcosm2014_Bin11_10_metaG | ecosystem: Environmental > Terrestrial > Soil > Wetlands > Peat | place... | reverse complement strand
TGCTTCCCAAAGTTCTGACTGGGAATTCTTATGCTACACTATGGCGTTACCATGGCAAGTTAAGAAATCACGCGATGGTGCAGTGCAGCAGAAACCACGCAAACGCATACCACCGCAGGAAATCCGAGTCGTTTCAGCGAACTAGCCCGGGCCGGTTTCGTTGACGCAAACGACACGCCACCCCGCGGGAAACCGCTCCAGCACCGTCAGCGACAAGTTTTGCACGGAAAAGTGAAGCGCCGCGTGCGCGCCAACCCCAGTGGCATGCGCCAGCGCGCCGCGGATCGCGCCGCCATGACTGACGGCGACCACGTCCTGACCCAAATGCTCTGCGGCCAGCCGCTCCAGCGCATCGCCGACGCGATGCACCACCTGCACCATGCTTTCGCCGCCGGGCGGCTTTTCGGTAGCCCCGACCGGCCAGAATGCGTGCGCCGGCTCGCGCAGCCGTGCCGGCAATTCGGCGTGCGGCAGGCCCTGCCATTCGCCGAGGTCCTGCTCGGTGAGACCCGCCTCCACCTCCGGCTCCCGCATCGCATAGCCGGCACCGGCGATCGCCGCCGCGGTATGGCGGGTGCGCGACAGCGGCGTGACATACCACGCCGCACCGGCCGGCAGGCGGTGCGCGAGCCTGCGATAGGCGGCCTGCTCCTTGCGGCTGGTCTCCAGGCAAATCGGCACGTCCTGCCGCCCGTATAGATACGCCCGCGCCTCGCGCGAAACCACGGCATGGCGCAGCAGCCAAAACCGGGTCATGTCAGCGTCAAGCGAGACGCTAATTGCGGCGGGCCTACTCACCAATGTTCATCAGCGCGCCATTGCGCCGCGCGGCCTGGAATTGCCACCAGAACAGCAGCATGGCGCCAGACATCCACGCCACGTTCAGCCCCGCCGCCCAGGCCAGATGGTGCCACGCGATCACGCCGTCGCGAACCGCCGACCGCAATCCTTCGAACACATGCGCCGCCGGCAAAGCGAGCGCGATCGGCTGCAGCCAATGCGGCATGATCGCGACGGGATAAAACACCGCCGCGAGCGGCGTAAGCCCCGGCAGCATGGACCACACCAGGCTTTCCGCGCCGCCGCCCTGGCTCAGGATCAAGCTCGTGCAGCCGAGCGCCACCCACCAGCCCATCGCCATCAAATTCAGCAGGAACAGCGCCAGCACCGGCCCCACGCTGATGATGTTGAAATGATAGAGCACGCCCGCCAGAACCGCGGCCGGCACAACGCCCGCCGCGGTGCGCAGGATCGCCATTGCCATCAGGGCGGCCAGCATTTCCCACGGCCGCAGCGGACTGATGAACACATGGCCGAGGTTGCGGCTCCAGACCTCCTCCATGAAGGTCACCGCGAACCCAAGGTGGCTGCGCAGCGCGGTCTCCCACAGCAGCACGCCGCCGAGCAGCACACCCACGGTCACCGCCGGCGTGCTGCCGATCCGCACGGCAAAGAAACGGCTGGTAAAGCCCCAGATGATCATCTGCATGACCGGCCAGTACGCCAGGTCCACCAGCCGCGGCCAGCTGCGCCGGTACAGCGCCAGATGGCGATACATCAGCCCCCAGATGCGGCGCAGCGGGATCACGCGGCCGCCTGGCGGTCACGCGCGATGTCGAGGAACACCTCCTCCATATCCACCCGATTGTACCGCGCCAGCAGCTCATCGGGCGTGCCGCGATCGACGATACGCCCCTGCTTCATCATCAGCACCTGGTGGCAAAGCCGCTCCACCTCGGCCATGTTGTGGCTGGCGAGCAGCACCGTGCAGCCGCTCTCCGCGCGATAGCGCTCCAGCCAGCTCCGCACCAGATCACCCGTATCGGGATCCAGGCTCGCGGTCGGCTCATCCAGCAGCAGCAGCGCCGGCCGGTTGATCAGCGCCTTCGCCAAAGCCACCCTGGTCTTCTGCCCGGCCGAAAGCTTCCCCGCCGGCCGCCCCAAGAAATCGTGCAAATCCAGCTCGTCGGCCAACTCTGCAATCCGCCGCTCCACGCCATGCACATTGTAAAGATGCGCATACACACGCAAATTTTCCGCCACCGTCAGCTTCTGCGGCAGCGCCACATACGGCGACGAGAAATTCATCTCCGCCAGCGCCGCAAACCGGTCGCGGGCCATGTCGTGGCCAAGCACCACAATGCGCCCCGCGGTTGGCACCAGCAGGCCCAGCAACATGGCGATGGTGGTCGTCTTGCCAGCCCCGTTGCCGCCCAAAAGACCCACGGTTTCGCCGCGCAAAACGGTGAAGGAGATCTCGTCGACGGCAAGGGTTTCGCGGTACCGTTTGGTCAGCGATTCAACCTGAATGGCGTATTGCATGGCGGTCAACTAGTCTTCAACGGAAAGGAAGGCCAGGGGCTCTGCCCCTGGACCCCGCTGGGGCCGGAGGCCCCAGACCCCATTTCATAAGAGTAGACGATGACCGACGCCGCGCCTTCCGTTACCGCGGGCCATGTGACAGCGCTGCGGCTGTTCGATGTTGCCAACGCCATCGACCTCGCCGCGGCGGAAAAACTCTGGTCACAGCAAGACCGCCAAGGCCAGCGCAGCCGCCTCACCGGCACGCCGCCCAAGGCGGTCTCGTTCGGCGTGCCGCCGCTCTCCCTGCTGCTGCCGCCTGCCACCCTGACGCTCGCCGGCCACCCCATCGACGCCCAGGTCAGCGCCCGCCTCTACGAATTCGGCGCCGTCACCCTCGCGGTGCGCGTCCCCGCGGAAGCGCTCGACTGGGACGCCTTCTCCGCCCTCGTCAACGAAGTGGACGCCGAAATCGGCCCGCAGGCCGCGACCACGCTGTGGCAAGACCTGCTGGCGCAGCTGCGCGAAGCGGTCGGAAAATCGCTTGACCGCCCCGCGGAATCGACGCTCGAGGAAGACTATTTGGTCGCGACCGTGCACGCCTTTGCCGAGCCGGTCGTGGCCGCCGCGCTGGGCCGCGAAATCGACCTGGTGCCGCTGCTCTCCGGCGAACGCCATCAGTTGGCCGAGGGCGCCCGCGCCGACCTGCTGCGCCGCCGATTCAGCTATTACGCCGACGACCTGGTGGTGCTGACCTGGGACCGCGCCTTTATCTACGAACCGCGCCGCGACACCGATGTCGCCGACGTGATCGAGGTCGCCAACGCGCAGTTGCTCGAAATGCGCTATTACGACGAGCTGCTCGATGACGAACTGCCGCGCATGTACGACCTGGTGGAGGCCACCCGACGCTGGAGTTTCTCACCGCGCCGCTTCGCCAGCCTGGCCCGACGGCTCTACACACTGGTCGCCGAGGTCACCGAACTGACCGAAAAGGTGGACAACGCGTTGCAGGTCACCGAGGACGTCTACCTTGCCCGCGTCTATACCGCCGCGCTCGATCTGTTCCGCGTCAAACTGGTCAGCGCCGCGGTGGACCGAAAACTCGCCATCATCCGCGACACCTATCAGGCGCTCTATGACGAAAGTGCCAGTGCCCGCGCCGGCCTCATGGAAATGGCGATCGTCGTGCTGATCCTGGTGGAGGTGGTGCTTGCGATCTACCCGCGGCGTTAAGAATGCCGGCGTTGAAAATGACCCCGTAAGAAATGCTCCGGTAAAAAATGTTTGCGCAGGCTGTTGGCCCGACTCGCCGCCGGCGGATGACATGGACGGCCACACGGTCGAGAGACGCCTCCCATGATGGACATCACGCACGACCTGATCCGCGCAACGGTCTCGGCCAACGCCTACGCGGCGGCGCAGGCCTATGTGCGCGCCGGCCGCGTGCGCGCCCTCCAGGCGGACCCGGAGCACAACCTCATTTCCGCGAAAGTGCAGGGCAGCGCCAGCAAGCCGTACGCGCAGACGATCGAGATCGGCACTTCGAAAGCGGGCAAACTCATCGTTCATGGCGACTGCACCTGCCCGGTCGGCTTCAACTGCAAGCATGTGGCGGCCGCGCTGATGGCGCACCGCGCCGCTGCCGCGCCTTCAGTGCCGGTGCCGCGGCCGGCCAGCGCGGACGACGATCGCTGGCAGGCCCGCGAGATCAATGTCGGCGGAAGGCGCGTCTTCGCATTGCAGCAGGCGCCGGAACGCATCACGGCACCGGCGTCCGCGGAGCCGGCCGCGCCGGCGCTCGCGCCGGCGCTGGCCGCCTGGCTGCGCGACCTCGCCACCGACGCCGCCGCCGATAGCGAGGACTACCCCGAGGGCGTCTATAAGCGGCTTTTCTACGTACTACAGCAAAACACCGCGTCCGATGGACGGGCCCCCGTTCTGACCGTGATTCCGACCGCCGCCGACGTCAAGCGCGACGGTACCATCAGCCAGAACTTCAGCAACCCGGACCCGTACCAATTGCTGCATGGCGCCACGCCGCCGAAATATCTGCGCCCGTCGGACCGTGCCATCCTGGGCCATCTTAACGGCCATGTCTTTGCCGAGCGGCACGGCGACCCGGAGACGACGCTGCGGCAGGTGATCGCGACCGGCCGCGCCAGGGTCGGCGGTTTCCCTGGCGTCCTCGCACGCGAGGGTGAGCCGCGAGACGGCGCACTGGATTGGCAGATGGAGCCGGACGGCACCCAGCGCCCGGCGCTCTCGGTGCCCGGCGGCGGCAAGCCTCTGCTGCTGCCGGCGCCCTGGTATCTCGACCTCACCACAGGCGAGCTCGGGCCGCTTAACATTGGTGTGCCGCCCCTGTTGCTGCGCCGCCTGTTGAACGCGCCGCCGGTGCTGCCCGCCCAGGTCGCCATGCTACGCGCGGCGTTGGCCGAAAAACTGCCGGCGATGAGCCTGCCGGCGCCGCGTGAACTGCCGCATGGCGGCAAGCTCGCTGGCAAGCCCACGCCGCACATCCGCCTGCGCCGCCTGGCGGACACCAACTACTACGATCTCGAACGGCGTTTCGGCGGCGCCGACCTGACATTGTCGTTCCGCTACGGCCCGGTGCTGGTGCCGCCGGCCCACCAGGAGAGCGAAATCGTGCACGCCGGCACGCGTTTCGATCTCGCCCGCCATGTCAGCGCCGAGGCCAGCGCCCACGCGATCCTCACCAAGACCGGCTTTGTGCCGCTGCGCAAGGCGCTGCCCTGGGGCAGCCTGCCCGGCGACCGCGACCGCCTGGTGCTGAAAACCGACAATCCGCTCGGCGCCTGGATGGATTTCATGCTGGCCAGCCTGCCGATGTTGCGCGGCCTGGGCTGGGAAGTGGAGGCCGACGCCGACTTCCCGCACCGCCTGATCGAGCCCACCGGGCCGATGCACGCCGAGCTGCGCGAGGGCAGCGGCATCGACTGGTTCGATTTCGACCTCGGCGTGCTGGTCGGCGACGAACGCATCGACCTCGCGCCCGCGCTGATCGCGATGCTGTCCGCCCCCGAACATCTGCCCATGCTGCGGTCGTTGCGCAACCAGGAGGTCGAGGCCGGTCGCAAGCTGGTACTGCCGCTGCCCGACGGCCGGCGCATCGCGCTCGAGCTGGCCTCGGTCAAATCGATGCTGGTGACCTTGCTCGATCTGTTCAGCGGCGGCGGCATCGAATCCAAGCACGGCCGCTTGACCGTGTCGCGCCACAATGCCGCCGAAATGGCGGCGCTGGAGCAGGCCGGCCTGGCCGCCGGCCTGGTGTGGCGCGGCGGCGAGGCTTTGCGTGCCCTTGGCCGCCAGTTGCGCGACCGCGGCGGCATCGGCGAGGTGACCGTGCCGGACTGGTTCGCGGCCTCGTTGCGCCCCTATCAGCAGCGCGGCGTGGACTGGCTGCAGTTCCTGCGCGAGGCGGGCCTTGCCGGCGTGCTGGCCGACGACATGGGCCTCGGCAAAACCGTGCAGACGCTGGCGCATCTGGCTGTCGAAAAGCAGGCCGGCCGGCTCACCGCGCCCGCCCTGGTGATTTGTCCCACCAGCGTCGTCGGCAACTGGGCGCGCGAGGCCGAACGTTTCACCCCGCAATTGCGCGTGCTGCCGCTGCAGGGCACCGACCGCAAGGAACGCTTCGGCCGCATCGGCGACAGCGATCTGGTCATCTCGACCTACCCGCTGATGACCCGCGACCATGACGTGCTGACCGAGCAGGAATGGCACAGTGTCATTCTCGACGAAGCGCAAACGGTGAAAAACCCGGGTGCCAGCATGGCCCAGGCGGTGCGCCGGCTGCGCGCCGGCCAGCGCATCTGCCTCACCGGCACCCCGATGGAGAACCATCTCGGCGAGCTATGGGCATTGTTCGATTTCATGATGCCGGGCTTCCTGGGCTCGCAGCAGGATTTCGGCCGCCGCTTCCGCACCCCGGTCGAGAAAGGCGGCGACGCGGCGGTGCACGCGGCGCTGGCGAAACGGGTGGCACCCTTCCTGCTGCGGCGCACCAAGGGCGAAGTCGCCGCCGACCTGCCGCCGCGCACCGAAATCGTCGAAAATGTGCAAATGCAGGCGCCGCAACGCGCGATCTATGAAGCCATCCGCCTCGCTATGCATGCCCGCGTGCAGCAGGCGATCGCCGAGCAGGGCCTGGCCAAATCCGGCATCGTTATCCTCGATGCGCTGCTCAAGATGCGGCAGGCCTGCTGCGACCCGCGGCTGCTGAGCATCTCGGCCAGCACCAAGCAAAAGGCCGGATCCGCCAAGCTGGAACGCCTGCTGGAGCTCCTAAGCACGCTGCTGGAGGAGGGCCGCTCGATCCTGCTATTCAGCCAGTTCACCAGCATGCTGGCGCTCATTGAGGACGCGATCAAACCGCTCGGCATCGACTACGTGCAGTTGACCGGCGATACCAAAGACCGCCGCACGCCGGTCGATAATTTCCAGGCCGGGAAGGTCAAACTGTTTCTGATCAGCCTGAAAGCCGGCGGCGTCGGCCTTAACCTCACCGCCGCTGACACGGTGATCCATTACGACCCCTGGTGGAATCCCGCCGTCGAAAACCAGGCCACCGACCGCGCCCACCGCATCGGTCAGACCAAATCGGTGTTTGTGCATCGGCTGATTACCGAAAACAGCATCGAGGAGAAAATGGAGGTGCTTAAGGCCCGCAAGAGCGCGCTGGCCGAAGGCATTCTGTCCGGCGCGGGCGCCAACGCGCTGCGGATGACCGAAGATGATGTCAAAATGCTGTTTAGTTGAGCAAGCAGGACGGGGCCCCTGCCGTCGCTGGACCGGTCACATCGGTGACGGTTTTCCTGTTTTGTTCTAGCTGGCCGCTATGCTGGCGCTTGTCGCGATCTGCCCACGGCATCCGCGGGCGCCAGTCCGTTGCATTGCCCGCTGAATTGTAAATTTTTTGCGCGCAGCGTTTGAACCTCTCCCGCTCGGATTCACTTTGGGGTTATGCTAGCCCATCACAGACCGTGCCGGAGGTTGCATTGCCCCGATCTGGTACTGCCCAAAAATACCAACCCGAGCCGGACACGCCGCCGAACGACCGCGGCCAGGCCCGTGCCGGCATCGTCGATCACTATGTCGGTGCGCGGATCCGCGAACGCCGCGTCATGCTCGGCCTGTCGCAGCAGCAGCTGGCGAGCATGATTGGGGTCACCTACCAGCAGGCGCACAAATATGAGCGCGGGCTGAACCGCATTTCAGCCGGCCGCCTGTTCGATATCGCCCAGGTGCTCGGCGTGCCGATCTCCTGGTTCTTCGAGAGCATCCCATCGGCCAGCACCCCGCCGGAGCTCAGCCCGCGCCAGCGCATGTGCCTGGAGCTGGCCCGCAATTTCGCGCTGATCGACAACGAAAAGCACCAGGAAGCCCTGAGCCAAATGGCCCGCGCCCTGGCCCAGGCCGAGGCCGCCGCTGCGTGAAGGTAAGAAGGCCGGGGGGCTCTGCCCCCCTGGACCCCCCGCTGGGGCCGTAGGCCCCAGACCCCGTTCATTAAGTCAGTGGACAGGGAGGGGGCGACACGCACTTCCCCACACGCTCGCAGCCCCCCTCCCTGTCCCCTGACTTAATGAATAGGTTCTAAGGACTTGTCCTTAGCGGGGGTGCAGGGGGCAGAGCCCCCTGGCCTTCCTTACTGACGCGCCCAGCGGTGGTCGTGCACCAGGCCGTCGTCGTGGTCCGCGGCGGGGCGGCTGATTTGCAGCGCGTGGCGGCTTTCGGCGTGATGGCCGCCGGGCGGCGTGCTGCGCGACCATTCGTGCCCATGCACCAGGCCGTCATCGTAGAAGTCACAGCTGGGGGCGGCGTAGGTCATCGTCGTCAACTCCAATAGCGCATCGCGCACACCCTAAATACGCCCGCCGCCCGCGCGTTGCATCGCCCACGGTGGGGCGTGCGGATGAATGCTGTAAAGCCGTTGACGCGCCGTTCTGTGAATTTGGAAACCCTGTAAACCCGGCCAGGCCACACCTCCCGCGCAAACCGGCGCCGCCGCATTGGAATAGCGTCGTCGCCCTGCTATCCGGGCGGCCAGATCGGGGTGTGGAGACGCCAATAATGCGCCATGAAATCGGCCGGGCCTTGGTGTGCGGCGTGGCGATTCTGCTCGGTGCCGCCACGCCTGAGCGCCCCCCCGCGGCGCGCGTTGCCGAAGTCACCGACAATTATTTCGGCAAACTAGTGATTGATCCCTACCGCTGGATGGAAACCCCGAGCGCCGAGCTCGATGACTGGGCCCGCGCGCAGGATGCCTACACGCGGGCCGTATTGGCGCAAATCCCCGCGCGCGAAGCCCTGCGCCGCCACATGGACGAACTGACCGGCCAAATGAGCGTGGTCACCATCGTCGTCCGCGCCGGCCACCGTGTCTTCTTCAAGCGCCAGGACGCCGGCGAGGACCAGGGCAAGCTCATCGTCCGCGACCAGGATAGCGGCACCGAACGCGTCCTGTTGGACCCCAACAAGCTGTCGCAGGACAGCCACCACCTTTCGATCGACCAGTTCCGGCCCTCGCAGGATGGCCGCTACGTCGCTGTCGGCGTCTCGCTGGCGGGCTCGGAGGAGGATATCCTGCGCGTGGTCGATGCCGAAACTGGCCAGGTGCTGCCGGACAGCATCGACCGCGCCCGGTTCGCGCACCCGAGCTGGCTGCCCGACGGGCGCAGCTTCTTCTATAACCGCCTGCGGGTCACCGGACCGCATGAAGCAGCTTCCGAGCGGTTTACCAACAACCGGGTGTTTCTCCACCACCTTGGCAACGACCCCGCGCAGGATCTGCCGGTGTTCGGCGCCGCGGTCGGCGACCTCACCACCATCGGGCCCAACGACTTCGTGCGGGTCGTGTCGCTGACCGGCACCCGCTACGCGCTCGGCATTCAGAGCGACGGCGTGTCGCCGGAAGTCGGCCTCTATCTCGGCACGCTCCCCGACAAGGTCGACACCGGCTTGAAATGGCAAAAGATCGCCGACCGGTCGGACGGCATCGTCGCTGCCTCCGCGAGCCGCGACACGCTCTATCTGCGCTCCGAACAGAACGCCCCGCGCTACAAGATCATTTCGGTGGCACTGAACACACCCGACGTCAAGACCGCGAAACAAGTGGTGCCGGCCGGCGACGCGGTGATCACCAACATGGTTGCCGCCGCCGACGGGCTTTATGTCGCCGGCCGCCACGGCGCGGTCTCGTTCCTAGAGCGCATCGGCGACGACGGCAAGCCGCTCGAGATCAAGCTGCCGCGTGCCGGCGCGATCGCGGAGGGCGGTTCCGGCGACATCGCGGGCGATCCGCGCGTACCCGGCGTGCTGGTCGGCGTCTCCACCTGGGTGGCGCCCGCCGCCTGGTTCTCGACCACCGGCGGCGACACGCCCGAGGTCACCGATCTGGGGATCACGCCGCACGCCGACGCGCCGGCCGGCTATGTCATTACTGAAACAAGCGTCGCCGCGCGCGACAAGACCATGGTGCCGCTGACGATCATCGAAAAGAAAGGCACGCCGCACGACCGCAAGCAATTTGTGCTGCTGGAGGGTTACGGCGCCTACGGCATTTCGGAAGAGCCGTTTGCCCGTTTCGTACCCGTCGTGCGCGGCTGGGTCGATGCCGGCGGCGTGCTGGCGATCGTACATGCGCGCGGCGGCGGCGACCTCGGCGAGGACTGGCACCAGGCCGGCCGCAAGGCCACCAAGCAAAACACCATCCACGACTTCATCGACTGCGGCAACGCCATGGTGAAACTCGGTTATGCCGCCAACGGCGCGATCGCCGGCATGGGCACCAGCGCCGGCGGTATCACGATCGGCGGCGCCATCACCCAAAGTGCGGGCCTGTTCCGCGCCGCGCTGATCCGCGTCGGCGTCACCGACACGCTGCGCTTCGAAACGACGGAGGGCGGGCCTGGCAACATTTCGGAATTCGGCACGGTGGCGGACAGGAGCGAATTCTGGCCGCTGCTCGCCATGGATGCTTATCAGCACGTCAAGCCAGGCGTGACGTTCCCCGCCGTGATGCTGACCGCCGGCGCGCACGATCACCGCGTGCCGCTGTGGCAGTCGGCAAAAATGGCCGCGCGGCTACAGGCCGTCGGCAACAACAAGGGCCCGATTCTATTGCGCGTAGATTACGAAGGCGGCCACGGCACCATCGGCGCCGGCCAAAAGCAGGCCAACGCGGAATGGGCTGATGGGTTTGCGTTCTTGTTATGGCAGTTGGGTGCTAAGGATTATCAGCCAGGAAAGTAAAGGCCAGGGGCTCTGCCCCTGGACCCCGCTGGGGCCTGAGGCCCCAGACCCCCATTAGCGCTGCGCGGCTTTTCCTTGCCTTCGTGGCGAGGCCAGTAGATGTCATGGTTTTCTGGCTTCGTCGCTTCCTAAGGAATGGGGGTCTGGGGCCTCAGGCCCCAGCGGGTCCAGGGCAGAGCCCTGGCCTTCCTACTCTACTTCGCGCTCCCCTCAACCTCGAACGCTGTAGCATTCCCGCCAAGCTCCGACGGAAACGATATAGCCGCACCATTATTGTCCAGCATCGTCACCAGCAACGGCGTCGCGTTCCCCGGGTTGCCCATCGTGTAGACCGTGTTGCTGCCCAATAACGTTGCCCCCGCGGTGGACATCCACGCAGCACCATAATTGGTCAGCGTCGCAAGCACGCCGCTTTCGTACGGCCGCTCCTGCACCCATTCGGCGCTATTACCCACCAGCACGGTGCCCGCGGGCGCGGAAAAATTGACGTCCACCGACACACCGCTGGTAACGTTGACGACCCAGGCGGTGCCGGATGTGTCGTTGCTCGCGATCAACCAGACAACCATGGCGTCGCCGGCGGTGACCGGCAAATTGGTGATTTCCACCGATAGGCTCGGATACCACTCATACCACGCGGTATAAAACTGCTGAGTCGTGCCGCCGGCGCAATAGGCGTCCGAGGCCGTGCCGGCCTGGAACACCTCATCGTTCCACCAGCCATCGAGCCCGGCCCAGCTGAACAGATGGTCCCAGCCCCCGGTGCAGGCGCCCACCGCCTGGTTGGCCGCCGGCACGTTAAACCAGGCCGCGACGCTGTGGAACGACCCGGTACCGTAATGGCTCGCATTGTTGGCGATCACCGCGGCGCTCCAGTTCTTGCTGGTGCCGGTGCCGCCGCGCAGGCCGCGGCGCGGGTGCAACGCTGCGCCCGCCGCCAGGTCCGTCTGCCGCAAGATCGGCACGATGCGCGTGCGTTCCGCCCGCACCGCGCGCGCCCACATATCGTAGGCCCGGCCCGCCCCCGGCGAGGGCCGCGGCGGATAACCAAATTGTGCCAATACCTCCGGCGCCGCCGCAAAGGCGTCGAACCCCGCGGGCGCGGCCGCGAAGGCGTAAACCCCCGCGAGGTTGGTCGCGACCAAAGCCGGTGGCAGCGCCAGCGCCGGGGCCGAAACCAGCGCGGCAGCGCCACCGATCGTCCATCTCAGCGGCCGCAAATTCATGGCGTATCTCCCGCTTTCCGAACCCGTTATCCGGTCTCCCGCCTAGCCGAACGCGCTGCTGATAATCAGCCCGAGCAGCACCATCGCACCGATGCTGATGCCGTAGATGGCGATGAACCAGCCCAACCTGTTCATGCGTGCAGCCTGTTCACTCTCGTGGTCCCCTCAATGGTAATGCGTCCCGGCGCCGACCTTGCCACGAAAAATCCAGTAGCCGTAAACATTATACGCCAAAATCGCCGGTACCAGGAAAACCGTTCCGCGCAGCAGGAAGCGCTGGCTGTCGGGCGGCGCCGCCGCCTGCCAGATGCTGATGTCCGGCGGCACCATGAGCGGCCAGAAACTGATCCCCAACCCGGCAAAGCACAGCACGAACCAGCCGATCGCGCACAGGAACGGCGTCACCTGGTGCAGCCGCGCCAGCCCGAAATTGAAACCGTAAGCCAACGCCAACAGGAGCAGCGGCACCGGGCTCGTCGCCAGGATATTCGGCCACGCAAACCAGCGGTGCCAGAATTGCGGGTGCAGGAACGGCGACCACAGGCTCACGAGCAAGGTCAGCCCGCCAACCGCGACGCCGAGCACTGCGGCATAATGCCGCGCCCGGCGCTGCAGCGCGCCCTCGGTGCGCCAGATCAGCCAGCATGAACCCAGCAGCGCATAGCCGGCCACCACCGC
>Ga0181531_10002096_pt1 | contig 12480 bp, 13 predicted proteins | sample PEATcosm2014_Bin_38_FD_119743 | JGI IMG/M metagenome (GOLD analysis project Ga0181531, IMG submission 119743) | Peatland microbial communities from MTU Mesocosm Facility, Houghton, MI, USA - PEATcosm2014_Bin11_10_metaG | ecosystem: Environmental > Terrestrial > Soil > Wetlands > Peat | place... | reverse complement strand
GGCGCAACGCGGCCATGATGATCACCGGTGCGCTCATCTCGGCCGCCAGTATTCTAGAGTGGCAGCGCCTCGCCCACTTGATCAATTCCCGAATGAGGCGCCAGAAGAGCCCGCGCAGCGCCGTTTTGGTCGTCGGGTTCTTTCTGCTGCGGCTGTTAATCTTCGCGGCGGCCATTTATGGTAGCCTGAAGTGTTTCCAGGGTTCCGCCATTGTGCTGGTATGCGGCCTGAGTCTCGCGGTCGTGACGCTCACGTGGGAGGCGCTCCGGTTGTTGCGCGACTGAGCTTTTTTCTCGATTTCGCCGCCAACTCCGCCCCGGAAACAGAAAGTTCATTGTCTTCATGCAGGGATCGCTCGCCATTACTCAGTTGCTCAACCATCTTTTCGCCGGCCCCGTGGATTCGCTTCTTCAGGTCGTGGGCGTTCATCCCGCCAATCCCGCCGCACCCATCGACAACACCTTTGCGCTGGAGTTGCTCGTCGTTCTCGGGCTCATCGCCTATTTCAGCATCGTGCGCCTCAGCCTCTCCGTGGAAAAGCCGGCCGCGCCTCAGCAAATCGCCGAGATCCTCCACGAGTCGATCGGCGGACTGGCCGAGCAGATCATCGGGCACGGCTATGAGCGCTTCCAACCCTTCGTCCTTTGCATCTTTCTGTTTGTGCTCACCTGCAACCTGCTGGGGCTGATCCCCGGCCTCGACGCGCCCACCATGTCGCCCGCGGTGCCGCTGGGCCTTGCCGTCACGGTCTTCATTTATTACAACTTCCACGGTGTTCGGGTACAAGGGCCCATCGGTTACCTCAAGCACTTCGCGGGGCCGGTGTGGTGGCTGGCATGGCTGTTGTTTCCTGTCGAGGTCATCTCCCACCTGGCCCGCAACATGTCGCTCACCATTCGTCTGTGGGCCAACATGTTCGCCGGCGATCTGGTGACGCTGGTCTTCTTTTCGCTATTTCCCATCGGCTTGACCTTGCCTTTCATGGGGCTGCACATCCTCGTTTCGGTGGTCCAGGCTGGCGTGTTCATGCTGCTCGCCATGATCTACCTCGGCCAGGCCGTCGCCCACGAGCACTAGAGCTTTGGTTTCGCAAATCTCGTCCAGGACGAGAAAAAGATTCCGCCGGAGAGCGCTTCCGCTCCGGACCAACGGAAGGCCGCAAGCGTGAGGGGGCCAGCACGGTGAGCCTCAACCACCCACTGGCGGTCAATCTCAGGGAAGCTGGAGAAACATGCGCACATTGCAAAATGTTCTTATGGTGCTTGCTGTTCTGTGTTTTGCCGTTCCGGCCTTTGCCCAGAGCGGTTCCGCCGCGGTCGATCTGGCTCCTATCGGGATCGGCCTCGGCATCGCGCTCGCAGCAGGTCTCTGCGGCATGGGCCAAGGGAGGGCGATCGGCTCGGCTGTCGAGTCGGTGGCTCGCAACCCCGGCGCCACGGCCAGCATTCAGCTTTTGCTGATTCTCGGTCTGGCCTTCATCGAGTCACTCACCCTGTTCACTTTCGCCATGATCTTCATCAAGATCAAGTAGGGCGAATCCTCGTAAGACAAAGCGGCCGCACCCCACCGGGTGCGGCCGCTTTGCATCTCGATCCTCCACCGGCATTTCCCACCCGCGGAAGGATGAAACTTGTCCCGATCGCTGCCGCCTGCCAACTCCGCTAACTCCGCAACCCCGGCTAACTCCGCTCCCTACCGGCTGGCTTCTGCCGCGCTTTCCTCTCCGGCGCGCAGCATCTGGATGGCCTGTCTGTAGCTGAGCCCCACCGGCAGCGGGACAAACTGGCTCTGCTCCTCGATCGTGTCGAAGTTCTTGTTCTTGAAAAGCACCCGCCCGCTCATGACCATCTGGAAGCGGACGATGCGCCACTTGCGCCCGCCCACGTCCGCCTGTTCGATCGCTATCCACCCTCCGCGGTCCAGCCTCCCCAGAATGCCCCAGCCAAAGTCCACATCCTGCAGCAAATGGCCGTCGAGGCGCGATACACGCTCCTGGGCCGCGTCGATCCAGATCTCGCCGGCCATGGCGGTCAGCACCTGTGTCTCCAAATCCGGGGGGCTGAAGTTGGGGTTCGGTTTGAATGCGAAACGCTCCACCTCTCCCTTGGGTCCCGCGCCCGAGCCGTCGTATTGGTAGAGAAACGCTCTCGGCAGAGCGCGCAACACCTTCAGTGCGCGTCCGGTATCCTCATCTTCGTTCTGTTTACGATGCCGCTGCCGGCCGGGATTGCTGAGCAGTTCATCCAGCCTGGCTTGTTCCTTCTGTTCTTCGGTCGGGCTAAGCGGCTTGTCGTCGATTGACACCAGGCGGGCCACGGCGCCGTCGTTGGTTTCAATAATCTCCTTGGTCGAGGTCAGGCGCGGGCTGGACTTGCGCAGCATGTAGCGCATTGGGTGGCTGCCGTCCTGGGCTGTGCGCAATTCGTTGGCCAGCGCCCGTTCCACCAGTGCCTGGGCCTGCACCGGCGTCAGGGCCGGAACGAGGCTGGGAGAGGCCTGTCCCTTCCAGAGGAATGGGAATAAAGCGGCCGCTGACAGCAGAACAAGGAGCGGCAAGAGGTTGCGCACAGCTCCTAGTCTAGCGGGCATCGACCACCCGTGCTGTGTTGCTGGGCTCCATGGTCTGTTAGACGCGGAGGTACCCTTCCGGATTCCGTAATTGAAGCCATGCGGCCAAGTTGCGTATAGTTCGGGCAGGGCCTTGTTTTGGCCCATGGAAGGGACAAGACCATGGCAGTGGAGAATACTCCGGCGAGGATCGGCAAGACCGTCGTCATTTGCGGCGAGGTGAAGGGAAGCGAGGACTTGATCGTGGATGGCCGGGTAGAGGGGACAGTCAGCCTATCGGAAAGCCGGCTGACAATCGGACCGAATGCCAACGTAGCAGCCGACCTTTCCGCCAAAGATGTGCTGATCATGGGCCAGGTCCAGGGAAATGTCGTGGCCAGCGGCCGAGTCGAGTTGCGGGCCGGCTGTGTCGTGGAAGGGGATATTCGCGCCCTTCGCCTCGCCGTGGAAGATAACGCCGTTTTCCGAGGCAAGGTGGACCTCACGCAGGCCGTCGTCAAGGGCTCCGAAGGCGCAGCCGCCCCACATTCGGGCGGCATCTTTTGACAGGACGCCGTGCGCCGGTCTGTCCGGCAGCCGTCCGATTGACCGCAAGAGGAAATCAGGGTGTTTAGCCGTTGGTTTGAGAAGAAGCAGGGGTCGAGTGCCCCCATCCCTGCACCAGGGATCTCCGCGCCCAGAGTGCCCCGCCACTCGGGCGGCTGGGCTGCGTTGCGCAAACGGCTCGAGGCCGAACCTGGCCTCCGGGTGATCGATACTGGCTTCACCTCGCCCGCCAACATCAACTACCTCACCGGCCTCGGACATAGCGTCTTCCTGGCCGATCTGGTGCAAGATGCCTGTAGCGGGAGTTGGCAGACCGGATCCGACGAAGAGGGCAACCCGGTCTGGAACATCGAAGGCTTTCTTGAACAATCGTTGAAGTTCTCTGGGCGCACCTTTGACGTGGTGCTCTTGTGGACAGCGCTCGACTACCTGCCCGAACCGCTGGTGGCGCCGGTTGTCGCGCATCTGTTTTCCGCGATGAATCACGGCGGGCAGGTGTTGGCCTTTTTTCACACCCGCACCCAGGGTGAAGAGACGGTGCACTGCCGCTTCCACCTCACCCCGGGGGACAATGTGGAAATGCAATTGGCCCCGCCCTTTCCCATTCAGCGCGCCTTCACCAACCGAAGCATCGAGCGCCTGTTCGCCGGCTGGTCGGGCCACACCCAGTTTTTGGCCAAGGACAGCGTCTCTGAAGTCATCATGACCCGGTAAGAACTTGCACACGAGCTGTACACCTTAGTTGGGAGGCAAAATGGATTTCCTGAAGGGAACGCACATCACATGGTTGGGCCATGCCACTGTGCTGGTCTCCACCGCCAGGGGAACGAATATCCTCTTCGACCCGTTCATCGTGCACAACCCAAAATACCCCAAAGACTTTGTGCTCCCGGCAAAGATTGACTACATCCTGCTAACGCACGGCCACGGGGACCATATCTCCGATGTAGTGCCAGTGGCCGCAGGCCATGGCTCGACTGTGGTGGCCATTTATGAATTGGCGGCCTATGTCGCACGCAAAGGTGTGACCAATACCATCGGAATGAATCTGGGTGGAACCGTGCAGTTGGGCGATGTGGCGGCCACCATGGTCGATGCCAAACACTCTTCTGGAGCGGAGGATGAACTTGGAACCCACTATACGGGGGTTGCGGCAGGTTTCGTTTTGACTGTTGCGCAGGGTCCGGTGCTCTACCACGCCGGAGACACTGCCGTATTCGGAGACATGAAACTGATTAGTGAACTATACCGGCCGGAGGTGGCCATGCTTCCCATTGGAGGTCATTACACGATGGATCCTAAGGAAGCTGCTCTCGCGGTGCAGTTACTGGCGCCGAGACTAGTTCTTCCGCTGCACTTCGGCACGTTCCCGCCGCTTACTGGCACGCCGGAGCAGTTAGCTGCACTAGTCGATAACAATGTTCAGGTAGCGCGATGGACGCCCGGGGAGACCATCTGAAATATCTCCAACTTTGGAGCAGCAGCGCTGCTTCGTAAAGGCATAAGCGCGTACCGGGGCACTCTTCAGGGTCGCCCCCGCCGAAATCGGTCTACAAAGATAATTGAGAGCTTTAGCCTCCGAGGTTATGCTGCCCCTAACACATCATCCGGTGAAACGCTTTACGGTGAATGCTGTTTCTAACCATGGCTTGGATGGAAGGCGGGCCGGGATGCAAGCCGGCCCATGACCTGCCCGTACTTCCAGTTATTTAGCGGATGCTGCTTTCTTTTGCTCTGCCCAGCGCCGCCTGACGGCCTCGGCAATGCGCTTCCGTCCCTCAGGAGTAAGATTTCTCTTCTTCTTGAAGGGTTTCTTGGCGGCGGGGACTGGCGCAGCCTTCTTGGGCGCTGCGGTGGCTCCGCCGCCCAGCAGGGTGCGCGCCTGTTGCAATTGAGCGATCTCCTGATCGATCTGTGCCAGAATCTCTGAAACTCCCACGGCTCCTCCTGTTAGGTACCGGTAAGTGGACCTGTACCCATTGTGCCTAAGTCGCCAGATTCACACGGGCCCGCCACTCATCCTGTGAAACACAATACGCAACCGTAGACTCTTTTACAAACAAAAAATGTGAAAATGTTACCGTGAATGATACTTTTGGATGGCGGATTTGCTGGAGGGAAGACGGCTTCGGTTCACCACAGACGCGAGCTATCTGGCGGAAAACAACCCGGCATTCGAGCGGGAACTTCGAAGGTGACCATTCTGACCGGTGCCTTTCGAATCGGCATCGTCAATCACCGGCCGATGTGCTCATATGGAAAAAGCAGTAGATAGGTTTGCGCCGCTAGGTTTCAAGGTATCGATGCCCGGCGAGTTGTCCCAGAGTGCTGGCGAACTCCGATCAAGTAGAAGAGCTTGCGCAACGATCCCGCCGGGATGCTAATTCCGCTCCCTTTCAATACAGGCACTTATCCAAGCCTTCCTCGATAGGCGTCAAGAATGCTTTGATTTCAGAGAGGTCGCGGCGGTTTGGGAGGGAGCGGCGGTGGTCCTGGCGCGGGCTGTATGGAGGGAATGCCGGAAAGAGCCTGGTTGCCGAGGCGAAGGGAAGCAGGAGCTTCGGCGGCGCGATAACAGCGCAGGTCGCGAAGTATCTCCTGTTTCTCGCGAGCGTACTGCCCGGCCAGCCGTGTCAGGGCATAGGTGATGATGTCGCTGTGATGCAAGTCCGGCACGGAGGGATCACGGCGCATGTTCAGCCACAATCTATGCACCAATTGCACGTCGTCGGGACTCAAGGTGGGCGCGTGCGGCCCAATGTAAAACACCTTGATCTCGCCGGCGGGACCGATCACATAAAAGTTGAACTGACGCTTTGGCTCTGGCAGAACTTCCCACGCCTGTCCCATGTGGAAAGCTTGATCCTCGGCAGTCATCCTGGTGGACAGTCCGGAGACCACGGAGTCTACCTCCAGCGAGTTTGCGCCCTGCACCAGCGCGGCAAAGACATCTCCGGCCGGAACCACCAGCAGTGAGACCTTCTTGCCAAAACTCTCGGCCACGGAGACAGCCTTGGTGAAAATCATCTGCTCGTGCTCGCTGAAATTCTGATCCACGGAGCTTATATACTCCGGGCCTCCCACTCCCATCATGCGGACGCTGATCACAATTACGTCCTGCTCTTCTGTGCTGGTACGGGAAAGGGTCCACTTCAGCGCCAGGGGATTGGCGGCGTCGCGCATGGTCACCATCACGCCACCGGGCCGGATGGCGACCGTCTCCGTGCTGATCGTGTCCTGCTGCTCCAGTTGGAACTGATCCTTCATCTGCCGCGCGGTCAACTCTTGTTTGCGCTGGTTCTTCCGCTCGGAGACAGAGAAGATAATGAAGAAGGCCGCCGCAAACACGATTCCGCTCACCGTGGCAACCGACTTGGTGAACAGGTTCACGATGGCGACCGACAGCAGCACGAAAAACACGCTCACTAGGCCGATCGGAATCTCGGCCTTGCCGATGTAAAGATTGGGAGGAACCTTCCAGCCGCGCTCGCCATGATACTTCCAGCGCAGCACCAGCATGGCCAGGCTATTGAACGTGAACGACCAGATGACGCCGAAGGCGTAAGCCTCGCCCAGGGTGATCACATTGCCTCGGCTGGCGATGATGGTGACCATCTGCAGGATGAAGACCAGGTTGACGATGCGATGGCTGGTGCCGAATTTCGGATGCGGCTTGCGGAACCAGTCGGTTAGCACTCCGTCTTCGGCCACACGCATCAGTACGCCGGTCGAGCCGATCATCGAAGTATTGATGGCGCCTGACAAAATGAGAAAGCCGACCAGCACCACGAAAATGCGGAAGGCGATGCGCCAGAACACGGGTCCCACCATGTACATGGCCAGGCCGGCGATCAGATTGTCCTGGTAGATGTGAGTCCGCTCCCAAGTAGGAATCAGCATGGAAGCCAGCATGGTGGCGCCGCCGGTGAAGATCAGGCTATAAATGGCGATGACAATCGCCGCCCGCTTCAGGTTCTTCAGCTTGGGATGCTCGATTTCCCGGTTGACCTGGGCCAGGCTCTCCTCACCGCTCATGGCTAGCACTGAGTGGCCGAAGGCCATGAGAATGCCGAAAAGGCCAAGCAGCGGCAGTCCTCTTCCATTCAGGAAGCCCAGGGCCTCGTTACTGAATTTGAGATGAGATGGTATAGGCGAAGGAGGCAGGCTTGCGCCCCGCAGAAAGACCGAGTAAGTGCCCCATAGCAACAGAATCACAACCATGATCGTCGTGATCTGCATGACGCGAAGCGCCTTGCCGCTCGACTCTTCGATCCCCTTGATGTTCTGCCACCAGTAATAGATGGTCACCGCGGCGGCGAACATCGCCGAGGTGTAATTCATATTGAACTGGAAGGGATTGTTCTGCGCGTCCATCAGAGCCGGAGGCAGCCAGTGGCTTTGCGCTGCAACCGTAAACAACTCGTTCATCAATCCTGTAATGTATTGCCCGGCGGATACGCCGGAGATGGGTCCAGTAAGAATGTAATCGAACATCAATGCCGAAACGCTTAGTTTGGCAAAGGTGCCTCCCAGGGCCTCCTTCACCACGCGGTACACGCCGCCGCGAGTAAACATCGAACAGCTCTCGACATAAACTGCGCGCACGGCGAAGCTGAACAACATGATGCCGAGGATGAACCAGGGAGCGGCCGCTCCCACCGCCTGTTCGGCGATGCCCCCGGCATAGAAGGCGGATGAGCCAAGATCGCAAAGAACGATGGCCGCCGCGCGCCAAAAGGAGATAAACGTGAGCATCACGGAAGATGCCACGATGAGACGTACGCGGTTCGAAGGAGGGGCTACGGTCGTTCGAGAAGAGGCCATCGCGAGGGGGCCGGCGGGACTGCCGGCGTTCTGGAGTCGAAAGAGCGAAAACTTCGTCCGCCCTGCGCTGAGTCTATGTCCGAATCGTTACAGAGTCAATTAAAATGGGAAGCCGCCCACGGCGGGAGCCGCGCCGGATCAGATCTCGTCCTTTCCGAACAACTCTTTTCCATCCTCAATGAAACTGATGATCACGACCACGGTCGACCCCACAAGGCCGACAAAAAACATGATCTCGAGCAGCCGCATTCCAAGAATCGCCAGGTGCATAAGGATGATTGTAGTCTGCTTTCGCAAAATGCGGCGTCGATTTGTGCGCGCCCCCCGTAGATTCCGAAGCGGCTCTGGAAGCGAAGCAATCCGGCAACTCTCAGAGCGCCAACACTCCCGCGATGCACTCATATCCCGCGAAAAGCCGCCGGACGTTCGCTGTCCAGCACTGCACCCGGCCCCAAATGCTATAAACTCGGCCCTGTATGCAGAGCAAATCCTGGAAGTTGTGGGCTGCCGCGGGCCTTTCTGCCGGCTTGCTCGAATTGCCGTTCCCGCTCGCCGGACCGCTCCCTCTTTGGCGCACTGTCTTTGCCTGGTTTGCATTGGTTCCGCTGCTGTGGGCGATCCTCCCGCAGGCGCGAACCGCCTCGCCCCGTCCGCTGCGCCGCGCTTTCTTGCTGGCCTACGTCTGCGGCGTCCTGTGGTACGGCGGCAACTGCTACTGGGTCCGCGATGTCATGCTCCAGTACGGCGACATGCCGCTTCTGGCGCCCACGCTGCTGCTGCTGGGATTCAGCCTGGTCCTCGGACTCTACTTCGGCATTTTTGGCTTTTGCGTCGCGCTGGTGTTCAAGGCCAGCGGAAACAAAAAGCTCGCATTGGCCGCCGCGCCTTTCCTGTGGACCGCGCTGGAGTTGGCAGCTTCGCGCATCACCTCCGTCCCGTGGGACCAATTGGGCTACTCGCAGGTGGACAACGCGCTGGTGAATCAACTCGCGCCCTGGACTGGGGTCTACGGAATCAGCTTTGTCCTGGTTGCCGTCAACGTGCTGATTGCCGGCAGGTTTGTGCTCGAACCTTGTTCGGGAAAAAGGCTGTGGGCCGGTGCCGGAATGATTCTGGCCTTTGCGGGGACGGCTGGCATTTTCCTGTCGCCGCCCAGGCCCGTGGCCACCGCAACCGCCGTACTCATCCAGCCCAATCTCGATGTGGCTGGCGACAACCGGTGGTCGGGCCCCGGCGAATGGGACCGGCACATCGCCGAATTCACCCGCATGGCCGGCGATCAATGCAAGACGTACATTGCCGGAATCCCTCAAACCGGCGCTCCCCGCGGCGAAATCGTCTGCCCGCCTTACCCCACGCATCCCGATCTGGTGGCCTGGCCGGAGTCGCCCGCTCCCTTCGCTGAAGATGACCCGCGGTTTCAGCAGGCGCTTGTCGGGATCGCCCGTACAGTGCAGGCGCCATTAGTCGTAGGCAATCTGGGCTCGGATTTTTCTGCTGAAGAGCAGTCCTGGCGCGACTACAACTCTGCGCTCGTCGTCGGCGTGGACGGGGCACGCATAGGCCGCTACGACAAGATTCACCTCGTCCCCTTTGGCGAGTATGTTCCCTTCCAGCGCCTGCTCTTCTTTGCCCGCAAGCTCACCGGCCGCGTCTCCAGGTTCACGCCGGGAGAGGAGCGCAAAGTCTTCCGCCTCAACGGCCATCGCTACGGGGTCTTCATCTGCTATGAAGCGGTCTTTGCCGACGAGGTGCGTGAGTTTTCCGAGTTAGGTGCCGAGGTGCTGGTCAACATCAGCGACGACGGCTGGTACGGCGACACCAGCGCTCCCTGGCAGCACTTGAATATGGCCCGCATGAGGGCCATCGAAAACCGCCGCTGGATTCTGCGCGACACCAACAACGGCGTCACCGCGGCCATCGACCCCTACGGTCGTGTACGCCAAAGCATTCCCCGCCACCAGACGGACGCCCTGCCCGCCGGCTACGGTTTTCGCGGCGACGTGACCTTCTACACCGCGCACGGCGACATCTTTGCCTGGCTTTGTGCCATACTTGCTCTGGGGATCGTCGGCTGGGCGGGAAGAGATCTGCTGCGCGGGCAGCCACGTGTCCAACCTATACCGCTAGCCGCCGCGCCTTCTCCCGCTCCAGCCGTTCGGCCAAAAATACCTTGAGCAGCGACTGGTAGGGAACGTCGCGCTGGTTGGCCAGTATCTTCAGATCTTCGACCATGGCCACGGGCAGCCGCACGGAGATGGTGCGCAATGTGGGCTTGAGTTTGACGAATTTCACACGCCGAGCCTTCGACCAATCGACATATTCGGTCGAGTCCGCCCCCTCACCCGTTGAAGACCAGAACTCAAACTCTTCGTCCTCGTTCTTGAACTCAGGAACCTTCTTCATGGCGTCTGTACTCCTCAGCTTCCCTTCGATTCATATCGCGGACCGAGATCACCCGGATCAACTTGCGCCGGATCGTATAGGCAACGAAGAGCAGCCGTCCGCGCGAGGTGCGCCCGATAGCCCGGTAGCGTTTTTCTCTTGACGAGTGCCCAACGTCGCCGCGCACTACCAATGGCTCGTAAAAGAAGACGTCCTCGGCCTCCTCTGGCGTTACCCTGTGGCGCTCCCAGTTCTTCGCAGTGTTCGATTCATCCCAATCGAATCCGATACACTCGCCAAGCGGATCGTCCGTCGCCATAATCTGTATATATCACATATATGCAATTATGGGAAGGTTTCAAGCCGCCGTTGCCTTGGTCAAGCTGCTTAAAGCTCTGGATCGTCACCACGATCTGCTCGATGAGGTCAAGGTGGCGTAGCTTAGAAGGGATGGGGAGCAACCCGGCTGGAGCGTGATATGTCAGGTGGAGTGCGTGTTTGGGCTGTCGGCGAAAGCGATTCCTTGAAGGAAATGGAACTCTCGAAGCTGGATTACGAGGATCGGATCGAGACCTGGATGAGCGACAACGTCTCGGTTCTCGTTCCTGACGATTCTGGCCTCTTGGTAATCGGGCGCCAGGTTAGGACTGCCTTCGGCGGACGAATCGATTTGCTTTGCATGAACGGAGATGGGGATATTGTGATCGTCGAACTCAAGCGCGGCCAGACCCCTCGCGAGATTACGGCTCAGGCCCTCGATTATGCCTCTTGGGTCAAGGACCTTACGTTGCAACAGGTGGAGGAGATTGCAGCTGGGTATCTGAAGGGAAAGCTCCTCAAAGATGCGTTTGAGGACACTTTCGATAAAGAATACTCAGAGGTCATCGTCAATGGCCAACACTCAATCAGAATTGTTGCGTCGAAGATCGATGACAGCACCGAGCGGATCATCCGTTATCTATCGGGCAAAGGAATCGCTATCAACTTTGTGCGGTTCCATCTTTTCAGGTCCGCGGACGGCAAAGAGCACCTGGTGAGGACATTCGTAGTCCCTCCCGGGCAAGCTGAGGAGAATTCCAGGAAGACTGGGAGAGCCAGGCCGCCGCACCGAACTCTGCAGGACAAACTCAATGACGAATCTATAGCTGAGGTCGTGCGAGAGTTTTTGAGGCAACGCCTGTCCGATCCAAAGCAGGAGTTGAACAATTCAAAGCGTGCTTTGCATTACCGCGTTTCTGGAACTTTGCGTTTTATGGCTCGAGCAAGAAAATCGTGGGTCAACGTAATTCAGATTGGCCGATTTGCGAATGACGAGGCATTCTGGCCCGATCATCTCTCGGACAAATGGATCGGACTCCGTCGAAATGCAAATGATCTCAGTTTTGCCCTCAGTACCAGAGAAGATTTCAAGTTCTTCCAGGACACGATGGAACGAGAGATTGCCAAATTTCGCTGGACGCTAACTGACGCTGATGGCGACGAAGGAGAAGAAAATGAGGGCGAGGACCAGTGACTCGCTGCTTCTGGTGTCCGCAGATCCTTAGTTGGCGGCGGGTGGCCCAGGTCCCGCTTCTGGAACCTGGGATGAATTCACTTTCACTCCGCGTCGAAGGCCGCTGAATCCGCCGAAACCGGTACGGTGATATTCTAGGTCAGTCAAGCCAGAACAGCTTCACAGTCCAACCCAAAGTCAGGTCCGAGCAAAGCATGTCATTAAACGATCTCGAATTCGCCTATGCTCCCGTGCGCGATCAAGTCCGCGACCTGCGGGAGTATCTTTGACCCTGCCCGCATCCGCAGGGAACTCGCAGAAATAGAAACCAAACTGGCCGACCCGGCTCTGTGGTCCGATCCAAACGCAACCAAACCGCTTATGCGGGACAAAAAGCGCCTGGAAAACCTCGTCGCTGACGACGAGGAGCTTGTGCGCCGCGCCGGCGACATCGAGGCCTACTTCGAACTGGCCCGCGAGGGAGAGGACGTGCTCGCCGACCTGGAGCGCGACATCAAGGCCCTGGCCGCCTTCAACGAAGCGCTCGAGGCCCGCACCATGCTCAATGGCGAGGCCGACCCGCTCAACGCCATCGTCACCGTCCACCCCGGCGCCGGCGGCACCGAGAGCCAGGACTGGGCCGAGATGCTCATGCGCATGTATCT
>Ga0181531_10002095_pt1 | contig 12482 bp, 9 predicted proteins | sample PEATcosm2014_Bin_38_FD_119743 | JGI IMG/M metagenome (GOLD analysis project Ga0181531, IMG submission 119743) | Peatland microbial communities from MTU Mesocosm Facility, Houghton, MI, USA - PEATcosm2014_Bin11_10_metaG | ecosystem: Environmental > Terrestrial > Soil > Wetlands > Peat | place... | reverse complement strand
GCCCCCACACCGGAGGTCTAGCAGCCCCCCTAGCGGCGGGCGGGCGAGCTACCCATTATGCATTTCGGAGTTGAATCCGCGACCAAAAAACTTTTGTTCATTTGCAGTTCGCCCCTGGCCGACGTGCGCGCCATACGCCTTTGTTATTAAACGCGATTTTTCAGCGGGCTGGCGGTGTTATTGGGCCACGCTGCCTTAGGCTCTTTGGTATCACTTCGGATACTTATCGAACCAGCCCACCAGCCTTGTTTCGAAATCGTCGATGTGTTTCGGGTCGCGCATGTGGTGGCCTTCGCCCGGGTAGATCACGGCTTGCGCGGGCAAGCCGAGCGCGTTCAGGGCGTGCCAGAATTCCTGGGTTTGCGGCGGGGGACATTCGATGTCGCGCTCGCCGACGACCGATAGGGTGGGGGTGCGGACGCGCTTGATATAGGCAATCGGGCTGGAGCGCTCATAGATCGCCGGGTCGTCGTAGACCGAGGCGCCGAAATACGGGATCATCCAGCGGTCGATGCCGTTTTCACCGTAGTAACTTTGCCAGTTGCTGATGCCGGCGCCGGCGACAGCGGCGCGGAAACGGTGCGTTTGGGTGACGGCCCACATCGTCATGAAGCCGCCGTAGCTCCAGCCCATGATGCCGAGGCGCTGGTCGTCGATCGGGGCGACTTTTTCGGCCTCGGTGATGCCGGCGAGGATATCGCGCAGGTCGCCGTGGCCGAGGTCGCGGACGTTGGCTTCGGTGAACGCGGCGCCCTGGCCGAAACTGCCGCGTGGGTTGGGCAGGAAGATCGCGTAGCCGGCGGCCAGGAGTTTGGCCCGGTAGCCGGTGCCGGCGAAGTGGGGCTGGCTGGCGGAAGCCGGGCCGCCGTGCACGCCGGTGACCATGGCGCGCTTCGTATCGTTCGCGGTATCGACCGGCAGCAGCAGCCAGCCTTGGTCCTGGTACCCGTTTTCGTGCCAGGCGACGTTGGTGGCGATGGCGGCGGCGGTGAGCCCATCGTTGGCGTGGGTCAGATCGTGCCAGGCGCCGATGCGGCCGATTTCGATTTCCGGCGCGCGGGTGAAATTCTCATGCGCGATCGCGGCGGTGCCGGTGGCGCAGGCGATGCTGACGGGGTCGTCGGTGCCGCTCAGCAATTCCTGCGAGGCGGCCAGCACTGTTTCGGGAATGGCGGAGTTGGGCGCCAAGGTGACGAGGCGGCGCTGGTCGGCGGCGAGTTCGGAGGCCAATAATGTTACGCCATCGCAGCTCCACGCAAGGGCGGTGACGGTGGCCTTGCGTTTGGCGGTTATGTTGAGCGGTTTGGCATCCGGCTTGTCGAGCGCGAGCAAAAATGCGTCGCCGCCGGTGGAGCCGAAATCGCTCATCAGGCCGCCGATGAAGGCGACCGTGTGGCCGTCTGGCGAGATGCGCGGTTCCGCGATCTGCTGGCGCGGTGTGGCTTGGGTGTAGAGCACGCGCGCCGTGACGGCTGCGTCGAAGGCGTAAAGTTTGGCCGTCCACCAGTTGTTGTCGCCGTCGCCAGGCGCGGCGGTGCCGATGAAGCCGGTGCCGTCGGGGCGCCAATCGTACTCGTAGACGAACAGGTCGGGCGGGGAGGCCCAGGCGAGGGTGCCGTCCGGCTGCAGGATGGCGATGCGCTGTTCATGCGCGGTGGCGCCGAGAACGCCCGCGATCGGGGCGCCGGCTTCGATCGCGCCGACTTCCTTGTCGGCGTTCGCGGTGGCGAGCACGGCGAGGCGACGGTGTGGGCCGAAGCGGGGGGCGACCAGGGTGCCGTCGAAGGAGGCGAGCAGGGATGGGGCGCCGCCTTGCGGGCCGACGCCGTAGATCGCGTGGGCGTGGCTGCCGGGGGTGCGCAGGACGAAGACCAGCTTGTTGTTGGGGCTCCAGGCGAGGCCGGACGGCGTGCATTGGGGCACCGCGCCGCAGGGCAGGGGGATTGTGGCGGCGGCGCCGTCGGCGGTGGCGCGGATCACCAGGGCGCGGATGTCGACCTCGCCGGAGGGGGTGGTGTCGCCTTCGACGGAGGCGACGTATTTGGCGTCGGGCGAGAGGGCGAGTTCGAGGAATTCGTGCACCGGGTGGGGCGGGGCGGCGGCGGCGAGCAGCAGGGCGAGAGCGGCGAACGCGGGTCGCGGGAGGGTCGGCATGGGGCAGCCTTCGGCAGGGTCGAGATAGGGATGACCGAGGCGACGGCCGCGCGCAACGGGGTCAGATCGAAAGGCCAGCCTGGCCGCCACGGCGCTCTGATGGACTGGCGCGCGGATGCGGCCCAGGTTCGCCTGCTTTGGTAGGCGAGACGCGGTTCTTTCTTGAAAAAGAGCGAACCAGGAAACTTCGATCCGGCAGGAATGCCGCGCCCCCAAAAAGCTATTGACCCGACGGACGAGACTGCCAAACTTGACAGCCAGGTTCGCATGCACAGCAAGAACTTGGGCGTAACACGGGAGGAATGATTTCATGGCGCTTACGAGATTGGGTGCCGCCGCCGCACTCGTCGCCGGCGTGATGAGCCTGCCGCTCGCGGGCCATGCGGCCACGCTAACGACGCTGTACAGTTTCCAGGGGGGCGCCGATGGATCTGGCCCTGAAGACGGCCTGACATATCTCGACGGCTTTTTCTATGGCGTCACCACCTATGGCGGCACCAGCAGTGCGCCGGAATGTGCCAACATGGGATGCGGCACCATTTTCAAGATCGATGCAACGACCGGCGCCGAGACAGTTCTCTATGCGTTCGACCACAGCACGGGACAATCACCGACACTTGGCGGCGTGATTTTCAACCATGGCAAGCTGTACGGCACCGCCCATGCCGGCGGTGCCTCCGGTTATGGTACGGTATTTGAATTCGACCCAGTCACCGGCAAGGCGAAGTTGCTGCACAGCTTCTCCGGCGGCGCGGACGGTCAATATCCGGCGGCGGGACTAACCTATGCGAACGGCAATTTTTACGGCACAACGGTGAATGGCGGTAGCGCGGGCTCCGGTACTATATTCGAAATCAACGCAACTACCGGCGCCGAGACCGTGGTGCACAGTTTCACCGGGCCCGACGGCGTAGGGCCAGAGGGCGGCCTGATCTTTGTGGGCGATAGTCTATACGGCACGACGGAACTTGGCGACGACGATAACGGCACCGTTTTTGCGTTCAACCCGACGACGGACGCGGAAACCGTGCTCTATAAATTTGGCCGCGCCCCTGATGCGTCGGAACCGTCTGCAACTCTGCTCTACGAGTCGGGGAATTTGTTCGGCACGTCAATGTATGGCGGCGCGGCCAATGGCATGGGACCCGGCACAATATTCAAGGTCAATGCCACGACTGGCGCCGAGACCGTGCTGTATCATTTCGACAAGGCACACGGAGACACACCGGTGGCCGGGCTGATCGATCGTGGCGGCAATCTCTATGGCACAACGGCGGCCGGCGGTCCGAACGGGCAGGGTTCGGTGTTTCGGCTGAACAGCACGACGGATAGGTTGACGGTGCTGCAAAGCTTTACCTCCGAAAACGGGGCGCAGCCGGAGGGCGGGCTGATCTACCACGCAGGCAGCTTCTATGGGGCGACCTCCACCGGGGGCACCGCGGGCGCGGGCACCGTGTTCAAACTCGTTCCGTGATGCGTGGATTATAGTTTGTAATGTCATGGCGAAATGCAAAGCCCAGCCGATCCGCTGGATTGGGATGCCACGTTCTCGGGGTAGGGCTGTCGACTGCCTGCCCGCCGCGCAGCGCTGACGACAGCGGCGGCACGCCGCCGGGGGTAAAGGGGGGGCAGAGCCCGATAAGCGCTAGCACAAGGGAATTGAAGTTCTGGCAATAAGAAACGGAAAGTTCGGTACGAAAAGTCAAGGCCAGGGCTCTGCCCTGGACCCGCTGGGGCCGGAGGCCCCAAACCCCGTCCATTAAGAATCGTTGGGGTAAACGGCGAAGCCAAATAATCCATTTCATTTGATGGCTTCGCCCAGAAGTTAGGAAAAGCCGCGCGGCGCTAAATGGGGTCTGGGGCCTGCGGCCCCGTCGTGCGCAGCACGCCTCTGGCGCGACGGGTCCAGGGCAGAGCCCTGGCCTTTTTTCTTGTACTGGCTCGGTATCCAACGCTTACGCCGCGGCGCGCACCATACGGAGCAAATCGAGCGCCGGCGGCGCGTTGATTGCCTTGCGCAGGCGGCGGATGTGGGTCGCGTGATGGTCGGCATGGGGCACCCCGGGGCGACATTTTGTTAGGGTGGCCCGACGGGGCGCCTCGCGCCACCTGGGATCGCGCGGGTTGGCGATCGGATCGTAACGCCGGGATCGAAGGTGCTACGCCGAAAAAGTGGCACCGGTGTTCGCGTGTGCGGCGTCGTCCGCGCGTAAAATGCCCAGTTCGGCGAAAATGGTGGTCCATCCATTGTCGTCGCCCTGCCATGCGTCGGGCGTTGAGATTGTATAACGGTTTAGCGTGCCGTCTTTCCAGGGCGGTTCCGGAGGTGCATCGCATTGTACGACCAGCAGGTCGCACTCAGGCTTGCGTCGGCGTAACGCCGCGAGAATTTCTCGCGCGGCGTCGTGCGCCGGAACGGCGCGCAGGTTCTTGGCGTCGGTGACCCAGACGAACAAATGCCGGCCGGCGATGGCGCGATAATTCGCGACCAGGTGATCGAGCCGCGCCAGGTAGGCGTTGCGCGCTGCGCGCAGTCCGTAAACCAGCAGGCGGCCTTCGGGGTCGCGCGGAAACTGGTGGAAGAAATCGACCCCGAACACGCGGTCCTGGATGCGCAGCAGGTCGGCGGTGATGACCAGGTTGTCCCATGCGCAGAGGCCGGCGAAATCGTGCTCGATGCAAGCGAGAATGGCCAGGCGGTCGGCGAATACCCAATCGAGCGGGCCGGTGACGACGTCGCGGGCGGCACGGCGCAGCTGGCGGGCGGCCTGGCAGTAGGAGCCGATGGCGGAGACCGATGTGTACGCGGACATTTTGTCGAGCTCGGTGGCGCTGGCGGTGAGCTAGCCGCAACCTGGGGGTGTGGTCAACTGATTCTGTTCAACCGCCGATACAGATCGCGCGACGAGCGCTGGAAGCGGACGCGGGACCGCTGCCAATGTTGCGGTGTCGATCTCACGCCCTCGATCAAAGCGCTTCCGGCTCGACGGATACCAACCCGCGCACTGATCTAGTCTCCTAGAAAGGCCAGGGCTCTGCCCTGGGCTTCTTATACTGGTTCGGTATCCAACGCGTACCCCGCGGCGCGCACCGTGCGTACCAAATCCAGTTCCGGGGGCGTGTTGATCGCTTTGCGCAACCGCCGGATGTGCACGTCGACCGTGCGGGGCTCGACGTGGATGTCGGGGCCCCAGACGGCGTCCAGCAGCTCCTCGCGCGAAAATACGCGGCGGGGGTGTTGGAGGAAGAATTCCAGCAGGCGGAACTCGGTGGGGCCGAGGTGCAGGGCGCGGCCGTTGCGCTGCACGCGGTGGGCGGCGAGGTCCATGCTGATGTCGTGGAACAGCAGGCGGCCCTTGGTCGGCATCGCGTTGGAACGGCGCAGCAAGGCGCGCATGCGGGCCAGCAGGGCGTCCATGTTGACCGGCTTGTTGATGTAGTCGTCGGCGCCGGTGTTGAGGCCGCGCACGGCGTCCTGGTCCTCGGTGCGCGCGGTGACCATGATCACCGGCAGCTCGCGCGTGCTGGGGCGGCGGCGGATCTGGCGGCACACCTCGATGCCGCTCATCACCGGCAGCATCCAGTCCAGCAGCACCAGGTCAGGGGTGTTCTCGGAAATGCGGGTCAGCGCTTCCTGGCCGTCGCCGGCCTCGTCGACGCGGAAACCCTGTTTTTCGAGGTTGTAGCGCAGCATGGTGACGAGCGAGGCTTCGTCCTCGACGATCAGCACGAGCGGCTTGGCGAGCGAGGTGCTGGCGGGCGGTGCGCCGAGGGCGGCACTTTCCGGGGGCGGCAGCGTGACGGTATCCATCTTCTATGTCTCCCGCGGGCGGACAATGGTGTAGGCGGAGGTCTCGCCCTTCGGGCGGCCTTCGGGCAGCACTTCGCCAGTGGCGGCGTAGTGCACGGTTTCGGCGATATTGGTCGTGTGGTCGCCGATTCGTTCGAGGTTTTTCGCCATGAACAGCAGATGCGTGCAGGGCGTGATGTTGCGCGGATCTTCCATCATGTAAGTAATCAGCTCGCGGAAGATGGCGGTGTAGATGTCGTCCACCGCCTGGTCGGCGCGCCATACCTGGATCGCATGGTCCGGGTCACTGTCGCCGACCACGTCGATCGTCAGTTTCAGATTCTCTTGCACCAGCCGGGCGAGATGGGCGAGGCCGCCGAGTTTGAAGGGCAGGCTGAACTGGTTCAGCACCACGCTGCGCTTGGCCATGTTGGCGGCATAATCGCCGATGCGTTCCAGATCGCTGGCGATTTTCAGGGCGGCAACGATCTGCCGGAGATCGCCGGCGAGCGGCTGGCGCAGCGCGAGCAGGCGAATGACGAATTGCTCGACCTCGCGCTCGAGCGCGTCGACGGCGGGATCCTGTTCCATGGCGGCGGTGGCGGCGGCGCCGTCGCCTTGGGTGACGGCCGCGGTGGCGTCGGCGAGCTGGCTTTCGAGCAGGCCGCCCATTTCCACGAGCATGTCGCGCAGCTGTTTCAGCTCCTGCTCGTAGCTTTTGACGATGTGCTCGGGGAGATCTTGCATGGTGGCTCCTAGAAGAAGGAAGGCCAAGGGGCTTTGCCCCCTGCACCCCCACTGGGGACAAGTCCCCAGACCCCGTTCCTTAAGAAATGGGGTCTGGGGCCTCCGGCCCCAGCGGGTCCAGGGCAGAGCCCTGGCCTTGCTTCATCTATTTTCATATCGTCCTCTATCCGAACCGTCCGGTGATATATTCCTGCGTCTTTTTTTGTTTCGGTGTGGTAAATATCTGGTGCGCGGGCCCGACCTCGACGAGTTCGCCGAGGTAGAAAAACGCCACCTGGTCGGCGCAGCGGCCGGCCTGCTGCATGTTGTGGGTGACAATGGCGATGGTAAAATCCTGCTTCAGTTCGTCGATCAATTCCTCGATCTTTAAGGTGCTGATCGGATCGAGCGCACTGGTCGGCTCGTCAAGCAGAATGACTTCCGGGCGCACGGCGATCGTGCGGGCGATGCACAGACGTTGCTGCTGGCCACCGGAAAGGCCGAACGCGGGCGTGCGCAGGCGGTCGCGCACCTCCGACCACAGGGCGGCGCGGGCCAACGCCCATTCGACCCTTGTGTCCATTTCGGCGCGGTTGAGCTTCTCGTGCAGGCCTACACCGAAGGCGATGTTGTCGTAAATCGACATTGGGAACGGCGTCGGCTTCTGGAACACCATGCCGACCCGGCTGCGCAGCGCGTTCAGGTCGACGCCCTGGTTCAGGATATTTTCGCCGTCCATGATCACCTCGCCCTCCGCGCGCTGATTCGGATACAGATCGTACATCCGGTTCAGCACGCGCAGCAGCGTGGATTTGCCGCAACCCGAGGGGCCGATCATGCCGGTAACCTTTTTTTCCGGCAGGTCGAGCGTGATGGATTTCAGGGCCTTGTTGGTGCCGTAATAAAAATCCAGGTTGCGGATGGCGACGCGCGTCGGGGCAGGTGACGCGGGGCGCTGCATCGGCGCCTGCAGGTTCGCAATGTCGGCCGTGGTCTCAGGCATTACAATTCCTAGTGGCGCCGCACGATCAGGCGCGCGATAATGTTAACGGTTAGCACCCCGAGCGTAATCAGCAGCGCGCCGGTCCAGGCCAGTTGCACCCAGTCGTCGAACGCGCTCGCGGCGTACTGGTAGATGGTTACCGGCAGGCTGGCCATGGCGCTGCCGAGGCCGCCATAGCCGGAATTGCCGAGCGAGGTGAACAGCAGCGGCGCGGTTTCCCCCGCGACGCGGGCGACGGCGAGCAGCACACCGGTCAAGATGCCGTCGCGCGCGGCGCGGTAGCAGACGAACACGATGGTGCGCCAGCGCGGCGCGCCGAGCGCGATGGACGCTTCGCGCAGGGATACCGGCACGAGGCGCAGCATGTCCTCCGTCGTGCGCACGACGATCGGGATCACGATTACCGCCAGGGCCATGGCGCCGGCAAAGCCGGAAAAGCCGCCGAACGGCGCCACAAGTACCGAGAAAATGAACAGGCCGATCAGGATGGATGGCGCCGAAAGCAGGATGTCGGAGACGAAGCGCACCGCGTTGCCGAGCGACGAGGTGCCGGCATATTCGGCCAGGTAGGTGCCGACCATGAGCCCGATCGGGGTACCGACCGCGGTGCCGAGCGCGGTCTGGATCAGGCTACCGACGATGGCGTTGGAAAGGCCGCCGCCGGAGCCGGGGGCTTTGGTGACGGTGATGAAAATCAGCGGTTTGAGGCCGGGAACGCCGAGCAGAAGCAGGGTGACCAGGATCCAGGCGAGGGCGGCCAGGGCTACAATGGTCGCGGCGCTGGCCAGGATGGTCGCGAGGCTGTTCGCGCGGCCGCGGCGCCGGCGTAGGGCGGTGGCGCTCATAGGAAGAAGAAGGCCAAGGGGCTCTGCCCCCTGGACCCAAGCTGGGGCCGGGGGCCCCAGACCCCGATTCTTAAGGAACGGGGTCTGGGGACTTGTCCCCAGCAGGGTCCAGGGGCAGAGCCCCTGGCCTTCCTTTCGTGCTTCATGCCGGTGCCCCCTTGCGCAGCAGCAGCCGCGAAATCGCCAGCACAACAAACGAGATGACAAACAATATAAACCCCAGCGCCATCAGCGCAGACAAATGCAAACTGCCCTGGTCAGCCTCGGGAAATTCCAGTGCCACCAAGGAGGCAATCGTATTGCCCGGGGCGAATACGCTCGGGCTGATGCGGTTGGTATTGCCGATCACGAAGGTGACCGCCATCGTTTCGCCGAGTGCGCGGCCAAGGCCCAGCATGATGCCGCCGACCACGCTGGCGCGCGTGTAGGGCAGCACGACGTTGCGCATGACTTCCCATTTGGTGCAGCCGAGGCCGAATGCCGATTCCTTGAACATCGGCGGCACGGTGAGAAAAACGTCGCGCATCGTTGCCGCTAAGAAGGGCACGACCATGACAGCCAGCACGACCGCGGCGGTAAACAGGCTGGCGTTGCCGGCGGCGGGCGCGAACACCGCGCCGACCACGGGCAGGCGGCCGAGGCTACCGGCGAGCAGCGGCTCGACATGCGCCGTGAGCCACGGGGCGAGCGCGAAAAACCCCCACATGCCATAGATGATGGAGGGCACCGCGGCGAGCAGTTCGACGGCGGTGCCGATCGGTTGGCGCAATTTGGGCGTTGCCAGTTCGGTCAGGAAATAGGCGACGCCGAACGCCAGCGGTACCGCCAGTATCAGCGCCAGCACGGAGCTGACCAACGTGCCGTAGACCGAAACGAGCGCGCCGAAGCGTTCGGTGACCGGATTCCATGCCGGCGACACCAGGAAGCCGGGGCCGGCAGCGCGCAAGGCCGGCAGCGCGCCGAGAAACAGCAGCACGATGATGGCGCCAAGCAGCAGAAGCACAAACACCCCGGACCCTTGGGCGAGCGCCTTGAAAATGACGTCGCCTTGGCCGCTGGCACGGCGGGGCCGTGCGCGTGCCTGCGCTTTCATCACCTGATCGACGGTGAGGACCCTGTTTGTCATTTGCCCCCCGGCCGGAAACGGCCGCCGAAATTACGTGTGCCCAAGCCCCGCCCAGGCGGCCTTGACCGCCGACTTAACGCTCGCCGGCAGCGGCACATATTGCAGGTTGTTGGCGATCGCATCGCCACTCTTGAGTGCCCAGGAGAAGAATTTGAGGGTCGCCGCGGAACGGGCGGCGTCGGCCGGGTTGGTCGGCAGCAGAACGAAGGTGGCGGAGACAATGGGCCAGGATCGCGCGCCGGGGGCATCGTTCATGTCGACGGCAAAATGGGCGGCGCCGGCCCAGTTGGCGCTGGCGGCGGCGGCGGCGAAGGTTTCCGGCGTTGGCGTCAGGAACGCGCCGTCGTGGCTTTGCAGCTGCACGGTCGTCAAATGGTTCTGCGTGGCGTAGGCGCTCTCGACGTAGCCAAGGCCGCCGACCGTGTTCTTGACCGTGCCCGCGACACCCGCGTTGCCCTTGGAGCCGGTGCCGGCCGGCCAGCTGACCGCGTTGCCGGCGCCGACGCTGTCGTGGAACCCAGGCGAAACCTTGGAGAGATAGCTTGTGAACACGAACGTGGTGCCGGAGCCATCGGCCCGGTAGACCGGCGCGATCGCGGTGTCCGGCAGGGTGACGCCCGGATTGACCGCTTCGATGGCGGGATCGCTCCATTTGGTGATGGTGCCAAGATAGATCGCGGCCAGCAGCTTACCGGTGAGTTTCAGCTGGTTCGGCTGCACGCCCGGCAGATTGATGGCGATGTCGAGCGCGCCGATCGCGGTCGGGAATTGCAGCAACCGGTGCTGCTCGAGCTTGTCCGCGGCGACGGGGGCGTCGCTGGCGCCGAAATCCACCGTGCGCGCAAAAATCAGCTTCTGGCCGGCGCCGGAGCCAACGGCCTGGTAATTCAGGGTTACGCCGAGCGTGGCGCCGGACGCTTCGGCCCATTTCTGATAGAGCGGGGCGGCGAACGTGGAACCGGCGCCGGTGATCTGCTGTGCCAGCGCTACGGCCGGGGCACAGGCAATCGCCCCAGCCCCGAAGATCCGGGCCAGACCATGGGAAAGCCGCATACAACCTCCTGGGGGACAGGCGGCCTTGGCCGGGGATTGGGCAGCCGGGCGCGCCGTAACAGTTTAGTGCAGCAGGTGCGGCAGGACGACTGGGGGGCGGATGAAGCTTTTGTGACACCGCGCCTCATACCAACGGCCCTAGCTGTTGACCCGTAAGAATAACCCGCGCGGAGTCGGGCTCTTGAGGTAAGACCAGGGCTCTGCCCTGGTCCCGCTGGGGCCGGAGGCCCCAGGCCCCAATTCGTGCTGCGCGGCTTTTCCTTATTTCTCGGCGAAGCCTATAAATAACATGGTTCTTGGCTTCGCCGCGTCCACAAACGATTCTTTATGAATGGGGGTCTGGGGCCTCAGGCCCCAGCGGGTCCAGGGCAGAGCCCTGGCCTTCCTTGATGTGTTGGTCTTTGCATGGGCTGGTATAGGAACAGGTCATCGGGCCATAGGTATTATCGCCTTGCCGCGGCACATGGCGGGGATCCGGGCAGCGCGCGCCCGGCGCTTTCGTGCAGGAACCAGACCGCGACGAGACCGATCGCGGAGGTGCCCATCAGGTAGTAGGCGGGCACCAGCGTGTCGCCGGTGACCTGCACCAGCCAGGCGTTGATCGGCAGGCTGGTGGCGCCGAACAGCGAGATCGAGATGTTGTAGGCGATGGCCAGCGCGCCGTAGCGGATTTCGGTGGGGAACAGCGCCGGCAGGGTCGCGGGCATGGTGCCGATGAACCCAGTCAGCGCCAGGCCGAGCGCCAACATGCCGCCGAAAATGCCGGCGGAGCTGCCGGTGCGGATGACCAGGAAGCAGGGCACGGAGAGCGCCAGGAACAGCAAGCAGCAGGCGGCGATCATCGGGCGGCGGCCGATGCGGTCGCTTAGCGCGCCGGCCCAGGGTATCGCGGCCATCATCACCAGCAGCACCAGCACCGAGAGCAGCAGGGCTCGGGACTCGGCCACGTGCAGCGTGCCGGCCAGGTAGCTCGGCATGTAGGACAGCACGATGAAGTCGGGCACGTTGAACACCACGACGAGGGCGACGCAGAGCAGCAGCGAGCGACGCTGGGTGCGCAGGATCTCGCGAATGCCGCGGCGCACGAGCAGGCGGTCGCCGAGGGCGCGGAACGCCGGTGTCTCCTCCAGCCGCAACCGAATATAGAGGCCGATCAGCCCGAGCGGCCCGGCGAGCAGGAAGGGGACCCGCCACCCCCAGGCGAGCAGCTGGGGCTCGGTCAGCAGCCCGGTCAGCAGCGCCGAAATGGCGGCGCCGAGCGCAAAGCCGGCGCAGGTACCGAACTCCAGCCAGCTGCCGTAAAATCCGCGCCTGGCGTCCGGGGCGTACTCGGCGATGAAGGTGGTGGCGCCGCCGTACTCGCCGCCGGTGGAAAACCCCTGCAACAGGCGCGCGAGCAGCAGCAGGATGGGCGCCGCGGTGCCGATCCGCAGGTGGCTCGGGATCAGCCCGATTGAAAAGGTGCCGACGGCCATCATCAGCATGGTCGCGGCCAGCACGCGCTGGCGGCCGATGCGATCGCCGAGCGGCCCGAAGAAGGCGGCACCGACCGGGCGGATCAGGAACGCCACCGCGAAGGTGACCAGGGCCGCGAGCTGCTGCGCCGCGGGGTCCTGGGCCGGGAAGAAGACCTTTCCGAGGGTGACCGCGATGTAGTTGTAAACGCCGAAGTCGAACCACTCCATGGCGTTGCCGAGCGCCGCGGCGCCCACCGCGCGCCGCAGCAACCGTGGCGACACGCGGCTGACGGCAGGTGGCTCTTGGGTTGATGGCAAGGCAGCGACT
>Ga0181531_10002094_pt1 | contig 12482 bp, 7 predicted proteins | sample PEATcosm2014_Bin_38_FD_119743 | JGI IMG/M metagenome (GOLD analysis project Ga0181531, IMG submission 119743) | Peatland microbial communities from MTU Mesocosm Facility, Houghton, MI, USA - PEATcosm2014_Bin11_10_metaG | ecosystem: Environmental > Terrestrial > Soil > Wetlands > Peat | place... | reverse complement strand
TCATACTGCTGAACGACGCCACAATTTCGGGCGTCCCGCCGGGCGCCAGAGATGGCAATTCATAAACTTCGCCGTCGTCATTGGCGCCGCCGGACGAGGTCGTGCCGAACAGGGCGCCGCCTTGCTCAATGACGCCGCCGGTGGGATAGCTCCCGGCAGAGCCGCCGAACGACGCCAGAATTGTCGGCGTGCCGCCCCCAATCGGCAACGAGTAGATTTCACCATCCCCGTTGGCCCCGCCTTGGTTTGTTGCCCCATATAGAGTGCTTCCGGAGACGATGACGCCCTCGGGGTCCTCGCCGTCGGCGCCGTCAAAGGACGCCAGCACGGTAGGCGTGCCGCCGGCGACAGGAACCGAATAGACTTCGCCGTCGCCGTTGGCTCCGCCTTGGCTCGTTGTTCCGTAAATAATTCCGTTTGAGACAATCACCCCAGACGTGGGGTCTTGGCCGTCGGCGCCGCTGAAGGAGGCCAAAGAAGTGAGCACGCTGCTAAGCAGAAGGCGGCGTTCCAGCGTTTCGACGCCAAACGGGGCTGGGGAGGCCATCCGTGGTTTTGAAATAACCTTGCCTCCGCAAAACCGCGCAATTTTGCCGGACCTGCGGGTTTTTCTGAAAGTCATTTCCTCTCCAAGTCTATTCGCTGCCGCGAGTTTGGTATTTCCGCGGACCCGATCCAGCGATGTTAACTGCCGCCAATTGGAGATTTACCTCATATCCCGCGGGAATTCCATTGATCCTGCGAGTTTCGATCCATCGCCGCTTCATAGGCCTCGTTGGTCTGTCGAGCGGCCGCCGACCAGTCAAATTCGCGGAAAATACGTTCCGCCAGATTCGCGTTTGCTTTGCCTTCCAAAGCCGCCAAAACGCCACGTCGAATATCGGCAATATCCAGTGCGTCGAAATAGTGGACCTGATCTTTGAAGTATTCCTCCACGGGTTCGCATCGCGCCAGGGCAAGATTACACCCCATTGCCCCCGCCTCCAGGCTCGCCAGACCCGGCGTTTCATAAAAACTGGGACAGGCCACAACTGCGGACTGGCGCATGTGTTGCAAAACCTGCGCGTGCGGAAGAGAGCCAAGAAATTGCATCGCCGGCCTGGCCCATCGGCGGGTGGCTCGCAACTCCCCGCCCAAAAAACCCCGCTCCTGCCCGATGAAGACAACCGGCACATCCGTGTCGTGCATCGCCTGCGCGAGCGCATGCTGATTCTTGCGCGGATCGAAATGCCCGACGCAGAGGATCTGCCGTTTGCGCGGGATATCGTCGCGACCCGCAAGCTGACGGCAACCCGCCGCATCAACCGCGTTGGGAATAACCCGCGCCCGGATATTCGATCCGAATTCGGCTTCAAGTAATCGCAATTCCGCCCGCGAATTGGGAAGCAGCAGGCAGCCTGTCGCCATCTCGCGGCGAGCCCGGTCATATCCGCGCAACACGCTGCGGAATAGATCGCCGCGCGTCGCACTTCCGCGCGGGGACAACCATCGTGCGTAGAGTTTGGCGTTCTCAATCAATCCGCTCGGCGGCCCGCCGGTTCGAAAATAAATCGTGGACATCACGACCGGCTTGCCCGCGGCTTGTGCCGCCCGAAAATGCGGCCACGATACGTGCACGCGCGACAGGTGCGTCAAATGCACCAGATCCACGTCCGACAAACTCGCCGACGGATCGGTCCGAAAAATCACCGCCACCCCTGATTTTTCAAGATGAGCCGCGGTCTGCTCCATTTGCACGGTGTCCCCACCGCGTCGGGTTTGCCAATCGGCGCGAACCGCCATGGCGACGCGAAGGCTCACGATGCCGCCTTCCCGATTTCGATCAGCTCCAGCATTCGCGTGGCACGAGCTTCCCACGTATTGGCTTTAGCGAACTCGATGCGGCTGCGAACGGCGGTGGGGGTGTCTTTAACGATCGAGCGAGCAATGGCCGCGATAAAATCGGCGTCGTCATCCGCTACAATCCAGCGCTTACGGCCCCCATGGCATCCCGAATCGTGCGTGGCGACCGCCGGCTTGCCCAGCGCGCAATACTCATACAGCTTGATCGGGTCCGCTGTCGCGCTGATCACTCCGCGTTTAAATGGAAGCAGACAGACGTCGAACGCGGCAATCCAGCGAGGCACCTCCGCCGGCGGCACCGGTCCGCAATAACGGATGTTCGGTATGTCCAGCAGATCCCCCAGCGTAATACCTCGATGGACCGGCCCAACCAGAACAAAATCAATCTCCGGCTCCGCGGCGGCGCAGTGCCGAATCAAATCCAGGTCCACCCATTCGAACAAGGCCCCGACAAAACCGGCAATTCGCCGATTCGCCGTGCATCGCATGCGCTGGCGCGGGATTGCCGATATCGAAGACTCAAACCAGCTCGCATCGGCCGCGTTGGGAAGAAGATGAACCGGCTTGCCCCCCGATTCACGCGACAACTCGTCCTGCAGGGGCTTGCTGACGGCAAATATAAGATCGCTCAAAGGCAACATCGAGCGATGCCATTCCGCAAAAATCCCCATCGGCGTCCGCCCGGCGTGAATGCTGAAGTGATCGTTGCAATCGTAGCAAATCAGATCAGCCTCTAATCGCGGCAGCAGCGGAGCCCACCAGGGAGTCGTCACAACCAGAACCGGCGGTTGTTTCCAGCGCCGGTTAAGCCGCCGCGCCGCATGCGCGCCCCAGGCCGCGCTCCATCCGGGGATTCGCCGGCACAGGGAAGGATTCGGAGGCAGACGAATCACCTCAATCCCCGCGTCCGTGTCGATCGGCTTACGCGGCAGCGCTCGCCGCAGGCTCGGCAACTCGACGAAACTTACCGGATGCCCGGCTTTCGCCACCGCATGCGCCAAATGCCGAGTCCGGCCCGCGAGTAGACTCTCCCACCCAACGGCGGCAAGAAAAACAACAGGTCGGCGATCAGCGCTCCGCGTCATCGGCGCCGACCATCCCCTCCAAGCAGCCCGAAAAATTTTCGCCCGATCCGTTGCGCGGCCGTCGGCGGGGGGGCAATGACAAGCGTTTCCGTGGTTCGGCCCATCATCTGCCCCAGAAACCGGCTCTGCAGTTGCATCCGATCAACCGACGTGTTGCGTAAAAGCATGCTTTGAAAAATCGCCAAATCATCCAGAGAAAATTCCGACGGCGCAAAAACCGCGCTGGGAGTCGCCCATTGGCAGCCCCGCAGCCCGCGGTCTTCCAGCGACCACAAATACGCGATCTCGCCAAAATCTTGAGTCCGCCGATCCAGCAAATCCGCCAGCCAGACTCCCGGCGTCGTGCGCATGAGCGAACGGGTCAGCGCATTTTTGTGCAGGATCGGCCAAATCGGCAATTCCAGGTCGATCATCGCTTGGTCCCCGCACGGCGCGATGAATCCCAGTTCCGGATGCTCGGCCATCGCCCCCGCGGCCGCCCGCAAATAACCGACGTCGAATCGGTCCCCCGTCTGACAAATCATCAGCAGATCCTCGGTAACGGCTTCCCCCTCCGTCGCCCATAATCGCCCCAAAAGCGGCACCGTTTTGCTCGCCGTCGCCTCCGCGCGCGACAATTTCAAAAACCGCGCATCCGGCCACGCTTCCCGAACCGCTTCCTGTGCCCGGGCAAATTCGCCTGATTCCGCCGCCGCCGATTCGATCGCCACCACCAGAATGCGCGGCTTCGCAATCGGTTTCGCATCGCGCGGGCGCGCCGCCAGTTGTTCATACGAAGTATTCGCCTCGTTCGAGACGGCCATACGCGGCCGCGCCAATTTGCGCCGCGTGGAATCATCCGAAAAAAGCCGTCCAATTTTCGCCGCCAGATCCGCCGCGGTCCCGTCGAATTTCAAACAGTCCACTTTATCCGTGAATAAATCCGCAAACGCCGGCAGATCGCCCAGAATCATCGGCACACCCATCGCAGCCGATTCGTGCACGCTGTAAGCGAAGCTTTCCACCCGGGACGGACAGACATAACAAATCGAACGTCCCAGCCAACTGGTCACTTCCCGCGGCTCAATTTGCCCCGTAAATTCAAAACGCCCGGCCAACCGCGCCGGTATCCGATCGCGCAGGAATTTCTCGAACGAACTCAGCTGCGGCCCCATGTTCGAGTCATACCCGATCAGCACAAATCGGATTTTCGGATCGAGTTGCGGCTCGCTCTCCAGCAGCCGAACCGCCGCATCCACAAAGATGTCCGCGCCTTTAAAGTGAAACAGCCGCGCGACGAAGAGCACGGTATCCCGAACACCCGCTTCCGGCGCAAGCGAAGCCGACTCAATCGGCAGCGGGCTCAGGACAATTTGCGACGGCGTCAGATGATATCGCTCCTGCACGACCCGAGCGTAAGCAGCGGTAGGGGCCAGCACCGCATCCGCATTTCGGATGGCCGCCTGTTCCTGCCGGTGCATCAGCAATCCCGCTTTGTCGACATAGCATCCGATCTCCTGCTCTTGAATTTGCTCAAGCGCCAGATGCGCCCGCACCACGAACTGCGTTCGCGGCGCCAGCCGCGCCCAGCGGTGCGCCGCGATGGCGACGTGCCCGAATCCGTAGAAATCAGGAAATTCCAAAACGTCCAACTCGGTCTTCGCCACCAGCGCGCTGACGGCCGCGAACCATTGCCGGCTCTTGGCCAGGTACCAAGTGACATTGGCCTCCGCCCGCGGCTCGCTGCTACCGAGCAACTCCGCCATCGTCGTCAGCTCGAATCCCTCCGGTTTGCTCAATTCACGCTGGTGCCGCTTGCGGAAAATCTCCGCCTGCGACGGCTGGGCATCCAGTAGAATCCGGACCCGATGCCCCCGTTTCAGCAATTCGTCGCAAATCCGAAAGTGAAACACTCCCGCCCCGCCCCGAGTGATCGGGAACAGTTCCGAAGTGACGAATCCGAAGTGATACGTTTCACCGGGCATGAGGCTCTAAGAAAACTCCAGAAACGCAGTATATCGAGCCGCGTCGTGAGATATGCAAGCCAGCTTCAAAGCGCCCCAAATGCCACAAATTCGCCTGCCAATAGGGAAATGGCGGACGTTTGCGATCGGTTCCGGCGGCAACCGCAAAAAAACTTGATTTTCAACCCGAAAAACTCCACACTCCGGGCGCGGAAAGGCCGGAGACGAACGTCCGTCAATACAAAATAGTTGGATGGGTTTGGAAGAGACGATAGCCAATGGTGTTGGCCAATGCGTTGGGTCTGATTTCCGACGGCCCCGTCAAGGAGCCTGATGCGCACGCTCGTCGGCGGCAGGTGCTGCTCCACCTCCTCGCCAACGGGCTCCCCGTCCCCTCCGACGGCGAAGCCGATTTTGAAGAACTCTGCCAGGGCTTTCACGAATCCTTCCGCGAGCAGGCCCGCCTTCTCGGCGAGCATCGCTGCCCCGCCGACCAGCGCATCGAGGCCTACCTCCAGTCCCATTTCGACGATCTTCAGCTCTCCTGGATCCCGCGCCTCCCCAGTCATTCCCTTATTCTCGATCAATACGGCATCGCCCGCGAGCTGTCGCTCCCCATCGACGGCGATTCCTTCTCCAGCGAGTTGCTCACCTCCTATCGAGTAAAGAACGGCGTCTTGCATAATCCCAAGAGCGATCGCCGCACCACGCAGGGGACCTTCCACGTCGCCGAGGGCGGCTTGCCGATTCCGGGCGATAAAAAAGCGGTTCCCAAGCGCGTCTTTGCCGAGCTGTTTTATCGCGCCGTGCGCCCGCCCACGGAATCCCTGACCCTCCCGTTCGCGGCTCGCGAGATGACGCCCGTGCGAACCTTCGTCTCGCTCCTGCTGCGCCCCATTGTCTGCCCCGAAGTCCCCGGCGTTTGCCCCTCCAAAACCATGGAGGTCCGCTTCTTCGCCCCCGGCAGCCTGGTGAGCAACCTGGATTTCGTCGAGTCGATCTTCGGCAACGCCGGAAATCCATTCCTCCCGCGCAACGATGCCGGTCTGGATGTCGAGCATTGGACCGGCCACAGCGGCTGCGTAATCCTCGCGCCCCATCTTCTAACTTTCACCAAGAAAGAGTTGGGCCTCCCGCGCTTTGAGGACGCCACCGACAGGCAAAAACGCGATGGAATGTGCTGGAAGAAGGAAACCGAAATCTACAACGACGGCACCCCCTTCAAGATCACCTGCCGCAGCGAAGCCGGCGTGATCGTCACCATTCTGGCCGACAATTATTACGGCTACTGCAAAAAAGAGGTCAAAACTCAAATCAGCTACGCGGCGAATCTCTACGGCAACGTCGAGGAAGAGCACGCCGGCGGTGCGATCGCCTTCACCAGCTTCAGCTTCGGCCACGAATTTCAGGCCGTCAGCATCAAGGTCAATGGCCGCACCTTTGAGGACGTCAAGCGCGACTATGCCGAATACATGGACGTTCGCCCCGAAGGCTACGGCATCGACTGGAAATTCCCCGACCTTATTTACATCCCCGAAGACGCCCGCGCCAGCACCGTCCGCCAGCAGGTCTGGTGGACCCAAAACGGCAATGAACAGCAAATCCCCCTCCTCCCCGGCAAAGTCTACATGACTCCCTCCGGCTTCAAACTCCGGATGGAAAAACACCCCGGCGCCCCCAGTTGGCGCATCGTCGGCTCGCGCGGCGAAGGCACCAGCCTCCACAAACCCTGCACCGTCAGCGGCGGCGGCAAAAGCGAAATCAGCAAGAGCCTCAAAGACTACATGCTCTACGGCCCCATCTTCGTCACCGACGTCCAGCGCGATCTCGATCACGTCGACAAAATCTTTGCCAAGGATTATTCGACCCGCTGGCGCCCGACCTACGGCAACAAGCCCAGTTACACCACCAAACCCTTCCGCCCCATCCTCAGCCCCGAGCGATCGTTGGGAAGCGTCATCAAGCTCCTCTCCCCCAGCCCCGATTACAGCGATGAATACAACGCGTGGCTCGCCTCCATCCCCAATTACATCTACCCGATCGTCTTCATCATCAAGCGATTCTACAAACCCGAATGGAACGGCGATTGGCGCTCCCATTTCGGCGTCGATATCGTCAACGGATATCCCGGCAATGAACTGAAATTCGAAGACCGCAAACTCATCGGAACCTATCTCCGCGTCGGCTTGTTGGAGCCGGCGGCGTGGCGAACCTACAAAGTGCGCCAGGATTTCGCCGTCGCCTCAAAAATCCAGATCGAGGACGATATCTCCGCCTCGGTTGTCGTCCCCGCCAAACAATTGGCGCACGAAGTCCCCGCCGTGCGCGGCATCAGCCGAAAATTCGTCGTCAATTGCGAATATCGCCTCTTTCAGCGCCCCGACGACGCCGTCCATCGCGGCCTCGACAAGCAAACCGAATCCGACATGGCGCGGCCCGACAATTTCATCTCCAATTTCGAGCCGCTCACCTCCGGTCAGGCCCAGGCGATGGTCGAAAAAGTCACCGAATTCGACCAGTTCACCCCCCCCATGCAGCAGATCATCAGGAGCTGCGCCGAAGCCAACAAAGGAATCGTCGTCTCCTCCGCCAGCCCCCGCATCGTGGACGGCAAGCCGAGCAAGAATCCCCGCTATTTGCAGATTCGCCCCGACCTGATCGATCCCATGAGCCTCTATGTCGCCGATCGTGGCATGCGGCTCTTCTACGCGATTCCAATCGACGAGCCGGTCCTCTGGCCGATCGATTCAGTCCTCATCGGACGCCGAAATAACCCCGCCGAGCCCGCCGCCAACATCCGCGGCCTGGCCGTCTACAATCCCGTTCACTATCAGGAACTCCCCGAACTTTTCATGGACCTGATCTGCTCCCTGACCGGCAAAAGCCCCTCCACCACCGGCGCCGGCAGCGAAGGAGCCCTCACCAAAAGCCCCTTCAACGCCCTTCGACCCACCATCGATCTCAATAACGCCCTGGTCAGCTACATCCTCACCGGGTTGGCCGGCTTCTCAACCGCCGCCGGTTACATCGGACCCAAGGTTCGAGTCGATCACGACATCAGCCTCCTCGTCCCCGAAATCTGGTGCCGCCTCACGCTCGAAGAGCGCGATCCGGAGTATCTCATCAATCACGGCCACCTCGAACCGCTTCACGATTACGACTATCAAGGCGAAAAAATTCTCGCCAGCCGCCTCGGCTACCGCATCACCGCGAAATTCGTGCAGACATTTTTCGGCCGCGTTTTCGACAATCCCGGAAAAGTTTTCGACGAGGCCATTCTTCGCCCCGAGACGCAGGATCAGGCCGCCTTCGCCGACGGCGTCAAAAATATCGTCCAGGCCCAGGAACGCGTCGCGCGCGAATACATGAAAGACGGATCCCTCGAGGATGCCTGCCCACCGATCAAGGCGCTGCTCACGATCATGGCAACCGGATCATACGAAGGCAAAGACGCTTCGCATCCCCTCATACGCGGCATGTTCACCCGCGAATATCTCCTGGCCAGTGATTGGTATCGCCAGCGACTGAAAACAAAACAGCGCAAGGACATCGCCCTCTGGAAGCGGCATCTGGTTTATCTCGACACCTATGGCCGGCATTCCACCAGCATCGTGGAAGATACCCATTTAGATCTACCGGCCCGTCGCGCCTACGCCCTGGCGGAATTGAATCGCGTCAGCGCGCCGGAATACCTCGATTCGCTGGTCGGCACTTTGGCCGCCGACCCCAGCGCCGGCTGATCTCAAAGCCGCGATTGGCGCCGCACCACAACCGCCGACCCATCCGCGATGAACGCCGATGCCGCCGGCTTCGACAGCGCCCGCGCAAATCGCTCCCCGTAAAGCCCCGCGATATCCGCCACGATGACCCCTCGCTCGGCCCGCCAGACTTTCCAGGGCGGATGTTCCACTTGATATTCCGCGGCCCCGCCGCCGCGAGCGGTGTATCCCCAGTAATGCTCGGTGATGAATTCTTCCTCCGAACCAGGCTCCACCGGCTGCGCATCCCCCAGTCCCGTGGCTTGGATGAATTCCCAGCGTCCTCCGCGCAGCCATCGGTAAACAACATGAATCCCCGAATCCGTCTGCTCCACGTGATGCCGCATCGGAAGTGCCGCGTATGGCTCGCCGTAAAACATCCGGGCCGCCAGCGCGATAGCCGCGCGGGGTACCAGCTCGCGCACAAACACCACGCCCCGTCGCCACCCCTCCTCCGTCCACCGCCGGACATAAAATCGCAGATTCACCTCCTCAAAATTCGTGTGCAAGGGAATCGGAATCCCAAAAACCCTCGTCCGCGCAAACTGAAATCCCACGACACTGAGAAACGTCCGCCCGCCGAAGAAATCCAGTTCCGTCCCCGGCGGCGTCAGCGGCCGCACGATTTCCGGATCGACCACGAAATTCAGCATCGCCAGATGCCGCCAATCGGCCTCGAGAAAAACGCGCGGTTTATTCATCGCGCCATCACGCTTGGCCGGCTGACCGCCGCCCCGTCGTCCGGCCGCAGGCTTTTGAATATCCACGCCGTCCCCATCGTGAATAGTCCCATCGCCAGAAACGTCCAGTGGATTCCCCATACCATCCTTGCCGGAGTTGGATGCCGATTGCCCCCCAGCACCAAAATGACCGACAGCGACGCGATCGCCACGCCAAAGCTCTGCGACATTTGCTGGACCGTGCTGGAAATGCTGCTCCCGCTGCTCTCGTCGGCATCCTCCAGATCGGCCACTGCCAGCGTATTCATACAGATGTATTGCAGGGAGGAAAAAAATCCAAAGCAAAACGCTTCGATTGCGATCACCCAAGCCGGTATCCCCGGCGCGATCGTCATAAACACCAGCGTCAATGCCCCAATCGCGACGGTATTAAAAAGCAGCACCGTTCGATATCCGAATCGATTCAGCAGCGGCGGAACAAACGGCCGCAACCCGATCGCCGCAAGCGTCTGCGGCATGATCAGCAGCCCCGATTCCACCGGCGTGTACCCCAGGCCAATCTGATAAAGCAGCGGCAACAAAAACGGCAATCCCCCGATCCCCAGCCGCGTGACAAAACTTCCCGAAACCGCCGCCCGAAACGTCCGAATCTCGAACAGACGCAATCGCAGCAGCGGAAACTTTTCCCGCCTCCCATGCAATCCATATCCCCACAGCAGCACCCCTGAAAGCGCCAGCAAAGAAATCTTGGCGGTCGTCGTCAACACCGGCTCGCCGAAAATTTCCAGAACATAGGAAAGCAGGGCGATGCCCGAACTGAACAGAATCAGCCCCACGATATCCAGCGGATCTCTCTTGTCCGCGCGATAATCCGGCATGTGCCGGTACGCCATAAAAATTCCCGTCAGCCCCACCGGCACATTCACAAAAAAGATGACTCGCCAGTTCAGATACCCCACGATAAACCCGCCCGCCAGCGGTCCCAGAAACGGTCCGATCAACGCGGGGATGGAAATAAAGCTCCACGCCCGCAGCAACTGCGATTTCGGGAACGTCCGCACCAGCGCGATTCGTCCCACCGGCACCATCAGCGCTCCGCCGCACCCCTGAATCACGCGGCTGACCACCAGCATCTGCATATTCAGCGCCAGCCCGCATAGAACCGAGCCAAAGGTGAATAGACCAATGGCCGAAAAGAAAACCCGCCGCGTCCCAAACCGATCCGCCACCCATCCGCTAATGGGGATGAATACCGCCAGACTCAGCATGTAGCTGGTCAGAGCCGCCTTCATATTCAGCGCCGCCACGCCCAAAGCCGTCGCGATGGTCGGCACCGCCGTGTTCAGGATCGTCGTATCCAGTTGTTCCATGAACAGCGCCGCGGCGACCAGCCATGGCAACAGGCGGCGGGTTAGGTCCGGCGAAGGGAGATTTGCCAGCGCGGGAGGTGTTGTGGTCACGTCGCAATGAGCCTATTTGCAAGACCGATGTGACACAACTTCACGAAGCGAAATAACTACCGATCCGAGCCAAACCGCTCCGCGAACCCGATGATTCGAATCGTCGCGATCAAAATAAAAACGACCGGCGAAAACCCGACAAGCAACGCGGCGATTGGATTCGCCTTCAGCGGCAGAAAAAACGCGGCCAGTCCAATCGCGATGATGGGCCCCGACCAAAAGATTAACTGTTGCCCCCCAAACCGATTGATGGCGTACCACGCCTCGTCCGACGCAAACGACGCCTTCAGCCGCACCCCGTAAAATCGGTTTGGCCTCACCTTTCCCTGAACCAGTGGAATCGATATGCCAATAAGGCCGGCGGCAATCCCAAGGCAGCTGACTCCAATGATGATCGCAACCACGTCCATTTTCCAAATCAAACCGCGCCGCCCATTTCCAGTCAATACGCCGCGAATCCCCCCGTTGCGCACATTTTTATCGTTGACAAGAAATTCATATTTGATCAGGATTTCCGGCGTGCAGGGCCGCGTCGTGGGTGATTGAGCGATTTTGGCCCCATGAGCACGCTTTGATATCAGGAAGGGATGAAAATGTTACGCGCTGGTTCTTGTCTCGCCGGGGTCTTCGTTCTCGGAATTCTGCCCGCAATCGCCGTCGCCGCGACGGATTATAACGTCGTTGGAATCGCCCCCCTCGCCGGCGATAATTTCAGCACCGCCTTCGCCATCAACAACAGTGGCGAAATCATCGGCATCAGCTACGACGCGAGCATCCAGGTAGCCACTAGCACCGCGAGCGGATCGCTGACGCTCGTCTCAGGCGCCGGTTTCTACGACACGGGCGCCACGCCCACCGTGATCCCCGCCCTGGGGGCCGATCCCAAGGGCCTGAGCTTTGCCACGCCCGACGCCCTCAATGATTCCGGCGAAGTCGTTGGCGCATCGACGCAAAGCGGTAGCTCCGCCATGGCCGGCTTCATCGATATTGGCGGCGTGGTCACCAACGCCACATCGCTTTTCAGCGGCGTCCCCCTGGCCGTCAATAATTCCGGCGTCCTCATCGCCGCCGATACCTCGGCTAACTCTCTCGTGCGCTACAACGGCACCGCGCAATCGCTCAGTGGCCTCACATCCAACTCGCCTCTGGCCTATTCCATCAATAACGCCGGCGTCGCAATCGGCGCATCGCAGACAACCATCAGCACCACCAAGTCGCCCAATGCCGACGTCGTCGAGTGGCCGGCGAATTCCACCACGCCCACCGATCTCGGCGGCCTCTCCGGCTTCGCCGTCAATGTCCCCTTCGCCATCAACAGCGCCGGTGATGCCGTCGGCTACGGACTCAATCCCGTCGGCGATACCACCACCAGCGTCAACGCCACTAACGCCAACGCTTCCATCGTCCTCGGCCTCCCCGAAAGCGCCATCACCACCGGCGAAGGCTCCGAATTTTTCAACGGTGAGGCCTTCCTCTATTCCGCCAATACCGGCAAATTCACCGGCCTCGGAAATCTCGGCGGTGGATTCAGCATGGCCGAGGCCGTCAATAATTCCGACGAAGTCGTCGGCATGTCCCTCACCTCCGCCGGCGATTACCACGCCTTTCTATACGACGACTCCACCATGACCGATCTCAACACCCTCCTCCCCTCCGGCAGCGGCTGGACCCTCATCAACGCCGACGGAATCAATAGCGCCGGTGATATCGTCGG
>Ga0181531_10002093_pt1 | contig 12486 bp, 7 predicted proteins | sample PEATcosm2014_Bin_38_FD_119743 | JGI IMG/M metagenome (GOLD analysis project Ga0181531, IMG submission 119743) | Peatland microbial communities from MTU Mesocosm Facility, Houghton, MI, USA - PEATcosm2014_Bin11_10_metaG | ecosystem: Environmental > Terrestrial > Soil > Wetlands > Peat | place... | reverse complement strand
TCAGGTTCTAGGTTCCGGGGTTTGCGGTCTGGGTTTCGGAAATTTTCTTCGGCGGCAAAATCACCGTCACCCGGCTCATTTTTTGCGCCAGTGTGACTTGTTTGCCCTTCTTATTTTGGTCGTCGTTTTGGTCGTCAGTTTTGGACGCGACGGTTGAAGCGTCGTCAGCGGTTTCGGCATTATTCCTGGCGACGTTGGATTGGGGAACGCCTTCGGTCGCGCCGCTCGTATTGCCGGAAGCGGACACGGATTCGGAAATCAGCGCCGCAGTGATCGAATCGCCGCTGACATTCACGCTGCCCCCGCCGATCACCGTGCCGGAAATTTCGCCGGACGCATTGATGCTCACATCGCCGCCGCTGAAGGCGGTCACGTCCACATTTTGGGCGGAATTGATGTCAACGCTCTGGCTGCCGATGACGAGGCCGTTGATATTGCCGCCGGCTTGAAGTCTGATGTTGCTGCCGATGATGCCCGAACCATTCGCATTGATGTCATGACCGGCGTTGACCTCAACAAAATTGTTTTGTGTGCCTTCGCCATTGAAAGCAATTTGAACGACGCCGCCCAAACTGGCGTTGACGCTGCCGTTCGGGGCATTGATGGTGATATTGCCCAAGGCGGCGTTACCATCCGGCAAAGTGGTCGCCAAAATGCCGCTGCCGGGGATGCTTCCGAAAATGGTGTATAAATCGCCGGTGCTGGGATCCAATTCGAGCGCGTTCATGGTCACGTAACCGCTGCCGCCCGCGCCGGCGTTCACGTCGCCGTTTTGCGATTCTACAGCAACGTTGCCACCGTCGTAGGCGGCGATGCGCGAACCGTCCACGTTCACATCTCCACTGGCAGTGACGGAAACATTCCCGCCGCTCGTGGTAAAAATCCCCTTTGGCGAATTCGGATCGCCAAAGGTTGTAAGCTCTCCACCAACGTCCAGCGCGCCGCCGATGTTCAAGTTGATTCCACCCAGCAAACCTTCGCTGGCAATTTTTGTCGAAGTCAAGTCGAGGTTTCCGGCCGTGGTGACATTGATGTCCGCTCCGACAACGTCATTTTTGTTACCGGCATAAAGCTGATTGATGGCGGACAATTGCGCTGCATCCAACGTCACCGGTTGCAGAACGGGATTGCCGTGCGCATCGAGCACCACTTCGGTTGGATTCAGCAGGAACGCAAACTCCGCAGGACTCATCACGCCGTCGAAGGTGAGCGTGCCGGTTGTCGAATTATAATTAAGTTTGCCGGCAAGTTCGGAATCGCCGCTCCGCGCCGGATCAAGCAACGCCGACGGCAGCGGCTCCGTCAGCGTCACGCTGGTGGCAACGCTGATTGGCGCAAGAGCGGAAATGCCGCCGGAGATGCCGAGGTCAATGCTGTTGGCAACGATATTGAAATGTCCCGGCCCCGACAATGCAAGTCCCTGATCGCCAAGCGTGGCGTTTTGAGTGTCGGAATAAAGTTGCGCGATGGCGGCCTGCCAAACTGGCAGCTGGTCGGTGGTAAAGGCGACCGGCTGACCGTTGGCGTCGGTCGGGTTGAGCAGAAACGTGTCGTCCGACATGATGCCAACAAAGGTCAAAATGCCCGTGACGGAATCGTAACGAAGAATTCCAGCAAGCGCCGGGTCGCCGCTGATGACCGAGTCAAGAAGGCTTGATGAAATTGGGTCGGGATTTCCGTTGGCGTCGGTCGGCACGGTCAACTGCTCGGTGGTCAGATCGCCACGATAGGTGACGGCACCGCCCACACGCAGTCCCGAATCCGTGGCTGGATTCAATATGCCGCTGTTTTCCATGTTTACCTTGGCGGTCTGGCCAACATTGATCGAAGTGGTTTGCGACGATGACAAATTTTGTCCGAGAAAACCAAAATTGTAAGTGTCCCCCACAACATTGATTTGGGCGAACGTCGGCACGGTGAGGCCAAAACTGTTGATGTCGCCGGAAATGTCCAGCATCACCGGATTCGGATCGTTTAAATGCAGCGGCGTGGTTGCGTGTCCTTGCGCAAAAGTTTCGTAGTCCGGCAATCCGCTGTCCGACATGATGATGCCGGTCAGCGTCGTGCTTTGCACCGCGCCGACGAGATTTCCACCATCGCGCGTTATGATTTGCAGCGAGCCTTCGCTCGACGGATACAGGATGATTGAATTGAGGATGTTGATGCCGCCCGCGCCGGCGTTGAGCGTGAGAATCGGCGCATAGACTGGCGGCATGTCATCATTTTCCCCGCTATCGCGCGTGAGATTTCCGCCGTCCAGCGTGATGGAATTGCCCGCCCAAAAATTCGCCGCCGCATCCGGCGCATAATTGAACAGAAACTGGCTGCGCGCCGGCACATTCGGGTCATCTGTGTTTCCAGAAAATGTCCCCGACGACACCGCGTTATTTTGGTCGTTAAAGGTGCCGTTTGGATTCCGCACTTCCTCGACATAAATATCGCGCGCCGCCCAGACGTTCCACGAACCGTCAATCAAGCCGAGCGTCAGCGGCAGCGTCGAACTCCCCGCGTCGGCGTCTGGATTCAAAATCTGCGTGACCTGTCCATTTTGAACCTGCACGCCTGAAAGAATGGTCCCGGTTCCGTTGGCGACGTTGAAATTTCCGAAAACCTGGTTCCCCGCGATCAACGTGACGTTTCCCGGCTGGCTGCCAAAAGCTCCCGATACGCCAAAGGTCGTCGCGCTTTCCGAAGGATTGATGTTATTGCCTGCGGTCAAAGTCACGTTGCCACCGGCCGCCGTGCTGATGCCGCCCAAAGCCAGAACGCCATTTTGTGACGCGACGCGATAACCGTTCGGCGGGAAAAAGACAGCCGATGAAAAATTGTAACCGTTGTTGTTGCCGGAATCGCCGCTGGTCAATGTGCCGACGCTGATGTCGCCCGCCAACGCCGTTGCGGTGATGCTTCCGCCGCCCGATGTGCGAATGTAACCGGAGCCGACCAGAATGCTGTTGCCCGCCGTCAGGCTGATCGCGCCCTGCCCGGTCTGGATGGCGCCGTTGCCGGTTCCACCCGCGCCACCATTCAAATAAATGTTCCCGACGCCGGAATTGATAATGTTGTTCCCAAAATTGTAACCAGCGTCGAGCGTCACGGACCAATTATTGAAGTCCGTGATTTTGGAATTGTTGCCGAAAATTATGTTGCCGCCCGCCAGCAAAGTGAGCAGCCCGCTGGAATTCGGCGAAATGAAATTGCCGTTCGCGTCAAACGTGCCGGTCGAAGTGCTCAAGTCCCATTGCAAATTGTCCGCCAATGAAATGTCGCCCGACGCTTCGAGCAAAATCTGCGAAAAATTCTTGTTTTGAAACGCGGTGGTGACGTTCAAATATACCGTGTCGTTGCCGCTGGCCGATTCATCCACTGTGCCATTGCCATCCGGCAGCACGCCGTCCGTCGTGCCGAGAATCAGGTTGATCGGATCAAGCAGGAACGAGCCACCGCGCCATCCAGGTTGCGCGCCGGCGTTCATGCTGGAATTCAGTGACAAAATGTTCGGCGCGCTGACTTCGACGCTGCCGCCGTTGCCGCCGCTTGCGCCGCCGGACACGGAAATTTTACTGCCGGTTTGGTCAGTGAAACTGTTTCCCGATTTGAGCGTGATAGTGCCGCCGGAACTACCGGCGGCGGAATTGTCGCCGTTCGCGATGATTTGCGAATTCGCGCCAAGATTGAGCTGGTCGGACGCGACAAGTTCGATGACGCCATTCTGATTCTGCACCGAGTCGGCCTGGATGATTCCATTCTGATTCACCACCTGCGCTTGCAAGGCAATCGTTCCGGCGTCGGCGGTGATTTGCCCGGAATTATTCACCGAACCCTTTGGCACCTGCAAGGTGGCGCTCAATCCGCGGCCGTCCGGGCGGTCGCTCACCAGCACGCTTTCGCCGGCATAAAGCCCAATGTTGCCGCCAGGCGCGGCGAGCCGGCCGTTATTCTCGATGTTCTCGGCGATGAGAAAAAGCGATTTGCCGCCGCCGACTTGAATTTGTCCGTAATTGACGATGCTCGCGAGCGGCGGCATGCCGGTGAATTGCCAGCTTGATCCAATCCCGAAATCCGGCGTCAGCGGCGCGGTGGTGGCGATGAAACTGCCGCCAACTTTGATCATCGAGTTCGGGCCGAAATAAAAGCCGTTCGCGTTGGCGAGAATCACCGTGCCGTTCGCGTTCAGGTTTCCGAAAATCTGCGACGGGTTTGCGCCGCCGATTTCGTTGAGAACGACCGAGTTTGCCGAAGGCTGGAAAAACGTGGTGGTTTCGCCTGCCTGGATGTTGAAGCTGCTCCAATTCAAAAGCGTGGCCTGGCTCGTGGTCACGCTCAATTGCACGCCGTTTTGCTGGGCGGAAGCCGAACCGGAAACCACGGTCATGCCCGTCGGGTTGGCGAACAATAAATTATTCCCGCCGATCATCAGCGCGGTCACAAACCAGAATTGTCTGAATTTGAATTTCATGGCGCGTTTAAAATTGAACTCCGACGTTGAAATAAGCCTGCGCGCTCCCGGCGGAAGTAGTGGAAGTGTCGTGCAAGGCCCACGCGAGGGCAAGTCGCGCACTCACATGGCTGCCCGCGGTGAGGAAAAAACCGATGCCGGTGCCCCATTGCGTGAAGGAAATATCCGCCGGCGCCGGGCGATCCATCAAAAACGTCTGGCCAACATCCATGAACCAGGAGCAGCGCAAATCCGCCGGCACGTCACCGCCTTGCGTCGGGAAATAGCCCACATTGATCGGTGGCGCGCGAAGATCGAAAAGCGCGCGCCAGCCGGTGTCGCCATAATTTTCCCCCTCCTGATAGCCGCGCACGCCGCTCGTGCCGCCCAGGGCCATCTGCTCGTTGCTGATGAGCGGCTCGCTCGCCCACTGGCCGTTGGCATTGAGAACCGCCAACCAATTGCCGGGCAGATTCTGCTGTCGAACCAGGCCGGCGATGATCGTGGTGTAATTGCCGCCCGCCGAACGCGAACCGGCGACGGATTGAAAATCGCTCCGCGCGGACGCCAGCGACGAGAGGAAGACGTTTTGATTGTAGTTGAAACTGAAAGCGCCCCATTTGTCCGGCCGCACCGCGGTCCAGCTTGCCGAAAGCGGCAGATAATAAAGCTCCTGATAATTGTTGGCGGCAAGATGAATGGTTTGGTTCGTCACCAAAACGCGATTGCCGAAGGAGTCGAGCGCATAGAGGTCGAAATAGGTCAGGTTTGTGCTGTAAGTTTGCGATTGATAAGACTTGTAATCCACGCCGAGCAACAGCGACGATCTCACGCCGAGAAATTCGCGCAGGGGAACGGTGAGCTTCGTTCCAAGATTGTTGTTTTCCGTCACCGTGCGCTGGGCGAATTGAGAGCTGATGTCCGCGAGCGTGTTCGTAAAAATCGTCTTGAGCGGGCCATAGTTCAGCGGCGTGTCGGACGTGGAACGCGAGGCGTAAAAAATCACGTCGGGATTTCCCGTCGCGGGCGGCAGATTGAATTTGTGCGTGACCTCGTCGTAACCGAAATTGACCGGAAGGTTTTTATAGCCTTCGCGCAGGCCCTGATCAAACGCCAGGGGAATCCGGTAAAATCCGCTGTAACTGGCGACCATCGGCTGATCGTAAAACCCCGAAAAATCGCCGGCGGGTTTGAATTCCTGCGGGGAAAAATTGTAGTCAAATCCAATTTGCTGTTCGCGCTGCCAGAGGTTTCCGTATTGCACCGCCGTGTCCAGACGCAGCAACGGCGTGTCCGGCGTTGATTTGTCGTTGATTTCCACATGTTCGTGCAGAGGCAACTGGTCCTTGACCTTGAGCGTCAAATCGCTCGTGCCCGGTTCCGGGCCGGGGCTGATGACGGGATAAATCTGGCGGTCCTGACTTGCATTGGCGCGATCGAGTTCGGGCTGAAACCATTTTGTGTTCAGCAAAATGTTCGTCGTCAAACTGGGCAGGGCGCGGCGGACGTTGTCCGTGCTGTAATAGCGGTTGCCTTCGACAATGATGTCGCTTAAACGGCCCTCGATGATTTTCACGCGCACGATGCCGTTGGTCAGCTTCTGTTGCGGCAGCGTGACGCTGATGGTCGGGAAACCGAGATCGCGATACCGCAATTGCAATTTGCCCAAACCCTCGCGGAGGCGGGCGAAATCCAGCTCGCCGATATAATTGGTGAGGAGGTTGAATTCTTCCACGGGCAGCGCCGTGTTGCCTTCCAACTGATAGCCGCGCACTTCAATCGTCGGTTTTCTGCTTTCGGGCGCGAGGAAAAGGTTCGTAATATCCGCGCCCAGATCGGATTCCGCCGCGGCCCTGGTCCCGTTGATGTGTATCCGGACGAGTCCGTTGGTGAATTTCTGTTCCGGCAATGTGATGTCCACATTCGAGAAGCCGGACTGGCGATAGACGGCTTGCAGGTGGTCAAGTCCTTCCCGCACGCGCCCGAAATCCACCTGGCCGGTGTAATTGGAAAGCATGGCAAATTCGGACGGCGGCAAGGCGGTGTAGCCTTCAATCCGGTAAGTGCGCACGTCGAGCGCCGGCAGGAGCCTGGGCGGCGGATTGGTGATGGCCGGAATGGGTGCCGCAAAGAGATCTTCAATGACAGCGGGCGGATTGGTTTCCGCCGCGACGCCGCTGGAAATTTTTGCGAGCACGATCATCGCGATCACCCCAAGTCGGAATCTCATTTGCTGTGGTTGTCCTCTCTACAAATCTCCAAACTGTTTCGGCAGGCCGGCCTTGAAGCCGGCCTGCCGCATGTCACGCCTTCTTCAGGGTGAGCTGACGCGATAAAACCCGGCGTTTGTCGTCGCATTATGCGTCAGCGAATCAACACCGCCGTCGCCAATGATCGGCCCGCTGACAATCGGCCAGCCTGATACCGCGCCGCCGAGTTTGTTGGTGTAGACCAAGGAATAACTGACGCCCGGAATCGTCGCGAAACTCACGGTGTTGAGGCTGCCGGATCGCGCAAGACCGGTCACGGCTGGCGGCGGCGGCCCGGCGGTGTAAGTCAAAACACCGCTCGTGTTGATGGCGAAGGTTCCGAGGTAAACCGCCGGCGTGGCCGTCGAACCGGGCTGGATTTGCCAGAAGCCAAGCGTCCCGGGCACGGTTTGTTCGACCGTAAATGCAGCGTTGCCGCCGAGTTGCGGTATCGAACTTCCGTTTTGCGAGACGATGTAATCGTAGGCGCCGATTTTATTGGCGCCGCCGGGATCAATCGAATAGGCGTTTGCCACCGCCACGGTGTTCGTCACCGCCGACGGGATGAGATAAGTGACCGGTCTCGTTCCGATGGAACTGATCGTGCTCCACAGACTGCCCTGCCAGTCCGACGCGGTGAGGTTGTAAGCCACCCCATTGGAGATGCTGCTCAACCAGGCGGCGCGATTTGGATCATACCAGCTTGTCGTGCCGGCGAGAATGACGCTGACACCGGTCAAGTTCGCGCCAAACGTGCCGGTGACCAGGCTGGGTGTCCAGTTGGGGACGGTGATGGTGGTGCCGCTCGCCAGATTCGTGAACTGGCTGACGTTTCCCAGATCGAATTCAACGTCATTAAAACTGTGCTCGCGAAAAATCAGCAGCACGTCGTTGTTGTTATAGTTCCACGCCTGCGCCGGCGGCGTTGCCAGCAACGCCAGCGCGGCGGAGACGGTTAAAATTATTTTTTTCATGTGACTTAAAAAAGTTGGATGCTGTCACGTTGAGTTCAGTAAAGCAGCGAAGTGATCGGCCCGCCGTCCGCGTCACGCTTGACCTGCAATCCGCTGTTGGGAACAAAATTTCCCACAAAAACCGGACTGGTGGTCTGGAACGTGATGTTCGTGACGCTGGCAAGCAGGTTGGTGATGACGTAAAGCTGGTTCGCGCTGGGCGCGCCCGTCTGTCCGACTTTGGGATAAAACCAGTGTTCATACCCCCACAGCGGATAACTGCCATTTTCCACGTTCGTGACGGAGTAAGGCACGCCCTCGTAGGCAATCGTCGTATTGGTGAGGATATCTGACGCAGCGACCGTGCCGATGGCGTTGGTGATATAGGTCAATTGCGCGCGGATGTTGGCGCCACTCGACTGCCCACCATTCGGATCGGGCACCGGCAAACCGATGGCCGTCGTGCTGTAAGGCGGGCCGAGAACGGCGTAGCTGGCCTGGTTCGTCGTCCAAGTGGCGATGCTGCCGGTGAAATAAATGTTCGCGTCAATTTCCGTGCGCACCGCGGACGATGTGTTGCGCGCGACCAGATAAACCGTGTCGTTGTTCGTGTAGCCGCCGAAAAACGCCGAAGGCAATGTGCCTGAAGAACCCTCAAGATAATATGCCTGCCGCTGCGTCAGATTCGTGACCGTGACGAGGTTCGGCGACTTGTTGGTGTTGATGACAAACGCGTAAGGCACAATCAGGGTTTTTGCCTCCACAAACGGACTGCTGCTGATGCCCACCGCTTCCGGCGTCGTGCTCGAATCGGCGACTGTGGGCGTGATGACCGTGTTGTTCAGCGCCGTCCGCTCATTCCGCTGGCTGACCAAATCCTGGAGGCCGTTCACCGCGCCGAGCAGCGAGAAGTCAATCGTTATGGTTCCCAAGCCCGACTGGCCTGCAATGGTGCCGACATAACTCCGCACCGTTGAGTTGGTCGTCGAAACGGTAACCGATGTGATGCCGCCGGTCAGAATGTTCGTGACCCGGTCGTAAAGCACGCTCTGACTCGCATTTCCGCCGACGAATACAACTTCCGTCTGGGCGCGCAGGTTTTGAATAGACGCCAATCCGGCAAGCGCGATGCCGGCGGCAACGAATTTTTTAAGGCTGGTTGTTTTCATAGGTTGCAATTTACAGTTTATTGGTTGCGTTTGGTTTTAGCCGAAGAAAAAAGGCGCCCGTAACTTGCGGGAAACAGCACCGTCGGCCCAAGCTGACGGTGGATTCCGGCAACGCCATTCGACGGCCGGAATCGGGCGGTGTTTTGCCCGCTGTCTCGTTTCGCAATCACACGGTTGCTTTTTGTTCTTCGTCGAAGAACCTCCGGTGAACCGGTCAGCCTTCGGAAAATATTTGGTTAAACGTTGCGCCTCGCCGGTGGGGCGTCGGCAAATCCTGTCAGTTGTCCTGGTAAATCCGGTCAAAGATTCCGCCGTCGGCGAAGTGCTTCTGCTGCGCCTTCTGCCAGCCGCCCGCAATTTCATCCACCGTGAACAAATCCAGCGGTTTATAGCGCGTGGAATATCTCGCTAGGATGGCTTGGTTTTGGGGACGGAAAAAATGTTGGGCCGCCAGTTCCTGTCCGGCATCGCTGTAAAGGTATTCGAGGTAGGCGCGCGAAACGGCCTCGGTGTGATGCCGTCGCACGTTGCGATCCACCCAGGTGACGGGATTTTCCGCGAGAATGCTCATGGGCGGCAGCACGACCAGAAGTCCATCATCGGGAAATTGTTTCTGAACCAGCGCCGCCTCATTTTCAAAAGTCAACAGCACGTCCCCGATTCCGCGATCGGCAAAAGTCGTCGTCGCGCCGCGTCCGCCGGTGTCGAGCACCGGCACGTTGGCGAAAAGTTTCGCCACAAACGCGCGCGCCTGTTTCTCGTCACCGGCGGACTTCTTCAGCGCATATCCCCACGCCGCCAAATAGCTATACCGTCCATTGCCGGAGGTTTTCGGATTCGGAATGACCACCGACACGTCCGGACGGATGAGATCATCCCAATTTTTGATGTTCTTCGGATTGCCGTTGCGCACGACAAAGACAATGGTCGAAGTGTAAGGCACGCTGTGGTTCGGCAGACGCGATGACCAATTCGCCGGAATCAAATCAACCGAATGCAAAATATCAATGTCTGGCGGCTGGTTCATTGTCACCACGTCCGCTTCAAGTCCGTTCACCACGGACAGCGCCTGCTTGCTCGAACCGCCGTGCGATTGGTTGACCGTGACAATGTCCCCGGTCTTTTCCTTCCAGTAGGCGGCGAACGCCGCGTTGTAATCCTGATAAAATTCGCGGGTGACGTCGTAGGAAACGTTGAGAAGTTTTACATCAGCCGCGGAAGCCGTGCCGGCGAGCCACGGCAGGTTTGCCGTGAACAACACGCATACCAACTTTAGAATCCAGTTCCGCATGGCCGTTTTGTTTTTGTGTTTTCATGGGAACTTCCGGTTGACCGGTCAGCCGCTTGAACTTTCTTTGCTATTTTTGGTGCGGGCGATTTTCTTCTTTCTCCAGGCGCACCCGCTCGGTTTTTTCAATTTGAATCACGTGCGAATCATGCACGACAATTTCCACCACGCCGTAGCGCAACGAACCGACGTGTTGAATCACCAAATCCAGCCACTTCAGTTCGTCGTGGCTTTTTGTCTTTAATTCTTTGGGGCCTTCGCTCATATCAAAAGTTTTGTTTAACCGAAAATATCTATTAAATAAGTCGTTATTAAATGCAAATAAAAAGCCGCCAGATATTCACAACTCTTCAAGGCAGCGAAAAATGACCCCGAAACAGGCTCACATTTAACTGCCATTCATATTTTCGCATTAATATACGACTTAAACTGTCGTTATTTTCCACAATTTTATTGCTGTGTCAACATTTTTTTAAAGAAAAATTTCAACGTGAATTCGGCAGTTGCGCCGACGAAGCCGGGTCGTTTCGGGCGCACTCCTGAGAGAATTGCCCTTTCATTCGCAGTTTCACCGAATGCGACATGAGGTTGCATGGACAGTGGTCTGTCATGGATGCATAATAAACAAACCTGCGGTTCACCGTGACGACAACCGGCAAAGAGATGCCGGCTTAAACACAGCCGCCAACTGAATTGCGCATGACAATCCTGTCGCCTGCTGCAGCCGGCGTTTGACTATTTTGCGCCGATTCATTAACGTCGCGCTCTGGAACACCGACAACAAACATAAAAATTTATGCCTCCCAAAATTGCCGAAAAACCCGCCGCTGAAACCAAGGCCACCGCGTCACACGCCCGCGAACTCGAAGCCGCCATTTCGTCCATCACCAAAAGTTACGGCGAGGGCAGCATCATGCGCCTGGGCGATGCCCGGGCGCTGGTCAAAATTGAAGTGATCCCGACCGGCTCGCTCGCGCTGGATTTGGCGCTGGGCGTCGGCGGAATTCCGCGCGGCCGCGTCATCGAGATTTTCGGCCCGGAATCATCCGGCAAGACCACGCTCATGCTCCACGTCATCGCCAACGCGCAAAAGATGGGCGGACTGGCGGCGTTCATTGACGCCGAACACGCGCTTGATCCCGGCTACGCAAAAAAACTCGGCGTAAATCTTGATGATTTGCTCGTGTCACAACCGGATTCAGGCGAAGAGGCGCTCACCATTTGCGAAACGCTCGCGCGGTCGAATGCGCTGGATGTCGTCGTCATTGACTCCGTCGCCGCGCTGGTGCCGAAAGCCGAACTCGAAGGCGAGATGGGCATGGCCACGATGGGCATGCAGGCGCGGCTCATGAGCCAGGCGCTTCGCAAGCTCACCGCGATTTTGGGCAAGTCCAAGACGACTTGCATTTTCACAAATCAGTTGCGCGAAAAAGTCGGCGTGATGTTCGGCAATCCCGAAACGACGCCCGGCGGCAAGGCGCTGAAATTTTACGCGAGCGTCCGCCTCGACATCCGCCGCAAGGACACGCTCAAGGACGACGCGGGCAACGCCACCGGCAATCACGTCCGCGTGAAGGTGGTGAAGAACAAGGTCGCGCCGCCGTTTGCCGAGGCCGAGTTCGACATCATTTACAACCACGGCATCAACAAGGAAGGCAGCATCCTTGAAGTGGGAATCGCGCACGGCGTCGTGGACAAAAAAGGCGCGTGGCTGCAATTCGAGGGCGAACTCATCGGTCAGGGAAAGGACGCCGCGCAAAAGGCGATGGTCGAAAAACCTGCGCTGGCAAAGAAAATCGTGGACGCCATCCACGCCAAGCGAGCCATCGCACCGGTTGTCAGTTAATCAGCGCTTTCCGCCGTCCTGACGCAACGCGAAAAACGCCTCCTTCAAAATTTTGGTATGTCCGCGTCAGGCCGCGTTTCGTGCAAGCGCGTTGCGGACGACACGCAGCGGGCAAGTTCGCCGCGCAGTTTGGTTGAAAACGGCCGGCGCCTCCGGCAGACTGTCCGCGTGAAACGGACAAATCTTCTCGCGCTGCTGTTTGCCGCCGCGCTGCTGGCCGGCTGCAATCATTCGCCGGACGCCGCCCCGCCACCGCCGTCCGCCCAAATCCCGGAGGCCACAGAGGCGCAGCCGAAATTGCCGACGGCGAAACTTTATCTCGGCGCGGAAACGCTGGACGCCGAGCAGGCGCTCACCGAGCGGCAGCAGATGACCGGCATGATGTTCCGCACGAATATCCAGGACACCGACGCCATGATATTTGTTTTTCCGCAGCCGATGCAGGCCGCGTTCTGGATGAAGAACTGCCCCGAATCCATTTCCGCCGCCTACATTGACCCAAGCGGCGTGATTCAGGAAATCCATCATCTGGAAAAGAACGAC
>Ga0181531_10002092_pt1 | contig 12487 bp, 12 predicted proteins | sample PEATcosm2014_Bin_38_FD_119743 | JGI IMG/M metagenome (GOLD analysis project Ga0181531, IMG submission 119743) | Peatland microbial communities from MTU Mesocosm Facility, Houghton, MI, USA - PEATcosm2014_Bin11_10_metaG | ecosystem: Environmental > Terrestrial > Soil > Wetlands > Peat | place... | reverse complement strand
CATGTCCGAGTTCGACACCGTAATCCGAGGTGGGATGGTCATCGACGGCACGGGCGTGCAGCGCTACCGGGCCGACGTCGCCATCCGTGGGGGACGCATCGCCCGCATCGGCCGTATCCGGGCCGGTGATGCGGCCCAGGAGCTCGACGCGTCCGACATGGTCGTCGCGCCTGGCTTCATCGACCTCCACACCCATTACGACGCCCAGCTGTTCTGGGACCCGTACCTCACCTTGTCGGGGTGGCACGGGGTCACCTCGGTGGTGATCGGCAACTGCGGGTTCGGCTTCGCCCCCGTCCGGCCGGACGAGCGAGAGCGGGCCATGCTGACGATGACCCGCGTCGAGGCGATCCCGTACGGGTCCATGGCGGCTGGGCTCCCGTGGGACTGGACGACCTATCCGGAGTTCCTTGACAGCGTCGACCGGGCGCCGAAGTCCGTCAACGTGCGGCCGTTCTTCCCGATCGCCCCCATGCTCGTGTGGGTCATGGGCCTCGACCGGGCCAAAGCGGGTGAGTTGCCCACCGACGCTGAGCACGCCGAGATGCGCCGGTTGCTCCACGAGGCGATGGACGCCGGTGCGGGCGGGTGGTCGGCCCAACGGCTGCACCCGGCCAGCGGGGCCAGCGTGCAGCGTGACTACGACGGCACTCCGATGACGACCGATGTGATGCACGACGAGACGTGCCTGGAGTTGGCCGAGGTGCTGGCTGAGCGCAATGACGGCTTCGTCCAGCTGACGATGGCAGCCGGCTCGCCCGCTATTTCCCGCGCGTTCTTCGAGCGCCTCGCCGAGGTCAGCGGGCGGCCCGTCCTCTACAACGTGGTCCAAGCGTTCGACAACGATCCGAGCCTTCATCGGAGCCAGCTCGCCTGGCTGGCCTCGTGCCGCGACCGGGGGCTGCGCGTCTACGGCCAGGCGGTCACCACCGACGCCGGCTTCACGTTCACGTTCGAGGACTGGAACCTCTTCGACGAGGCCGACGCCTGGGCCGAGGCCACTACCGGCACGATCGAGGAGCGGCTCCTGAAGCTCTCCGACCCCACCCGGCGCCAGGCTCTCCGCGAAGCCAAGGTGTTCGTGACCACCTCGGCGATCAGCGAAATCGTCGTGCTAGGGCCGCGTACCGAGGCGACCCGGAAGTACGCCAACATGACGGTCGGCGACGTCGCCAAACTGACCGGCGCCCATCCCGTCGACGCCATGCTCGACATCGCCGTGGCCGATGGGCTCGCCACCCTGTTCTACACCAATCCGCCCAACGCCTCCCTCGAGCACCTCCGCGAAATAATGGACTACCCGTTCACGATCCCGGGCGTTTCCGACGGCGGCGCCCACACCCGCTTCCTCACGGCCGGGCGTTTCCCGACCGAGCTCCTGATCAAGGCCCGCGACGTCGACCTGCTCTCCCTGGAGCAGGCGCACTGGCGGCTGTCGACGCTGCCGGCCCACTGCGCCGGGTTCACCGGCCGGGGGACGCTGGTCGAAGGCGCGGCCGCGGACATCGTCGTCTACGACCTCGACCGCCTCGCCATCGGACCGGTGGAGGTCGTCTACGACCTGCCGGGGGATGAATGGCGCCGGGTCCAGCGGGCCACCGGATACCGCTGGGTGCTCGTCAACGGCGAGGTGACCATAGACGACGACAAGGAGACTGGGGCGGCGTCGGGCCGCCTGCTCCGCAACTCCCGCGCCTGAGCACCTGCGACCAGAAGGATTCTGGCGACAATGCTCTGTCTTCAACGTCGTCGACGACGAGAGAAGGATGGGTCAGCCCTACGTGATTCCGCCGGTCGAGCGGCGTCAGACCCGGGCTTCAATACACCCAGTTGAGCGAAGCCGGGGCCGGCAGGGAGTTCACATGAAAGAACTCGAAGCCCGCCAACAGGGCATAGTACTCATCAACATCGGTGTCCCCAATGTGGATCAGCCGGTCGCTGGGAAAACTCGCCTTGGTATCCTCAAGGAAGTGTTTGTGGCTGACGAAATCCACCTCGATCCCAGCCTTTTCCCACAAGCGACGCTGTTCGAGCAACGTCCGGTCCGAGGCGCTTCCCACGACATGCCCCCGTCGTTTCGATTCGCGGACCATCTCCAAGGAGACCGGGCCGGGAGGGTCGCCGAATTCCATGGTCCCGTCGATATCGAAACTCACTAGTGCCACAGGATTGGGACGGTACCACCGTCCCCTCGGCTGTCGTAATGGACCGTATTCAGCGCCCCGAGCAATTCCCTGAAGTCGAAAACGCCTCTGGCGGTCTGCGTGGGCAGGTGCCGGAAGGGTCATCGCTCAGCCGGTGGACAGATGCGACACGAGCCATCTCCCGACTCGAACAGCGAAGAGATCGGCACTCCAAACCACCATCGCCGCAATCAGAATCACCGAGGTCGTGACCAAGATGAGCGGCAAGTGGCTGGGTAGCGAGAGCAATGCCGACCACATCTTCTCCGGATGAAGCAGAGGATCCCAGGAGTTGACGCGGTCGACCCTTCCAAGAAAGACCCCGACAGCAGTGCAGAAAGCAGCTACGACGTCAACACCTACAAGAAATCTTCTACTTCTCATCGTCCTCATGTATCTGCGCACTAGTCGCAGACTCAGCACGTACGCCTGCAAACCGGCCAGGATGTAACAGACGTACAAAGGAAGCAACCCGAGCAGAACGACCTTCATCGACGAGGCCGCTCTCACGTCCGCCGGAAGATGCACAAGGTCCGACATCACGTAGGGGGCATTCGGCAGGAAGGCCACAAAAACGGCAAAGCCCAGCCACCAACCGACGGTGCGCCGGGTGCCGGCTCGAAACAAATTCACTCCGATCGCCAGCGGCACGAAGGCAAGGATCAGATTCCACCCCATCCAGTGGACGTGGGAGGCAAAGAGCACCCAAGCTTCGTGCATCACACAACTCTCCGTTTCAAAGGCAAGACAGGCCACAGGCGATCGCCCTCATCCGGCGACCTCGTGTTCAAAAGGCCCAGGATAGGCGGCCTTTGCCTGAATGGGGGCGCGGTGAGGCTCACTTCGTCCCGCGGTTTCTTCGTGCTGAAAATGCCCTGTGAGCTGCACTGCCTCGCGCCACTGGTCAGCATTCTCAGCTATGGGCTCCTCCTGCCGGCCTCGGCTGGAACTCGGCTGTGCCGGTGATCACAAACCGACTGAGCCGTCGAGAAGCTCTCTGATGAGATCGGCATGTCCATTGTGGCGGGCATATTCCTGAATCATGTGGAGGTAGATCGACCTCAGAGAGACCTGCTTCTGGCGCCAGTCGCCGGTGTAGTCGAGGTCGTGGCGACTCGCCGCATCGGAGCTCGCCCGACACTCGCTCTGCCAGACCGCAAGGTCCGCATCCCAGCTGGCGCGGTCGATTGCGAAGGGGGGGTTACCTGTCACTGCGGGGTCATTCCAGATCCAGGGGATGGCTTGATCTCGCAGCAGAATGCGACCGAACCAATTGCGTTCCGTCTCGGCCATGTGGCGGACCAAGCCATGAAGCGACAGCTCCGAAGTGGGGATTGGCCGAGCCTTGCGCTGCGCGTCATCGAGCCCTTCGCACTTCACCAGGAGGGTGGCGCGCTGGAACTCCAACCACCCGTCGAGGAGTTCACGCTGGTCCAGCACATAGGTGGGCCGTACACGCGATCGATCACGGGCCAGTTCAGCCATGAGTCCCCCTCATTCGGTCATTCCCTCGCTACTACAGAGAGTATCTCCGTCGCGGGTGACTACTCGCTCAACTCGAAACCGAACACATCCAACTCCCGCGCCGCGGTTCGGGCCGCTGACCGGTATTTCCTCTCCCGGATCAACCAGTCGTCCCCTCGCTTGACATACGTGTCTCGATAGAGGCCGAAGGCAGTCGATCGTCGACCCCCCTCACGGGCCTGTCGGAGCTCTGCCATATACAGGCGTGCGGTTGCTTCTCCACTCCCCGCTGGACCGAAGTCGATGACCGAGTTCAGAATCACGAATTCGAAGAACTCGAACCGTTCGATGCTGGTGTCGATGAACTCTCCGATCCCTTGGGGCGTTCGCAGAACGAAGGGAGTGCCTTCCTGCACGTCGATGGTGACGGTGGCATCGGGCAGGAAGACCTGCGCGAGCTCCGGCCACTGTCGTCTGGTGACGATGTCTGCGTAGCTTGCTTGCAGGCGCTGGATCGCGATGAAGTCCGCTATCTCAGTTTGATCGAATGTACGCATGGTCCCTCTTTCGGCTCGAGAAGGTGAGTGAAAATGGGGCAAAACAGGAGCAGGGGCGCTCGCCAGCCCAAGGTCAGGCCGGGCGGTCCTCCCGGAGTCTCACCAGGGGGATGCGTCGCTCCGTCTTGGCCTGGTAGTCGTTGTACCAGGCCCGGTCGGCGGTGAGTTGGGCCCACGTCCGCTCGTAGTCCTCGCCCTCGAGGATCTCCGGCACCGACCAGTACCGGCCACGCTGGACCCGAATCAGGACTTCGGGGTCCTCGCGGTCTCGCAGGTTGAGGAACCACGAAGGGTGGTGGGGCGCGCCGGCGAAGGACGCCACGACGATTCGGTGTCCGCCCGGATCGCGCCACATGGGCAGGGGCACCTTGTGCTCCTTCCCCGATTTCCGCCCGACGGTGTGCACCAGCACGAGCGCCTGGCCCGATGGGTTCCACGTTGCGTCGTCGTCGCCCGCCTCGAGTGCTGCGACATGGGCCCGGCTGATGACCGGGATGTCCTCCAGGGAGGGGGTCTCCCAGGTCTGCTCGAGCTTCTGGCTCTCCGTCATGGGTGCGCAGCCTACCTAGTGCGTTGCCGCAGCCGCGAAGGCCTCCAGCTCCCGCGTGATGTCGGGGCCGGCGGCGCAATAGACCACCTCGCTGATCCCCTGGGCCCCGACCGCGTCCATCCGCGCCGCGACCGAGGCGGCGTCACCCGTCCAACCCGTTCCGAGAATCCCCTCGCCGGCCACTTCCAGGAGGGGCCGATCACGCTCCGTAACGGTCACGAGGTGCCCCTCATGAACCGCCAGATGTCGTTCACTCTCCGGCCGCTCGGCCTCCAGACGCGCCAACCATTCGGGACCCCCGGGTGCGCTGCGGACCAGTTCGGGCGCCCATTTGGAGAGAGCATGAAAGCCCGTGACATACGCCGGCCCGGCCGCTTCGACCAGGCGGCGGCTGTCGTGGCGCTCGCCGGGGTCGAGGATGGTGCCGTTCACGAGCAACGCGGCATGCCGCCAGTGGTGATCCGCCTCCTCGGGCGGAGCCGTGAGAATGACCCCGTCGGCGAGGTCACGCGCGACCGCAAAACCTTTCGGGCCGATGGGCGCCAACCCCAGCGGCACCGCGAGGGGCCGCGGCGGGCCCCAACCGGGCGAATGGATCATCTGGCAGGCGGCACCCTCGATCTCCACCACGTCGCCGCGCAAGAGACCGCGCACCTGTTCGAAGTAGGTGGCGAGATCGGCCCACTTGACGCTGGGCTGCCCCATGGTGAACCGCGCCGTGAACCCGGTCCCGAAGTAGGCCCACAACCTCCCCGGCGACAGGTCTTCGATGGTGGCGATGGCCGAGGCGGTGACCATGGGATGGCGCAGGCTGGGCACCGCTACCCCGGTGGCCAGCCCGATTCCCCGGACCGCCTCTGCGATGCGCGCCAGGGCGACCCACACGTCGCCGTAGAGAGCGGGTGAATCGAAAATCCACACCCGCGTGTAGCCGAGCTCAGCCGCCGCCCGCGCGTAGGCGGTCACCTCCCTGCTCGGCGGCAGCGCCACAGAGTAGGCCGGTCGCCTGGTCATGGTGATCGCCCTCCCCTCTGCTCCGGAAGATCCTACGGTCGCCCCGTGAGCGGATTCGTCGCAATCGGTCGAAAATGGGGAAGGACCCAGCCCTCCCCGGCTTCTTCGAACACGACCTCCACCCGCAGTCCGATCGCCACCTCGCTCGGCGCGCACCCGACGATGTCGGTGTGGAAGAACGGGCCTTCGTCGAGACGCACCACGGCAATGGCATAGGGCACTCGATCGGCGAGCCAGGGCATGTACGCGTGGTGGAAGACGGTGTAGGTGTGCACCTCGCCGCGACCCGATGACGGCTGCCACTGCATCGGCGCCCAACCGTGGTCGATACACGACGCCGCCGGCCAGTACGCCCGCTGGCACTCGCGGCACACGTGAAGGAGGAATTCGTGCCGCCGGCAACCGTCCCAGAACGGATCGTCGAGCTCGTCGGCGCCGACGTCCGGCGGGAGGAGCGGCGTCACCGGTGGGCTCCGAGAAGAAGGGTGGCGTGCGACCACGTGTTCTGCACGCCGGCGTTGCCACCGTGCCCGCTCACCAGCGCCACCTCGGCCTCGGCCACCTGGGTGGCCCCACCGTCGCCCCGCATCTGCAGTATCCCCTCGACCACCGCGGTGAAGCCGGTGGCGTAGTAGCCCGACAGCTGACCGCCGCCGGTGTTGGTCGGGATCTTCCCACCGAGTCCGGTCTCGCCGGCGGCGATGAACGGGCCGCCCTCGCCCGGCCCGCAGAAGCCGTACGCCTCGAGCTGCATGAGAGGTGAGATGGTGAAGGGGTCGTACAGGCATGCCACATCGACGTCGTCGACGGTGACGCCGGCCTGGCCGAACGCCGTGCGGGCGGCGGGCGCGATGTCGTCGTGCAGGTCGTAGACATCGCCGGTCCACCAGTTGCGGAGGTTCTGGCCGGTGCCCACGCCGAGAATGTCGACAGCCTTGCTCCGCAGCGCGGCGGCGCGCGCCGTCGTGGTGACGATGACCACCACTCCCCCGTCGGTGTCCCGGCAGCAGTCGAGCAGGCGGAACGGTTCCACGATCATCGGCGAGGCCTGGTGCTCCTCCAAGGTAATGGGGTGGCCGTACCCGATGGTGCCGGGCCGGAGCGCGGCATGCGCCCGCTGCGCCACCGCCACGGCACCGAGATGCGCGCTCGTCGTCCCATAGCGGTACATGTGACGTTGAGCGTGCAACGCGTGGGCGGACGCCGCCCCCACCATGCCGTACATCATGGGGTAGCCATAGCCGTAGGCGCCGTAGCCGCCGGACCTGCCCCCGGTCGAACCCCGCGGGCGCGTGGTCGGCGCCGCTCCGTAGGTGCAGGCGACGACCTGGGCCTGGCCGGCACGGATGGCGCCCATGGCGTTGATGATCGACCAGGTCGCGGTGGCGCCCCCGGCCGACATGGCCCAGGCGAAGGCGGGCGACAGCCCGAGGTGCCGCACGTCCTCGAAGCCCGGCTCGCTCGAGGTGCCTATGTAGCCGTCGACATCGCGCCGGGTGAGGCCGGCGTCGGCGAGCGCCAGCTCGAGTGCCTCTCGGCGCAGCGCCCGCGGCGGAATGCCCAGGTGGCGGCCCTGGGCCGTCACCCCGAGCCCGGCGATGCAGAACTCGGGAACCTCCGAGCTCATCGGCTGCCGACCACGACGTGCTTGAGCTCCTGGAACGCTCGGATGCCGGCCGCACCGCGCTCGCGCCCGTATCCGCTCTGCTTGTAGCCGCCCATCGGCGTATACCCGCTGGCCCAACCGGTGTTCACCTGTACGGTTCCCGAGCGGATGCGCTCGGCGATGGCCATCCCCTGGGCGAGGTCACCGGTGTACACGCCGGCGGAGAGGCCGAGCTCGTGATCGTTGGCGATGGCAACCGCCTCGTCAATTTCGTGGTAGCCCAGCACGGTGAGCACCGGGCCGAAGACCTCTCGCTGGGCGGCGGGGTTGGCGTTGGAGGGAGCATCGAGCACGGTCGGCTCGTAGAACCAGCCTCGCTCGAGATGTGGGGGTCGACGCCCTCCGGTCACCAGGCGGGCACCGTCGTCAATGGCGTCGGTGACGATGCCGTGGACGCGCTCGCGTTGGGCCCGGCTGATCAGGGGTCCGACCAGGTTGGCCCGATCGGAGGGATCCCCGATCGGCAGCGAGGCCGCCGCGGCGGCGACAGCGTCGAGCACCCGGGCGCGCACGTCCTCGGGAACGAGGAGGCGGGTCTGGAGGGCACAACCCTGGCCGGCGTGCGACGCGAACACCGTCAGTGCGGCCACGATGACCGAACCGAGGCCGCCGTCAGCGAACGTGTCGGGCAGGTGGAGCTGGACGCTCTTGCCACCCAGTTCGAGGATCACCCGCTTCAGGGTCGGCGCGGCCTGCGCCGCGATGGCACGCCCGACGGTGGTCGAGCCGGTGAAGGACACGACGTCGACCGCGCCGTGCGTGCTCAAGAGCACACCGCCCTCGTTGCCGGCCTCGGGTACCACATTGAGAACGCCGGGCGGCAGGTCGGCCTCCTCGGCCGCCTCACCGAGCACGGTCGCCTCCAGCGGCGTGAGCGGGCTCGGTCGCAGCACCACCGTGCATCCGGCCAGGAGCGCCGGCACGACCTTCCAGATGTTGGTGATCAGCGGGAAGTTGTAAGGGGTGATGGCGGCGACCACGCCGGAGGGCTCGAAGCGGCGGATCGACAACCGCACGCTCGAGCCGACGAAGTGGTCCCCCAGCGGCACCTCGTTGTTCTCCCAGGCGGGCAGCCGGCCGTAGAGCTCGGCGAGTTGGCGGATGCTGTCCAGCGCCATGCCCACCTGCGCCACCTCGGTGACACCGCGCGGACAGCCGGCCTCCGCGATCACGGTCTCGATCAGCAGGTCGCGGCGGGCTTCGAGGGCATCGCCCAAGCGGTTCACGGCGGCGATGCGGTCCCCTGGCGCCAAGGTGGGCCACGGTCCATGGTCGAAGGCCTGGCGCGCCGCGAGGATGGACGCCTCCGTCTGGGCCGGGGACGCCGACTCCACGGTGGCCACAACCTCCTCGGTGGCCGGGGACGCCACCGCGAGCTCGCCTCCTTCGCCGGCAACCCACTCACCGTTGATGAAGGGCCGACGCGCTGCGACCAGGTCCGTCATGACAACCTCCCGTCTACTCCGTGACGATGGCCCATCACCCGAAGACCACCGGCACGCTCGTCGGCCCTCTCTCGTACATGCCGATGGTGCGCGGCACCTCGGCATCGGGATCAGGGCGGAGGTTGGGCAGGCGGGTCAGCAACGCCGCGATGGCCGTTTGCATCTCGGCCCGCGCCACGTGCATCCCGAGGCAGATGTGGGGACCGCCGCCGAACCCGAGGTGCGCCTGCATCGGGCGCCCGGGGTCGAATTCATCAGGATGGTCCCACCGCGATGGATCTCGGTTCGCCGCGCCAAAGCAGGCGTGGACGACCGAGCCCGCGGGAACGTCGAATCCACCCAGCGTGGTGTCGCGGGTGGCGAAGCGCGCAAAGACGGGATCGGTGGGCGTCCAGCGCAACGACTCCTCGATCGAGGCCCGGAGCACGGCGGAGTCTTCTTTGGCGGCGAGAAGCCAGTCGGGATGACTCAAGAGCGCGTTGAGAGTGATGCCCATCTGCTTCCAGGTCGTGCCCGACCCGGCTGCCAGGAGAAGAAAGGCGAAGCCGAGAATTTCGTCGTCGGAGAGGACGTGGACGTCCCCCGCCTCGTCCTGCACCTCGGAGTGGACGAGCACGCTGATCAGGTCATCCCGGGCTTCTTGGCGGCGCGCTTCAATGATCGGCTGCACAATGTCGATAAAGGTTCCCAAGCCGAGGCCATCCTTGGTAACGGCGGCGCGGATATCGAGGGCGAGGGGTAGCGACACGCCGAAACTCCCCGTGATGGTGAGCAATGGGATGGCGGCACAGAACTCGACGTTCAGGTCGGCTCGGCCGTTGCGCTCGAACGAGTCGATCAGGGCGTGCACGGTGCTGTCGATCCACTGCTCAATCCACCACCGGGCCTTCTTCGGAACGAACGACGGTTGGACCAGCGTGCGGTAGCGCCGGTGCCGTGTCCCGTCCATATTCAGGATCATCTTCTCGTTCAGCGCCTCCTCGCTGCCCGGCGGGTGCTCGGTGGACGAGTAGGTGTCGCCGTCGCGCACCACGGCATCACAGGTGGCGTAATCGAACACGGAGAAGTGCGGCCGATCGGGAAAGGGAAGGCCCTGGAAGAAGGCGGCCCCGTGGAACCCGACGAGGGGACCGACGATCCCCGGATGCACCGGGCCGGTTTCACGGAGACGGTGGAAAGCGGGGTAGATGTCGTCCTCGAACGCGCCGCCTCTCGACGCGTAGACGCTTCCCCGCAGGTCGAAGAGCTCGCGCAGGCGCGCCGGCTCCAGGAGCGTCATGTCGCTGTCGGTCATGCGCGTGCCCGGTCGAGCACCACGACGGGAATGACCCTGTCCGTGCGCTTGGTGTACTCGTCGTAGTTGGGCCACGTCACCGTCGACAGCTTCCACAGCTTCGTTCGCTCCTCGCCCTCGGCGGTCCGCGCCGTGGCGGTGAAGCGATCCCCCTTCACCTGGACCTCCACCGTTGGATTGCTCACCAGGTTGAGGTACCAATTCGGATGGGTGGGCGCTCCACCCTGCGACGCCACGACGACGTAGGAGTCTTCATAGTGGCTGAAGATCAGCGGCTGGGTGCGGGGCTCACCGGACTTGCGGCCGGTCGTCGTCAGCAACAGGCAGGTGGCGCCGTTCCATTGGTACCCCACCTCGCCGTCGGTCGCGCGGTACTGGCGCACGTGCTCCTCGCCGAAGAGGTCCAAAACGGGCGGCTTGTAGGTGGATGATGTCTCGTCATCGGGCATGCGTGGCTCCTTCATTCAGCGGGTGACGTAACTCAGCGGGCGACGAAGCCACCGTCGATGGGCAACAGGACTCCGGTGATGTTGATCGCCTGGTCGGAGGCGAGAAAGGCCGCGGCCGCCGCGCAGTCCTCGGCGGTGATGGCCCGGCCCAGGGGGTGCAGCGATGCCATCATGGCGATCTCCTCCTCCGGCTTCGGCTGGAATGCCGCGTCGGGGCTGCGCAGTATGAAGTTCGTGTGCGGCATGGCGGCCGGGCAGATCGCGTTCACGCGGATGTTGAACGGCGCACATTCGATGGCGACGCCACGGGTGAGCTGGTTGACCGCGCCTTTGGTGGCGCCGTAGACGACGCTGCCCCATCCGACGATCCCGGCCACTGATCCGGTATTGACGATCACCCCTCCGTCGCCCTGCTCCTTGAAGCGGATCACGGCGTGCTTGCAGCCGTTGAAGACCCCGCGGAAATTGATCCCGGCCAGGCGCTCGAAATCCTCGCCCGTGTGATCCTCGAACTTCATGCCGGGCGTCATCCCGGTGACCCCGGCGTTGTTGAACATCACGTCGAGACGGCCGAAGGCACGCACGGCGGCGTGAACTGCAGCGGCGACATCCTCCTCCGCGCTGACGTCGCAGCGCTGGGCCGACGCCCGGCCACCCTCGGCGGTGACCAGTTCCGCCGTCTCCTGCGCCCAGTCCTCCCGGACGTCGGCGCAGACCACTGCCGCGCCCTCCTGGGCGAAGCGCAGGGCGGACGCTCGGCCGACTCCGGATCCCGCGCCGGTGATGACGGCGACCCGGTCACGGAGCAGCAATCGGCCGGCGGTCACAACACGACCCCCTCGCCCTTCAGCGCGATGATCTCGTCCCAGTCGTAGTCGAGCTCCTGAAGGACGAGTTCGGTGTGCTGCCCGTGCGCCGGCGCCTGGCGTAGACCGGGGGGCTCCTCGTCAATTTGGAGAGCGCCCGTCGGCATGGAGATGGACGTGGCGTCCACCGTCATCTGGTCGATGTACCCGTTGGCGACCACCTGCGGGTCGTCGATGAGTTCGGCGACCCGTTGGAACGGGCCCCACGGGAACCTCTCCTGCCGGAAGGCCTCGCTCCACTCGGCCAGGGTGCGGGCGGCGAACGCGGCCTCGAGTGCCTCCACACACGCCCGCCGGTTCTCGGCCCTCGCTTTCATTGAGGTAAAGCGCTCGTCCTCCAGGAGGTCAGGGCGCCCCACGGCCCGGCACACCGCGGGCCAATGGGGATCCGGTTGCAGAGCGCACAAGGCGAGATACCGGCCATCCGCACAGCGGTAGTTGGCGGTGAGCGGGTTGGGCGGGAACTGTCGCTCCGCCTGGTTCGCCGGGCCGGTCGGGACGAACGTGCCCGCCAGCGCGGCCAGGACGTCGGAACCCAGCATCCACATGGCCGTAGCCAGCAACGAGACGTCAACCGTCGAGCCTTCGCCGGTCCGCTCCCGGCGGAACAGCGCGCCGGCGATGCCGAAGGCAAGATGCACGGCCCCGTTGCGGTCTCCGAGGGCTCCGCGCTGGGGGATCGGCTGCTCCAGGTCGCTCGGCGTCAGGGTCTCGCCCAATCCCCCCCGGGCCCAGAACGCCGTGGAATCGTAGGCCGGGCGATCGGCCTCGGGCCCGCGCACCCCGAAACCGTGCCCGCGGGCATAGATCAACCCGGGATTCACCGCCCGGAGCTCTTCGACGCCGAGACCGAGACGCTCGAGAACCGAGGGCAGCAGGTTGGTGAGGAAGACGTCGGTCCGGCTGAGGAGGCGGAGCATCACCTCATGGCCGGCGGGCGACTTCAGATCGAGCCCGATGCTGCGCTTGCCGCGGTTGGCCAGCTCCATGGACGGGTTG
>Ga0181531_10002091_pt1 | contig 12496 bp, 14 predicted proteins | sample PEATcosm2014_Bin_38_FD_119743 | JGI IMG/M metagenome (GOLD analysis project Ga0181531, IMG submission 119743) | Peatland microbial communities from MTU Mesocosm Facility, Houghton, MI, USA - PEATcosm2014_Bin11_10_metaG | ecosystem: Environmental > Terrestrial > Soil > Wetlands > Peat | place... | reverse complement strand
GCGATGGCGACGCGCTGGCGCATTCCGCCGGATAGTTCGTGCACCAGTTTTTTGTCGCTGCCCCCCAGATGGACCATCTGCAGGGCCTCGGCGGTGCGCTGGGCGCGCTGGCGGCTATCGACGCCGGCCATTTTCAGGCCGAACTCGACATTCTGCGCCGCCGTCAGCCAGGGGAAGAGTCCGTGATCCTGGAAGACCATGGCGCGGTCGGGCGCCGGCGTGCGGATGGGCTTCCCGTCCAGGGATGCGGACCCTGAGTCCGGGTTTAGAATTCCAGCGGCGATATTGAGCAAAGTTGTTTTGCCGCAACCGCTGGGGCCGACCACGACGACGAATTCCCCCGGCTCGCACTGCAGCGAGACATCTTGCAGCGTGGCTGTCGTCGAATTGTGAAAACGCTTGCTGATGCGGTCGAGAACGAGTTTTCCCACCCCCGGTCGTTGCGCCGCGGCGGCGGATGCGGCCGGCGCTACCCCAGTCGATCCAGCGTTGGGCATCTCTAGCATCCTCAGGGGCTTGTCGCCGGCGACGCGCCGGTGATCTGGCGGATAATACCAGTTTCAAAGAGTCCCGTCAGGTCGGGCGGGGCTTTGACGAACTGCAAATCCGCCGACCATTGCCCCATCGTCGAAAATGTGCCCGGGAGCGGGTCATCCGTGAACTGCGTTCGCTTCAGGCTGTCCGCCAGCACTTTCGCCGATAACTTTTTCCCGTCCGACAGCGCCGACAAGGCGTCTCCCAATTGCCCGGCGTAGGCCTGCGGGTTGGTTTGCAGCCGCTGCGTCCAGGAGTGGTGGACGGTCAGGACCTTTTGGATGACATCGGGATGCGCGGCCAAAAATTCGGGCGTGGTGACGACGACCGTCAGCGTGAATTGCTTGTCGGGCCACAAATCCTTCTCTTCGGCGATCAAAACGGCGCCGGCCTGGTCAATCAGCCGCTCCCCCCACGGCTCCGGAGTCCAGGCGGCGTCGATTTTGCCGACGGCCATCAGTCCAGCCTGTTGCGAATTGGGGACCGGCACCACATTGTTCGCATCGGCTTGCCCGAGCACCGCCGTCACATAATGCCGCGCCGACACATCCTGAGTATTGCCGAGCTGGGGCGTGGCGATGCGCTTGCCCTTCAAATCCGCCATCGTCACGATCCCGGCATCCTTGCGAGCCACAATAATCACCCCATTGGCCGCCGACCCGGCGATCACCCGGATCGCCTGCCCATGGCTAATCGCCTGCTCGCTGATCACCGGCCCCGGGCCCACATATCCAATATCAATCTCCCCGGCGTTAAGCGCCTGCATCAATTCCGGCCCGGCGTTGAAAACCTTGGTCTTCAATTGCACCGGCCCCAGTGCCGTCTGAAGCTCGCCCGAGGCCACTTCCAAAACCGCCTGCGCGTGCGTGATGTTGGCGAAGTATCCCAGCCGAAGTTCTGTCAGCGGCGGGGGGGCGCTGGTTTGTGGAGAGGTGTCCGACTTATTGCAACCGTTGCAGATAAATCCCAGCAGAAGAGCCGTCAGAAAACCAGCCGAGCCGATAGTGATCCGCCTCATGAAAATCTCCGCACGATCAGCGTGTCGTTCTGCCCCCCAAAACCAAAGCTGTTCGACATAGCCACATCCACGCGAGCCGGCCGCGCTTTATTCGGAACATAATCCAGATCGCACTCCGGATCGGGATTCTCCAGATTCATCGTTGGCGGCAATATACCGTCGCGAATCGCCAGCACACAGCAGATCAATTCCACCGCGCCCGCCGCCGCGATCAGATGGCCCATCATGCTTTTGATGCTGCTGACAGGACACCCGCGCGCATTTTCCCCGAAGACGGCTTTGATCGCCCCGGTTTCGTTGCCGTCATTTTCGCGCGTTCCGGTGCCGTGGGCGTTGATGTACTGAATGTCCCTGGGCGAAAGCCGCGCATCGGCCAGTGCTTCCTTCATTGCCACGATGGCCCCTTCGCCGTCGGGATGCTGATCGGTGATGCGGAAGGCGTCGGCGGTGGATCCATATCCAACGATCTCCGCCAGAATTTTGGCCCCACGTTTTTTGGCGTGATCGAGCGTCTCTAAAATAACGACGCCCGCTCCTTCGCCCAGGACGAATCCGCCTCGCTGGTTATCGAACGGCCGGCTGGCGCGGGCGGGATTTTCATTGGCTGTCGAGAGGGCGGTCAGCCGGATGAATCCGGTGACCCCCAGCGGATGGATCATGCTATGCGCTCCGCCGCCGATCATGACGTCGGCGTCGCCGCGGCGGAGGATTTCCGTCGCCTCGCCGATGGCTTGGGTGCTGGCGGCGCATGCCGTCAGGCAATTCAGAGCCGGTCCCCGCGCCCCGGTGAGCAGCGCCAGATGCGATAGCGGCATATTCGGCTCCTGCTCCAATTCCCGCACGGCGTTCATGCGCTCGAAGGCGACTTCCGCCCATTTGACCGCGCTCAGTTCCGCGGTTGCCGGGCTCCAGCCGGAGAGGATGGCGCTGGAATAGGCCTCGAAATCCAGCGAACCTTCGCCGCTGCCCAGATAAATCCCGACGCGATCCAGATCCAGTTTCCCCGCGTCGAGCCCGGCCGCCTTCCACGCCTGCGCGCAGGCTCCCAGCGCGAAGCGCGTATTTCGTCCCGCCCCGGCGTGCGGACCTGGCTCGCCGATGAATTCCTCCAGACGGTAGTCCTTCACTTCCGCGGAAATGCTCGTGGAAAACGTCGCTGCGTCGAAAATGCTGGTCCGCGAAATCCCCGACTCGCCCGCCAGCAGCCGCTTCCAAACGCCCTCGATGGAATTCCCCATCGGCGTCACCCAGCCCATTCCCGTGATGACAACCCTATTCATGTTCGCCCTTCGATTCGGCAGCCGAGTTCTTATCGCCCGCGGTTTTGGGAGTCCATGCCACGGTCCATGCCGAAAGCAAATCCGGATCGACAACGAACTTTCCGCTGCTGCGGAGCCGGTAAGTTCCGGGTTTCGCGTCCACCACCTTTAGCGGCAAAGTCGTCTCATCGCCGCTCTCCCAGCGAACGTGAATCGCATCCACCGCCACCGCGAAGATCGTCCCGAGCTGCTGAGATTTTGCCAATTCGTGACTGTCGGTCCGATCCACATGCGTCATCCCAACGAGAATTCGCTTCCCGATATCGTCCGCGGTGGCAAATCTCGGCTCGCCCATGGCAATCACGCTTCCACTTTTCGAAACACCAGGGCCGCATTCTGCCCGCCCAGACTGAAGACGCTGGTCACAGCGACATCGATCTTAGCCTCGCGCGTCTGGCCCGAGACGTTCAACTTTGCCCCATCGATGATCTTCCGCGTATTCACCGCCGGCGGAATTCTGCCGGAATGCAGCGCCAGCACCGCCCCCGCGGCCTCCGCGCCGCTTCCCGCGGCCAAACTGCCAATCTGCCCTTTCATCGCGGAAATCGGAATTTTCTCGGCGTATTCTCCAAACGCCAGCCGAATGCCGGCCAATTCCGCCCGATCGTGCGTTGCGATTCCCAGACCGTTGGGCACCAATACGCCAACGTCGCCCGGCGAAAGTTTCGCATCCTCCAGCGCGCCAGTGATCGCTTTGGCGTAACTCCTTCCGCTGGGCTCCGGCTCCGTAATCTTGTAACTGTCCTGGCTGGCGGCGAAACCAACCAGCTCGGCATAAATCTTCGCCCCGCGCTTCTTGGCACGCTCGAATTCCTCCAGAATCAGCAGCCCGCCGCCTTCGCCCAGGGCCGTCCCGGCGGCATCAACATCGAAGGGGCGAACCGCCCCCGCGGGATCGTCATTGCTCGACGAATTCAAGCGACCGACCAAAGTTTGCCGCAGGAGTCCCATCGGATTCACTTTGCATTCGGCTCCGCCGCAGATCGCCAAATCGGCTTTCCCGCGCTGAATCGTGCGGAAGGCTTCGCCAATCGCCAGATGGCTGCTCGCGTCGGCGCAGGTGATGGTATTGCTGGGCCCCTTAAGCTGATGAATGATCGTGACATGGCAGGAGAGCATGTTCGGCAAATATTTCAACAGCCAAAGCGGCGTGAGCTGGGTCATCCCCTCCCGGCCCCATTGCGCCATGTCGAGTTGATTGGCGTCCCCGGCCGATCGCGCCGTGGTCATGGCCGCGCCTAGTTCGGCCAATTGCGCGCTGACCAGGCCCGCCCCGATATTGCAGCCGAAGCGCTTCCCGTCGAAATTCGGCGTCTCCGTATACGCCTGCGACTGCAACCCCGAATCCTTAAACGCATCATCGGCCGCCACGACCGCCAGTTCGATATCGCGCGCCATCACTTTGGTCGCCTTGCGATAGGTCTTGGGTACGAAGTCGCCGATCTTGAACGGCGGCGCTTCCCCGCCGACCTGGCAAGGAAACCCCGCCGGATCGAACGACGCCAATCGCCGAATGCCGGTTTGCCCCGCGCAGAGTGCCTCCCAATGGGCCTTGGCCCCCACGCCCAGGGGCGAAACGATCCCGATGCCGGTCACAACCACTCTTGGCATATCAAAGCGTGATGTTCGCCCCGAGGCGGTAAGTCTTCAAGAGTTCGGTGAATTGCGGCGTAAAAACGAAGTTGTGCTCCGGAAATTCGGTTCCCGCAAGATTCTGATCGATATGGCTGAACATCAGTTCAATCTCCGCCACCAACGGCGCTCCCGGCTCAAGCCCGACCCGCGCCTCTCCGCTCACGCTGGCGCCGGTTTCGGATAATTGTTCGATCTTGACCGAATAAACCAGCGTTTCTCCCGGCCGCGCCAATCGGTGAAACGTCGCCCGCCCGATTTTCGCCAGAATCACCTTTTCCGAGAAATTCCTGGCCTCACCCACCAGAATTCCCGACGTCTGCGCCAAACCCTCGATGATCAGACTATTGGGCATCACCGGAAAGTCAGGATACAGATCGTGCAGATGTTCCTCGGCCAGCGAAATATTCTTGATCGCCACCGCCGATTCCTTGCTGTGAAACGCCACGAATTTGTCGATCCAAATCCAACGCATGGCCGGCTCAGCCGAGTTTAGATTGGATGTAGTTCACGATGGTCTGGACGTTCAGCAATCTCTGCGCGTTCTCCAGCGACGGATTTTTGTCGAATTCGGTGAAATCCGCGAACGGCATGCGCTTTTTCAGTTCTGCCGAGCCCGTGGGCGTGAGTTTCCCGTCCTTGACGAACTTTTCATCCGCCATCATCGCCGGCAGATTTTCCGGGAAAAGTTCGCCGCGCGGAATCTTAAACGGCTTAGCCGGGTCGGTGGTGAACGCCTTTTCCAATCGAAACACGATATCCAGGAAGTCGATGCTCTCCGCCCCCAGGTCTTCCCGGAGCGTCGCGGTCGGGGTGATCTCCTCGGCGTCCACGCCCAGGGCGTCCTCCAAAACGCCTTGAACTTTTTTGTAAATTTCTTCCTTGGAAAATGCCATGAGTTATTCCTTTTGCAGCGTGATTTCCTTTTGCGTTAAGAGCGCCCAGCGCTGTCGCGAGTGTTCGATCAGATTCCGATCGATCGCCGCCAATTCGGCCTGCTGGGCCGCGAGATTGAAATAAGCCATTTCGATGCGCCCGGACACGGCTGTTTTGCCGTCGAGCGAAGCGAGTGCCTTGAACGACCCGCCCTCGTCGGTCAGCTTTGCCAGTTCCACATCGACGCGAAGAATCCCTCCCGGCGGGACAAACGCGCCATATTTCACATTCCGGGCCTCTTTCAGGATGGTCATCGACCTGGCGAACTCGCGCCGCAGATGCAGCAGCCACCCCGCCGCCTGGCTTAGCGCTTCGAGCATTAGGACGCCGGGGAGGACCGGAAAGGTTGGGAAATGGTCCGCCAGATATTCCTCGGCCAGCGAGACGTGCTTCAGGGCGATCAGCCGGGTCTCGGAGACGGATTCGATTTTGTCCAGAAGGTAGAATTTCACGCGTCCCTGCCGGTGCGTTTTAGCGGTCGCCTGCTGCCAATGCAAGGGATGCTCTGATCTCCTCTGCCCATGCGTACACAGGGAGAGGGGAAAGATGCCCCCCTGACTTACGGCTCCGCGCCAAAATGAGCGTCCAATGGGGGATCACTACTTAGCCGAATCCACCCTACAGCCAGTTCCTCACCCGCGTGCAGCGATGTCGGCCGTGTGGTTGTCCCTGGTCTAAAGATCACCGTGCCCACCCCCGAATCCACGGCATCAAACCCCGCCAGCCCGCCTTGGGCGGGGTTGGCATCGCCGTTATTCCAGGTCACCCAAACGTCTCGATTCAATGCCTGATCGGCCGATGATCGATTGACCAGATCGATCTCCGTCAAATGCGGTTCCACGACGCGAAGACGAATCACCAGCCGATGGCTGCGGTAATGGATTCCCACCGCCAAAATCATCGCCGCCAGAATCACGACGGCGGCGATCCATTTGCCAGAGCGTTTCACGTTTTAATTGATTATCGAGTGAAAAATTTCTTGATGGTCTGAACCGTCGCCTGTCGCTGGACCGCGGCAATACTCTCCAGCAGCGGAATCTCCTTGGGGCAGACCTGAACGCAATTTCCCGCCTTGCCGCAATCGGCGACCCCTCCCTCTTCCATCAGGGCGCTGAGCCGCTCGTCTTTCAGGGCCGCGCCGCTCGGATGATCGTTAAAGAGCCGCGCCTGGCTGATGACGGCCGCGCCGACGAACTGATTGGCCGGCGTGTATTGCGGGCAGGCCTCCAGGCAGCATCCGCAACTGATGCATCTGGAGAGCGGGTATCTCCGCTCCTGCGTGGCCTGCGACATTTTCGGCCCCGGGCCCAAATCGTATGTTCCATCAATCGGCACCCAGGCGCGAATGCGCTTCAGATCGTTAAACAGCCGTTGCCGATCGACGAACAGATCGCGGATCAGCGGGAATTTACTCATCGGTTCCAGCGTGATCGGATCGCCCGGCTTCCCTAGTTTGTCCACCAGGGCCGAGCAGCTTTGCCGCACCCGGCCGTTGATGACCATCGTGCAAGCCCCGCAAACCTCTTCCAAACACCCGCTGTCCCAAACCGGCGGCGTGGTTTTCTCGCCGTCCGTCGTCACCGGATAAGCCGCGATGTGCTGCAGACAGGAAATAATGTTCAGGTTGGGACGATAGGGAACGGCGAATTCTTCCCACCGTGACGGCTTTTGGGGACCGTCCTGCCGACGTATGCGTATGATGATTTTTCGGTCGGATTCCTGCGCTAGGGAAGGTTCGGCGGCCGGGGCATCCATCGGCGAAACTTTATGGATCGGAACCCCCCAAGGCAAGGCGCATTGAGCCGATCGGTCCAACTTCCGATATATAAGAGTCATCATGAAGCGGTCTTTGCGATTCACCCTCTTTGTCCTGACCCTCCTAGCCGCCGCTTGCGACCAATCCCAGCCGCTTGGCACCTGGAGCGGGCCGGAAATGCTCTCCCAGGTGAGTATTCAGGACATCCCCAACGCTCCCCCGCAAGTCAAAATCCTCCGCACCCCGCATTACAAGATTTTCACCACCATCGACGACCGCCCCGATTTGAACGCCCGGATCGCCCAGCTGATGGAAGGGGCCTTAAGCGCCTACACCAAGGTCGCGGGCAATTTGCCGACCACCAATTATCCGATGCAGTGTTATCTCTTTGACGACCGGGTTGAGTGGGAACGATTCACGCGTCAGCACGCCGGCCCCGACGCCGACATTTATCTCAAAATTGCCCGCGGCGGATACACCATCCACGATTGGTACGTCGCCTATTACATCGGCGACATCGGTACCTACTCCGTCGCCGCCCATGAAGGTTGGCATCAATACGTCAACCGCCATTTCAAGGGTCGCCTCCCGCCGTTTTTGGAAGAGGGGATCGCCTGCATGTTTGAAGACGTGGAATGGTCCGGCGACCTGCCGCGATGGAATCTTTCCCTCAATCCCTCCCGCGCCCTGTCGTTGCGTCGGGCGATGGATGCCGGGCAGTTGTTTCCGCTGGACAAGCTGATCACCCTCCATGCCGGGCAGATCGTGAATATGTCCGGCATTCGAATAGAGGCCTTTTACGCCCAGGACTGGGCCTTCGCCCGATATTTATGGGAGGGTGAAAACGGCAAATACCGGCCGGCATTACAGCGGCTGATCGCGGACACCGCCGCCGGCACCGTTTTCGACCCCACCGGATCGCATCGCCGCTCGTACCTCCCCTGGAACCCCCGCGGCGTCCGACCCATGCTGGAGCATTACCTGGGGGAGGACCTCTCGGTCACCGAAACCGGTTTCAAGCAGTTCATGGCCAAAGTCGCCTATGACGAAATGAAGCAACAGTTCGAAATGTGAGGGTAACCCGCTCGGATTTCGATAATATTTCTATTGGAGCCGATGGCTTCACACGATATATTTTTGTATATGGGCGATTCGGTAGTAAGCAATTCGGTTTTTCATCGTCGCCTGTGTCATTTCAGGGGTCGTGTTCAGGGGATCGGCTTCCGCTATACCGTTCAAAATCTTGCCATGCAGTACAACGTTCATGGATATGTCAAAAATCTCCCGGATGGGCGCGTGGAATTGGTCATCGAAGGCCCGGACTCGGAAATGCAGGGCCTGATTGATGATGTGCACCGGAAGATGAACCCCTACATAGCAGCGGTCGAACAGGCCGAAGCCCCCGCCACGGGGGAATTCGTTCATTTCATCGTTCGCCACTGATCGATCATTTCGAAGCTCCCCATTTTATCACCCTGATCCGCACTCTTCTGGAATCGGCGGGTTTGAGCTTGTAGACTCCATTGCCCCGATGTTCAGGACCCTGGTCATCACCCGCTACACGTTCTTAGAGGCGACCCTTCAGCCGATCTACGGCTTTTTGCTCGCCTTCGGCGGAGCCATCCTCATCCTCTTCTCCCTGCTCCCGTTCTTCGCCTTTGGTGAAGACACCAAAATGTACATCTCCGTCGCGCTGGATGTCATCCTGATCGTGGTTCTGCTCGCCTCGCTCTTTGCCGCCAGCAAATCGATCTACGACGAAATCGAGGACCGGACCATGCTCACGCTCATGAGCAAGCCGGTGCGCCGCTGGGAGGTGATGCTGGGAAAATATTTCGGCATCATCCTCGCCGCCGCGCTGGGCGTCGCCATCCTCGGCACCATCGTCCTCCTGGGCACCTGGTTCCGCATCCCATACGACTACATGCTCAACGCCAGCACCCTCAATGACATCGTCGGCAAGCGCATCTGGGACACCCGCCTCATGCACATTTCCGGCCTGGTACCGCAATTGATCCTCACCTGGCTGCAAGTCAGCGTCCTCGTGGCTGTCTCCGTGGCGCTATCCACTCGGTTTTCCCTGGTGGTGAATCTCCCCGCGGTTCTGCTGATCTATTTTGCCGGCAATCTGACGCGATTCCTCTTCCCCATCGATAGCGGCCCGCTGGCGGATAAGCCGGCGTATGTCAAAGGCTTCGCCTGGGCCGTCAGCCTCGTGCTTCCCTATCTCGAATCGTTTGATTTACGCAAATGGACCGTGCTCTCCAACATTCGCGTCGCCAGCACGGCCTTCGCGGCGGATAGTCGCGGCGTTTATCTGAGCGATATTTACGACGGCGTCGGCCGCGCCGCCCTCTATGCCGCCGCCTATGTCGCCTTCGCCTTGTGCGCGGGTCTGCTCAGTTTCCAAACCCGCGAACTCGGTGGCGGCGAAAGTTAATGGTCCCCGTGGATGTCCCTTCCAGAGAGAAATTTCTCAACGACGTGCTGGAAATAATTGCGGGGAAATTCCCCCTGGTAAAGGTATCGCGCGGCGAGGAGCGCTTCTCCCTCCGAATTAACGGCCAAACCGCCTCCTTGGAAAACGTCTATCGCATCGCCGCATTTCGCCCCGAGGATTCGAGCAAACACGTTGAGCGCTGGATTGTCGAGTTGCTTCGCGCCGCCGAGGGAACGCCCGACGCGCACGACCCGTTCGATTCGGTGCGCTCTCGGATCATGCCCATGATCGCCCCCGACCCCGGCGATATCGCCGCGCTCGGCGTCACGCAGCCGCTGACCCAGGGGTTGGCCGTCGCCTATGCCGTGGATCAGGATCGTTCGGTCTCCTACGTGACGCCGCAGCGGCTGTCGCAGTGGGGGGTTTCCCAGGACGAACTGCACGCCGCCGCGCTGGAAAATCTTTTGCGGCGAAGCGAGGAACTCGACGCCCACGCGGCTCAGGACGAGCAGGGGAATATTTATCTGATTCTGTTTCAGACGATGGACGGTTTCGACGCCAGCCGGCTTCTGCTTCCCAATCTTCACGAAAAACTGCGCGGCCATCTGGGAACGCCCTTCGCCGCGGCGATTCCCAATCGGGACATTCTTCTTTGCTTCCGCAACGAAGACTCCGCAATCGCCAAATTGCTTCCGCAGATCAAATCCGATTTTGAGCGCATGCCGCATCAGTTGACCGACCAACTGCTGCTGGTCACCGCGGACGGCATTGCTTCGCGGGACTGATGCGTTGGTTTATTTTCACGCCTCTTTGGCCTACTATTCCGCCTCTCGAAAGGGAAAGGAAATGCGGCTGGGAATTTGTGCGGCGGTTGAGAGCGCGGCCGATGTTCGATCGGCGGGGGCGGATTTCCTGGAAGAAAACGTCCAGAACCTGCTTCAGGCCCAAACTCCCGATTCCAAATGGAAGGGCAAGCAGCTCGCCGGCAATAGCGCGCTCCCAGTCCCCGCCGCCAACTGCCTTCTCCCCGGCACGCTGAAAATCGTCGGCCCCTCGGTCGACTTTGCCCAAGTCAAAAGCTACACGATCACGGTCATGAGGCGCGCCCAAACCGTCGGGATCAAGATCCTGGTCTTCGGCAGCGCCGCCGCGCGCAATCTGCCCGAAGGGTTCGATCGCCAACTCGCCCGTAAACAAATTCTGGAATTTCTTGCGATGGCCGTCCCCCTGGCCGCCGAGCATTCGATCACGCTGGTCGCCGAGCCCCTGAGCCGGGATGAATCGAATATCATCCATACACTCTCCGAAGCCATGAGTTACGTGCACGAAATCGGGCATCCCAATTTCCAGTGCCTTCTGGACACGTTTCATTTTTGGGTCAACAACGACAACCTTGCGGATTTGCAAGGTTGTGCCAAACAGATTCGCCATGTGCACGTCGCCGACCGGCAGGGGCGCGTCCCCCCTGGCGAAAGTGGAAAAAGCGATTATCGTCCCGTCTTTCGAATTCTGAAGCAGGCCGGCTATGACGGCGGCATCAGTGTCGAATCGCCCGGCTGGATCAACTACACTGCCGCCGGGCCACGCGTCATAGCTTATTTAAAGCGGCAGTGGCAGGAATCCTGAACCCGATACGAAACGAGGAATTGAAAATCATGTCAAATCGAATTTACAACTTCAGTGCCGGACCGGCGATGTTGCCCACCGAAGTGCTGGAGAAATCCGCCGAGGCTTTGCTCAATTATCAAGGCAAAGGTTTTGGAATTGCCGAGGTCAGCCACCGCGGCAAGGAATTCGAAGCCGTCAACGACGAAGCCATTGCCCGCTGCAAACAATTGCTCGGCCTGGGCGACACCCACGACATTCTTTTCCTTCAAGGCGGCGCCACGCAGCTCTTCACGATCATCCCGATGAACTTTGATCACACCAGCGCCGATTACCTGGTCAGCGGCGAGTGGAGCAAAAAAGCCGCGTCGTTCGGTAAGGAAGCCGGCAAGGTCAACATTGTCGCCACTAGCGAGGCGAGCAATTTCGACCATTCCCCGCTCCCCGGCGAGTGGAAGCTCACCGAAGGCGCCGATTATTTCCACGTTTGCACCAACGAAACGGTGCACGGCCATCGCCTTCCCTCCTGGCCCAAACATCCGAACCTCATCGTCGACGCCAGCAGCGAATTTCTCTCCCGCCCGCACCCGGCCAAGGATTGCGCCCTGGTTTACGGCGGCGCGCAAAAAAATCTCGGCCCCGCCGGCGTCGTCCTGGCCATCATTCGCAAGGATATGTACGGCAAGCAGAAAAAAGTTCCCAGCAAACTTTGGAGCTTCAAGGATCAAGCCGAGAACAAGTCGATGCTGAACACCCCCCCAACGTTCGGCGTCTACATTCTCCTGGAAATCTTCCGCTGGCTCGAAGCCCAGGGCGGCCTGGCCGCCATGGAGCAGCGCAACGCCGACAAGGCCGCCCTGGTCTACGGCGCCATCGACTCCAGCAACGGCTTCTACAAAGGCACCGTCTCCAACAAAGACCAGCGCTCGCACATGAATTTGACGTATCGCCTCCCCACCGAGGAATTAACCGAAGAGTTCATAAAAACCGCCTCCAAGAACGGCATGATCGGCCTCAAAGGCTACCGCACCGTCGGCGGCATCCGCGCCAGCCTCTACAACGCCATGCCTCCCGCGGGAGCCCAGGCCCTGGCGCAGTTCATGAAGGACTTCGCATCCAAGAAATCGTGAGTCAGTGCGATTGCGCTTCTAAACATGGTGAGCGGGCGTGCGCAGCACGCCGGAGCCCTGCAGTTGCGTCTGCCAGCGCCAAAACATACCATTTCTCCGGGTTTAGTCCGGAGAGCTCGATTTGCG
>Ga0181531_10002090_pt1 | contig 12501 bp, 11 predicted proteins | sample PEATcosm2014_Bin_38_FD_119743 | JGI IMG/M metagenome (GOLD analysis project Ga0181531, IMG submission 119743) | Peatland microbial communities from MTU Mesocosm Facility, Houghton, MI, USA - PEATcosm2014_Bin11_10_metaG | ecosystem: Environmental > Terrestrial > Soil > Wetlands > Peat | place... | reverse complement strand
TCGCTTTCACATCGTTTTCGCTCATCTTGCTCAGGTGTTGCAGCGTGGCCATTTCTCCGGCGGATGAGTTGTGCAAGATCAAAACGACGTTCTTGCCATCAGGCCACTTCCGTACCTCGCCTTTGAGAATCTTGGCCAGGTGCGCGGACGTTACGTTTTGCACCGTGTTGTCTTTGTTCACCACCACGGCCATGTGGTGCGCGAAACAAGGAGTGAGCGACAACATCGTCCACACGCACAGACAGAAAATCCGCCGGTGTTTCATAGAGGCAAGGGTACCTCTTGCGCCGGGGTGAATCTCGTCAAAAAATTGTCAAAAATAACCGGAGTAACCAGTCTTGCTAATGGAATGGCAGACGCAGGGAAAGCCTATGAAGCGTTAAAACCCCATGATGTTGTATCCGCAGTCAACGTAGATGACTTCGCCTGTGATTCCCGAACTGGCATCGGAAGCAAGAAAGACGCCCGTGCTCCCAACCTCGCTGACTTCAACATTGCGTTGCAAAGGCGCGCGCTCGGCGTGTCCTTTCAGCATGTCGCCAAGTCCGGCGATGCCACGGGCCGCCAAGGTTTTGAGCGGCCCCGCCGAAATCGCGTTGACGCGGATCTTCCGTCTGCCTAGATCCTCCGCCAAGTAGCGCACGGTGCACTCGAGCGCGGCTTTGGCCACACCCATAACGTTGTAGTGCGGCACGACTTTCTCGGCTCCGTAGTAGGTCATGGTGATGACGCTGCCACCGTCGGTCATGAGCGGCGCTGCCCCTCGGCACACCGCGATCAGCGAATACACACTGACGTCGTGCGCGAGCCGGAAACCTTCACGCGAGGTGTTCACGAACTCGAAATCGCTTTTGAGTTCCGCAGCCGGAGCGAATGCCACACTGTGCACCAAAACGTGCAGTTTTCCGTAGCGAGTCTTCAGCTTGTCGAAGAGTTGGGCGATTTCTTCATCCTTCGATACGTCGCACATGTAAGCTTCAGCGCCCGGCAGCGAGAGAATCAGGTCTTTCGCTTCCATTTCCATACGCTCGTTCTGATAGGTGATGGCGAGGTTCGCTCCGGCGGAGTGCAGTCCCTGCGCAATGGCCCACGCAATCGAGCGTTTGTTGGCCACGCCGAAAACAACCGCAGTCCGTCCCTTCAAGTCCTCAAACATGCATCAAGCTCCTGTGAGAAAAGAAAGAATACCAGTATCTCCGATCCCGTGCGGCCAGACGGGGCCATCTGCGGGCCGTGCACGCTGGCTATTCTGCGGCGGCTGCCACGGCCTTTGGCGCCGGGATCGGCCAGCACGCGCTGCCGAAAGCAAATGCGTAGACGGCCGCGATCAACCCGAAGCCAGCCGTCAGGCTGATCCGGGACGCAACCCATCCGACCGTTAGTCCGAGTGTCACTTGCAAGAAGGTGCCAAAGAAATAAAAAGTATTTTGCACTCGTCCCATGAAGTGTGGAGGCACCTGTTCCATCAGGCTCGTGTTCATGGCCACGCCGCTCACGCCCCGCGCCGATCCCATTACGCCGTATAGCAACACTGCTAGCGCAAGCCAAGGAGAAAGCGGAGCAAGCGCCATGGTCAAAGTGAGCAATAACATCGAAAGTGCAATCGAGCCGCGAGCTCCGACGCGCGCAATCAGCGCGGGGGCGTACATCGCGCTGAGAAAGGCGCCGATACCCCATCCTCCATTCAGCCAGCCATAACCGGTCGCGCCGGCGTGAAAGACGTGATCGCTCAGTGGAGCGGTAACGACCACCCCGGTCATCATCGCGCCCAGAAACAACGCCCAGCTCGTTCCGAGAAAGACGACGCTGCGATGGTCGCGCAAGAACAGGAGTCCTTCGCGCATCTCGCGCAGAAAGCGTCCGAGAGCCGTTTCCGCGGCCTCAAGATCGTGCTTCAGTTCTATGGCACCCGGTACCACGTGCCGGCCCTGGCGGACGGCAAAATAGCAGGAGAAAGAAACAATGTAGGTGCTCACATCGATGAGCAACACGCCGCCGAGGCCGATGTGCTCGTAAACGAAACCGACAAGAGCTCCCGCAATCAGCCAGCCGCCTTGGATGCCGGCAAGCAAGAAAGTGTTGGATTGGACGAAACCGTCCTCGGGAGTCAACTCCTGGATCAGTGCTGTAATGGTCGGCCAGAACATCCAGAAGCCGGCCGCCACCAGCGTATTCATCAGATAAAGCTGCCAAACCTGCACGCGATGCAGGAAGGCGAGCACAGTGACCGCGAGAATGATGATGGCCCGCAGCGCGTCCAGCCACATCACCAGCCGCCGCCGGTCTTCACGGTCGATAATCACGCCCGTGAAGGGAAGCATTACCATCGCCGGAATCGTTTGCAGTGCCGCAAACGTTCCTAAAGCCATTTCTGAGTGCGTGCGCTGCAAAATCGTCCAGGCTACCGCGGCGGAGTTCATCCCACTGCCCAGCATGGAGATCACGTTCGCCAAGAACACAAATCGGAGCGAACGCCGCTGCAGAATGGAGCGCATATTTGAATCTAACATGGATTTTTTGGCGACTTCCCGCCGATCGCCGCGCCTTGGCAACAGAAAAACACGCCTTCGAAAATTCTTTTCTGGAAAGCGCGAAGAATAACAATCCGTTTGCTCCTCGCCTGCGTAATCAAAGGTAGCGGCCAGTTTGCAGGTTCTGGGGTGCTCAGGTCCTGGCTGACCCATTTTTCATTCGAAGGAGACTCCCCATGGAAATCGAAAATGCTATGGAACTCGTAAGAAAGAGCCTGGATCGTCGTAAATTCCTCAGGGCTTCAGGTATGGCGGGAATGGGCGTGGCTGCAACCACACTGATGCTGGGCAACGCCACTTCATTGGCGGCCCAGAGCTTAGCCCCAACTCCCGCCGCCGGAACCGTGCAGGATCCAATCACAAAAGACACACCAACAGAGATTTTGACTGCTGCCCTGATCGCAGAAGACCTGGCGACAACCTTCTACTACAACGGTCTGATTGGACCAGTGATTCAAGATCCGAATCTGGCTGGCCCGGGAGGAACAGCCACGCACGTCAGTTCGGGCGGCAATCTGGGGAATGTCGATTACTTGCGCGCCGCGTTGGCCGAGGAAATCGTTCACGCTAACCTGCTTCGAGCCCTGCTTGGAATTTCCGGTCCCGCCAGTGATCCGGTCCAGACCTTTTACTTCCCAACCGGCGTGTTCGATACCCTCACTCCCTTCATCGCGACTCTTGAGGCCTTAGAGAACGCTTTTATTGGAGCGTACCTGAATGCGACCGTCGAGTTCTCGAGGATGGCCGCGGCGGCCGGGAAAGGCTCCAGCATTCCGTCGTGGAAATTGTCCTATTACGCAGAAGTCGCGGCCGCCATCATGGGAGTCGAATCGGAGCACCGCGTATTGGGCCGAGTCATCTCCAATTCCAATCCAGCCAACAATCGCAACTACGAACTGGTGGACGGAATCCGCAGCGTCTACAACGGACCTCATTCCGCGGTGGTCGCGCTGACGCCTTTCCTCACCTCGTCGACCGGACCGGCGTATTCCTTTGCTGATGCGATTTCCAATGCATCTTCGGTGGATCGCACGGTGGGTGGCGGCTTGCCACCAGAGTAGGAGTTGCCGAGGCGTGGCAAAGAGGCCGCGTTGGACGGCGGCCTCTTCGCTACATTCAATGTGTTTTCCGCGGCGCGACTGCGTCGCATTGACAAATTTTGGAGAATGTCATGTTCGAAGGATTGTTCCAACCGTTGCACTTGCTCGTGATCGCGGGTTTGGCTCTGCTGATCTTTGGTCCAAAGAAACTGCCGGAATTAGGCAAAGGCCTTGGCGAGGGCATACGGGGATTCAAAGCGGCAATGAATCCAAGCGAGAAGGAACCGCAAGCCACGAAGGAAATCGAATCGGCCTCCACTTTGTAGTCGCGGCGAGAGAATGTAGATCCTCTATTTCAGGCCTTTGACGACGTATGCCTCCGACAGAATCCGCACGTAGAGGTACGCATAGGCGCTTCCGTCGCTCGAGAGATGAGGCGCGGCTACGGCCGTGACCCCTTCGCCGATCTCTTTTCCGAATGTTTTCCAGGGCTCCAGCTTTCCGGTCTGGATATTTGCTACGGATACTTGGGAAGTCGTGCCGTGCAACTGGTTAAGAGCAACATAGAGCGATCCGCCGTCCGGCGTCCAGCCGACGACGGAGTAGTTCGACGTGAGCCCTGGAATGGGGCGAAAACCGCCGCCATCAAGCGGCCAGATCCCAATCTTGCCATCGGGTCCATGGACCGCTACGTTCTTGCCATCCGGAGAAAGCTGCGTGCCAGATATGCCCTCGGGAGTAACGGGCTTGGAATCCCCAGTGCCCAAGTCGATCACGTAATCGCGGCCGCCATGGCCGGCCTCGATGCCCGCAGCCAACAGGCGCTTCCCATCCGGAAAAAACTTTGCTCCCCCGTAGCTCACGGTGTCCTGAGTGAGTTGTTTGGATTCGCCCGCTCCCGTCGGCACCAGCATTACCTGGCCACCTTTCGCCGGCTTTGTAACCACCCATTTTCCGTCCGGCGAAATGGCCCCGGCGACGCCTTCGCCGATCCGCGCCGGGGGCGATCCGTCGGTATCGCGCAGATAGACGGTGTAATTCGGCCCACCTCCGTCGCCTTCTTCTTCAAACAAAATTTTCCGGCCGTCGCGGCTGATGTCGCGCAACTCTGACCAACCAAACCATCCCAGTTCGCGCTCTTCTTTCGCACCCGGCCCCAGTCCTCGGATCCCCAGCCTCTCGTGGTTGGCCACGGTCAATACCGCTCCGTTTCGTACATCTTCCAGCCACATGCCGCCGGGCACGTTGGTGATGGTTCGCAACTTACCTGAAAGAGTTACGGCTCGCGGGTTCGAAGCGCTGCCTGTATTGGTCGAAGTAAACCAGATCTCATCGCTTGCTGCAGACCAGAGAACTCCCTGCAGCGAAGTCCAACCAGAAGAAAGTATTTTTTCTTTCTCCCTGCCATCCGCGCCAATCACCGCGAGCGAACCTTCGTCGTCGCCTCCAGGATTTTGATGGTCAGCAAAGGCAATCCACTTGCCGTCGGGCGAAATCTTCGGATGACTCATCCAGTTGATGCTGTCGATCAACACCTTGCCGATGGGATACTCCAGCCGCCAGTGGTTATTTTCCGGTACGTAGCGCACAATCGCCATGGTCTCGCCATTTGCGGAGAAGTCGGCATCCTGCACATTGTCCAGCACTTCGCGTGGCGTTCCTCCACTGAGAGGAACCCGTGCCAGCGTGCCGCTCCGGGCATAGCCGCCATGAAAGATCGTGTTGAGCCGTATGGCCAGTTCGCCGCCCTTGGAAACCGACAGCAGTTCGGCGTCCTTAATTCCGAGTTCGCGCGATCCGGGGTCGTCAGTGCGCGACATGTAGAGTTGGTTGTCGCCGCCTTCCCACGAAGCGCTGTACACGATGCTTCCGTCCGGCGTGAATCTTGCGTTTCCAATCGAGCCGGTGCGGAATGTGATCTGTTGGTATTCCGGAAACGCGGCGGCCCCGGCTTTTCCCGTCCACCAGCCGAGACCGTAGATCGCGGCTGCCGCCGCCAAACCAGCTACGATCCAGGCCAGGATCCTATGCCGCGGCTGTGCTCTTTCGGCGCTCGCGGCCGCCACCTTCGCCGTGCTACCAGAGAGTCCGGACAGATGTTCCAGATCGAACGCGATGTCGCTGGCGGCGTGGAAGCGCCCTTCCGGATTTTTCTCCAAACAGTGCTGCACGATGCGTTCCAGCGCCGGCGAAATGTTGCGATTCGTTTCCGAGAGGTCAGAGGGATCTTCCTTGAGAATCGAGCTCATCGTGTCCGCGGGTGTGTTGCCGTGAAATGCCCGCTTGCCCGAGAGCATTTCGTAAAGAATCGCGCCGAAACTGAAAATGTCGGACCGCGGATCAAGGGCCAGCCCTCGGACCTGTTCCGGCGACATGTATCCCGCCGTACCCATCACCACTCCAGCCTCGGTGCCGTGCGTGGCCGTGGCCATCGAAGGGTTGGAGCCCGGATCGGCTTGAGTCAGCTTCGCCAGCCCGAAATCCAGAATCTTGACTCGACTGTCTTTCGTGACGAACAAGTTCTCGGGCTTAAGATCACGATGGATGATTCCTTTTTCGTGCGCCGCCGCGAGACCCTGAGCGATTTGCATCGCATAGTCGAGCGTCTTTCGGACTGGAATTGCTCCATTCCGCAAACGATCCCGCAAAGTTTCGCCTTCGAGAAGTTCCGACACGACATACGGCGACCCATCGCTGGTACCGATGTCGAAGACAGCCAGAATGTTGGGATGATTCAGCGCGGCAGTGGCCAGCGCTTCTTGCTCGAAGCGCCGCATGCGGTCAGCATCGGTTGAAAGTGCCCGGGGAAGGACCTTGATCGCAACTTCGCGGCGGAGACGGGAATCGCGTGCGCGATACACCTCGCCCATGCCCCCGGCCCCCAGAAGCGAAACGATTTCATATGGACCGAGCTTCGTGCCAGAGGACAGATTCATTAGTGCGCGAGATTATAACCCAGCTGTCCGATCCCGGTGCTTGGTTTGTGGTGCGGGTGGCGGGTGGATCTCGGAAACAGAGCCACCTGCCTTGAGAAGTGGGAAAGCGAGGGGCGCGAGACCTCGCTAGTTTTCGCTTTCTACAGGGGGCGCCTTGGGCGCGGGCAACGCTTTTGCAGGCTTTCCCGGCTTGCTCGGGGGCGATGGCGGCGCTGGTGGAGTCACCGAGACCGCTCCCTTGCGGATCTCAATCGTTCCCTTGTCGCAGTTGATGGCCAGTCGCGGTCCGTTGACTCCGATGGAGCCTGCTGCGCTGGCTCCTTTGTCGTGCGCATCAACTTTGATCTCGTCGAACTCGCTCTCGATCTCACCCTCGCGCGTTCGCGCTTCCACCTTGATCGGCGTGTTGGGAGGAATCGTAACTTCGATGTCGCCTTTGCGATTGTCGAGCTGCACATTTCCTGGTTTGAAGAGCCCGACTTCAACCGATCCGTTCTCATCGGCAACGCGCAAATCGCCGGAAACGCCCTCCAGCGCAATGTCCTTGGATCGCGTTTCCAACCGCGTGGGACCGGCCAACGAATCGGCACGCAGATCGCCCGAGTCGAGATCGAGCCTTCCATCCAGCCGCGCAAATTCCATTTCGGTGCGCGAAGAATGGAATGTCACCGTCTTGCTCACCCGTACCAGGCGCACGCTTTCCTGAAACTCTCCGTTCAGGTGCAGCGCCCCATCAATGTCTTCGAGCGCAACTTCATTCGCGCGTCCCTGCACCGTTAGATCACCTTTCAGGTGTTGCGCACGAGCTGAACTCTGCTCCAGATTGAGCACGACGTTGCCGGTGTGATCGGTGAGGCTCACCTCGCCGTTGTGGTGGGTGACGTCGACCGTACCGTTGATCCCATTGATCGAGATATCGCCACGTCGCGAAACGATGACAATGTCAGTGTTGCGGGGAACGTACACGTCCATATCCGTGGTCACGCTGTGATCACCGGCCGCATGAGTTTCGGCGTCCAGGTTAACCACCTTGTCGACGACCGAAATCTGGGGCTTGGTTTTGGAGTTGTATGTGTTCGCGTCTTCCTCTTTGTCGGCGCGCACTTTCTTGCGAACGGAAACCTTGATTGTCTTCTCGTCGCCTTCGTTAATCGTGATCGTGCCCCGATCGTCATTGATATGCAGACTCGCGCCGGCCGGAATTTCCTGGCTCAAATCATCGCTGTAATTGAACGTGGATCCGCCAAAAATGTCGTCCAATCCTTGATCGTCGCCAATCTGAACATGTTCCCCGATGCTCTTCCAATTCAGGCGCGCCGCCTGCGTCGCAATCAATCCGGCCACGATCAGAAACAGCATCAGGAAAACACCGCCGACGCCGATCCCACGAGCCGGTTGGCCCAGTCGCTTCGCCTGTTCGTACTCCACCAGTTTGATGATGCCCCACAGAATGAGCAGCGCCGGCCAGAAGCGGGCAAACAACGATCCCAAATGGTGAATCTCGAGAACGCCCATGGTTCCGAGCAGAAACAGCACACCCATCAAAATCAATATCACCGGACCCGCAATTGAACGGTGTGGTCTTGGAGCGGTCGGCGGAGTCATGATTGGGCTAGCCACGGTTCACCTCGCTGGTCGGCGGAACCGTCGACGTAGGGGGAACAGGAGGCGCAGGAGGCACCGGCGGTATCGGAGGAGTCGGACCTCCGCCTGCTGCCAGAGCCGGATTGTGTCCTTCCGATGAAGCGCTGCTTTGCGCCAGCTTGACTGCGCCTGCGACCAGCAGAATGACAGGCCAGGTACGGCCAAAGCTGGCGACATGCAGACTCTCCAGTAGAAACAGAACGCCGACGGTCAGAACCATCGCAGGTCCCATGATGCGCCGCGTGCGGCAGACACCACATCCACAGCGCGCGCAGGCACCACCGACCAAGCCCCAGTTTCGCGCAAACATCCATACGCCCACCAGAATCAGGATCAGCGGCCAGAAGCGATCGAAGCCGAACTCCAACCCCATCGTGTTCAGCAGAAACAGCACGCCGAGCAGAATGAGGACGATTGCTCCCATAGGAATCCTGCTGGTCTCGATTTTCGCGCCGCCACCGAAAGTAGAGGCGAGCCCGAATGGATCCGGAATCGGCTGCGACGCTTGAATTGCCCGGGCAGATCGCACCGCATCGACGATCTGGTACACGACGAAGAAAGCGATCCCAAATCCGCAGATTATTCCCAGTGTCTCGCCGTGCGGACCGTCGCTGGCACTCGCCCCGGCGATCAACAGCGCCATGATTCCAAGGTGCGCCAATCCCTTGGCATACTGGCCGGTATATACCGCACCCACGCCGAAGGGAAAGACCCCGCCGAGAATTCCCGCGACGGTCGGGTTCGGACCACTGCTCGCCGTCGCCGGAGCAGGAGGAATCATCTGACTCGACGCCGGCGGCGTGTAGGTGCCGGAAGTAAATCCGCTCGTCGTTCCGGTGGGAGCCCCTTCCATCTTGGCGCCCAGACAGTCTTCGCAATAAATCACGCCCCGCACGGGACGTGTACAGTTCGCGCACAGTGCCTTTCCGCAAGTGCGGCAATAGGCCACCGCTGACGCATCAGCATGATTGGCGCAGTTCATACAAACCTCCGATTCGTGGTACCCGTCACGGCAGGTGACACATCCCGAGACCCGTCACGCAAAACCGCAGCGCTTGAGTCCCCGGGATCCCGCAGCGCGGCTAAGACCGGCTGGTTGTATTCCTGGGAATAGTTGCGATCCTGTCTTTGTTCTGGTTGCCCACTTGTATCATTCTTGTGATTTTCTTTTGGTTGTTGATTTCCGTTTTCGGCCGGAGTATTCGCGCGCTTCAACTCACGCACTCGCGACTCGATTTCATACACAAAGCGAATATTGTCGTAATACTTTACAACTTTGATTTGCGCATCATTGTAGGCGTGCCGCAGGGCACTTGGACGCAAATCGACTTTGGCCACGTCGGACGCCTTCACGCCGGCCGCGCTGAGCGCCAGCGAGAACGAGAAGAAGATCATCCCGAACGACATCACAAACCGGGGCTGGCGAACAAAACCCACCACCGGCGTGAACAGGGAATCCCACCACTCGCGCACGCGCTCTCCGAACGGAGGTCTTCTGCCGCCCGTCGTCGCTGCCAGCGTTCGGGAGCTGACCACTCCGCTGGTCGCGGTCAGGATGTTGTGCACCAGATAGAGCGGCGGTTCCACTTCGTCGAGCGAGCGCAGCCACCGCCGGCCCGCGTCCGCGTCCGCAAACAACGGCCCGCAGACAGAGCACTTCGCGCGATGCGCCTCGAAAGCCTCCTTGCGCGCCTCGCTCAGCTGGCCTTCCATGGCATCGCCGAGCAGCGCCTCAAATTCGGTGCATTCGATCCCGTGTTTTGTTTCACCTGGCATCAGATCACCTGCCTATATGTACGTTGTAGGAGGCGCGCTAGTTCCGCTCGCCCCCGGTTAATTCTTGACTTGACGGTCCCCTCTGGAACCCGCAGAACCGTCGCGATTTCCCGGTAGTCCATGTCCTGTAAATCCCGCAAAATCACAGCTTCCCGGAGCTCGGGGGACAGCTTTTGCAGCGCCAGATGCACCATTTCCCGCGTTTCCCGGTTCTGGACCTGGGCATCGGGAGGCAGAGCGCGGTCGGCGATCTGCTCGCTTAGGGGCTGTGCGTCCTCGTGTTCCGAAGGTGCGGAATCGAGCGAATCCGTGATCCGGTCGCCTTTTGACTTGCGGAAATGATCGACCAGCAGGTTCCGGGTAATCGTCGTGACCCAGGTCATGAACGCTCCCTTACTGGAGTCATATGTGTTCAGCGTCCGGTACATCTTGATAAAGACCTCTTGCGTGAGGTCCTGGGCATTTTCGGAGTCCCCGGCAAATCGGTAGCAGACGTTATAGATCCGCCGGTGAAATCGCTGCACAATCTCTTCCCAAGCCGCGGCATCGCCGCCGACGCAGCGGCGTACCAGCAATCCGACAACCTGGGCTTCTTCCAAAACCAGACTCCAAACCGCCTAAATAATTAGTGTAGGGACGCCGCGTTCCCGCCCGTCCATGCCGAGCAAGCCTCGGCTGCGCCGCCGATCCCAGCAAATTTCGTACTGAGGGTAAAGCCTCGTTCAAAATATCGCTTCAGTTTTATTGCCAGCCCGCGAAAATCAGACGCCCTTTTACCGGCTGCTCCCTGTATCCGCCGCAACCTTATCTTTAACAGCACACGAGAGATACGTTTCTGTAAGACGGGAAGTTCCCTTGAATCATGAGGCTAGCGATTGTAGCAGGAGGTATGCGCGGGTCTCCCGCCTGCTGGCGTGGCCAAACCTGCAGCACCTCAGCCGTCCTGGTCTTGAAGCGCAGTTGGTGAAGCGGTTGAATTTCTTATGAGAACCGAACCTTCACATCGGGCCCTTTGTCCAGGTGAATGCTCTCGATAAACCGCACTCGGCCAGTCTTCAACGTGAGAACGACCGATGAGGTTCGCGTGCCCTCGGCGAAGAAACGGACGCCCTTCAGCAGCGCGCCTTCTGTAACTCCGGTTGCGCTGAAGATCATCTGCTTTCCGGGAGCAAGATCTTCCGCCTCGTAGATTCTCTTCTTATCTTTGATTCCCATCTTTGCGATGCGTTCTTCCAACTCGGGTTTGTCGACCACTAGGCGTCCCAGCATATATCCATTCAAGCAGCGGATTGCCGCCGCCGTAATCACGCCTTCCGGAGCCCCTCCCGACCCCATGACGGCGTGGACCCCGGTGCCCATCACCGCCGCGGCAATGCCCGCTGAAAGATCGCCGTCGCCGATCAACTTGATGCGGGCCCCCGCCCTTCGGATATCGGCGATCAGCTTCTCGTGCCGCGGACGGTCGAGTACGACCACGACCAGATCGTCTACGCCACGCTGCATACGCCGTGCGATATTTTTCAAATTGACAGCCACGGGAGCATCCAGGTCCACTGCGTTCTTGCACGAGGGGCCCACCACGATCTTTTCCATGTAGCAGTCGGGAGCGTGGAGCAGCCCGCCTTTTTCCGAGGCCGCCAGCACCGTGATCGCGCCCGGCGCGCCGGTCGCGCAGAGGTTGGTGCCCTCGAGGGGATCAACGGCGATGTCTACGTGTGGAACGTCGCGTCCGTCGGGATACTTGCCCCCCACCTGCTCGCCGATATACAGCATGGGCGCGTCGTCGCGCTCCCCTTCGCCGATCACGATCGTCCCGTGCATGGGGACCGTATCCATAGTCTTGCGCATCGCCTCGGTGGCCATCTGGTCACTCAACGGGCGATCACCTTGGCCCATGGTTCGCGCCGATTCGATGGCGGCGTTCTCCACCACACGCAAGAATTCCAGTGCCAGATCGCTTTCCAGATTTTCACCGAAGTTCTTCGCGTGCGGCTCGGGACGCGTTTGTGTTGTCATCCATGCCTCCAAATAGAAATGCGACCTAGGAATATATCCCCTTCGGGATCGAGATGGAAGTGCAAGCATCACCACTGCGCGGCCAGATTCGGTGGTCGCTTGGCTGCAGTCGTCAGAGCCTCCTCGGCGCGGAACTCGTCTGCTAATCTCTTCCTCATGACGACCGACCGCAAAGAACCGAATTACCTCATCTCCGAAAAACAGGTGGCCGACAAAAGCCCCATCGCCCGTCATTTCTTGGACGGTCGCTCCCGGCTCAACGAGAATGTTGAGAAAGCAGATAACTTTCTGGTCAAGCGTTTCTATAACCTTGACCACAATACTTATCTCGACGGGGCCTTGCCTGCCAAATACAAGGAATTAATGGGATTGGTGGCCTCAGCGTGTCTGCGTTGCGACGACTGTATCAACTTCCATGTGATCCAGGCTTATCGCTTGGGCGCGTCGCGGGTCGAGCAGGAAGAAGCCATCAACGTCTCTCTCGTGGTCGGCGGCAGCATCGTAATTCCGCACATGCGCCGCGCTTACGAATTGTTAACTGAGTTGTATCGATAATTG
>Ga0181531_10002085_pt1 | contig 12525 bp, 11 predicted proteins | sample PEATcosm2014_Bin_38_FD_119743 | JGI IMG/M metagenome (GOLD analysis project Ga0181531, IMG submission 119743) | Peatland microbial communities from MTU Mesocosm Facility, Houghton, MI, USA - PEATcosm2014_Bin11_10_metaG | ecosystem: Environmental > Terrestrial > Soil > Wetlands > Peat | place... | reverse complement strand
GCGGATGACATTGACGGCACGGTGATCGAGGAGAAGATTTACCACGATGCCGGTGCGACGACTCCGCAGGGGATGCGGAGGGATGAGCTGATGCGGCTGATCACGGCGGCGGGGCGGGTTCCGGTGGAGCGGGATACTCTTTATCGGGCGGTGACTCGGACGGAAGAGAGTTTTACGGTCGCGGTGTAGCAATGGAACGTACTCCCTCCAGCGAGCCAGGGTTCGATCCCGCGGAGGGTGAAACTTCCAGGTTCTCGGTGACGGTCGTTCAAGCCGTGTCGAAGCTATTGCTCGCAATCGGCGCGCTGATCTTTTTCTTCGGCGATAGAGCTCTGCGTGAACTTTGGAAAGTCAATTTCGCACTCGGCGAGTTAATTGGAATCGGCCTCGGCGTTGCTGTGATGTTCGCGGGCGGTGCGATGCAACTGGCGCTGCCAGAGTCTAAACGCCTACATGCTAAGAAGCGTCACGGCTGATCAGGCGATTACAGCCCGGTCGATTTTAGAGATGTTTCGGCACGACTGTGAAGCCGTGCCCTGATACAAAACCTGCCTCTGCTGCAGTGACGATTGACTCCATGCGATAATCGGCGCGACTCATTGGAGCCAGCGAGATCTTGCTTCTATTGGATGCCATCCTCAGCGTCTATGCGAGGAGTGACGGGGCACCGTGGCCCGTCTGGGTTATCGCCGCGGTCCCCGCCGTCGCAATTCTATGGGAGCTCTACTGGCAGTTCCTTGCCCAATGGCTGAATGGCGTCCGGGGCCGCAATTGGCCCGCGGTTTCCGCCGTCATCGACCTGACCGGCGTTCAGAAGCGAGTCCTGTCGACGGGAAAGGGAGACATCGTGACGTTCGTTGCTCTGCTTACGTACGTCTATAGCAATCCTGATTTGCAAACCGGCGATTTCGACAAATCTTTCGACGTGGAAGAAGAAGCCCAGGCTTGGGCGAACTCTTATAAGGGCTGCACGGTGACGGTGCACGTCGATCCGCGTGATCCCTCGCGTTCGGTGTTGCGCCAGGAAGATCTTGACGCGGCCAGGACGACGTCTTCCTAATCGAGCTTCTTCACCCAAAGATTTTTGAACGACACCTTACAGGGTGTGCCTTGATTTGGAGGCTGAAGAGGCCGGAGACGTTGTCGGAGGAGGCTGGGTTCGGTTGGCAAAGAAATGCAGGTCCATTCACTCGCGTCTGAATTGATGTTGCGCCCAAACATCGGGCGCAACGAATTCGGATGCTTCGCTCAGGATGACAGAGTTGTTTTTGTTCGGGAGACTTTTGGGGCTTGCAGCAGTGTTACGCGAAGCAGTGCTACCGGAATTTTGTGACACAAGTCGCAGCAAGCAACCGCAGATCCTTCGCCTGAGTTTGGCCGAATTCTCGGCCAAACTCGCTCAGCGTTGGGGAAAGGAATCAGAGCGGGCGTTCTTCAAAAGCCGCGGCTCCGAGAGCGATGCACTGGGTATTGCTGGAGACGGCGATGGGCGGAGGGGCAGGAATATCGGCAGCAGGCGGTTTGTTCGCGTCCAGTTTGGCACGGCGTTTCTTGCGGACTTCATTCGCGGCGACGAGGAATAACGACACAAATGTGACGGCGAGCAGCAGGATGGCGGTGATACCGGTGAGCTGCTCCATTTCGCCGTAGAGCAGGGCGAGTCCGGCGAAGACGAAGAGCAGATGCGCGCAGAAGACCTGGAGCGAAGCTTTGCCGAGGGTGAGGAAAGGCTCGCGGGCGACGGCGATCTTCACGTATTTGCGCAGCCAATAGAAGACGACGAGGAAGGCGGCGATGTTGAGGACGCGGAGCGGGCCGATCTGCCACTTATCAAGCAGAAGGCCTAGAGCCTGTTCGGTTAGGCGCGGGCCGAACCAGGCGTGACGCACGCCCACGAAGAAGATACAGACAGCCGCGCCGAGCGCGATTCCCCAGCGGGGAACGAACTTGAGGGGTACATTTCCCTGCGCGGAACGTGCGCCGAGCCAGAGGCCAACGATCCAGACCATCTGCCAGGCGAAGAGGTTGAAGGCGCCGGTTTCCTGAAGGGGAATCTGCAGATGCGTGAGGTGGACGACCCAGTTGTGGACAATGTCGCGCAGGCTGAACTGCGCGAGGAGCCAGATGAGGGCGCTGGCGGCGAGGACGATCCTCCACCCGAAGCGGACGGCTGCCGAAAGAAACAGCGGCGTGAGGAAGAGGAACATCACATACATCGGCAGGATGTCGAGCAGGGGCGGGCAGTAGATGAGGAAGATGGATCCGGTGATCGCGACGCCGGGATGGTTCAGATAGAAATTCAGCAAATTCGTGATGGCGGCGCGGTGGTGGTGCACAGCCCAACTGGCGGCGATGGTGAAGGCGAATGCCAGTAGAAACATGTGGTACGCGTAAATCTTGAACGAGCGCTTCCAGAGATGCGACCAGACGTGGGCGGGATCTTCGATGAGCCTGCGGATATAGAGCCGGCCGATGAGCAGAGCTGACATGAAGACGAAGCCTTCTGCGGAAGAGACGTAGCCGAAGGGCTGATTGACGAAGTCGCTGAAGCGGGTGGGAAGGTGGGTCAGCGTCATCCAGACGAGGAACAGGCCGCGCAGGGCGTCGAGTTCGGGAAGCCGCTGAAGCTTGGGAAAATGCATGGGTGATTCGCGCCCGAAAGGAAGCGCTAAACCATTAGACGCCAGTCCCGCCAGCGGGTTGCGGGGATGACTGATCAGTAAGTGGGAGTTGCGAGTAACACTTTGCGGCTCTTTCGAGACAAAGGGGCTGAAGCCCAAACTTCTTTAACGGCGGGAATACAAAGGCGTGAGCGGCTAATACGCGGGAATCCCCGTGACGCTTTGGCCCAGGATGAGGGTATGGATGTCGTGGGTCCCCTCGTAGGTTTTTACGGACTCCAGGTTCATCATGTGGCGCATCACAGGGTAGTCGTCGGTGATGCCGCTCGCGCCAAGGATGTCGCGGGCAAGACGCGCACATTCGAGCGCCATCCAGACATTGTTGCGCTTGGCCATGGAGATATGCTCGTGGCCCACCTTACCTTCGTCTTTGAGCCGGCCCACCCGCAGAACCAGCAACTGCGCCTTGGTGATCTCGGTAATCATCCAGGCGAGCTTTTCCTGCACCAGCTGGTGGCTGGCGATGGGCTGATCGCGGAATTGTTTGCGGATGAGGGAATACTGGCGGGCGGTGTCGTAGCAGGACATGGCGGCGCCGACTCCACCCCAGGCTATCCCGTAGCGGGCCTGGTTCAGGCACATGAGCGGCGACTTGAGGCCGCCGGATTTCGGCAGCAGATTATTCGCGGGGATGCGGACATCCTGCATGGAGAGGCCGGAGGTAACGGAGGCGCGCAGGGACCATTTGCCGTGGACGTCCCAGGCTTTGAAACCGGGACGGTCGCATTCGACCAGGAAGCCGCGGACTGTTCCCTCTTCCCCACCGTCGCCGTAGGTCCTGGCCCAGATTACGGCGACGTCGGAGATGCTGCCGGAGGTGATCCACATTTTTTCGCCGTTGAGGATGTAGTCATCGCCGCTACGATCGGCGCGGGTGCGCATCCCGCCCGGATTGGAGCCGAAGTCGGGCTCCGTCAGGCCGAAGCAGCCCAGCTTTTCGCCGGTAGCCATTTTCGGAAGCCAGTAGTCCTTTTGTTCGTCGGAGCCGAAGGTGAAGATGGGGTACATAACCAGGGCCGATTGCACGCTGACGAAGCTGCGGACACCGGAGTCACCGCGCTCGAATTCCTGCATGACGAGGCCGTATTCGACGTTGGACATGCCGGCGCAGCCGTACCCGTGCAGGTTGGCGCCGAAGAAGCCGAGGTGGCCCATCTGCGGGACAAGCTCGCGGGGGAAGCGCCCCTCGCGATTGCACTCTTCGATGATGGGAACCAGGTTGTCTTCGATGAATTGGCGCGCTGTGTCGCGGGCCATGCGCTCGTCTTCGGTGAGAAGGCTGTCGAATCCGATGAAGTCGACGCCCTTAAAAGGGAAGGCCATAGATAGAGTCACCCCGGAAGGGTGATGATATCGTTTCCGGGGTCCCGGGGCGGAATCCGGTTCTGAGGCGAGGGATCAGGGTCGCGCAGGTGACAATTGGTACCCCCGGGGCTGGGTGGCGGTTTGCGAGGACCCCGGAAATGGGGGATGATGACAAGGAGTGGAAATGAGGACTCACCATGGCTGGCGATCTGCAACTCACCTGTAGCGACTGTGGGCAGGAATTCACCTTTACGAGCGAGGACCAGGCGTTCTTCCAGGAGCGCGGTTACTCGGCGCCCAAGCGCTGCAAACCGTGCCGTCAGGCAAAGAAGAACGAACAAGGAGGCGGCGGCGGGGGTGGAGGATACCAGCGAGCCGAGTCCAGAGGAACCGCGGTGGTCTGCTCCGGATGTGGGCAGCAGACGACTGTGCCCTTCGAACCGCGTGGCGATCGACCGGTGTACTGCCGCGATTGCTATAACGCGCAGAAAGGCGGCGGCGCGGGTGCAGGACGCGGCGCAAGCCGCAGCGGCGGCCGCGGGCGCTACTAAGCGGATCTGAGTTCACCTGAATCCCGCCGGCCAGGTGCGGCCGCCGCGGCATTTGTGTTGCCCGAAACGATGCTGAGGCTCGCAGGTTTTATGCGGCGTTTTCGAATTTCTTCGAGCTCTGACTCCTCGAGGGTGGCTGACCGACTTCACCGGGGTCGCTTGCGTCTTCGTGGCCGGTTTCTTCCTGGCGGCGCTGCTCCGGATGCTCGCCGACGGCGGGGCGTGGTTTCTGGTTGGTGGAGTCCTGGCTCATGGGATCCCTCTCATGGAGATGAGATGCAATCCACCGGAGCATTCGTGGTGGGTACTCAGGTCAGTTATTTTCGAGCAGGCTTTTCACCGCATGGTGAAGTTTGGCGGTGATTTGTTCCGGTGTCTCATCCTGGGCAGAGCGCATCGGTTCACCAATGTGGACCGTTATCTTGCCTGAGCGGAACCAGCCTTTGCCGCGCTGCTTGAGTTCGCTGAGTCCCACCAGCGCCACCGGAACGACCGGCGCGCCGGATTCGCGGACCAGGAGGCCGATGCCAGGCCGAAAAGGTTGCAGTCCGGTGTCGGTCCGGCGGCCTTCGGGGAAAACAACGACGTTGTAGCCTCGGTCCAGTGCCTCGCCGGCATGCTGGAACGAGCGGCGGAACCCAGCGCTGCGCGGCAGCGGAAAGACATTGTAAAGCGCGGTGATCAGCAGCCACGCGGCGGGGCCCAGGACGTCTAGAAAAGGGGTGACGGCGCGACCTTCGGGTCCAACGTTGCGCATGTGGCGAAAATCGCGGAGCATGTTGCCGGCCATGGCTGCGGCAACTCGGCGTCGCATTGGTCCTGGGAGACCGTAGAGGATGAGGGGCACATCGTAAGCGGTGACGTGGTTGGCGATGAGCAGGACGGGGCCTTCGAGATGGAGGTTTGCCGATCGCTCGGATTCGAGGCTCGCCGATCGCTCGACGCGGGGTTTGGCGAGCAGGCGCACCAGCGGCTGGGAGATAAGCTCGAGGTAGGCGATGCGCAACAGACGCACGGGCCACCACCAGGGCCAGCGGGGGTAGATGTCCTGTTCGCTGGGCTTGCGGGGTTCGTCTTCTGGACGAACGGGCGCTGTCTCCGGGGCGCCTGGCATCTCGGGAGCGTCTGGCGCCGGACCCACGGCCACTGGTTCCATGCCGAGTTCGCGGCGCAGATTGCCGAGGGTGACGAGACGCTCGAGCGCGTCGTCGTCCAGCACGAGTCCGAGCCGCTGCTCAAGCTCGGACTGCAACTGGACTCGCCCCAGGCTGTCGAGGCCGAGGTCTTCGGAAAGGCGCGCATCGTCGCTGGTGGTTCCGGCTGTGGCGTGGCTGATGGAGAGGATGAGCGCCAGGAGCGGATCGGACGCTGTGGCGCCATCGCCTGACGCGGGACGCTGAGCGTTCACCCATTCGGTCACCCTGGGACGGCGAACCTTGCCCGTGGATGTGCGCGGCAGGTCGAGCTCCGGCCAGAGGCGCCACTGGTGGATCTGCTGATATTCCGCAAGCTGGCGATTGGCGGCGACGATGGCTTCATGCGCCTGTTCCTTCGATCCACGAAACAGCAGAACGGCGACGGGCTCGGTTCCGGCGGTGGACAGGAGCGGAACGACGGCGGAGGCCTGAACGCCGGGCTGCGCGTTCAGCGCCGCTTCTACATCCTCGGGATGGATGTTGACGCCGGATGGTGTGACGATGACCTGGCTTTTGCGCCCGACGAAGCGAAGCTGCCCTTCTTCGTCGCGCTGCGCGAGGTCGCCGGTGGCGAGCCATTCCGACTCGTTCTGCCTGAGTGCTCCGTGTTGCCAGGTGGATCGAGAAACGACATCGCCGCGAACCAGTATTTCGCCCTCGCCGGTGATGCGCACATCGCGCCCGGGAAGAACTTTGCCGATGGTGCCCTGAGCGGCTTTGAAGGGGTGATTCAGAGTAATGACCGCAGAGGTTTCAGTCATGCCGTAGCCCTGGACGAGCAGGAAACCCAGGTTGGCCCAGAAGCCTTCGAGCTCGGGCGACAGCGCCGCACCTCCGCAGACGAAGGCCCAGAATCTGTAACCGAAAAGGCTATGAATTTTTCGGAAGCTCCACCAGCGGCGCCAGAGTTTCTGGCCGGCCTGCTGGCCGATGCGAGCTGCGAGATTGGCATCGACCGCCAGGAGGTGGGAACGCAACAGGTCAAGGACGCGGGGGACACAGCAGACGACGGAAACCCTTTCGCGATGGATGGTTTCGATGAGGCGCTGGGCCTGCAGGCGCGATTCGAAGTGAACTTCGGCGCCGAGGAGGGGCGGAATCCACAGCGCCATGAACTGGCCGAATACGTGGCTGAGGGGCAGCGTGTGCAGAAAATGGAGCGGGTGGAAGATGCGCTCGTATTTGAGGTACTTCTGCATCTCGCGCTCGATGGGGTCGACACTTGCGAGCACGTTGCGGTGGGTGTGGACGATGCCTTTCGGCTCGGCGGTGGTGCCGGAGGTGAACAGGATCTGGAACGGCGTGTCGAGAGTGAGCGCAGGTTCGCGGGGACTGGATGTGGGGGCCGGGGCGAGATTCTCGGCGAACCTTTCAAAGCTTAGCAGGGGAAGACCGGCGGCCAGTTCCTGCAGCAGGGCGGCGTCGCCGACGACCAACCGAGGCCTGGTGTCGGCGATAACGCGATTGGCGAAGTCGATCGCTCCGGCGGGATCGAGGGGAACCGCGATGACGCCGCGCTGGACACAGCCGAAGAAAGCACCCATCCATTCGAGGCCGTTCTGGCCACAGATCACGACGCGTTCGCCCATGGGAATTTCGCGGCGCAGCAGCTCGGCGGCGAAGCGGTCTGCGAGGTTGGCGATTTGGCTCCAGGTGGAGATCAGGCGGCGATTCCCGCGATGCGCGACGATGGCGGGTGCGTCGCCGTGGCGGCGGAAGTCGTCAACAAATGTGGCGAGACTGGAGCGCATCGATCCTGCTCGGTCCTAGCGTACAGGACACTCGGAGCCATCGCGAAAGGTTCGCGAATGTGGCCCAGCTTGCGCTGTCACGCGCGGGCGAAGTCGATGTATCCCTGGGACGGGTCGGTGCGCACCAGGGTCACGCGCAGTCTGTCGCCCACGTCGACGCCCTGTTGTCCACGCACCAGCATTCCATCGACTGGAGGCTTGAGCGTGCGGACGAACGAGCCGTGGTCGGTCACGCCGGTCACGATGGCGTCGAAGGTCTGGCCGATGCGATTAGCCATCGCCACCGCGGCGATGCGCTTCTGCATCTCGCGCGAGACTTTGCGCTCCGCATCTTCCATGCGCGTGCACTGCGCGGCCACCTGCGTCAGTTCGCCGTCGGAATAGGGCGAGGGACGCCCGAGGATCATGGCCTTCAGCAGGCGCTGCGATACCAGATCGGCGTAGCGCCGGTTGGGCGCAGTCGAATGCGTATAGTCCTGCACGGCGAGACCAAAGTGTCCCTGCGACGGCTCGCCCGGCTTTTCGAGCACATACTCGCCGGGACCAAGCAGCTTGATCACGGCCAGCGACAGGTCGGCGAAGTGATCCGGATCCTTCTGTTGCTGCTCGCAGAGGAAATCGTGCAGAGGTTTGGGATCGGGCTCGGCCGGAAGCTGCGTGCCCCTCTCCGCAGCTAATTCCACGATGCGGTCCCAGCGTTTCGGGGTCTTGACCACGCGGCGGATCGAAGAAAAATGCTTCGCGTCGAGGGCTCGCGCGACCACGCCGTTGGCGGCGATCATGAAGTCCTCGATCAGCTGGGTGGCGCGGTTCTTCACCTCCGCTGCAATGTCGAGGCTTCCGTCCGACTTTGTGATCGGCTGCGTCTCAATCGTCTCGAGATTGAGCGCGCCGTGATTCGAGCGCTCGCGGCGAAGCCGCTGCGCGATACCATCCTGCAGATGAAGCTGCTGTTGAAGCTCCTTTGACGTGGCGACTTTGGGAGGAGCATCGGCCTGGCCGCCGAGCCACGCGCCCACCGATGGGTAGGCCAGCTGGGCCTTATTGATGACGCGGGCGAGGGAGATGTTGGTGTTCGAGATTTGCGCCTGGGCATCGACCGTGAATTCGATCACCACAGCAGGCAGATCCTGACCTTCGAGGAGCGATGTCGAGCCGGTCGAAAGCTGTGGCGGCAACATGGAGAAAATCTCAACACCCGTGTAGACGGTAGTGGTCTCACGCAGCGCATGCTGGTCGATCGGCGATCCTTTCGGAACGGAAGCATCCACATCGGCGATGCCGATCAGGACGCGGGAACCGCCCCCGGGCACGCCTTCAACGTATTCGATCTGGTCGAGGTCGCGCGACGTGTCGTTGTCGATCGAGGACCAGAGCAGTCCGCGCAGATCGCGGGCGGAGGGGTTCGCGGGCACCGGATGCTCGCGCAGCTGCTGGAGCTGGGCGGCAATGGCCGGGGGGTAATCCGGCTCGAAGCCGTGTTCGATCATGGAACGCCGGGCGGCGGCGCTCAGGTCGAAGGGGGGCAGGTGATTCATCGGTGTCCTCTTGCGGGCGAAGGGCAAGGCTATCACGGGCGGGCAAAAGACTTCGATTGCCGCGGTCGGGGAGAAAATGGGAGAGGAACCCCCCGAGGAGGTCGTGATTGAGGCTCGCGAAGGTTCAAATTAGCGTGAGCCGCATCCAACCAGCACGGTAAACTTGTCTTCCAAAGCACGAATGCCTCTACGCGACATCAAAATCGAACCGGGAGCGGAGAAGGACCTGCCTCAGTCCAAGCAGCGCGATCTCGACCGTCCCACCGCGAATGAGATTTATGAGCAGGTTTCGCGGAACGCGCGGCGGGAACTACAGCGTCCGAAGCGGGCGCTGGCTCTCTCCGGAGTTGTGGGTGGGCTCACCATGGGCCTTACCGGCCTCAGTGTTTCCGTTATCAGCGCTCTGCTGGGTCCTTCGCCCTGGGCGCAGTTTGTGGCGCTGTTGTTTTATCCTGTGGGATTCATGGCGGTGATCCTCGGCCGCGGGCAGCTCTTCACGGAAAACACGCTTTACCCGGTAGCGCTGATTCTGGTGGAGCGGCGCCATGTGTGGCAGACGGTACGGCTTTGGGCCATCGTGTTCCCGTCGAATGTGCTTGGGGCATTTCTTTTCGCGATGCTGGCCGCGCGGACCAAAGCTCTGCAGCCAGACATCCTGCACGCTCTGGCGCAGATGGGCGTGGCCGCCACCGCGCCGAGCATGCGACACATTTTCTGGAGCGGCGTGGTCGGCGGGTGGATCATCGCGATGGTCGCTTGGCTGGTGAGCGGAAGCCATTCGATCACCGGATCGGTTGCGGTTATCTGGGTGCTGGCGTTTATTGTGGGGCTGGGCCACTTCGCGCACTGCATTGCGACCAGCGGAGAAATCCTGGCGGCGGTTCTGACCCATGGCTGCACAGCGGGAGCCTATTTCCGATGGCTGCTGCTGGCGACGTCCGGCAACATTGTGGGCGGGGTGGTGCTGGTTACTCTGCTCGAATACGGCCAGGTGAAGCTCGATTGAAGTTGCGGATCGCGCGGGCCGGCTGGCCCACGCGGCAATCCGGCATGAGAAGATCAACGCTTCGCGGGATGGTCACGGGTTCGGAATGAAGGATGCAGAAAGTGTGCTGGTTTGGTTTCGGCTGGATTTGCGGCTGGCCGATCATCCGGCATTGAGTGCGGCTGTCGCGACCGGCCTGCCCATTGTTCCGGTTTTCATCTGGTCTCCTGAAGAAGAGGGCGCCGGCTCGCCGGGAGGAGCGTCGCAATGGTGGCTGCATCGGTCCCTGCTGCGGCTCGATGAATCTCTGAGAGCGAAGGGCTCGCGACTGGTGGTGCGGCGTGGCCCCACGGCTGAAGCATTGCTCTCGCTCGCTGCGGAGACGAATGCCGGGCGGGTTTTCCGCAATCGTGTCTATGAGCCCGGGGCGCTTCAACGCGAAGCGGGATTGGCAGAGAGGCTCCAATACCGTGGGATCGCGATTGAAAGCTTCAACGGGTCGCTTCTTTTCGAACCGGGATCGATTCGGACCACGACGGGCGGATCGTTTTACGTTTTCACTCCGTTCTGGCGCGCGCTTTGGAATGCTCGCGGTAGTCTGCGCGGCCCGATCCGAGCGCCGGCAGAGATTCGCGCACCTGCACGGTGGCCGGAGACGCTGACGATTGCGGAGCTGGGTCTGGAGCCGAAGATTGACTGGGCAGCGGGCATACGGGCGGCCTGGACTCCTGGGGAGGATGGAGCTCGCACGCGTTTGCGCGCGTTTGTAAAGGGGGCGGTGAGCCGTTACGGCGACGAACGCGATCGCACAGACCACGAGGGCACGTCGCGACTTTCTGCTCATCTTCATTTCGGAGAGATCAGCCCCCTGCAGGTTTGGCATGCGGCCGGCGGCAAGCCCGAAGCGGAGAGCTATCTTCGTCAATTGGCGTGGCGCGAGTTTGCCTGCCACCTGCTCGTCAAACGTCCTGAGTCAATCACCGAGCCCTTCAATCCGAAGTTCCGCGATTTTTCCTGGCGATCGAACCCTCTTTGGCTCAAAGCCTGGCAGCGCGGACGTACCGGGTATCCTTTTGTCGACGCGGGGATGCGCGAGCTATGGGCGACAGGATGGATGCACAATCGCGCGCGGCTCGTCGTGGCTTCGTTCCTGGTCAAGCACCTCCTGATTCCGTGGCAGGACGGAGCCGCATGGTTTATGGATACGCTGGTGGATGCGGATCTTGCCAACAACACGATGGGCTGGCAGTGGGTGGCCGGGTGCGGGGTCGACGCGGCGCCTTATTTTCGAATCTTCAATCCGATCGTGCAGGGCGAAAAGTTCGATCCCGATGGAGAGTATGTTCGCCGATGGATTCCGGAGTTGCGTGGGCTTGCTTCAGACTGGATTCACCAGCCGTGGAACGCGCCGCCGCTGGTGCTGGCCGCGGCGGGCGTCATACTGGGCAGGACCTACCCTTTCCCGCTTGTCGATCACAGCGAGGCCCGCGCTGCCGCGCTGAGCGCCTTTGCAACGTTGAGGTCGGGGCGTGGGTGAGGGCTTTGGCGCAGGCGAGTTCCGTCAGCCCCGGCCTTTGTCCTTGAGCCGCTCGATGACAAATTTTGGCACCAGGCCGTCCACCGATCCACCGAGCTGAAAAACGTTTTTCACCAGGCGCGAGCTGACGAAGGAGTATTTGGCGTCGGGCATGAGGAAGATGGTTTCCACTTCGGGGGAGAGGCGGCGATTCATCAGGGCCATCTGAAATTCGTACTCGTAGTCGCTGATGGCGCGGATGCCGCGCACCACCGCGTGAGCGCGCTGCTCGCGGGCGAAGTCGACGAGCAGGCCGTCGAAGGTGGAGACGGATACATTTTCGAATTCGGCGGTACCCTCGGTCAGCATTGCGACGCGTTCTTCGACTGTGAACAGGGGGTTCTTGGAGGAGTTGCGCAGGATTGCGACGACGAGATGGTCGAAAATCTTCGCGGCGCGATCGATCAGGTCGAGGTGGCCGTTGGTCAACGGGTCGAAGCTGCCGGGGTAAATGGCTTTGACAATGTTCACGGCACATGCATTCTAACTGGTTTCCGGTGAGGCCCGGCCCAGGCGAGTCGCGAACAGGTCGCCGCTGGTCAGACTTCTTCCCATCCTCCAAAAATCTGGCCTAACGCGCCGCAGATTTCGCCGATGGTTGCATAGGCGCGGACGCAGTCGAGGATAAAGGGCATGGTGTTCGCGGCTGCAATGCCGTCCGCAGCCGGTTCCGGCTGTTTTTCGGCAGCGCGGCGCAAGGCATCGAGCGCGAGATCGACGGCGTCCTCAGAGCGCTCTGCGCGCAGCTTTTTCAGCTTTGACGCCTGCGCATCGCGGACGCTCTCGTCGATGTAAAGGGTTCCGGGCGGCGCTTCATCCACCTTATATTGATTTACGCCGACCACGATCTTTTCGCCGGCCTCGACGGCGCGCTGATACGCATAGCTGGCTTCGGCGATCTCCTTCTGCGGATAGCCCGCTTCGATGGCCTTCACCATGCCG
>Ga0181531_10002084_pt1 | contig 12531 bp, 10 predicted proteins | sample PEATcosm2014_Bin_38_FD_119743 | JGI IMG/M metagenome (GOLD analysis project Ga0181531, IMG submission 119743) | Peatland microbial communities from MTU Mesocosm Facility, Houghton, MI, USA - PEATcosm2014_Bin11_10_metaG | ecosystem: Environmental > Terrestrial > Soil > Wetlands > Peat | place... | reverse complement strand
TTAGCAGGCTGAAGACAAGCCGTAGCGATTTGGTTTCGGCTTTTACCAGGATACGGCTTCCGACGAGGGAGCCGGCAAGTACTCCCAACATGACAGGCATGGACAGGCCCGGATCGACATACCCACGGCTGAGGTAGACACCGGCGCTGGCGGCGGCCGTAACCCCGATCATAAAGTTGCTGGTAGTGGTCGAAACTTTAAATGGAATCTTCATCGCCTGGTCCATCGCCAGAACTTTGACGGCTCCGGATCCGATGCCGAGCAATCCTGAAAGAGCACCCGCGCCAAACATCAGGCCGAAGCCCGCAGGGACATGTTGCACGTTGTAACTGCGCTGGCCGCCCGCTTCCGGGAAGCTGCCATTCATCCGCAAACGGGTGGCAAGCGCGTCTTGGGGCAGGTTGCGCAGCGCTGCCGGGCGCGGCTTGCGCGAAAGATAGGCTGAGTAGAGCAACATAAAGCCAAAAATAACCGCCAGGGCGCTCGTCGGGATGCGCGTCGCCAGGAAGGCGCCGAGCAGTGCTCCCGCGGTGGTTGCGATTTCCAGGAACATGCCGACGCGAATGTTGGAGAATCCTTCTTTCACATAGGCCGCCGCAGCACCGGAGGAAGTGGCAATCACGGAGACGAGCGATGCTCCGATGGCGTAGCGAATATCGACGTGAAAGAAGATGGTAAGCAGCGGCACCAGAACGACACCGCCGCCGAGTCCCGTGAGCGATCCGAGAAGTCCCGCGACGAAAGAGACGATCGCGATAACAACGGTGAAGTCCAGGACGGTCATTGATTTCTTAAGGTTAACATTCTTAAGAATTTTTTTTCTTCAGAGCATGCAATCCCGTCGCCCGCGCGAGGGGAAAACTTCTATGGGACGATAAAAGGAATTGTGGGGATCTGCTGGCGGTAATTGATGGGTCTTGGCTTGGCCAAAGCCCGGCGAAAGGAGAGTTGGAAGGGAACCCGCTGGGGGGTTCCCTTGGGCGAAAAGAAGGCATTTTTATTGCAAGGCTGAGGAAGCGCCGAGACGAAAGAGCCGCGGCACGTTCTACTGGTTCACCCAGATGACGCGGGATTTCTTCATCTGATCGTGCGCCTTCTTTAGCTCCCGCGCCGCCGCGCCGAGAGACATAGCCTCGGGCTGCGGGAAGTCTGAAGCCGGCCGCTCGCCCTGGGCGGTAGCATAACTCGCGCTGGCGAGAATGCTTTCTCCCGAGGACACGGACGCATAACTCGCATGCGCCGGGTGACTCGGCGACTCGAGGATGTAAGGATCGGAACTGCGGCTCGAGCCGGCGTTGTAATTCTGCGCAAATGCCACGGTGGCGGAAAGCAGGCAGACGACAAACATCATTTTTTTCATCACGCGCCTCCAAATTTCGGAAGAAGCGAGGCATCATCCGCGAAACGAAGTGGCGAATGTTGGCTTCTCCACGCTTGATAACAGCAACCCCCGTACCAAACTTTACGCGCTTAGAATGGCCGTTTGGCGCGGGTTTCAGACGTAGACGGCAATTCTTTGCACAATTGTGTAAGGCAAGTGGTAGGTGGCTTCCAGCGAGATCGGACGACGGGTACGCCCATCCCGGCCGTTTCCAGGATTTTTCTTTGGGTTACGATAAGGTGATAACCATGAAAGCGCTATCTGGAGAGCGTCTCTCGTCGGTCGTTTTGGGAGGCTGGTCTCGGCTGCGGCCGGTTCGGACGACAAGCTGGTCAGGAAATGGAAACTGGGCGGCGATGGCGGATGGGATTTTCTTATCGCAGACGGCGCCGGCGCTCGCTTGTTCATAGCGCGAGCGACGGGAATGATGGTCGTTGACACGGAATCGGGCTAAGAGGTGGGCGAGATTCCTGACACACGGGGCGTTCACGGAATCGTGCTGGACTATGAGCTTGGACGAGGATTTACCAGCAACGGCCGCGAGGATACGGTGATCGTATTCAATCTGAAGTCACTGGCAGCCGAAAAAAAGATCTAAAGTGGGCAACAGTCCGGATGCCGATTTTGTACGATCCGTTCTCAAAACGCGTCTTCACTTTCAACGGCAAAGGCGGCGGGAAGTCGGCGACGAATATCGATGCCGCCAAAGGCGAAGTCGTCGGCAAGATCGATCTTGGTGGCCAGCCGGAGTTTGCCGCGACCGACGAAAAGGGAACAGTTTTTGTGAATATAGAAGACACCGCAAAGCTCGTGGCATTCGATCCGCAAAAGCTGGCTGTGAAGTCGCGCTGGAATCTAACGGGGTGCGAAGAGGCAACCGGACTCTCCACAATATTGGCGAGCCCGCCCATCGGAGAAGGATGCGATCCGACCGCGTTCGATCCCGGTCGCGGCCTGGCATTTGCCTCAGCCGGAGACGGCACGATCACAGTGATAAAAGAAGAAATCAAAAAAGACGGTGGAAACCGCTTCAGCGTGGCACAGACCGTGACAACACAAAAATCAGCGCGCACCATGACGGTCGACACCAAAACGCATCAACTCTTCACCATAGCCGCGAACCTGACAGGCACCTGGCGGGATAGAAAAATCGAACCGGATTCGTTCGTGGCGCAGGTAGTGGAGGAAGTGCGTTAAACCGCCGTGGTATGTCAAACTATGCCCAAGACGTGATCGGGCTTGCCGGATTACGGGGACCGGAATGACCAGATCGCTGCGCTCTTTTGGACAGGACGCCTCAGTCCTCAAGCAAACTGTAAAACCGGGCACAGTAAAGCGCACTCTCCGCTTTGCGGTGCCTTATGTCGGCCTGCTCGCGGTCTTCCTTCTGGTGGTGATTCTCGACGCAGGTGTCGGCATCGCAAATCCTCTTATTTATCGAGCCATCATCAATCATGGAATCCTCAAAGGAAATTCCACACTCATCATCCACCTCGCCGTGCTGGTGGGTATTCTTGCCATCTTTGATGGCGCGTTCGGCCTGACGCAGTCCTACCTCTCGGCAAAAATCGGCGCCAGCATTGTGCTCTCCTTGCGCGCAAAACTCTTCGAGCATATCCAGCAGATGCCGCTGGCATTTTTTACTCGCACACAGACAGGAGCGTTGGTCAGCCGCCTCAACAACGACGTTTCGGGAGCACAGGGCGCGTTCACCGACATTCTTTCGAACGTGGTGGGCAACATCATTACCGTCGCCCTGATTTTGGGAGCGATGTTTGTTCTCTCCTGGCAGATCACGCTTGCCGCTCTTGTCCTGCTCCCGCTCTTCATATTTCCGGCGCGTTTCTGGGGACGAAAGTTGCAGGCGATCACGCGCGAGAGCTACGACCTTACCGCCGCCATGAACAACCTGATGGTCGAGCGTTTCAACGTGGCTGGAGCGCAGCTGGCAAAACTCTTCGGTCGCCGCCAGGACGAAAGCAAGACTTTCGAAGCCAAAGCGGCGCGCGTCTCCGATATCGGCGTCAAGCGCACGATCTATGGCCGCATCTTTTTCACCGCACTTCTGCTGATGGCTTCCTTTGCCACCGCGCTAGCCTACGGCTGGGGCGGAGTGCTCGCCGTCAAACACCTGCTCGATGTTGGCACGGTGGTGGCTCTTGTGTCGTATCTGGCGCGTATCTACGCGCCGCTGGTTGGTCTATCCAACATTCAAGTCAGCGTCATGACCGCGCTGGTCTCTTTCGAGCGCGTATTTGAGGTGCTGGATCTCGCGCCGATGATCCAGGAAAAGCCGGGAGCGATCGCCATTTTGCAGGGCCCGGCAAGAATCTCCTTTGATCACGTGTCTTTCCGCTACCCGTCAGCGTCCGAAGTTTCGCTCGCCTCTTTGGAGTCGGTTGCCGTTTCCGACAAGACGCCGGAAAAGACAGTGCTTCACGACATCACATTTACCGTCGAGCCCGGACAGATGGTCGCGCTGGTCGGTCCGTCCGGCGCGGGCAAAACGACAATTACCCAGCTCGTCGCGCGGTTGTATGACGTGCAAAGTGGAACGGTATCGGTCAACGGACTAGACGTTCGCAACGCGAAACTCGATTCGCTCCATCAGCGAATCGGTATCGTGACCCAGGACGCTCATCTCTTTCATGACACCATCCGCGCCAATCTTCTATATGCGAAGCCCGAAGCCACGGACGCGGAAATCGCTGAGGCATTGCGAGCAGCGCAGATCCTGCCGCTCGTTGCATCCCTACCCAAAGGGTATGACACTCTGGTGGGCGAGCGCGGCTATCGCTTCTCGGGTGGCGAAAAGCAGCGGCTGGCGATTGCGCGTCTTCTGCTCAAGGCGCCCGACATCGTTATTCTCGACGAAGCCACAGCGCATCTAGACTCCGAGTCCGAAGCCGCAATACAAAAAGCGCTGGAAATCGCCCTCGCCGGTCGGACTTCGATGGTTATCGCGCATCGCCTCTCAACCATTCTCAAGGCAGACCAAATCCTGGTCGTGCAGAATGGACGCATTGTTCAGCGCGGCCGACATTCTGAACTCCTGGACGAGCCTGGAATCTATGCAGAGCTGTATCAGCGGCAATTTTCCGTTTCCGATTTCTCCATTGAGCCGGGAGTCTCAGAGGAGTCCGCGGCGCGACCAACCTAGCCGGAAATCCGCAGCAGCAGCAGCGCTGACGACAGGCTGAGCACGGGACCGGCGATGCTAAAGAGCGCTCGATCCCATGCCGATCCCGATCCTCCGCCGAAGCGCGCGTCCAGCACAAAGGCAGTGGCGCAGGTAGCAGCGATAGAAATGATCCATGATTTTGGAAAGCGCTTCAGGTTTGGAATTGCGGTGGGCAACAACCAGAGAAAGACGTACCAGAGATTTCGATCATGCAGTGCAACACTGAAGTGATAGCCATCGCCGCGCCGGGCTGCGGCGCCAAGGTGCCATGGGCTGACAAACCTGCCCATGATCCACCATTGCACTCCGATCACCGCAGCCACACCCAGCACCCAACTCGCGAGAATCCACGCGACGTCCGATGGGAACGGGCTTCGAGCGCGCGGGGCGTGCTCGTTGTGCTGGAAGCTGTGATCGGTGCTGTTCGATAGCCACCACGCCGAGGTCAACACGATGTTGAATGGAACAAAGGATTCCTTGGTGAGCGCCCCCAGCACGGCGATCGGGGGCAAGATCCAAAGCTCACTCTCCGACAAAGTCCAGAGCAAAGCGAGCAGGAAGAAACCTTCGCCAGCGTCCACCAGGCCGGACAATCGCAGATTGGGAACGGCAAAATCGACCAGGTAAAGCAAAGCGCCAACCAGCCCGACCGGAGAACTTCGCAGCTTACGCTTTCCGATGACGAAGATGAAAACAGCGGTCCCCGCGACGAACAGAGAGTCGGCAACGAGCAGTCCAAACATCACCGGATCCCAACTTGAAACACGTCCACGCGCGATCAGATAGAAGGGCCTTGCCAGCCACGGAACCAGCACGCGGAAGCGGCGATAACGCATGTCTCCGGCGTCAAAAGTACCGGATCCCGTTGCAATCGCTGCGTAGGTTCGAACATCCGAAAGTCCCGGCGTCTCTCGCGGATCAAATCGGTTGAGGATGGGGTAGCCAAGTCCGCAGGCGATCAGGAAGAAAACCGAAAAGAGAAACGCCATTCTGGCTGGCGCGAATCCTGTCCGATTGTCATCCCGGCTCGGCATTTTCCATCGAGGCGCAACCAGGAAGGTAGCGTCAAAGGTCCAACATTGCAATTCAAAATTTTCGACGATCCTCCCCGAGCCAACTTGGCTTTTACCGAACGAATCTGTTAGCTTTCAGCGTCAGCGTATTGAGAAATTCTCGCCGAAATTTCTGTGGAGGAAAAACGTGGGATCCAGGGAATGGTTCGTGGGCCTGATTTTCAGTCTGGTGTTATCGCTGTCAGTCGAAGCACAACCACCGTCTGCAGCGGACGAAGCTACACGCAAGCTGGCGCTGGACATTTTCAAACAGCTCATTGAGACCAACACGACCGACTCGGTCGGCAGCGTAACCGCTGCTTCGGAGGCGATGGCACAGCGATTCCGTGACGCCGGCTTTCCGGAGAGCGACATGCAAATTCTTGGGCCGAATGACCGCAAGAAGAACGTAGTCGTGCGCTTGCATGGTTCAGGCAAACACAAGCCAGTGCTGCTGATCGGTCACCTTGACGTGGTGGAAGCGAGGCGTGAGGACTGGACGACAGAGCCGTTCGAGTTCATCGAGAAGGATGGTTACTATTACGGCCGCGGAGCCAGCGACATGAAAGATGGCGATGCGATCATGACGGCGACTCTGATCCGCATGAAGAAAGAAGGATACGTTCCCGACCGCGACATCATTCTTGCGATGACTGCCGACGAAGAAGGCGGAACTTCGAACGGAGTTGACTGGCTCGTCAAGAATCATCGCGAGCTGATCGATGCGGAATTTGTTCTCAATCATGATGGCGGAGGCGTGCTCGCCGACCATGGCAAGGCAGTAATGATGGAAGTGGACGCAACCGAAAAGCTATATGGCGATTTTGTGCTGACTGCGACCGATCCTGGTGGTCACAGCTCGTTGCCGAGGGCGGACAATGCGATCTACGAACTGGCCGATGCCCTGACTCGAATTCAACATTATCAATTCCCTTTCGAACTGAATAACATCACGCGCGCCTATTACGAAGAGGAGGTGAAGCTGGCGAAAGGCTCGCGGGCAGCCGATTTGAAGGCGATTCTGAAGAATCCTCCGGGCATGGATGCGGTCGCTCGGCTATCGACAGATCCGCTGGACAACTCGCTCATGCACACAACCTGCGTGGCAACGCGCCTGAACGCAGGTCATGCCAACAACGCGCTGCCGCAGATGGCGCAAGCGAATGTGAACTGCCGCATCGAGCCGGGCCATTCGCTCGAGGAAGTTCGTCTGACTCTCGAAAAGGTTGCTGGCGATCCGAAGGTCAAAGTGCAGTTTCGCGAGAACAATAACCAACTCATGGATCACGGTTCCGATCGCCACAGCTTCGTGCCGCCACCTCCCCGGCCGGAGGTATTTGTTCCGCTGAAAAAAGTTGTCGCCGAAATGTGGCCAGGAATTCCGGTGATTCCCACCATGAGCACGGGCGCCTCCGATGGCGTCTACACCAATGCTGCCGGGATGCCGACTTACGGCGTCTCTGGCGAACAGTATGACCGCGACGATGTGCGGGCGCATGGCAAGGATGAGCGGGTCGCCGTCAATTCGTTTGCGCGCGGGGTGGATTTTTATTATTTGTTTCTGAAGGGAGTTACATTGGAGTAAGTCTGGAACAAATCTGTCTGCCAGGTACCCCCCTCGCTATCCTTGGATCGCGACCTTGGCACGGAACTCCCGTCGAGGTCTTGCGCGGAGTGGGATTTATAGGCAGTGTGTTGGGTGGTATCGGGTAGTCGTATTGGATTCCAGATTCTTGACATTCGCCAAACATTCGCCTATGCTCCGGGCATGGCGATCACTCGGCGTCAACGCGAACTCTACGATTTTATTTCGCGCTTTGTGGCGGAGAAGCAGTACTCCCCATCATTTGAAGAGATCAAGGAAGGGATGGGGCTGAGTTCTCTGGCCACGGTGCACAAGCATGTCACCAACCTCGAAAAGAAGGGGTTGCTCACGCGGGACTATAACCGCAGCCGCTCGATTGATCTGCTGCCACCCAAGGGTAAGTTGAAGCAGTCGATGGCTGTGAATACGGCGGTAGTGCTGCCGCTCGTGGGCCGGATTGCGGCAGGGCGTCCGATCGAGGCGGTCGAGCATAACGAGACGATTTCACTGGCGGATTTTGTGCGGTCGAAGGAAGTATTCGTGCTCGAGGTGCGCGGTGAATCCATGCAGGATGAGGCAATTCTGGATGGCGACTTCGTAATGGTCGAGAAGACCAAGACCGCGCACAACGGAGATATTGTCGTGGCGCTGATCGATTCATCCGATGCGACGCTGAAGCGCTTTTTTCGCGAGGGCGACAATATACGACTGCAGCCGTCGAATGCGACGATGCAGCCGATTATTGTGCCGGCGGCAGCGCTGGAGATTCAGGGGCGCGTGATCGGAGTGTTGCGGAAGTACTGAAATAGCTGGGGCGGGATAGGACGGGCGAGGACGCCCGTCCCTCCTGCGTCGAGGTTTCGCTTAGCCGAGGTGCTTGTCCAAAGCTTTTTGAATGTCGTCCTTCGAACGATAGCCCACCAACTGTTCCACGACTTGTCCGTTCTTGAACACGAGGAGCGTTGGGATGCCGGTGACTTTGTAACGCATTGGCGTTGCGCCGTTGCGATCAACATCCATTTTTCCGACCTTGACCTTGCCCTGATACTCGCCGGCTAACTCTTCGACGAACGGAGCGATCGCGCGGCAGGGACCACACCATGCAGCCCAGAAATCGATCAACACAGGCTTGTCAGACTTCAATACATCAGAATCAAAATTGGCGTCGGTGAACTCGACGATACCGTTGCTTGCCATTCATCCTCCCAGGGGGTAACCAGCGCTCCGCCCGAGTGAAAATCTTGGTTTCTTCCCGGCGGAACATCTATCCTAGCACCGTCTATTGGATGCCGAGCGGTGATGAAGGGTGCAGCCCGGGCGGGAAGGCGCGAATGCGGTCTTCGTATCCGTAAGATGTTGCCTGGGAAACATTTCCGGGCGCTTCTAAACCTGGTTTCAATATGGGGACAAACGATCTCGACAATCTCCGCGTGGTCCTTGTCGCCCCGCGCAATCCGCTCAATATAGGGGCGGCTGCGCGGGCGATGAGTAATTTCGGAGTCTATCGATTGCGCGTGGTGAATCCGTATGAGGTAGCGTTCCGTGAAGCTCGATCGGCGGTGGGCGCTTCGGAATTGCTGGCGAAGGCTAAGCAGTACGACAACGTGGCCGAGGCAGTAGCCGACTGCCGGCTGGTCGTCGGTACCACTGCCGTAGGGCGTCGCGAGTTGCAACATCGATTGCAGCCGCTCGATAAAGGAGGCCGCGTCATCAGGCAGCAGTTGGGAGCCGGTCCGGTGGCGCTGCTGTTTGGGTCGGAGAGATTTGGATTATCCAACGAAGAACTGAGCCATTGCCATTGGCTGATGCGGATCCCTACGCGGGAAGAGCATGGCTCGATGAACCTGGGGCAGGCCGTGGCCGTATGCCTGTACGAACTGGTGCGGGGACGGAAGCGAAACGTGAAGGTTCGCGAGACAAAGGCGATTGCTTTTGAGAAAAAGACCACGTCTGCTAAATCGCGAGAGATCGAACGGCTGACGCAGGTGCTGCTCGGTTCTTCGCGAGAGCGGATACGTAAAGCCGCGCACGATAGCAGCCGAGGAAAAATTGCGACGCCTTGTCCGGCGTATGAGGTTAAACCCCAATGACGCCGGGGTTTTCCTCGGAATGATGCGGCAGATAGCGTGGAAGCTGAGCTCCAACGAAAAGAAGCACAACTAGTCTGGACAATCTTCAATTGTCAATTGTCAATCGCCAGTGCGAACGAATTCGACTCATCCTCAAAACCTCCTCTCCATTGTTCGCTAACGCTTGCCGTCCGTCGGAGTCGAAGTCATAGCGGACGCGTGGCTGGCGTTTCGCAATCGTTCATCTTCGAGGTAGCGCCATGCGCATGCTTCTGGATACATTCGCGCAAACCCTGCGAACCTTGTGGGCGCATAAGTTGCGATCTTTCCTGACCATGTTTGGGATCGCGTGGGGCGTCGGTTCGTTGCTGTTGCTGGCCGGAGTCGGTGAAGGTTTCCGCAATGGCAATCGCAAGCAACTCGAAACCTTCGGCAGGAACATCATCTTCTTTTTCGGCGGACGCGCTCCAGCGGTCGAAGGCAGTTTCGCTTCGGCAAAGTGGTTCAACCTCACTTATAACGATTACCTGGCCATCAGGAACGAATCGAAGCTCGCCATCAACATAGCGCCGCTGATCGCGCGCGACGATATCCGCGCGGTGAGCGATTACACGAGTACGAACGGGCAAGTCTCAGGCGTGCCCCCGATTTACAGCCAGGTTCGGACGATACCCTTGGCCGTGGGACGGTGGATCAACGACGATGACAATGATCAGAAACGGCGGGTCTGCATCCTGGGGCGGGAGATGACGCGCAACATGTTTCCCGGACGTCCCGCGGTCGGCAACTCCATCCTGCTCAACGGCGTTCGCTTTGAGGTGATCGGAGTGCTCAACATGATCGGGCACGAGGAGCAAAACGCGACCAACGTACGCATTTTTATTCCTTTCAACACGATGCGCGAACTGTTTCCGCTGATCGGTGACAACTCGCGAGACGGCAATGCGATTTCGTTCATCAATTACCAGCCGCGAACTTTTGACGAAAACGAAGCAGCCAGAGAAGAATTGCACCGCATCGTCGCCCGCAACCATGGCGGATTCGATCCGAAGGGCAGCGATACCTGGGAAGAATGGGACACAGTCAAGAATCAGAAGACCATGGGCAAGATCTTTACCGCGATGGATTGGTTTCTGGGGAGCGTGGGATTGGTGACCCTGGCGCTCGGCGCGATTGGCATCGTGAACATCATGCTGGTCGCGGTTACGGAACGCACCCGCGAGATCGGCCTGCGCAAAGCTCTCGGCGCAACCAAGCGCAGCATTCTGTTTCAGTTTTTCCTGGAGGGCGCATTTCTCACGCTGTTGAGTGGCGCAATCGGGGTCGGCGGGGCAATGCTTGTCGTCCAGTTGCTCTCGGGCGTGCGCCTGCCTCCGGGCTTCGACACTCCGAGGATCGTTCCGCTGTCGGCGATTTTCGCGGTGCTCTCGCTGGCGCTGGCAGGTATAACGGCCGGGCTCTATCCGGCGCGCAAAGCGGCGATGCTCGAACCGGTCGAGGCCTTGCGCCAGGAATAGTGGCGAGTCGTAATGGAGTTGCGGCGTTGAGCCCGTCCGGCGCTGTCGTGGCCGGGCGGGGACGTCCGGCTCTGCCCTGAACGAGGACCAGAGGATTCATCATGACCACGGATCTGCTGAAAGAAGCTTATGGGGCAATGCAATACAATCGCCGCCGCACGACTCTGACGATGCTGGGGATGGCATGGGGAATCGCCACGGTCGTGATTCTGCTGGCCTTCGGGTCAGGGTTCGAACGCGCGATCAATCTGATTTTCAGCTCATGGGGCACCGACGTAATTGGAGCATTCCCAGGACGAACCTCGCTGCAGACGGGCGGGACGAAGGCCGGGAGCGAAGTGCGTCTGAAACTGGCGGACGTAGACTACGTTCGCAACGAAGTGCCGATGGTGAAAGGGGTCACCCCGGTTTTTGACAAGCAGAATAATGTGGTTATTCAGCATGACACGCGCACTTACACAAATCTGTTTCTAACTGGAGTTTATCCCGTCTACCAGCGCATACGCGGTTTCGGCGTCGCGACCGGCCGCGGTTTGATCGAAGAGGATTTGCAGGAACACGCTCGCGTGGCCGTAATCGGTGACGAGGCGAAAAAAAGGCTTTTCTCTGGCGAATCACCTCTCGGCCAGAGCATTCGGATCAACGGCGTCAGCTTCCAGGTGATCGGCGTTTATCAGCACAAAGTGCAGGGCGACGACAATAACGACAACACCATGGTGGTGATTCCTTTCAGCTCGATGGGCGATCTTTATGACACGCGGTATATCAGCGGCATTTTCATGGATTATGAGGGGCAAGACCATCAGCAGCTGGCGCGCGTGGTGCGAAGCGTACTCGCCGGGCATCACAACTTCCGCCCCGATGATCGACGGGCTGTTTTCATCGCCGACTTCAAGCAGGACTTTGACGAATTCACCATCGTGACCACCGCGCTCAAGATATTGCTGGCCTTCATTGGAGCCTTGACTTTGGGCATCGGCGGCATCGGGCTGATGAATATCATGCTGGTTTCGGTGCAGCAGCGGACGCGCGAGATTGGCGTGGAAAAGGCGCTGGGCGCGCAAAACAGTCACATCCTGTTTCAGTTTCTTGCGGAAGCGCTGGCCATCACTTTTGCCGGCGGAGTGGCCGGGATCGCGATCGCATATCTGATTTCATGGTGTGTTGGGGCGCTGCCGCTGATGAGCGCATTCGGCGATAATCTGCAGGCCGGGGATATATATCTGCGTATCAATGTCGGCAGCCTGCTCGTCGCCACCGGAATTCTGGGCGTGGTCGGAGTCTTGAGCGGGATGGTGCCGGCGATACGCGCTGCGCGACTGGACCCTATCGAGAGCCTTCGCTACGAATAGAAAGTTGCATGTCCCGGGCATTCACTTTAACGCTAATATAGCGGCGTGAACACCGTCGATTGGCTGCTCGATTCGGACCCCGCCATCCGCTGGCAGGCGATGCGCGATCTGACGGATGCCTCGCCGGCTGCGGTTGCAGCCGAACGCGCCTGTGTCCCGCGCGAGGGCCTCGGGGCCGAAATTCTCGCCCGCCAGGAAGCGGACGGGTCGTGGCGCCGGGCCGATGGCCGTGTCTGGTTGCCGACCCTCTTCACATTGCTACTCTTGCGCGCGACCGGTGTCGACCGCGCCGAACCGGCGGTCGATTCGGCGGTGGCGCGCCTCGAGACGGGCTTGCGGTGGAACCATCAGCCCTTCTGGGAGTTGCGTCGGGCGGAACTCGGTGGGAACCGTT
>Ga0181531_10002082_pt1 | contig 12536 bp, 17 predicted proteins | sample PEATcosm2014_Bin_38_FD_119743 | JGI IMG/M metagenome (GOLD analysis project Ga0181531, IMG submission 119743) | Peatland microbial communities from MTU Mesocosm Facility, Houghton, MI, USA - PEATcosm2014_Bin11_10_metaG | ecosystem: Environmental > Terrestrial > Soil > Wetlands > Peat | place... | reverse complement strand
GCCGCCATCGTCAGCGTCCTGGGCCTGGTGACCACGCTGTCTCTGCTCCCGGAAACCAAAGGCAAGAGCCTCGAAGAACTTTCGTCGGAGCCGGGAACACCGATGGAACGGGCTCAGGCAGCATAGTCAGGCTCAACCTGCATCTACAGTCGCCCAACGCCAAGGGCTGTATCTGCCTCATTCTGGTTTGGCCCGAAGGGCGTCCGCCTGGACGGCCAGTCCCCCGCAGCTTTTGGAGAGAATCTGTGTCTAATAGAGCAGGAAGGTCCTGCTCGAACCATGCGTTTACGCCTGCTCTCGCTCCTCATTGCTTCGATCCCCGCTTTTACCATCGCCCAGGCCCAGGCCGCGGGCGCACCCAGTGCAGCGGCCCCGGCCGTCCCCGCCGGCCAGGCTCACTTCAACCTCGTTCAGGCGAATGACGGCAAAACCGTCGGCTCTTCGGACTGCTCCGTCTCCAGCACGCCCGGTGGCTACCAGATCACCTCTCACGGCGACCTGAAGATGCCGAAGTTCACCTACACCTTCACCAACGAGAACCGCCTCGACAGCCGGCTTAACATCGTTCACGACCAACTCACCGGCACGGTCAACGGCGTTCAGGTCACCTTCAATCTCGCGTCCGATCCCACCGGCCGCCAGTTTCAGGTCAACATCGACGCCAGCGGAAAGCAGACCAGCAACAGCTTCGATCGCCATCAGCACACCGTCCTGCTCGCCGACCTCGACTCCGCCGCCTATGTCGAAATGGTGCACTTCGCGATTGAAAATCCCGCCACCACCTGGATCGTGATCCCCAAACAAAACGGCCTCCTCGTCCCCGCCCAATACACGAATAGCCCGGACGTGCACGGGACCTTCCATGGTCAGCCCGTTGACGCGCACCACACCAGTGTGATCGTGAGCGAGCAGAACGGCATCACCGTCGAGCTCTACTACACCAGCGAAGGCGCACTCCTCGAAGCCGACTTGCCCGAGCAGAATTTCTATGTGATCCGCGACGACTTCAAGCTCACGGCCCGTCCGCATTATGCGCCGCCGCGCGGCTCCGCTCCCCCGCCCAGCCCTGGCCAGCCAGACGGACAACCGCAACAACCTGGCCAGGCGCCGCCGCAATATACACCGCCACCCGGAGGGCCCCCTCCGCAAGTACAGCCCATGGCTCTCCGCCAGGCGGAATAGCCGCCCTCGGCTTTACGTCACGGTGACGATGACCTTTCCGCGCGCGTGTCCTTCCTCCAGGTAGCCGATCCCCTCCGGGACCTCGCTAAGCCGGTAGCGCCGGTCGATAACCGGTGTTACCTTTCCCGCCTCCAGCCACTCGCCGATCAGGGTTGTGTCCCCGCGGCTCCATTTCGCCGTGACGAAACTCAGCTCCTGGCTGACGAATTTCGAATACACCAGCCCCTTCAGCACCCGATCCATCGGCGCGACCCAGCGGCCGCTCGGCGCCCCCACCATCACATAAATCCCGCGGCGGCTGAGCGCTCTCCTGCATGCCGACAACGAATGATTCCCGATGCAGTCAAGGATCGCATCGTACCGTTGACCGCTTGTCGTGAAATCCTCCCGCGTGTAGTCAATCACCGTACCCGCACCCAGCGATCCCACCATCTCGACATTTCTTGTGCTGCATACAGCGCTCACTTCGGCGCCAAGCAACCTGGCGATCTGCACAGCAAAAGTCCCTACGCCACCCGACGCGCCGTTGATCAGGACTTTCTGCCCCGGTTGCGCCTTGCCCCTGTCGCGAAGACCCTGCAGCGCCGTGAGCGCCGCAACTGGAGCGGCGGCGGCCTGCTCGAATGTGACATTCGCCGGCTTGATTACCACGCTCGATTCGCGAGTGCACACAAATTCGGCAAACGCCCCCTGGCACATGCCGAATATCTCATCGCCCGGCTTGAATTGCGTGACGTTCCTGCCCACCGTTTCGATGCGGCCCGCCACGTCGGTCCCGAGCCGCCGGTCTTTCGGCTTGCCGAGCCCCGTCTTCAGGCGAATGCCGTAAGGCGAGCCCCTCATGAAATGCCAGTCCAGGGGATTCAGAGATGCCGCGTGAACCTGAACCACGACTTCATGCTCGCCGGGAGCCGGCTTTTCAGTTTCCTCATATTGGAGGACATCGGGGGAACCGTACCGGCGATACACGATTGCCTTCATGCGAAAATCCCCGCTTCGAAAACACTGAAGTATAGAACTGCCCCCATATAGAGCGTAACGGCTTCGGCAGGCGGCATGAGCGCTTCGATGGCGGGCCTCACACCCTCCATTTCGGTGGTAGGAGGTTTGTGAGACCAGTTCCAGTCCGTATCAGAATTGTTCCAGTGCGCGAGACAGGCGAGCGTCCTTCAATCTCGTCGAAACCGCAGGTCAGGCCTGGCCGGAAAACGCGGTCACCAGATTGGCGAGCAAACGCAGCGCGCGCGGAACAGCCTGGCGCAACGGTGCGGAAATCTCCTCGCCATAGCCAAAGCATCCCGCGCCGATAGTCAATGCAAAAGCCCGCGCTGGAGCGTGCCCGCATATCGACTGCGCCATCGCCAGCAGCGCCGGTGGATCGAGCCGATGCGTCTCCGGCGCGTCGTCGCGAGCGGCCAGCGCCACAACACGGATCGCCCCAGGCTCATCGTTCGCGCAGGCATCGACAAAGATCGCCAGTTCCGTCGCCGCCAGATCGGCAGCCATTTCCGGCGTGAACTGCTGTGCAGCAACGATGCGCAACCGTGACGCAGGAAAAATATCTTCAGCCGCCTCGGCAATCCTCAGACCCACGCCGTCGTCCTGGCGCAGCGAGTTGCCGCACGCAAGCACCAATGCAGGAACCACGGGCCCGGTTGCCGTTTTGACTTCCATCACGCTCGCCTTCAGCCTCGCCGCACTTCCCGCAGCAGCGAACCATCCGGCGCGCGCAGCTCGACCGATAGCGGCATCTGCCCCATCGCATGCGTCGAGCAGCTCAGGCACGGATCGAAAGTGCGCACCACTGCTTCCACGCGGTTCAGCATCCCCTCCGCAATGTGCTCGCCCTGTACATAATGCCGCGCAGTCTGCAGAATGCCGCGGTTCATCGCGGCATTGTTGTGGCCGGTCGCGATAATCAGATTCACCCACGTGATCAGGCCGTTCTCGTCCACCTTGTAGTGATGGATCAGCGTGCCTCGCGGCGCCTCCGCCACACCCACGCCTTCAAGGTTGTTCACCGAAGCCGTGGCGCGCACGTGTTTATCGAGGATCGCCTTGTCCGCCAGCAGCGCCTCAATCTTCTCCGTCGCGTGCAGCATCTCGATCAGCCGCGCGTAATGGTAGTGGAACGAGCTCAGCAGCGGCTTCGGCGACATCGCCCGAAACTCCCGCCATTCCACGTCCGCCAGCGGCGTGTCGCACCGTCCGGCCAGATTGAGTCTCGCCAGCGGCCCCACCCGATACGTTCCGCCCGGATACCCCAGCGGCTTGTAATACGGGAACTTCATGTACGTATACGGTTCGACTGCCTCGCCGATAAATTCGGAGTAGTGCGCAGGGTTCAGCTCGCCGGCAATAATGTTGCCTTCCGAGTCGATGAACCGCAGCGCGCCGTCGTAGTACTCGGCCAGCCCCCGGTCGTCGATCAGCCCCATGAACAGCGTCGGGAAATTCGCAAACACCTCGATCTCCGCCGAAAACTTCTCCATGCTTCCCCGGAACCACGTCAGCGTTCGCTGAATGGCAGCGGTCGCCGCGGGAATCATCCCGAGGATCTGGTCCCGCTTCTCCCCGCTCAACGGCTCGTTCACGCCACCCGGTACTGTCCACCCCGGATGAATCCTCCGCCCTGCCAGCAACTCGATGATGCGCTGCCCAAATTGCCGAAGCGCTACACCATCGGCCCCGATCGACGGATGCGAATGCGCGATGTGCAGAATGCTGCGCTCCTCCGGCGGCGCATCCATGCCGAGCAACAAATCGGGTGAGGACAAATAGAAGAAGCTCAGCGCGTGCGACTGCACCAGCTGCGCAAGGTTCATGATGCGCCGCAGATTCGCTGCCACCGGCGGAATCCGCACCGCCAGAATCGCATCGCACGCCTTCGACGACGCGATCAGATGACTCACCGGGCAGATGCCGCAGGTGCGCGCCGTGATGTTCGGCATCTCGTAAAACGGCCGCCCCTCGCAGAACTTCTCGAAGCCACGCAGCTGCGTTACATGAAAGGTCGCGTCCTGCACGACTCCCGAGTCATCGAGCTGGAGCGTGATCTTGCCATGCCCTTCCAGCCGCGTAACCGGGTCGATGACGATGGTACGAGACATAATCCCCTGCTTTCCTTTTCCTTCAGCTCAGCCGAAGTGGACAGTGCCGGCGAGCGTCGGAACACGCCCCGCCAGCAGCTCCGACAGCACCTGGTAAATCGTGTCCGCCGACGGCGGGCAGCCCGGGACGAATACGTCGACAGGCACCACCTCGTGCACCGGGCACACACGATCCAGCAACGCCGGTACCCCCACTGTCGGCGCCTGCGGCTGCAGGACGTTCTGTTCGTAGACGCGCAGCAGCACCGGTTGCACTCCACAGCTGTTGCGCATCGCCGAAACGTTGCCAGTCAGCGCGCAGTCCCCAAGCGAAACCAGCACCCGCGTGTGCTCGCGAATCTTGCGGATCTTCTTCAGGTCATCCACGCTGGCCACCGCGCCTTCCACCAGCGTCACATCCACGCGGTCGGGGAACGTCTTGCGATCCACCAGAGGGCTGTAGACCAGCTGAAACTGGCTGCTCAGCTCGATCAGCCGCTCATCCATATCCAGCAGCGACATGTGGCAGCCGGAGCAGCCGTCGAGCCAGACCGTTGCCAAAGTTTTGATGTCGCTCATGGCTGATCCCCTTCCCGCATGATGCGCAGATACGGCAGAAACTCCGGATGCTTGCGCACTTTCGTCCCGGCGCGGCTTTTCTCAAACAGCGCCCCTGTCGGGCACACCTGCACGCATTTGCCGCAACTCGTGCACGTCTCCGAATCGCCCCACGGCTCCTTCAGATCGGTGATCACCAGCGACTGCGCGCCGCGTCCCATCACTCCCCAGGTGTTCGCGCCCTCAATTTCGGAGCAGACCCGCACGCACCGCGTGCACAGTACGCATCGATTGTGATCGACGGTGAATCGCGGATGCGAAGCATCCACTGGCAACTGCGGATACTGGTAAGGAATCTCGACATGCGTCATGCCCAGCGAAGCCGCCAGACTCTGCAGCTCGCAATTGCCGTTCGCCACGCATACCGAACAAACATGGTTCCGTTCCGCGAAAAACAGCTCGAGGATCATCGTCCGATAGCGGTCGATCTTCGGAGAATGAGTCGTGACCTCCATCCCCTCCGCAACCTGCGTCACGCACGCCGGCAGCAATCGCCGCGCGCCCTTCACTTCGACGAGACAGATGCGGCACGCGCCCACTTCCGACAGCCCTTCCAGATGGCAGAGCGTCGGAATCCCGACATTATGCTCGCGTGCCGCTTCGAGGATCGTCTGGTCCGAGCGAGCGCTGATTTCCTCGCCGTCAATGGTCAGTGTCCGAACATTCGGTTCCGCGCTCATGCATGCACCTCCCCGCGGTGAGCGTCCACCGTGGCCGGACTGAACTCGCAGACCCCCGCCGGACATCGCTTCTCATCGATGTGCGCCAGATACTCATGTTTGAAGTAACGCAGCGTGCTCAGCACCGGGTTCGGCGCCGTCTGCCCCAGGCCGCACAGGCTCGTCGCGCCCACCACCTCGCACAACTCCGTCAGCCGGTCCAGATCGCGGTGCGTCGCCTCGCCCTTCGTGATCTTCGTCAGCAGCTCAAACATCTGCACCGTCCCCGCGCGGCACGGTACGCACTTGCCGCACGATTCCGTCATGCAGAACTCCATAAAGAAGCGGGCGACAGACACCATGCAGGAAGTGTCATCCATAACAATCATGCCGCCCGAACCCATCATGGAACCGGCGCTGATGAGAGCGTCGTAGCTGATCGACAAATCAAGGTGCTCCTCGGGCAAACACCCGCCCGAGGGTCCGCCAGTTTGGACCGCCTTGAATTTCCTTCCGTCCGGAACCCCGCCGCCGATCCCAAAGATGATCTGCCGCAGCGTCATCCCCATCGGCACTTCGACCAGTCCCGTCCGCTGAATTTTCCCCGTGAGCGCGAAGACCTTCGTCCCCTTACTGCGCGCCGTCCCCATCGACGAGAACCACTCCCCGCCATGGCGAATAATCGGCGCCACGTTGGCAAAAGTCTCGACGTTGTTGATCAGCGTCGGATCGCCCCACAACCCCGACACCGCCGGATACGGCGGTCTCGGCCGCGGTGTGCCGCGCTGGCCTTCAATCGAGGCAATCAGCGCCGTCTCTTCGCCGCAGACAAACGCGCCCGCTCCGAGACGAATATCGATGTCGAAAGTAAACGTCGTCTCGCAGATCCCATTGCCCAGAAAACCGCGCCGCCGCGCCTCGCGCAACGCCACCGTCAGCCGCTGCACCGCCAGCGGATACTCGGCGCGCACGTAAATGTAGCCCTTCGTCGCGCCAATCGCATACGCCGCGATCGCCATGCCCTCGATCACCCGCTGTGGATCGCTCTCAAGCACGCTGCGATCCATGAACGCGCCAGGATCGCCTTCGTCGCCATTGCAGATCACGTATTTCTGCGCGCCCTTCACCTTCGCGACCGTGTCCCACTTCAGTCCCGTCGGGTACCCGCCGCCTCCGCGCCCCCGCAACCCGCTCTTCGAAATCTGCTCGATCACCGAACCTGGATTCATATCCGTCAGCGCCTTCACCAGCGCCTCATACCCGCCCCGCGCAATGTACTCATCGATCTTCTCCGGATCGATGTGCCCGGAATTTTCCAGCACCACATGCGTCTGCCCGTCAAAATATCCGCCCAAATGCGGATCAAGCCGCGGGTCGAGACCCCCGGCTCCGTCCCCGCCGAGCGATGCAACAATGGCCTTCGCATCCCCCTCATGCACATGCCCGAACCGCATCTCCGAAGGCTCCATCAGGACAAGAGGACCCGCCGCGCACAACCCCATGCAGCCGGTCCGGCGCACATGGCACTTCTTCTCGCAGCCCGCTGCCTCTTTTTCGATGGCCGCCTTCACTTTGTCGCTGTGCTGCGAAAGGCACCCCGTGCCCATGCACACGTTGATCTCGTAGTCGAACTTCGCGCGCTCTTCCTGGGCAGCCGCGGCAATCTCGTGCAGCTCTTCGACGTTCATTGCGTCGTCCACCTTTCCAGTTGCTGGGTCAGCTCGGCAGCTTCCATCTGTCCGGAAAGCTCCCCATCGAATAGCGCCACCGGCGCGCGCCCGCATGCGCCCACACAGCGAGCCGTCGTGAACGACACTTCGCCATCGGGTGTCGTCATCCCAGGATGGATGTGCAACACCTTCTCCGTCTGCGCCACCAGCTTGTCCGACCCTTTGATGTAGCAGGCCGTTCCCGTACAGATCGTGCACGTGTGCCTGCCCGGCGGCTTCAGGCTGAAAAAGTGGTAGAACGTCACCACTCCATACGCCTGGCTCAGCGGCACGCGCAGCGACTGCGCGACAAACCTGATCGACGGCTCGTCCAGAAATCCAAACGACGACTGCACCGTGTGCAGCGTCTCAATCAGCGCGTTGCGCGAGTAACCATGCTTGCGCATCGTGCCGTTAACAATTCTCCAGCGCTTGTCGTCGGAGGGCAGAGGCGGGCGTTCTGCATAAAGCGGCATGTTGTTCTCCCCGACTGCCAGCGGCAATCGCAGGCCAGGGTTCCCAATTTCCACCGTAGCGTTGCAGACGATTCTACAGCCGCGTCCGGCGCAGTCATTCCTCCCACGACGGCTGCCGATGCCCATGCAACCAACGCGGGGTACAGAACAGATTGCAGCCGGGGGAGCACGATTGTCGGTGACAATCGTCACTGCGGACTGCAGGCGCCGCTGACCTTCGTCCGCCAACCGCCCTTTCGCGGTTTGGCCGCTGACCGCAATTTAGCTCACAGCTTGTTAGCTGGCCGCTTCTTGGCTGCCTTCAGCTACTCCCCAATATCCTCATGCCAGATCTCCGGATGCTCGCGCATAAACTCGCTCATCAGGTCCACGCACCCCTGCGAGTCGAGATCGATTACCTCAACCCCCAGCGAGCGCAACCAGTCCAACCCTCCCTGAAATGTCCGGCTCTCTCCCACAATCAGCGTGCGAAATCCAAACTGCCGCACCAGCCCGCTGCAGTACCAGCACGGCGCCAGCGTCGTCACCATGATCAGCTCCCTGTACGAACGCTGTCGCCCCGCATTCCGAAAAGCATCCGTTTCCCCATGTGCCGAAGGATCGCCATCCTGCACGCGCCGATTATGTCCCGCGCCAACCAGCCGTCCATCACGCGTGAAAATTGCCGCGCCGACCGGGATGCCGCCTTCAGCCCGGCCCGCGCGCGCCTCCCGCAGAGCGGCCTCGAGCAGTACATGCGGGTTGAAACCGGATTCCACTCGGTCCAAAATAACAGGTCGTGACGCCGGGGCGAGCCGCCCTCGGGAACCTCCCAAAGCATCGCGAATAGGAGCGGCGCGCATCCACCACGGATACGGCATATCGGAGGAAAGATGAAACCCACGGACAAATCGCATCCGGATGCGGATGCGCAAAAGGGGGCAATCGAAGATACGGCCCCGGACTCGGTGCACCGGCCCTGGTCGGAGCGAGATTCGCACGACCGCCTCGCCAACCAGCTCCCCCACCGCGAAACCAACGAAGAAATCAAGGACAACGACTCCGACTTCCCCGAACCAGGCTCCAGCCCCGAACACTCATGAGCGCTCCGGCTATCCGGACGCAACGCATCAAAGCATCACAAGAATGATGCTTTGATGCTAAATTAGAAATGCCATGAGAACCACCATCACCCTCGACCCCGACGTCGACCAGCTCCTCCGCCGGGCCATGCGCGACCGTGGCACCACCTTTCGCGATACCGTCAACGAAGCCATCCGCTCGGGCCTGCGTGCGCACAAAGTGCCCCGCTTCCGTCAAAAGACCGTCTCTCTCGGCAAGCCCTCTTTCAATGTGGACAAGGCCCTGCAGTTTGCAGCGGCGCTCGAGGACGAGGAAATAATGCGGAAGATGGCGCGGGACAAGTGATCCTGCCCGATGTCAATCTCCTCATTTATGCCGTCGATCGCGATTCACCTCACCACGACGCTGCTCGTGAATGGCTCGAAACCGCGCTTTCCAGCGGCGAGCAATTACTTCTACCGTGGGTCACGATCCTGGGATTCCTGCGCATCACCACCAGAAAAGGGGCATTTGCCCACCCGATAACGGTCGAATCTGCTTTCTCCTTTGTAAAGGGCTGGCTCGATCATCCAGCTGTGTCGATCGCTCATCCCGGGCCCGAGCATCTGCGCATCCTGCGGCGGCTCCTGCGCCAGGTGGGAACCGCCGGAGATTTGACAACCGATGCCCACCTGGCCGCCTTGGCGATTGAGTATGACGCGGAGTTGTACTCTTCAGATCGTGACTTCGCACGCTTCCCCGGCCTTCGTTGGAAGAACCCCCTCTGAAATAATCTCCTCATGCTCATCCTCGCCTCCGCGTCCCCTCGACGCCGCGACCTCCTCGCGCAGGCGGGATACGCCTTCGACGTCATCCCCGCCGAAGTCCCCGAAGACCCACGACCCGGCGAAACCCCCATCGGCTACGTTCTCCGGCTCGCGCGCGAAAAGGCCGAAGGTGTCGCAGCCTCGCCGGAATTCAGAACCTTCGCCCGATCCCAGCAGGAACCCACGCTGATCCTGGGCGCAGACACCACCGTGGTCGCGCCCAACGGCGAAATCCTCGGCAAGCCCGAAGACGACGCCCACGCAACCCGCATGCTCCGCCTGCTCGCCGGCGCAACCCACCAGGTTGTCACCGGCGTCGCCCTCCTTGCCCCGAAAGAGCCCAGCCCCATCGCCGAGGTCGCAGCTGAGGTCACCTGGGTGACCATGCTCACGCCTTCTGAAGAAGACATCGCCCGCTACATCGCCACCGGCGAACCACGCGGCAAGGCGGGCGCCTACGCCATCCAGGGCCAGGCCGCTCGCTGGATTCCCCGCATTCGAGGCTGCTATTTCAATGTTGTCGGATTGCCGCTGGCTCTGGTCGCCAGCATGATCGAAGGCGTTGAGTCGCGCCGCTGCGCCCTGAAAGAAGGACTCCTCAGAACCACTCGCTGACCGCAATGTTCTTTAGGCTGCCGGCTACCGGCCACGCGCTCCCAGCTCCAGGCTCCCGGCTGCCTCCCTCAACTCGCTTTCGGCTGCTGCGCCTCTTCCTCACGCTCCTGCGCTCCAGACGCATCCTCCGATAACGGCGGCGCTTCCGTCTGGCCCGCCACCACCAGTCCAAGGACAATCAAAAGCGTTACCACCAGCAGCCCGATCTCCATCAGCTTCAGCATCGGTTTGTCCTTTCGCGCCGTCACGCGGGCCCGAGTTGTACTTCCCCCTCAAGTCGTTCGAATCATCTCCGCCAGCAACGCAGTTCTCGGAATCAGTTCCTTCACCAGCACCGACTCATGAGATGCGTGCGCCCCTTCTCCGACTGCACCCATTCCGTCAAGAGTGGCCACTCCCATCGCCGCTGTAAAGTTACCGTCGGAACCTCCGCCTGTCGATGCTTCCGCCAATTCGAACCCAAGCTGCGCTGCTAATGTCGCGGCGCGGTGGAAAAGCGCGACCGTCGCCCGGCTCCGTTCCATCGGCGGCCGATTCATCCCGCCCTCCACCTCGAGGACGCAGCCCCCGTCCCGAACGCGCAGCCCCCGAAACCGCCGGTCAATCCGCGCTGCATCCTTCGCCCGTGCGATGCGCACGTCGATCTCCGCCTCAGCCTCCCCGGCAATTACGTTGGTCCGCGTTCCCCCGCGAATCACCCCGGCATTTACCGTCAGCCCCCGATCCAGCTCCGTGAATCCCCGCACCTTTTCAAGCTGCCACGCCAGCTCGCTGATCGCGCTGTGTCCGCGCTCAAAATCGACCCCCGCATGCGCCGCAACCCCTGTCACTCGCAGCGTGTAATTTCCCACCCCTTTGCGCGCTGTCTTGTACGCGCCCGCCAGTCCCTGCGCAGGCTCCAACACATAAACCGCCGTGCACTCCCGCGCCAGCTTCTCCGTCATCGGCCGCGAAACCGTGCTGCCCACCTCCTCGTCGCTGTTCAACAGAAAAATAACCGGCCTCTGCAGTTCGTCCTTTTCTCGCAGTATTTCAACCGCCGTCAATCCCATCGCAACCCCCGCCTTCATATCGAGCACGCCCGGTCCCCATGCCCGCCCATCGGCGATCCGGAACGGCATCTTCGCCAGAGTGCCCACGGGCCAAACCGTGTCGAGGTGCCCCAGTAGCATTAATGGTCCGCTCGGTGCAGCCGCTTTTCGGGACTTGCCCCCCGAACTCCCAAATCGCATCTCCAGAACATCCCCAAAACTCCGCTGACGGTGCCGCCGCACTCTCCCTCCCAGCTTCGCCCCCATCTCCGCAACCAAATCCACACAGCGATCCACAGCCCGCTTATCATCGCTGGGCGACTCGATTTCGACCATATGACGTACCCGATCCATTAACCCAGGCCCGTAGTCAGCAGGAGCGGTTAAGTTGGAAAAATGCTCGTAACCTGCAGATTTATTTGCTTTTGGCATGGATAGAATTGTCCCTGACACTGTCCTCTTCGATACAACACCTGTGGCGATTTTGCCACAGTACAACTTTTCATACTCGGTTGTAGTCTATGTCTTCATTGAGGAAAACGCTTGGCAGATTCATCCCACCTGGAAAATACGATTTCCTCCCCAATTGAGTTCTCCGGCGTTGGCCTTCACAGCGGTGCCCCCGTCCGTATGCGCCTGCTGCCCGCCCCTGCCGGATCTGGAGTCGTCTTCCGCCGCACCGACCTCGACGGATTCGAAATCCCCGCTACCGGCCGCAACGTCGCCAAAGTCAGCTACGCAACCAGCCTCATGCGCCAGGGCGTCCTCATCTCCACCACCGAACATCTTCTGTCCGCGCTGCTCGGCTCCGGCGTCGACAATGTTCTCGTCGAGCTCGACAACCTCGAACTGCCCATCCTCGACGGCAGCGCTCTGCCTTACACCGAAGCCTTTAGCGAAGTTGGGTTGAAGAGCCAGCGCCGCCGCCGCGAATACCTCCGCATCCTCAAAAACGTCGAAGTGCGCGAAGGCGACAAATTCATCGGAGTCTACCCCGGCGACGGCTATTCCGTCTCCTACAAAATCGATTTCCCCGCCCCCATCGGCCGCCAGGGATACACCGTCGACCTCGCCACCGGTGCCTACGAACGTGAAATCGCCCCGGCCCGCACCTTCGGCTGGCGCGAAGATGAAAAGAAACTGCGCGACATGGGCCTCATCCGCGGCGCAACCGAAGAAAGCGTCATCGTGCTCTCGCGCCAGGGGGTGCTCAACGGCAACCTCCGCTTCCGCGACGAATTCGCCCGCCACAAAGTCCTCGACCTCATCGGCGACCTCGCCCTCGCCGG
>Ga0181531_10002081_pt1 | contig 12539 bp, 12 predicted proteins | sample PEATcosm2014_Bin_38_FD_119743 | JGI IMG/M metagenome (GOLD analysis project Ga0181531, IMG submission 119743) | Peatland microbial communities from MTU Mesocosm Facility, Houghton, MI, USA - PEATcosm2014_Bin11_10_metaG | ecosystem: Environmental > Terrestrial > Soil > Wetlands > Peat | place... | reverse complement strand
TGTTGAATGGCATCGTAACCGACGCCGAAGACCTGGGGAAACCAAATCCCCACCACGCCGACGGCCGCGAAGCCGATGGCCCCCTTCGACCATTGCGGCCAACGCAGGCGTTCGAATCCATCTTCGCATGCGTAGAGCAAGTTGACGAATCCCATCGCCCACAGGGCGGCGAGCATCCCGAGCAAGGCGTACAGGATCAGCTCCACCGGGGACACGAGCTGGAAGCCGGCCGCCGAAAACGAGGGGTGATTCCCCAAGAACGCGCGTCCGATCACCGCCGAGACGACCGACGCGACGACGATCGCCGCGAACGAGCGGGGCGCGAACTCTCCCAGGATCACTTCCGCGGCGAAGAACACCCCGCCGATCGGCGCGTTGAACGTCGCGGAGATGCCGGCCGCGGCGCCGCATGCGACCAAGGTGCGCACGATTGGCGCGGGTGCGCGCGAGATCTGGCCGAGGACCGAACCGATGGCTGAGCCGATCTGCACGATCGGCCCTTCGCGGCCGCAACTTCCCCCGAAGCCGATCGACGTTGCCGACGCCAGCGCCTTGATGGCGATGACCCGCGGGCGCATGATGCCGCCGCGCAATGCGACCGCTTCCATCACCTCGGGTACACCGTGTCCCTTGGCCTCAGGAGCGAAGCGCGAAGCGATGAATGCGGCGGCAGCTCCGCCGAGTGCCAGTTGCAGGACGACGCCCAGCGGGCCGATGTGGCGCGCGAGGAAGGCTCCGATGATGCCGAAGGCAAGCCCGTTCGCCCCTGCGATGAGCGCGCGAAAGCCGACGGCTCCAAATCCTCCGCCCAGTCCGACGACAACGGCCGCTCCGATCATGAACGTGCTTTGCGTGACGGACAGTCTGCCGATGCGGACGAGATAACGTCCATCGTGGGGTTCGAAAGCGATCATCGTGTCGAGCTGCCCTTGCGAGCGCGAATTCATTGTTCCACCGGACCTGCTGCCGGCTAGCTGAGCGCCTTCACCCCGGCGACGACGCCGTCGATCGACTTCTTGGCGTCGCCGAAGAGCATGACCGTCTTGGGGTCGTCGAAGAGCGGGTTGTCGATGCCGGCGAAGCCGGAGTTCATCGAGCGCTTGAGGACGACGACGTTGGCGGCCTTGTCGACGTCGAGGATCGGCATGCCGTAGATCGGGCTCGATGTGTCGCTGCGGGCGGCGGGGTTGGTGACGTCGTTGGCGCCGACCACCAGCGCGACGTCGGCGCGCTCGAACTCGGGGTTGATGTCGTCCATGTCGTACAGCGAGGTATACGGCACGTTGGCTTCGGCCAGCAGGACGTTCATGTGACCGGGCATGCGGCCGGCGACCGGGTGGATCGCGTACTTGACCTCGACGCCACGCTTTTCGAGCTGATCCTCCAGCTCGCGAATCGAGTGCTGGGCCTGCGCGACGGCCATCCCGTAACCCGGCACGATGATGACCTCGTTGGCGTAGGCGAGCATCGCGGCGACGTCGTCGGCGCTGGCGCTGCGAACGTTGTGCTCTTTGGCACCGGCGCCACCGGCCGCTGTGGTCTTGACGGCCCCGAACGCGCCGAAGAGCACGTTGGTGATCGAGCGGTTCATGGCGCGGCCCATCAGCACGGTGAGCAGCGTGCCGGACGCGCCGACCAGGGCGCCGGCGATGATCAACACGCTGTTGCCGAGCACGAAGCCGGTGGCCGCCGCAGCCAGCCCGGTGAACGAGTTGAGCAGCGAGATGACGACCGGCATGTCGGCGCCGCCGATCGGCAGCACGAACAGGATGCCGAGCACGAACGAGCACGCCAGCGCGACCCAGAAGAAGGTCAGCTCGTTCGGGTTGTTCGCGACCACGAAGCCCCACGACACGAGGATCGCCAGCAGCAAGAGCGCGTTGACGATCTGCTGGCCCGGGTAGGTGATGGGGCGGCCCGTCATCACCTCTTGCAGCTTGAGGAACGCGATGATCGAACCGGCGAACGAGAGCGCACCGATCACCGCCGAAAGCACGCTGGTGAACGAGACGTCGGGCGTCGCCGGCGTGCCGGACTGATAGAGCTTGAGCAGTTCGCCGGCCGCCACCAGCGCCGCCGCGCCGCCGCCGGCACCGTTGAAGATCGCGACCATCTGCGGCATCGCGGTCATCTTCACGCGCTGGGCCGAGACGATCCCGACCGCTGCGCCGACCACCAGTGCCGCGCCGACGACAATCCAGTTGACGATCCCCTGGGTGAGCACGGCGACGACGGCGATCAACATGCCGAGTGCGCTGATGCGGTTGCCCAGCCGCGCGGTCTTCGGCGAGCTCAGGTAGCGCAGGCCGACGATGAAGCAGATCCCGGTGATCAGGTAGGCGATGTCGACCGGGTTGGCGAGGGCGAGGCCGACGTCGCTCACGCCTTCTCCTCGGGCTTGGCCGCCGCCGCGCGCGGCCGGAACATCTGCAGCATCCGTTCGGTGACGGTGTAACCGCCGAAGACGTTGAGCGAGGCCAGTACGACCAAGAGGAAGCCCAACACCGGGCCGTACGGCGTATCGTGCGCGCCGGCGACCAGGATCGCACCGACGAGCACGATGCCGTGGATCGCGTTCGTGGCCGACATCAGCGGCGTGTGCAACGTCGTCGGCACCTTCGAGATGACCTCGAGGCCCAAGAAGACAGCCAAGATGAAGATCGTGAGCTCGGTGAGCAGGTGTTCGGTCACGCCGTCTCCTTATCGGTGGACGATTTCGCCGGCGCGCACGATCGTCGCGCCGCGCGCGATCTCGTCGTCCGCGTCGAGCGCGAGCTTCCCGTCGCGCACGAGATAGGTGATCAGCGCCTGCACGTTGCGCGCGTAGAGGCGGCTCGCGTCGCTGGGCACCGTTGCCGGCAGGTTGACGGCGCCGATGACGCTCACGCCGTTGGGACTGACGACGGTCTGGCCGGCGACGGTCAGCTCGCAGTTGCCGCCGGTCTCGGCGGCCAGGTCGACGATGACGCTGCCGGGTTCCATCGCGGCGACCGCTTCAGCCGTCACCAGCACCGGCGCCTTGCGGCCCGGCACGGCCGCCGTCGTCACGACGACATCGGAGCCGCCGATCGCCTTCACCATCGCGGCGCGCTGGATCGCGATCTCCTCGGCGGTCAGCTCGCGTGCGTAGCCGCCTTGACCGGTCGCTTCGACGCCGGCGATCTCGAGGAACTTCGCGCCCAGCGACTGCACCTGTTCTTTGACGGCGGCGCGCGCGTCGTAGCCGGTGACCTGCGCGCCCAAGCGCCGCGCGGTTCCGATCGCCTGCAGCCCGGCGACACCGGCGCCGATGATCAGCGCCTTCGCCGGCTTCACCGTGCCGGCCGCCGTGGTGAGCATCGGGAAGTATTTCGGCAGGGTCGCGGCGGCCAGCAGGACGGCTTTGTAGCCGGCGATCGACGCTTGCGATGAGAGCGCGTCCATCGCTTGCGCAAGGGTCGTGCGCGGAATCAACTCCATTGCGATCGCCGAAAGGCCGCGCGCCGCGTAACGCTCGACCGACTGCGGGTCGCCGAGCGGCGCGAGGAAACCGACCAGCGTTGCGCCGCGCGGGATCGGATCGAGTTCCGCGTCGGTCGGCTTGGCGACGCGCGTGACGATCTCGGCATCGCGATAGACGTCGTTGCCGTCGGCGAGCTGCGCGCCGGCCGCCTCGTAGGCGGGGTCAGGGTAAAAGGCGCCGCTGCCCGCACCGCGCTCGACGGCGACGGCGTGCCCGTCCTTGACGAACTTCGCGACGATCTCCGGGACGAGCGCGACGCGGCGTTCGCCCGGTGCGCGTTCCTTGGGGACGGCGATCCTCATGAGCCGACTGTTATCGGAGTGCGGTTCTCCGGTCCCTCCGTGGCCGGAATCCGGCGGCGACGCGGGCGCCAGCGCAGGATCGGCCGCTCGAAGCCGTAGGTGACGGCGCTGGAGATCGCCAGCGCGATCGGGATCGCGACCAGCGGGAAGAGCCACACCCAGGTGGGATTCAGGTGCGGATCGCCCGTGTACGGCGGTACGTGCCATTGCTCGAGCTCGCGCGCGATCGGCACGTGCCAAAGGTAGAGATTGTAGGAGATCGCCGCCAGGAAGAGCAGCGGCGGGTTCGCGAGCAGCCGCTGCAGGGTGCGGTAGGCGAACAGCGCCCCGAGCGCCGTCACGAAGCACGCGATGGCAAGCACCGAGCGCCACTGCACGACCCACTGCTGCGGCCACTCGGTCACGAAGCGGTGCTGATAGCAGTCGTTTGCGATCGCGACGTAGCCGATGGCGCCGACCAGCATCAGCCCCGAGAAGAGCCAGCGGCGATTGGCGAGCGGCGGACGGTGCTCGATCGCGACGTACGCCCACGCGCAGAACATCCCGGCGGCGAAGAAATCGAGATACGCCGGGAGCTGCGCCAGCCGCTGCTCGATGTAGTAGTGGTCGCTGTGGAAGCACCACAGCCGGTAGCCGTTCGCGATCGCGAACATCGCCAACGTCGTCACGCGCGGCCAGCGTACGAACGCCCAGCACAGCAGCGGGAAGATGGCGTAGAACTGCACCTCGGTGCCGAGCGACCACATGACGCCGTCGATCGTGCCGTACGTCGCGGGGAACCACACGTGCACGAACAGCAGGTGGAATACGACGTCGCGCGCGGCGGCGAAGAACGACGGATAGGTCTGGAACCCGACCGCGATCAGCACCGCGATGCACAGCACGTACGACGGTACGATCTTGAGGAAGCGCCGGGTATAAAAGTGGCGCCAGCTCGGCCGCGGCGCGCCGGTCGCGTGCGCCTCGACGAACGGCAGCGCGATGACGAAACCGGAGATGAAGAAGAACAGCGCGACGCCGAGGAACCCGGTCTCGGCCAGCGGCTGGAACGTCAGCCCGATGCTCGGGAACTCGACGGCCTGCCAACTGATCTGCCAATAGTGAAACCAGACGACCAGCAGGATCGCGATCCCACGCAGCCCGTCGATCGTCGCAATGCGGCCCCCGCGCGCGAGACCCATCCGGATTGCTTGGCGCATCTCGCGTGGGGGGCCTGCGATAGCTAGCGGACGACCAGTGCCCGCGTGTTGACGACGGCCATCGTCTCGATCTCGTCGGGCCGGAAGCCGGCCGCCAGCATGCGGTCGGCCATCAAGGCGAAGCCGGTCTCGACGGCCGGGTTGAACGGCTGACCGAGGTCGGTCGAGATGAACGAACTGCGCGGGCCGCTGGCGCGGATGTTCGCGAACATCGTCTCCCACGTCGTCTTGCCGGTGTAGGCGGTCGTGAAGCAGCGCTCGAGGAACGCGCCGCGTTCCGCCAGCGCCGCTTGGTCGCGGCCGGAGATGTTCTGCGAGGGAAACTCGGGGTGCGTGATGACGATGCGCTTGACGCCGTGCGCGAGCGCGGCGTCGACTACGGCGAAGATCTCATCGCGGCTGAGATGTCCGGTCGCCAGGACGAGGTCGTGTGCGGCGATCACGCGCAGGACGTCGATCACCTCGGGCAGCACCTCGCCGCCTTCGTCGACGACGAGCACCGGCTCGGAGACGAAACCGCGCGCACGCAGATCGCGCTGCATCTTGGCCCACATCGGCACGATCTCGCCTTCGCGCGGCTGGGAGCGGCCGATCGGCTCGTTGAGCGCGTCGAAGGTCGGGAACCACACCACGCGCGCGCCTTCGAGCGCGGCGATCTCGACTGCCATCGCGTTCATCCCGCCGACCGCGTTGTTGAGGGTGATCGCGCCGATCGCGTGGGCGCCTTGGACGACGCGGTTGACGACCTGCGCGCGCTCGGCGGTCGGGACGTAGTGGCTCTTGAGGACGAAGCCGGCCAGATCGTACTCACCGTATTGCTCGGCCAGCGTCACGTCGTCGATGCGCCGCTCCATGACGTCCGGGGCGACGTGCACGTGCAGGTCATAGGCGCCCTTGACGATGGCGCGTGCGCGGTCGCTCGCGCGCTCCTCGGTCGTGTCGGCGTGCGCGCACATCAGCCGCGCCGCGCCATTCTGGCGCCAAAATTGTTGCCAATCATGCGATCCCGATTGGCCGGACGGAATCGGCCTCCTCTCAGCGGTCAGTCCCGAGCGAGGCCAGCGCGAGGGCGAGGAACCCGCTGAGGTGGATCAGCTGCTGCGGTCGCGGTCCTCGCGCGCTCACGCCGACGGCCGCATCGCAAAGTCCCAGCAGCGACGCCCACGCCAGCGCCCGTCTGGCCGCTGCCCCCTCGAGGGGGAGCAGGATCAGCCCCAGTACGACGTCGCGCGCCCCGACGGCACGCACGAAGGCCACTGCGTCCGGATCGTCCGTCGCGATGCCGAACTGATGCGACGAACGGCGGGGGCTGACGAGGGCAGCGGCGCCGATCGCGATCAGCGCCGCCGCGGCGGCGACCCGGAGGATACGCATGGGGTGGGTGTTCAGCCCACCACGGCCTTCACCCGGTAGCGCGGCGCCGGGGTCGCGGCGAAGAGCTGCGGTCGCAGGACCTCGCGGAGCGTCTCGTACGCGTCCCAGTCGGTCGTCTCGGAGAGCGGCGGAATCGTGACCAACTCTCCCAGGTCGAGTCCGGCCAGCGAGGCGTCGACGCAGTCCTCGGCGGTCATGAAGCGCGCGCGGCTCTCGGCCGGCATCGCGGCGAGGGGCGCGCCGGCGAGATCCCACAGCTCGGTGATCGTCCCGCCCGGCAGGACGGCCTGCACGCGGATGCCGCGCTCGCTCAACTCGTGGTGCAGCGAGCGGCTGAAGGCGAGCACGTACGCCTTGCTCGCGCCGTATACGCCGTTGAGCATCTCGGGCACGAGTGCGACGACCGAGGCGATGTTGACGATCGTCCCGGTCCCGCGGTCGACGAAACCGGGGACGGCCGCGTAGGTCAGTCGCGTCAGCGCCGTGACGTTGAGGTCGATCATCGCTTCCATCGCGTCGACGTCGGAGCCGAGCAGCGGCGTGACCGCAGCGATACCGGCATTGTTGACTAGCATCGCGATCTGTCGCTCGCGCAGCACCGCCTCGACGCGCTGCAGGTCGTCGGCGTTGCCGAGGTCGGCGACGAGTACGTCGATCTGCCGACCGGTTTCGCCGTGCAAACGCCGTGCCAGCGCGTCGAGCCGCTGGCGATTGCGGGCGACCAGGATCAGATCGTAACCGCGGTGGGCGAGACGATCGGCGTAGACGGCGCCGATGCCGGACGAGGCGCCGGTGATCAGCGCGGTGCCGAGGGTGGGGGATGTCATCGAAGGGTTCTCCATAGGTGCATGGTGGTCACGCGGTGAGTGCGCCGAGGCGTTCGTCGTTGGCGATGCCGAGCAGCGTCGTGCGGAGTTCTTCCGCCGCGGCGTGTCCGAACGTGGTGTGAAAATGGTCTTGCGCGGCTTGCCACAGCGGCTGTGCCGCGCGCAGCTTGGCGGCCCCGCGCCCGGTCAGGACGACGTGCCGGCGGCGGCGATCCTGCGCATCGGTGCGCAGCGCGACGAGGCCGTCGCGTTCGAGCGGGCGCAGGTTGTGCCCGAGCGCCGAGCGATCGACGACCAGCGCTGCGGCGAGCTCGGCCATCGTCGGCGGGTCGCTGCCGCGCCCGGCGACCTCGGCGAGGATCGCGAATTGCGTTCCCCGCAGGCCGCTGGGAGCGAGCGCGTCGTCGTAGAGCTGCGAGAGCCGGCGCGAGGCCTTGCGCAGCGCGGTCGCGTTGCACAGGATCGCCTCGTCGTGAGCTGCGGCGGTCCCGTGGGAAATCTGGGGCATATGCCCCCATCAAACCAGGGCATATGCCCGGAGTTGCACGAATCCTGCCCCATGGCCACGGATCGCTCGACCTACGTCTGCGTGCCGTCGCTGGGCATCGACGTGCTGATCGCCGAGTTCGCCCATCACGTCTACGATCGGCATGCCCACGAGGTCTACGTCCTCGGCGCGATCGAGCGCGGCGGTGTCCGCTCGCGCTACCGTGGTGCCACGGTCGACATCCCGCAGGCGCACGTGATGGCGCTCGAGCCGGAGGAGGCCCACGACGGGGCACCGCGCGATCGCGGCGGTTTCCGCAAGAGCGTGCTGTACGTCCCACCGACGGTCTTTGCCGCGCACGTGGGCGCTTCGCCGCGCCGCCGGTTCGCCGGCGCTTCCCTCGACGACGCAGCCGCGGCGCACCTGACGGCACAGGTGGCCCGGCGGCTGGTCGACGCAGGGCCGGATCTGGGCGTCGACACCGCGTTGACGGCGCTGCTCGCGAGGCTGGCAGCACGCTGGATGGGAACGGTGGCGCCGGAGCGCCGCATCGATCGGCTCGGCCTGGATCGCGTGCGTGCGCACCTCCACGAGCACGTCTGCGAGAACGTTCGGCTGGCGGAACTCGCCGCGCTCACCGACCTCAGCCGCTTCCAGCTCGGACGCGCCTTCGGTGCGCGGTTCGGCCTGCCACCGCACGCCTATCTCGTGCGGCTGCGTCTGGAACGTGCGCGCGCGTTGCTCGCACGCGGTGAGGCGCCGGCGAGCGTCGCCGCCGCGCTCGGCTTCGCCGACCAGAGTCACCTCACACGCCGCTTTCACGGCGCCTATGGGGTCACGCCGCGCCAGTACGCCGCGGCTGCACGAACGTACAAGACCGCTGCCGGCGGCAGCGGTACGCTCGGCGGATGGAACGTTTCGACACCAAGATCGCGATCGCGATCCGCGCCGACCTCGCGGTCTGGCAGAAGCTGAACGTCACCGCGTTCTTGAGCGCCGCGATCGCCGGCGCGGATCACGCCGTGATCGGCGCGCCCTACCGCGACGCCGATGGCCGCGCGTATCTCGCGACGCTGGTTCAGCCGGTGCTGGTCTTCTCCGGCGACGGCGCGGCCCTGCGCGCGGCCTACGACCGTGCCTTGGCGCGTGGCCTCTCGCTGGCGATCTACACCCACGAGATGTTCGCCACCGGCAACGACGTCGACAACCGCGCCGCCGTGGCCGCGGTGGCGAGCGAGGCGCTGCAGCTGGTCGGGATCGCGCTGCGGGCGCCGCGTCGCGACGTCGACAAGGTCGTCAAAGGGCTCGCGCTCCACCCGTAGCGCGAACCTTCGTCGATCAGAACGTTGCGGTCAGGTGCGACTCCGGGATGGGCGTCGTGTATCCCAGGATGTTGTCGGTGAGGAATTCGCGTTGCATGTCGAGCAGCGTCTCGCGGTCGATCGGCAAGCCCGATCGCACCTCGTAGCGCGGCGCGTGCGCGATCTGCTCGGGCGGCTGCTGCGTGTACTTCGCCGACGCCGCGAGGCTGGCCGGACTGTACCAGCCGGCGCCCGCGAGGTCGCCCACCGCGCGGCGCAGCGCGCCCAGGAGTGCCTTGGCGCGATTCGGATCGTGCAGCAAGGTCGGACCGATGAAGATCCCCGAGGCGGCGATGCCGGCCGGCGGAGAGCCGATCATGGCGGCCTCGTGCCGCTGTACGAACAGCTCGGTGTACGGCGCCGAGGCGAAGATCGCGTCGATCGCCTTGCGCTGGAGCGCGACCTCCTGATCGGGCACGGCGACGTTGACGCTCTCGATGTCGGAGAGCCGCATGCCGACGTTGCGCAGGATGCGCGCGACGTAGTAGGCCGAGGCCGCGCCGGCCCCGCCGTTCCAGCCGATCTTCTTGCCGCGCAGCGCGCGTAGCGTGCGCAACCCGCCGTCCCAGAGATCCTGGCGGACTTCGAGCGCGCTCGGATGTCCCTTCGTCGGCTGGTAGGCGGTCGAAGCGACGTACTTTACTTCCAAGCCGCGTTGCACGCCGTTGAAGAAGCCGGCCGACAGTGCGCCGGCGGCGACGTCGAGCTGGCTCTGCGAGACGAGCGCCATCGCGTCTTGACCGGCCACGATCGGCGTCAGCGTTGCGGCGAAGCCGGCGTCGTGCAGATAGCCGCGCTCGGCGGCGACGAACACCGGCGCGAAGAGCGTCGAGGGAACGTAGCCGATCGTCAGCGGTGTTCCGTTCGGCTGCGCGTGGACGAGCGCGGGGGTGCCGGCGGCGAGTGCGCCCGCCGCGACGCCGCCCAGGAAGCGGCGCCGCGAGGCCGGGGCGATCAGCGGGCCGCTCCGACGGGCGCGGTGATGCTCAGCGTATTGCGCAGGATCCCGATCTTCTCGATGTCGACCTCCATCACGTCGCCGTCCTTCATGAACTCGGGCGGCGTGCGCGCGAAGCCGACGCCTTCGGGCGTCCCGGTGGCGACGACGTCGCCCGGCTCGAGTGTCAGGCCCTGCGAGAGATAACTGATGAGCTTGGGGATCTTGAAGATCATCGACTCGGTGTTGGCGTGTTGCTTGACGACGCCGTTGAGGCGCAGCGTGACGTCGAGGTGCTGTGCGTCGCCGATCTCGTCGGCGGTGACGATCCAGGGGCCCAGCGGGCACGTGTCGTCGAGCGTCTTACCCTTGAACCACTGCGTGGAGGCGCGCTGGATATCGCGCGCGGTCACGTCGTTGAGGCACGTGTAGCCGAAGATCACGCCGAGCGCGTCGGCTTCGGCAACGTCCTTGCACGGCGTCCCGATGATCAGCGCGAGTTCGGCTTCCCAATCCCACTTCTGCGAGACAACGCTGCTCAGGCGCAGCGTTTGATCGGGATCGGCGATCGCGGTCGGCGCCTTGGTGAAGATGTCGGGGACCGGCGGGAGCTTGAGCTCCTCGCCGCGCGCCCGCGCGCCTTCTTCGGCGTGGGCCAGGTAGTTGCGGCCGATGCAAAAGACGTTCTTGTGCGGGCGCACCGGGGCGTGCAGCGTCGCGCCGGCGAGCGGCACCGGCGCGCCCGTCCGGCCGAGCGCGGCGGTGCGCTGCTCGGGGCTCAGGCGGATCAGCGCGTCGAGCGAGGCGACACCCTCGAGCGGCCGGATCGTGTCGCCGTCGAGGATGCCCGGCCGCTGGCCGGACGAGGGGGTACTGAACTGGACCAAGCGCACGGGGGACCTCCGACTACGGATTGCGAAATGCGTCTTGCGATGCGGAACACGGCGTGCCCTCCGCCCCGACGATCACCGTGCCCCCGCCCCACCGGCGTTGGCGAAGCGGCGCAGCGTGCTCGCCGTCGTCCCGTCGGGAGCCAGATCGAGCTCGCCGGGCCAGCCGACGACCGTCACCGCCCCGGCCAGGGCGCCGTCGTGATCGAACAAGGGCAGCGCCATCGCGCACACGCCGACCAGGAACGACTCGACCGCGGTTGCGACGCCGTGGACGCGCACGTCCTGCTGGAGCGCCGCGATCGCCTCGCCGTCGCCGGGGTCGGCGGCCAGCGCCATGGCTTCGGCCGCAGCAGAGTACGCAAGGAAGACGCGCCCGGTCGCGGTCGTCCGCAGCGGGTAGGTCGTCCCGACGCGCACCGCGAGCGTGACCGGCCGGCGGCTCAGCTCGATCCGCGCGACCGCCGGGCCGGCGTCGGTCCACACCGCCACCGAGACGGTGCGGTCCAACTCGTCGCGCAGCGACCCCAGCCGCTCGCCGGCCGCACGAACGACGTCGGAGCGGGCGATGGCGGCCAGACCCAGATGGACCGCCAAGGGACCGAGATCGTACGTTCCGCTCCGTTCGCTCTGGACAACGAGGCCAGCTTGTACGAAGCTAACCAAGTACCGGTGCGCTTTTGCCGATGGCATCCCGGCCGCGCGCGCGAGCGCGCCCAGCGGTACGGGGCCGTCGGCGTCGGCGAGCGCCCGCAACAGCGCTGCACCGACTTCGACCGATTGCACCCCCGCACGTCGGCGCGGATTCTCGGGAACGCCCACCACCCCGTCCCGCTTCCGCTCGCGCTACGTTCATCCCGCAGGAGCAGCCCATGATCGCGACCGATTCGCTCGACCAGCTCTTCACCGATGCCGCCGTCCACGACGTGCAGCCGCTCTGGACCCAGATGGAGTCGATGGTCCCGCCGTTCCCGCACCCCAAGGCCGTGCCGCACCTGTGGCGCTACGCCGAGATGCGACCGCTGCTCGAACGCTCGGGTCAGCTGGTCGGAACGAAGGATGCCGAGCGGCGCGTCTTCATGTTGGTGAACCCGGCCTTGAAGGCGCCGCAGACGACGGACACGCTCTACGCGGGCTTGCAACTGATCATGCCGGGCGAGATCGCGCGCGCGCACCGCCACGTCGCGTTCGCGCTGCGCTTCATCATCGAAGGCGAAGGCGGTTTCACCGCCGTCGGCGGCGAGAAGGTGACGATGGCGCGCGGTGACGTCATCCTCACCCCGCAGTGGGACTTCCACGATCACGGCCACGAGGGCGCGACGCCGATGGTGTGGCTCGACGGGCTCGATCTGCCGGTGTACCAGTTCTTCCCGGCCAACTTCGCGCAGCCGTATTCGGCCGAGCAGTATCCCTCGACGCCGGCCATCGGGCTCTCGCACCTGCGGTATCCGTGGGACGAGATGCAGTCGAAGCTGGACGCGCAGGCGGGTCCGTTCGGATATGCCGAGTACGACCACCGCAAGCACGGCGGACCGATCTCGAACGTCGTCGGCGCCGCCGCCGAGCGGGTCGACGCGAACACGACCTCGCCGCTTCGCCGCGAGACGGCCGGCATCGTCTATCACGTCTACGAGGGGCGCGGGAAGACGCACATCGGCGA
>Ga0181531_10002080_pt1 | contig 12541 bp, 10 predicted proteins | sample PEATcosm2014_Bin_38_FD_119743 | JGI IMG/M metagenome (GOLD analysis project Ga0181531, IMG submission 119743) | Peatland microbial communities from MTU Mesocosm Facility, Houghton, MI, USA - PEATcosm2014_Bin11_10_metaG | ecosystem: Environmental > Terrestrial > Soil > Wetlands > Peat | place... | reverse complement strand
GCAGTGCTGACGCGGCGTTCTCGCGAGAATGACGTAATCGACACTAATCTCGCAAGCTGTTGTTTTACAGTCCTCTATCAATGTCCCTGTCGGCACATGTTGGCTTGACATTTGCCTTCGGAGGGCAACGCTCTATCCAGCTGAGCTACGGGTGCGTGGCGGTTGATTTAGCCGATTGGCCCGCCATCGGCAATGGCCAGCGAGGCCGCCGCTATCGCCGTTCCGTCGCCGGCGAAGCAACGGCTGACCTTGATTTTACCGGGCGGAAATCGTCCAGTAGCGCCTGCAGTCATGCGACAGGCCGCGCCGGGGGGCCAAATCCTGTCGCACTTCCGGCGAGAAAGCACGTTCTCGTATCGGAGCTGATCAAACGGAATGGGGACAGCGTACCATGGCGGGTCGTTCCGGGTCTTCGCAGCCTTCAACCGCTGACAGCGCATGGCCCGTTTTTCGATCGTTGGCCAACTACCGCTTCGAGTTTCTCAGTCGCGATCTGTTTGCGGGGCTGACGCTCGCAGCGATCGTCATACCGGAGCAGATGGCGACCGCACGCCTTGGCGGCTTCGCCCCGCAGATCGGCTTTTTCGCCTTTGTGGCGGGCTCGCTCGCCTTTGCCGCGTTCGGCAGCAACCGCTTCCTGTCATCGGGTGCGGATTCGACCATCACACCGATCTTTGCCGGCGGCCTTGCCGCCCTCGCAGCCACAGGCTCGCCGGATTACGTCACGCTCGCGGCAGCACTCGCGCTGATGGTCGGGCTGATGCTGACGGCTGCCGGGATTTTCCGCTTGGGCTGGATCGCGGACCTTTTGTCGATCCCGGTCACGATCGGCTTTCTCGCCGGCATTTCGGTGCACATCCTGATTTCCCAACTGCCGGGACTCCTGGGGCTGCCGACACCTGGAGGGCCTGTGCTGCAGCGCTTCGCAACGCTTGCCGAACATCTCGGCGACGCCAACGGCTTTACGCTCGTCATTGGTCTCGGCGTGCTCGCGATCATCACCCTCTCCGAGCGGATTGACGCACGCATTCCCGGCGCTTTGATCGGTCTTGCGCTGGCGAGTGCGGCAGTCGTGCTGTTACGCCTGGAGAGCCGAGGAGTCAGCGTCCTCGGCGCGATCTCGGTTGAGATGCCGGCATTCGCCATTCCGGTCGTATCGGTCGAACACCTCACCAGCCTGCTGTCGCTCAGTCTTATCATTTCGGTGGTCGTCATGGTGCAGACGGCGGCCACAACCCGATCCTTTCCAACCGATCCCAATGAGCCGCCGGACGTCAACCGCGATTTCATCGGCGTCGGCATCGGCAGTATCTTTTCCGGAGTGATCGGCGCTTTTCCCGTCGATGCTAGCCCGCCGCGGACCGCAGTGGTCTCCGAGACCGGCGGCCGCTCGCAGATCGCGGGTCTGGCCGCGGTTGCGATCGTCGTAGCCCTGCTCGTCTTCGGAACGTCGCTGCTGCACCGAATTCCGAACGCCGCCCTTGGCGGGGTTCTGCTCTTCGTTGCGCTTCGCATCATTCGTCTTCGCCAGATCATTGCCGTCTGCCGGCAATCGCTGGGCGAATTTCTGCTGATCCTGGTGACGGCGGCCGGGATTATCGTGCTGCCGATCGAACAGGGCGTCGGGCTCGGCATCGCACTGTCGCTGCTGCATGGCATCTGGAGTACGACGCGCGCCCGCGTCCAGCCATTCGAACGCGTGCCCGGCACTTCGATCTGGTGGCCGGTGAGCCCCAATCTTCCCGGCGAGCAGGAAGCGGGCGTTATCGTTGCGGGATTTCAGGCCCCGCTGTCGTTCCTCAATGCCTATGACTTCCGGCGCGACATCCTCGCGGCGCTGAAGTCCTCGCCGCACAAGGTGCGGCTCCTGGTGCTGGAGGCGACCGGCATTGTCGAGATCGACTTCACCGCCGCACAGGTGCTGACCGACATTATCCGTCAATGCCATGCCGACGGCATCGACTTTGCCGTTGCCCGGCTCGAATCGGAGCGCGCGCAGGCCGCGCTTGTGCGCTTCGGCATCGATGTGCTGCTAGGTCCGGGTCGCGAGTTTCATAGCGTGGAAGAAGCGATTCGCGCCCGCGCCGGAAAGAGCTAGCGGGTCTTATGCCGGCACGATCGCCCTCCCGATCGGCCACAACGCAATGCCGGCGAGCTTCAGATGTGCCCATGCGAAGGGAATGCCGATAATGGTCACGGCAAGAACCACCGCCGTGACGAGATGGCCCAACGCCAGCCACCAGCCCGCCAGCACGAGCCAGATCAGGTTGCCGATCAGACCCAACAGGCCGGTGCCGAGGTCGGATTGGCCCGTCAGAGTATCGCGGCGCACGGCCCTCTGGCCGAACGGCATCAGCGTATAGATGGCGATGTTGAACGCGGCCCGCGCCCAGGGCAGGCCGATGATGGTGATCGCCATGATAATCGCGGCAACTACCCAGCCGGCCGCCATCCAGACGCCGCCAAGCAGCAGCCACAGGATATTCAGAAATATCGAGACGGGTTGCATGGAGCCTCTTTTCGCCGCCGGCCACTGCCGGGAAGATAGCAAGGAAGAGGCCGGGCCGGAATGCCCAAGACGGGCCGGCTTAACGGCGATAACGGGTAGGACGCGAATAGAATTGCCGACTTTCCTGCACGGGCCGGCTTGTCTCGTTAACGCGTGCTTCGCTGGCAATCGGCGCGACCAGTCTGAGCTCTTCCAGGAAAATGGGCCGGGCGAAGTAGAAGCCCTGCGCGTAGCGAATCCGGGTGGCCGCTTGCAGATAGGCCAGTTCCTCAAAGGTTTCGACGCCTTCCGCGATCACGGTCATGCCCAGCGCCTCGGCCAGCGATTCGATCGCCCGCAGAATTCCCTGGCTGCGCGGACGCAGATGGATATCGCTGATGAAGGAGCGGTCGATCTTGATTTCGTCGGCAGTGATGTCGGCCAGCGCCGATAACGACGAATAGCCGATGCCGAAGTCGTCGATCGATATACCGACCCCAAGCTTGCGGAAGATCGGCACAATTTCGTCCTGAAACCGCGTCTTGGTAACGAATGCATCTTCCGTGACCTCGATCATGAAGCGCCGGGGAAAGCCGGTTGCCTCCAGCGCCTCGGCGAACGAACGCATGAACGCGGGGTTGTTCGCCTGCTTTGCCGCGACGTTGATGCTGATCGTGGCTGACGACCCGAAGGTCTCGTTGATGATGTCAATCGACCTGACGATTTCGGCCAACACCAGGTGGGTAAGCTCGTCGATCAATCCCAATTCGACGGCGAGGTTAATGAAAGTGCCGGGGGCCTGGATCACCCCGTCATCGTCGCGCAAGCGCACCAGCGCCTCGACACCCTTGACTTCCTTGGTTCGGATATCGACCTTGGCCTGGAAGGCGCAGCAAAAACGGTTCTCCAGGATCGCGTGTCTCAGCGACTGCTCGACCTTCATGCGCGCAAGCGCCTCGCGCTCCATGCTCATATCGAAGAAGACGGCAGCACCCTTGCCGTCGTTCTTGACCCGATACATCGCAATATCGGCGTTCTGGAGCAACGCGTCGTAGCTGCGGCCATGGTCGGGAAACAGGCTTACGCCAATCGACGTCGAGGCGAATAACTCCGATCCATCGATGAAGAACGGCGCCTTCAGCCGCTGCAACGTCGCCTCGATATATTCGGCTACTTCTTCCTCGCTCTCGATCGGGTTAAGCAGAAGCAGGAATTCGTCGCCGCTGATCCGGGACAACATGTCGGTTTCGCGCAAATCGAGCCCGACCCTCTTGGCGACCTCGGCCAGCAGCGCGTCGCCGACCGAATGGCCATAATAGTCATTGATGTGCTTGAAATTATCGATGTCGAGAAAAGCGAGCGCAAACGCGTAGCCCGGTTCGTAGTGTTGTATCAGGCCTTGCACGCGATGTTCGATCACTTTGCGCATCGGCAGGTCGGTCAGTTCGTCAAAATAGGCCGAACGAAACAGATGATCCTCGACGGCTTTCTGTTCGCTGATGTCGGTCGAACTTGATAACAGCAGGTTGCGGCCCGCGATGCGAACCGGCCGATGGGCCGCAAGAAGAACCTGCTCGCCGTTGGTACCGGTGACGGCCGCCTCCGCGACCGTCGTGCGTCCGGCGCGAAGCAGCTCAAGTCCCATTTCTCGCCACTCGTTCAGGTGTTTCGAGCCGAACTCCCCGCTTTGCCCGGCAGCGATCCCCAACTGCGCCGCTGCGGCGTCGTTGATCAGGAGAAACCGGCCATCTTCGTCCTGAACCGTGACACCGGTCGGGAGCAGACGGAGAACGTCTCTCAACAGGCCGAGTTCACCCTCGACAGCGAATTCGCCGGCATCGGGCGTGGTTGCGGACGGATTTTGATGGGGCGGCGGGTTTTGCATGGCCCCGGGAGGTTGGCAAAGTCTCTTGTAGTTTTGGTTAAGTGAGCCATCGCGGATTCGAACAAGTCCGCTTTCAAAGCGAGCCGGCGCGATCTTCATTAACAGAACGTCAACGATCCAGATCTGAGGCCGGTATCACCCCTTGGGGACGCGGCATTGCATGGTGCAATGGACCCCGCTCTTCAAGAAGCTGATCTCGGTCTTGCCATCGAAAGGCCTGAGTGCCGATTCCAGCAATTTGGTGCCAAAACCCGGCTCCCCGACCTTGCCGATCGTAGGTCCTTCGGTCTCGTCCCAGGCGATATTCAGCCGGTCATCGGTCATGGACCATGATACCTGAAGCAAGCCGCGCTCGGAGGAAAATGCGCCGTATTTCCCGGCATTGGTCGCGAGTTCGTGAAAAATCAGCGCCAGGCTGACGGCAAGCTTGGCGGGCAGGAACAGCCGGTCCCCGTTCAAGGTGAAGCGGACATGGCCATAAGGTCCGAGTTCGGAAAGCAGGAGGTCCTTGATATCGCAGCCGCCGCCGTCCACCTTAGTGATGAGTTCGTCGGTCGCCGACAGCGCGCGCATGCGATGGTCGATGCTGGCCCACACCTGCGGCTGATTTTGCAGCACCTGATGAAGCACGGCGTGGACGGTCGATAATTTGTTCTTCAGCCGATGTTGAAGCTCGTCCACAATCAGTTTGCGATACTCCTCTTCGCGGATCAGCCGCTTGGAAATTTCCCGCTGATCGGCAGCCACCGACCGGTAGTGCTCGACCCCCCAAATCGTCAGCCCGGATACGATCGCATAGATGACCAGCAACACCAGCCGCGGGAAAAAATTGCTCGGCGCATCGCCGAAATTCATGACGACGCCAAGCCCGCCGCCCGCGACGGCAGTAGCGAGACCGGTACGATAACCGCCCAGCGCGGTGGCAAAGAACACGGCAGGAAAATACGGCGTGAAATAAACGTCCGGCCGTATCATGGCGAGAATCCACCTTGCCGCCGTCGACAGCGCAAGACAGGTGACTGAAAACCCCGCGCTGAACATCGGCGAGGGCCGGGAGATTCCTTGCCAACCTCGCCGAAACTCGTCGACGAGTCGCTTTGTTATTGGTCGCATTACGAGTGGCTCTGATCCGAGGTCAGGTCAAGCATAACGCTAATTATGGCGGCGCGAGCGTTCGAATAACAACCGAGCCCGTTCAATGTCGCGAACATTCGAGCAGTTCCGTGGCGCGGAATCCAAGTAAGATGAGAGGAGCATTTCGCAGGTCGAGCGCAACGCGCGCCTTGCCTTGCCACGGCAAGCCGGAGATATTTTAGCGCGAGAATGTCAAAAGGAGGACACACGCTATGGGGAAACTGGACGGCAAGGTTGCGGTAATCACCGGCGCGACGAGCGGAATCGGGCTGCGCACCGCCGAAATATTCGTCGCCGAGGGCGCAAAGGTCGTGATCGCCGGCCGCCGCGTCCCGGAGGGGGAGGCCCTCGCCAACAGGCTCGGCGCCGCCTGCCTGTTCCGCCGTACCGACGTCACCGTCGAGGACGAGATGCGTCAACTGATCGGCGCGGCCGTCGACAAATTCGGCCGTATCGATTGTTTGTTCAACAATGCCGGCGGGCCGGCGCAGACGGGCGGAATCGAAGGACTAGAAGTCGAGCGTTTCGATGCCGCTATGGCGACATTGGTGCGCAGCGTCATGCTCGGCATGAAGCATGCCGCGCCGCATATGCGGCGTCGGGGCTCCGGCAGCATCATCAATAACGGCAGCATCGCAGGCCGCCTCGCCGGCTTTTCATCCTCCGTCGTCTATGGGGCTGCCAAGGCCGCCGTCATTCATCTGACCAAATGCGTGGCGATGGAACTCGGCGAGGCCGGTATCCGCGTCAACAGCATTTCGCCGGGGGTGATTTCCACCGGCATCTTCGGCAAGGCGCTGGGGCTGCCGGCGGAAGCTGCCGAGAAGACGTCGGCCATATTGCGGGAGGTGAACAAGAACGTGCAGCCGATACCCCGCGCCGGCCTGCCCGAGGACATCGCGCATGCGGCAGTGTTTCTGGCCAGCGACGAGTCGACCTTTATCAACGGACACGATCTGGTAATCGACGGCGCCATCACCGGCGGGCGCAACTGGACCGGGCAACAGCAGGGCTATGTGGCCTTGCGAAAGGCGTTCGACCAGGCCAGCGGGTCAACGCACTGAGCGACCGCAACGCAGACCCGAGGTTGGCATGAACGCACGACTCGAACGAAAGCTGCGAATACTTGCCATCGTCATTGTTCTCGGGGCAATCTCGGGGATCGTCTTCAATCTCGCGGAGGGCCGCACGTTCCATTCTGCCATGGCGGTGGGGATGACGTATGGGCTTGCGATGGGCACCACGCTCGGCGTGATCGATCTGTTTATTCTGGATGGCCCGTTGCGGACCTGGCTGCACAGTCTTTCGTTTACTGTGAATCTTTTCGTGCGCAGCGCGATTTACGCGGTGGTGATCGCACTCATCCAGTGGCTGCGCATCGGCGAGGTCGTCGCGGGCGTGCCCCTGGCCGGCTTAACGCTGTTCATTTCGGACAAGATATTCTGGGCCGGTTTCGCCTATTCCGCAGTGCTTTCGATTGTCATGAATCTGGGTCTCGGAATTTCCAATATCGTCGGATATCGCACCTTCTTCAACTTCATCACCGGGCGATATCACGCACCGGTCGAGGAGAGCCGTTTCGTGCTCTTTGTGGATATTGCGGGCTCGACGGGATTAGCCGAGCGGCTCGGCGGAATCCGCATCCACCGCTTGCTCGATCGCACGTTTCGCCTGCTTACCCTTGCGGTCTCGGATTACCACGGCGAGGTGCTCAATTATGTCGGCGACGAAGTGATCGTCACATGGCGTGAGAAAAACGGCGCGATCGATTGCCGCCCGCTGCGCTGCTTTGCGGCAATGCGCGACGAATTGGTGCAGGCCTCGGGTCAGCTCGAACTTGAATTCGGTGTCGTGCCGCGAATTCGCGGCAGCCTGCATTTCGGGCCGGTCATTGTCGGCGAAATCGGCGACGTCAAGCGCGCCATCGTCTTCAACGGCGACGTCATGAACACCGCCGCCCGGCTCGAGGAGTTGAGCAGAGGCGTTGAAGGCGGCTTTCTCGCATCCCGCACGGCCATGGAACGGTTAGGTCCCGCGCCGCCTTTCGCAGTTCGCGACCTCGGACGCCTGCCCATTCGCGGACGTGCCGATGGCATCGACGTGTTCGGCATCGAGGCCCCGGCTCTGACCTGACGCCGTCACCTGGCCGGAGACAGGACGACGCGCAAGCCGTCCTTCGGCTTCGGGATCGGCCACATCTGCCAGTCCGGCGTCGTTCCGGCCGGTATCGAGACGCTGAGATTTTGCAGGAAATGCCGCGCAAAGCATTTGGCCTGCATATAGGCGAAATGCAGCCCGAGGCACATATGCGCGCCGCCGCCGAACGGCACAAAGGCGAAGCGATGCCGGCCGCGTTGCGCCTCATCCGTAAAGCGCAAGGGATCGAAGGCGTCGGGATCGGGCCAGATTTCCGGCATGCGGTGGGTGAACAGTGGATTCACGCCGACCAGCGTGCCGGCGGGAATATCGTAGCCGCCAAAGCTGAAATCGCGCGTCGCCCGCCGCGGAATGGATGGCACCGGCGGCCGTAGCCGCATTGCTTCCTTGAACGCCATCTCGGCAAGCGGCATCGCTTCGAGATGACCGAAAGAGGTCGGCGCGTCAGCCGCAACATCAAGCGCCAGCACCTCCGCGCGCAGCTTCTCTTGCCATTGCGGGTTCTCGGCCAATCCCGCCACAAAAGACGTCAGCGACGAGGTCAGCGTGTCGTGCGCGGCCATCACCAGAAAACTCATATGATCGACGATATCCTGAGGCGATAGCAGCGCGCCGTCCTCATGGGTGGCGCGGCAGAGCTGGGAGAACAGGTCTTCGCCGCCTTGGGCACGCCGGATCGGGATCTGCTCGGAGAAGTAGGCAACGATACGGGCGCGGCCTTTGACCCCCCGTGCCATCTGCGTGCCGGGCAACGGTTTTCGGATCGGCGCGATGGAGGCGGCGACCATGTCGACAAACGCTTTGGTGATCTCGGCGACTTCGGGGCCGATGCCGGTGCCCAGGAACGACGTGGCCGCCAGATCGAGCGTCAGTTGTTTCATGGCGGGATAAAACAGCATCTCTCCCGGCCGCTGCCGCCATTGCGTCACGCGCTGTGAAATGCCGGCGTCGAGCGCCGCGAGATAAGATTTCATCGGCCCGGACTTGAACGCGACCGACAGCGCGCGCCGGTGCAGGCGATGCTCGTCGAAATCGAGCAGCATCAGGCCGCGCGGAAACAGGCGGCCCAGAATCGTTCCCCAGCCGTAGGTGGAGGAGAAAAGCCTGCTCTGGTCGAACAGAATGAGCTCATTGGCCTCGGGCCCCAGCATGGTGATGCTGGTCTCGCCGAGTATGCGGGTGCGGTAGATCATGCCATACTTCGCCGCCATCCGCTCAACCTCGCCCTTGGGATCGGCGAGAACCGAAATCGTCCGGCCGATCACGGGCCAGCCTTCGTCACCTGGAATATGCCCCAGCGCCTGGCGGCGGGGCGCTGTGGTCGGGAAAGACGCACTTTGCATAGACGCACTTTGCAGTGACATGGCCGTGCTCCATCAAACGTGAACGTACCAAAATACATATATCAAATGCGCTAATTATGCCTTTTGCCGTTTGGCCGCCTCTTTCAGCAAGTCCGGCGCATTCACCGCCGGAATGGCGACACGGCCCGGACCCGTCAGCGGCAGCGCCGCAGCGGCCTTTTCGTTCTCCATGATCTTCGCCATCACCGCCTGCCCCGCACGCTCGAACACCGCGCGGTTTTCGATCAGGAATTTCTGCGACTCGCGAAGCTTGGCGACATAGCCGTTGATCTCCGGAATCACATAGCGCGCCACCATATCCCAACTGCGTCTGGTTCTCCCGACAGTTCTTATTATTGCTGGACGCCAAATTATGGGGTGACGGAGTTGAAGGCAACCGGGACATGCACGCAGCCATGCGTCGGCGTACCCCGTCAGAATCAGCCATTTTGATCGAATTTACAGCGCTTTACCGTTCGGCTAAGAGGACGCTCAGTTTGTCGATGTCGAGGTTGGAATGTATTTGAGGCCATCCGATTCCGCTGCTTCCTTGCAGCTGCCGACGCAGCGGAAGCGCGATCTCGTCAACCATTTCGAGGCGAATGGCGATGAGCTTCAGCGCTGGCGCGAATTCAACGCCGCCTATCACGAAGACGACTTCAAGTTCATGAGCTTCCTGATTCCGCCGGGCAAGCGGGTGCTGGAACTGGGATGCGGCCGCGGCGACTTGTTGGCGGCGCTTCAACCTTCCTATGGCGTGGGCGTCGACTTCGGCGCCAGGACCGTCGCAAAAGCAAACGAGCTGCATCCCAATCTCTACTTCGTGCTCGGCGATGTCGAGGATCCGGCGACGCTCACCTCGATCGAGGGGCCGTTCGACTACATCGTGATTGCAGACACCATCGGCATGTTCGAGGATATCGATGCGACCTTGCGGCTGGTGCATCATCTGTGCGCGCCGTCGACGCGGATCATCATCTCGTACTACTCGCATTTGTGGGAACCGGTGCTCAAGCTGGCAGAAGCTCTGCACCTGCGGGCCAAGCAGCCGAAGATCAATTACATCGCGACCGCCGACTTCCTCAATCTGATGGATCTGGCGGATTTCGAGGTCATCAGCCAGGAACAGCGGCAGCTCTTGCCGCGCCGCTGGCTAGGACTCGGGCCCTTCATCAACCGTTTCATCGCGCCGCTGCCGGGGATCAGGAAGTTGTGCCTGCGAACCTATCTGGTCGGCCGTCCGGTCCGGTCGTTTCCGGATCGGAAATTCTCGGCCAGCATCTTGATCCCGTGCCGGAACGAGAGCGGCAATATCGAGGACGCCGTCCGGCGTATGCCGCGATTTGGCACTTCGCAGGAAATCCTGTTCGTCGAGGGTAATTCCAGCGACAACACCTTTGCCGAATGCGAGCGCGTGCGCGACGCCTACAAGGATAGCTGGGATATCAAGGTGCTCAAGCAGGACGGCAAGGGCAAGGGCGACGCGGTGCGGAAGGGTTTTGCCGCGGCCAGCGGCGACGTGCTGATGATTCTCGACGCCGATTTGACGATGCCGCCGGAAGCCTTGCCGAAATTTCACGCGGTGATCGAGAACGGCAAGGCTGAATTCGTCAACGGCACCCGCCTGGTCTACCCGATGGAGCATGAGGCGATGCGTCCGCTCAACTTCATCGCCAACCGTTTCTTCGCCTATCTCTTCAGCTATCTCGTCAACACCCGCCTGACCGATACGCTTTGCGGCACCAAGGTACTTCTGCGTAAGGATTATGAGGTATTGGCGCGTGAGCGCGGCTATTTCGGCAACTTCGATCCGTTCGGCGATTTTGACCTGATCTTCGGCGCGGCGAAGCAGAATCTGAAAATTGTCGAGACGCCGATTCACTATAAAGCCCGCACATTTGGCGAGACCCAGATTTCGCGCTTCCGCGACGGCTGGCTGCTTTTGAAAATGGTCTGGTTTGCTTATCGCAAATTGAAGGCGATCTGATCGTTAACCATCCCGCTCACGCGAACGCGCCGCATTTTTGTCAAAGATGCGTCAAGCGCTTTCGGGCGATGAAGCTTGCAAATATTTCTGAGGACTGACAGCACACGGTCTTTTTATTTCGCACTGCAGCAATTATCTGCTCTTGGGTACGTCCGCTTTTTGCGGGTCAAGGAGCAGCCGGTGTCGCTAGCCAGAAATATAGAATTCCTGCGCCGTCTGCCCGGAATGAACGGCTGGGACGGCCTTGGCCATCTCACGCCGGCGGGAACTCCCAGTCCGTTGGTTGAGACCCGACAATTCGGCACCAATCCGGGCGATTTGCGGATGTTTTCCTTCGTGCCCGAGGATTTGCGGTCACAGCCTGCCTTGGTCGTCGTTTTGCACGGTTGCGGGCAAACCGCGGCAGGATACGATTTAGGCACCGGCTGGTCGACGCTTGCAAAGCATTACGGCTTTGCACTGCTGATGCCCGAACAGCAGGCGTCCAACAACCCCCATAGCTGTTTCAACTGGTTCAATCCCGAGGATACCAAGCGCGGCCAAGGCGAAGCGTGCTCCATCCGGCAGATGATCGCGCGAATCGTGAGTCAGCACAGGATCGACAAGCACCGCATTTTCGTCACCGGACTCTCCGCCGGCGGCGCCATGACCTCGGTCATGCTCGCGACCTATCCCGAAGTTTTTGCGGCCGGCGCCGTCATCGCCGGCTTGCCCTATGGGGTAGCGAGCAATGTGCGGGAGGCCTTGAACGGCATGTTGCGCTCGCCTTCGCGACCGGCGCATGAACTGGGCGATCTCGTGCGCGATGCCTCAAAGCACCGCGCCCCATGGCCCCGTATTTCGGTCTGGCATGGCAGCGCGGATCGCACGGTCAATCCCGCCAATGCCGACGAGATCGTCAAGCAATGGCTCGATGTCCATCGGCTGCCGCCCCAGCCGATGGCGGAAAGCATGATCGACGGCTACCCGCACCAGATCTGGTGGAACTCGGACGGAGAAACCATCGTCGAATCCTTTACCATCACCGACATGGCTCACGGCACGCCGCTAGGAAAGGCCGAGAACGACGAGCGATATGGCAAGGAAGGCCCGTTTCTGATCGAGGCCGGCATCTCATCCTCCCATCACATCGCGAACTTCTTCGGGCTCACCGGTGGAATTCGTCAACCTGAAAAGGCTACGAGACCGGCGTCGCGCGCAGCCGCGGACTCTCCGAGTGCGAAGCTTATCCCGCTTGCTTCTCCGATCTCAGCGCCGGCGCCTGAACTCAACAAGGTGCTGCGGCCACCGGCAGCGGCCAAACAGCCTGCCAATCCCCCCGCAGAGCCGAAAGCCGGGCGAGGCGCCAAGCTCGATGTCGGTGCGGTCATCACCCGCGCGCTGACCGCCGCGGGTCTTATGAAATAAGCGAGCGCGGGCCGAAAGGCGCTGCGCTATTTCACATCTCGCCCGTCAGGAATGGATTGGTCATCCGCTCGTGGCCAATCCTCGAGCCGGGCCCGTGCCCACAGATGAAGCCAACGTCGTCGCCGAGCGGCAGCAGCTTC
>Ga0181531_10002079_pt1 | contig 12541 bp, 8 predicted proteins | sample PEATcosm2014_Bin_38_FD_119743 | JGI IMG/M metagenome (GOLD analysis project Ga0181531, IMG submission 119743) | Peatland microbial communities from MTU Mesocosm Facility, Houghton, MI, USA - PEATcosm2014_Bin11_10_metaG | ecosystem: Environmental > Terrestrial > Soil > Wetlands > Peat | place... | reverse complement strand
CGTACAACATCTCGGCGGTCGGCGCGGCCGACATCGCCGCCTCGGGCGTCACCGACCTGCAGGGCCTCACGCACATGATCCCGGGCCTCGTGGCTCCGGACTTGGGTCCGCGAGCGAGCAACATCAACGACACCTTGACGATCCGCGGCCTCAACGCGAGCAGCGTCAATGCCGAGAGCCAGGAAATCGCGGCGCCGCTGGTCTCGACCTATGTCGACGAGACGCCGCTGTTCGCGAATCTGAAGATGACGGATATTGCGCGCGTCGAAGTGCTGCGCGGCCCGCAGGGCACGCTCTACGGGTCCGGCTCGGTCGGCGGCACCGTGCGCATGATCCACAACGAACCGGATCCAACCACGACCGAAGTCGAACTATCGACGAGCGCGTCGCACACCGCGAATGCCGCCAACCCGTCGGAATCGATCGACTTCATCGGCAATTTGCCGATCAACGAGACGATGGCGTTTCGCGCTTCGGGCGGTTACGAGAAGCTCGCCGGATTCACCGATGCGTTGAAGGTCGCCGTTCTCGGTCCCGGCGCCCAACCGGTGCTCGCCGATCCCGGCAGCCCGCTGACCAGCCCGGGCGTGTTCACCTCACAACGCGGCGTCGACCGGTCGGAGACCTGGTATGCGCGCGCGGCGCTGCTGTGGAAGCCTTCGGACGAATTGAAATTCACGCTGAGTTATCAGCACCAGACCGATCAGTCGGACGGTTATTCGCAGACCGCGCCGGGGTACCGCTACGACCAGACGCTGTATATGAACCAGCCGGGGTCCTTTCAGACTGACTTGGGAGCCTTCGACCTCTCCTATGACGCGGGCTTCGCAACCGTTTCCTCGTCTTCTTCATATACGAGCCAGTCGGCATTCAGCCAATTCGACCTGACCGGGCTCATCGAATCGCTGGCCGCCTACTACGGGAATTATCCGCGCATCTTGTCGCCGATCATCGATAACTCGACCGACAAAGCGTTCACCGAGGAGCTGCGCTTCGTGTCGAAGAACTCCGGACCCTGGGATTGGGTCACGGGCGCATACTTCAGCGAACGCAAACAGACCCTCAATCAAGTCGAGCCGATCCTGGGTTTCGCGAGCTGGAGCGAGATCCCGGGATCCGGGCAACCGGCCGGCTGCACGACTCTGAGCGCGAGCTGCCCCTATCCGACCTTTGGCGACGTGATCCAATACTACAAGGGCGGCATCCGCCCGTCGTTGAATCCGGACCCGGACTTGAACTTCACGCTCGATCGGCACGTGAGCTTCAGCGACCTTGCGTTGTTCAACGAGACCTCGTACCACTTCACCGAGAAATGGCAGGCCACTGCGGGCGCCCGGATCTTCTGGCAGCACTACGATCAGAGCCTCGAGCAGACCTTGCCGATGTGTGGACCGTTCTGCTCCGAATCCGGCACCGACGCGAACGGCCTGACCGCGGACACCAACGAGAAGGGCTTCCGCAACCAGATCTTCAAGCTCAATACCTCCTACGAGATCGCGACCCACACGCTGATCTATGCAACCTGGTCGGAAGGCTTTCGTCGCGGCGGCGTCAATGCGCTGCCGACGGGCAACTGCTATTACTGCGAAACCACCGCGCTGCTCACCTACAAGCCCGACGAGGCGCAAAACACCGAAATCGGCATCAAGGGTTCATGGGGTCGCGGATCGAGCTACACGTTCACGCTCTACAACATCGACTGGAAAGACCCGCAGATCGAAGCCGCCACCGTTACCGGCGGATTCGACTTCGTGACCAACGGAGACACCGCGCGCTCGCGCGGCGCGGAAGCCGAGTTGACGATGCCGATCGCAGATTCGACCAAGCTCGAATTGGGCTATAGCTACACCGATGCGATATTGACTTCGGGATTCGAACGCGGCGTCGTGCCCGACCTGATCGGCTACGCCGGCGACCGGCTGCCGGGCGTCTCGAAACAGCAGGCAACGGCCGCACTCGATTATTCGGTGCCGATCGCCGTGGACCGTGAATTTCAGGCGCGACTCGACGCCTCCTACCGCAGCGATTTTTGGACCGCGCTGCCGCATTCGGCAACCGCGACCGATCTTCCGGGCTTCGCGCTGCTCAATGCGCGCGCAGGTCTCGGCTTCTCGAAGACCTGGCGCATCGACGCGTTCGTGACCAACTTGACCAATCAAGAAGCGGCGACATCGGTCTCGACGACGCCCGGGCCCGCGCACGATCGCGCCTCTTACGTCACGCGGCCGCGCACCGTCGGCCTCGAACTGCACTACTCGTTCAAAGACCATTAGTCATCATCCAACAATGAAGCGCCTGGCTGGCGCGTCCACGGGAGTAAACATGTCAACGGAAAAAACCACGGGCAAGTCCGACGCCTTTTCGCTGCAAGCCCGCAAGGCCGGCGGCGGCACCAAGCGGCTCTCCGATTGGGGGTTTCGCAACGAGACCGATCCGCTCACCGATGTACTTCTCGGGCCCGCCGATCATCTGCGGCACATGGCCACGAGCTCGCTCTCGCGCAAAACGCTGCGCGAACACCCGGCCGATATCAAGGTCGCCAAAATGCAGCATCAAGAGCTGCAGAGCGCCTATACGCATTTCGGCGTGCGCATTCACTGGCATCTCGCGGAGTCCGAGCTACCGATGCAAGTCTATTCGCGCGACTCGAGCGTGATGACGCCGTACGGCGCAATCATCACCGCGATGGCCAATTGGTGGCGCCGCGGCGAGAATTTTGCGGCAATCCGCACCTACGAACGGCTCGGCATCCCGATTTACGACATGGTGACCGCCGGCACCTTTGAAGGCGGGGATTTCAACGTGATCGAGGAAGGCTGCGTGCTGATCGGCTGCGGCGGCGGGCGCACGCAGGAGGAGGGAGCGCGGCAAGTCGAGAGCTGGTTCAAGAAAGAGGGCTGGGAGACCCGCCTCGCATTCTTCGATGAGTACTATGTGCACATCGACCTCATGGTCGTGCCCGTCGCGCCGCGCCTCACCGCGGTTTGTCTCGCGTGCACCGAACCCGGAATCGTGACCTGGCTCAAATCCAAGGGCCATGAAATCATCGATGTTCCGTTCGAGGATACGATCAATCTCGGCTGCAACTTCATGTCGCTGGGGCGCGACCGAGTCATCGTTCCGAAGTCGAGCCGCAAGCTCATCGAGCAATTGCGGGCACGCGGATTCGAGGTCGCCGAGGTCGACATGAGCGAAATTTCCAAGACCGGCGGCGGCATCCATTGCATGGCGCAATCGTTACGCCGGGTCCCATGAGCCGCGCGCGGCGGCGTCTCAAACGCTGAAGCCCGCGGCCGCGATTGCGGCCTTGAGCTCGGCAAGCTGCGTCTCGTACTGCCGCCACTGCGCGACCGAGGAGGCGTAGATCGGCCGGCGAACCTGCGATGCGCTTGCGGTGGTCGTCGGCGCCGGGTTCCGGTGGAACTCGGCGCAACTGTCCTCCCATGGGAGGCCGCAGTAATCCAATAGCAGATGCGTCGCGGCGCGGCTGTCGGCCACGAGATCCTCGTAACGGACTTCGAGGATTGCGCCCGGCATCGTCGCCTGCCAGTGCTGCATGAGCCGTCGATAGGCGCCGTAGTAGCGGCCAATCTCGCCAAGGTCGTAGGAGAACGGATAGCCGTTCTTGAACAAGGTTTTGAAGATCGCGTAGCCGACCGCCATGGGGTCGCGCGTCACGTGAATGATCTTCGCATTCGGCAGCGCGCGGCGAATCAGGCCGCAATAGAGATAGTTGAGCGGCATCTTGTCCGTGAAGCGGCCGCCACCGGTGAACGCCGCGCGCGCACGGCGCAGATAGTCCAGGCCGAGCGCTGCGAAATCCACGCCGGCCGACAATGCCACGAGTTCGCGACGCGCGGGCGCCTGCTTGCCGCCGCGCGCGCGCGCGGCATCGACGACGGCCAACGCGAAGCAGTCGAGTTCACCCGCGGATGTGACCGCCGAATGGCTGCTGACGATGCGCTCGACGAGCGTCGTTCCGCTGCGCGGCAATCCGACGATGAAGATCGGCGATTCGACGCTCGCGTTCGGCGTCGGCGTGGGCGGCCCGGCCGGGAACGCCTGCATGATCCACTCGACCGTCGCCACGTCGGTCGCAACGTCATACTGAAGATGTTCGCGCCGCCGCCCGGCGCCGAGCCGCAACTGCGCGAATGACTTCTCGAACTCGCCGAGGTCTTCATATTCCTTGGCGAGCGCGAATCGAATTTGAACCTCGCCGCGCCAATCCGGGATTTTTCGGGCCGCCAGCGACTCGAGTTCAGCGACGTGGTTGCGCGCGGGCGTCTGTGCGCGCAATTCCGAGCGGTTGATATACGCCTCATAGTCCGCCGGCTTCAATGCGATCACGCGGTCATAGTCCGCTTCGGCGCCCGCGAGATCACCGAGAAAGCGGCGCACCGATGCGCGGTTATAAAGCAAATGCGGATCCTCGCCGGCCAGCGCCAAGGCGCGATCGTAGGCCGCGAGTGCGCCGTGATGATCGTTGGCGAAGCTGCGCATCGTGCCGATCGCACCCCAAGCCGCGGGGTCCTGCCCCGCACAGCGTTCCGCGGCAAGCGCCGCATCGAGCGCGTCCTGTCGCCGGTGCAGCGCCAATGCGATTTGGCTCGCCGCGACCCAGCCGGCCGCAAACCTTGGATGGGCCGCGGTCAAGCGGCTGCAGATCGCCTCAGCTGCGCGCCAATTTCGCGCCTGCATGAGCCGAAGCACCTCGCGGTGCACGGGCAACGGAGAGTCCGTCACCGGATCGCCTTGCCGCCCTGGACGACGCCGATGCGGGGATTCGCACCAAGGCCATAGCAAAGTTCCGCGGGCCGATCGATGCGCCAAAGTACAAAGTCCGCACGCTTGCCGACCTCGAGCGTACCGCGATCATCGAGCAAACCTAAGGCACGCGCCGCATGCGCGGTCGCCCCAAGTAAGGCTTCGGCGGGCGTCAAACCAAACAAGGTGCAGGCCATGTTCATCGACAACAACAGCGAGGTACAAGGCGAAGTGCCTGGATTGCAGTCGGTCGCGACCGCGATCGGTACGCCGGCCGCGCGCAGCAGAGCCACCGGCGGCGGGGTTGTCTGGCGCAGTGTGTAATAGGCGCCGGGCAGCAGCACAGCGACGGTGCCGCTCTCGGCCAGTGCGTCGGCGCCCGCCGCGCTGAGGTATTCCAAATGGTCGGCGGACAGTGCCGCGAACTTCGCCGCGAGTTGCGCGGCGCCCATGTCGCTCAATTGTCCCGCATGCAGGTGAATCGGCAATCCCAGCGCCTGCGCGGCGCGCAGAAACCGCTCGGTCTCGTCGGTGCTGAACGCAATGGATTCGCAAAACGCATCGACCGCGTCGACGAGGCCGTCTGCGCTCAGCGCCTCGAGCCAAGGACCGCTGACTCGATCGACGAAAGCGCGTCGATCGGACCGAAATTCCTCGGGCAAGGCGTGCAAGCCCAGATAGGTCGTGCTGACCGAGACCGGCAATTCGCGCGGCAGTGATCGAGCAACCTCGAGCAGTCGCCGCTCCGTCGCGAGTTCCAAGCCATAGCCGGATTTGATCTCGATCGTCGTGACACCTTCGGCCATCAAGGCTTGCGCCCGAATGCGTGCCGATTCGCGCAGCTCGTCCACCGATGCCGCCCGCGTCGCTCGCACCGTCGATTGGATACCGCCGCCGGCCTTCGCGATCTCCTCGTAAGACACACCGCTCAAGCGGCTTTCGTATTCGGCGACGCGATTGCCGCCATAGACGAGGTGCGTATGGCAGTCAATGAGTCCCGGTGTGATCCACGCGCCGCAAACGTCATGGCTGGGTATCGAGTGCGCCGCTGCCGCGCGCGCCGCATCCTCGGCCCGACCGATCCACGCGATGCGTTCGCCGCGTACGGCGATTCCGGCGTCCCTGATAATGCCGTAGGGCGCAGCGCCCGCGGCCATCGTAGCGAGCTGAGCACCCACCCAAACCCGGTCCCAGGTCTTGCCGATATCTGCTGCGGTTTCGTCGCTCACCGTCTTCACCGGATGGCCGCCCTCTGCTGTTGTCAAATTCATAGTCCGATTGATGTGGGCTGAATGATAAGGCAAGCTAGGTTATATATACAGGTATAGGCAAGTGCGGGGGCCCCGGGATGACTCGACATTACTCGATCGAATCGGCGCTGCTGCCACAAGGGTGGGTCCGAGACGCCATCGTGAGCGTTTCCGACGCCGGCATCGTGACCCAGATCGGATTCGGCGCACCGCCGCCGGGCGCCGAGCGCATTGCCGGTATCGCGGTTCCCGGCATGCCGAACGCACATAGTCACGCGTTCCAGCGCGCGATGGCAGGTGCGACCGAATACCGCTTGTCCGCGCGCGATAGCTTTTGGACCTGGCGGCAGGCGATGTATGCACTCGCCAATCGCATCGAGCCCGAAGAACTGGAAACCGTCGCGACGCAATTGTTCGTGGAAATGCTCAAGGCGGGCTATACCTCGGTCGCCGAGTTTCATTATCTGCATCGCCGCACGAACGCGACAGCCTATCTCGGTGCCAATGACTTATGGAACGCGGTCGTGCGCGCCGCGATCGCGGCGGGCATCGGCCTCACGTTGCTGCCGACTCTCTACCAGGCCAGCGATTTCGGCGGCGCGCCGCTCAAGCGGGAGCAGGCGCGATTTGCGATGCAAACCGACGAATTCCTGCGCGCGATCAGCGAATTGGCGCAGGCCGATCACGACGCCGGCGCAGCGCTGTGCATCGGCGCCGCCTTTCATAGCCTGCGTGCCGTCGCGTACGAAAACTTGCGCGAAGCCGCGCTGCAGCTGCGCAGCATTGATCCGACGCTGCCAATCCACATCCACGTCGCCGAACAATTGCGCGAGGTGCAAGCCTGCAAGCGCGAGACAGGACGGCGGCCGATCGAATTGCTGTTGGAGTCCGGCCTGCTGACCCCGCATTGGTGCCTCATCCACGCGACCCATGCGACCCCCGCCGAACTGCAGGGAGTTGCAGCCCTCGGCGCAACCGTCTGCGTGTCGATCAGCACCGAAGCGAATCTTGGCGACGGATTTTTCGATGCGAACCGATTTCTGCAGGCCGGCGGTCGTCTCTGCATCGGTTCCGACAGTCAAGCGACGGTCTGCCCGGCCGAGGAGTTGCGGTGGTTGGAGTATCAACAACGGCTGCGTCGCAAGCGACGCGGGGTGCTCGCGAACGTGGCCGAATCGCACGTGGGCACTCGGCTCTGGCGCGATGCGGCGATTCACGGCGCGCAGGCGCTGGGGCAATCCGTTGGCGAAATCGCGGTCGGCCGGCGCGCCGATTGGCTCGTGCTCGATCCGGCAGATCCGACGATGGCCGGCAGCCGACTCGATGCAGCGCTCGACCATTTAGTGTTTGCAGGCGCGCGCGCAGCGATCCGCGATGTCATGGTCGCCGGCCGCTGGGTCATCAAGGACCATTGCCATGCGGCAGAAGGCTTGCTGCGGCCGCGCTTTGCGAGTCTGATGCAGCGGCTTTCCGGTCCGGCCCGCTAGCGCGACTTGACTATACCTGTCTATACAGGATAACCTGGGCAACATGCTGAAGACCCACCTCGGATCGAATACGTCGTCCGTGCCGCTGTATATGCAGGTCAAGCGGCACATCCTCGACAACATCGGCTCCGGGAAATGGGCGGCCTCGACCCGCGTGCCGTCGGAGAGCGAGATTGTGAAGTCCTTCGGCATCTCGCGCATGACCGCGAATCGTGCGTTGCGCGAGTTGCGCGATGAGGGCGTGCTCGTGCGGGTCGCCGGCGTCGGCAGTTTCGTCGCCGACCATCAGGCGCGTACCCATCCGCTGGAAATTCGCGGCATCGCCGACGAAATACGGCGCCGCGGGCATCGTCACCGCGCCGAGGTCATCGTGGTCGAACGCGTTCGAGCAGAGCGCGCGCTGGCCGACGACTTTCAAGTCGAGCCCCAAACGGAATTGTTTTTCTCGTCGATCGTGCATTTCGAGAACGATCTGCCGGTGCAGCTCGAAGACCGCTATGTTTCACCGCTACTCGCGCCGGATTATCTCGGCGTGGATTTCGCACGGACGACGGCGCACGACTACCTGATTCAAGTCGCGCCGCTGCAAGAGGCCGAACACGTGCTGCGCGCCGTCATGCCCGATGAACGCACGCGCAAGTTGCTCGACATGCAGCGCAATGAACCCTGTCTGCTGGTCAACCGTCGCACCTGGACTTTCTCGAAGGTCGCCTCGGTTGCCAAACTCCACTACCCCGGCTCTCGCTACGAAATGTCCGGGCGTTTTCGCCCGTAAGCTAAGGAAGCGCACTCATGCTCGAAAAAGTCAGGCCCCGAGTCATTCGCGCCGCGCGCGGCAACCAATTGAGCGCGCGCACTTGGACCACCGAAGCGCCGCTGCGAATGCTCATGAACAATCTGGACCCGCAGGTCGCCGAAAACCCCAGCGAACTCGTCGTCTACGGCGGCATCGGCCGCGCGGCGCGCGACTGGAATTGTTTCGATCGCATCGTAGAGACGCTCAAGGTCCTGACCGAAGAGCAAACGCTGCTGGTGCAGTCCGGCAAGCCGGTCGGCGTGTTTCCGACTCATGCGGACGCGCCGCGCGTGCTGATCGCGAATTCGAATCTCGTGCCGCATTGGGCGACTTGGGAGCACTTCCACGAACTCGACCGCAAGGGTCTCGCGATGTACGGCCAGATGACCGCCGGATCGTGGATCTACATCGGCAGCCAGGGCATCGTGCAGGGCACTTACGAGACCTTTGCCGAAATGGGACGCCGCCATTTCGCCGACCAGCTCGCCGGCAAGTGGATCTTGACCGCGGGATTGGGAGGCATGGGCGGTGCGCAGCCGCTTGCGGCGACCATGGCGGGCGCGCATATATTGGCCGTCGAGTGCCGCAAGGACCGCATCGAGAAGCGTCTGGAAACCGGCTACGTCGACATCGAGGCCCACTCGATCGATGAAGCGCTCGCACGATTCGACGACGCGACGAAGCGCGGCCAAGCGCTGTCGGTCGCGTTGCTCGGCAACATCGTCGACGTGCTCGAAACGCTGCTCGCGCGGGGCATCCAGCCCGATGCGCTCACCGACCAGACCTCGGCGCACGATCCCATCAACGGCTACCTGCCGCAGGGCTGGACCGTCGCGGAGTGGGACGAGCGGCGCGTGCTGGACCCGCACGGCACGAGCGCTGCGGCCAAGCAATCGATGGCCAAACATGTCGAGCTCTTGCTGCGCTTCAAGGCGCTGGGTCTGCCGGTATTCGACTACGGCAACAATATTCGACAGGTTGCGCGCGACCAAGGCGTGGCGCGCGCGTTCGACATTCCGGGATTCGTGCCGGAATACATCCGTCCGCTGTTCTGCCGCGGAATCGGTCCGTTCCGCTGGGCCGCGCTGTCGGGCGATCCGGAGGACATCTACAAGACCGACGCCAAGGTCAAGGAGCTGATTCCCGACGATCCGCATCTGCATCATTGGCTCGATATGGCGCGCTCGCGGATCCAATTCCAAGGCTTGCCGGCGCGCATCTGCTGGGTGGGCCTCGGTCAGCGGCACCGCTTGGGCTTGGCCTTCAACGACATGGTTGCGAGCGGCGAGCTGTCGGCGCCGATCGTGATCGGGCGCGATCACCTCGACTCCGGCTCGGTGGCGAGCCCCAATCGCGAGACCGAAGCCATGCTCGACGGCTCCGATGCAGTGTCCGACTGGCCGTTGCTCAATGCACTGCTCAACACCGCGAGCGGCGCGACCTGGGTGTCGCTGCATCACGGCGGCGGCGTCGGCATGGGCTACTCGCAGCACGCCGGTGTCGTGATCGTATGCGACGGAACCGCCGCGGCCGGCCGGCGCATCGCACGCGTGCTTTGGAATGATCCCGGCACCGGCGTGATGCGCCATGCGGACGCCGGCTATCAGATCGCGATCGATTGCGCACGCGAACAGGGACTGAACCTGCCGATGATCGGGCGGACGTGATGGAGATCCGCGCCGGCGAGTTGACGCTGCCTAACTTAAGGCGCATTTACGAGCGGCCGATCGACTTGCGGCTGGGCTCGGCCGACCGCGAACGCATCGGGGCCGCGAGCCGGCTCGTCGACCGAATCGTCGCCGCCGGCGACGCCGCCTACGGCATCAACACGGGCTTCGGTCTGCTCGCACAAACGCGCGTGCCGACCGAACAGCTCGAGCAGCTGCAGCGCAATTTGCTGCTTTCGCACGCGGCGGGCGTCGGCGATCCCTTGCCCGACGCCGTCGTACGGCTGATTTTGGCGCTCAAGATCAATGCGCTCGCGCGCGGGTATTCGGGGATCAGCGCAGAACTCATCGACGGATTGATCGCGCTGCTCGCGCACGAGGTCTATCCGGTGATTCCCGCACAGGGCTCCGTCGGCGCCTCGGGTGATCTCGCGCCGCTCGCCCACTTGAGCACGGTGCTGCTCGGCATCGGTCAGGTGCGCGTCAAAGGGCGCGTGCTGAGTGCGGCCGAGGGCTTGGGCTTGGCGGGATTGCGGCCGTTTAAGCTGCGCGCCAAAGAGGGACTCGCATTGATCAACGGCACACAAGTCTCGACGGCGCTCGCGCTTGCGGGCCTGTTCGGCTGTGAGGATTTGTTCGCGGCGGCCGTCGTTGCCGGCGCCATGTCTGTCGATGCACTCAAAGGCAGCGACTCTCCGTTCGATGCACGCATCCACGAAGCGCGCGGCCAGCCCGGCCAGATCGCGGTCGCGCGGATCTACTTGAATCTGATTGCGGGCAGCGCGATTCGCGCCTCGCACGTCGACTGCACGCGCGTGCAGGATCCTTATTCATTTCGATGCCAGCCGCAGGTCATGGGTGCGTGCCTGGACTTGATCAGAAATGCCAGCGCGACACTCGCGATCGAGGCGAATGCGGTCACGGATAATCCCCTGCTGTTCGTCGAACAAGGCGATGTGTTGTCGGGGGGTAATTTCCATGCCGAGCCCGTTGCGTTCACGGCCGATACGCTCGCGCTCGCGATTGCCGAAATCGGCAGCCTTTCGGAGCGCCGCATGGCGGTGCTCGTCGATCCCAAGATGAGCGGCTTGCCGCCGTTTCTGGTCGACAACAGCGGCCTGAATTCCGGCTTCATGATCGCGCAGGTGACCGCGGCCGCGCTGGTTTCCGAGAACAAGACGATTGCCGCACCCTGCAGCGTCGACTCGATTCCGACCTCGGCGAACCAGGAAGATCACGTCAGCATGGCGACCCATGCAGCCAGGAGGCTCGGTCGCATGCACGAGAACGCTGCGGCCGTGGTCGGCATCGAGCTGCTCGCGGCAGCCCAGGGCATCGATTTTCATCGACCCTCGCGCTCATCGCCGGGCTTGGAGCAGGTTCACGCGATCATCCGCAAGGACGTGTCTTTCTACGCGTCGGACCGCTACTTTGCGCCCGATATCGAAGCGGCAAAGTCTTGGGTAACCAGTGGCCGGTTTGCGTCCCTGGTCGAGCCGTTGCTGCCGTCGAGGGCGACCGCGTGAGCGAGTCGCGGCCGGCGCGTGAGCCGAGGGGCGAACCCATCTATGAATACGTCGCAGGCGATGCGCCGCTGCTGATCAGCTTTCCGCACTCCGGTACCTATCTGCCGCCCACGCTGGCGCTGCGCCTGCGAACGGAGGTGCTCGACCTACCGGACACCGATTGGTTCGTGCCCAAACTCTATGATTTTCATCGCGAGTTCGGCATTTCGATACTGCGCGCGACGCATTCACGCTATGTCGTCGACTTGAACCGCCCGCCAGACGACGCGCCGCTCTACCCCGGCCAACGCGGGACCGGCGTTTGTCCGATCGAGACTTTCGACGCCGAGCCTCTGTATGCGCCGGGCGCGGCGCCCATACGCGGCGAAATCGAACAGCGCCTGCATAATTATTGGCGGCCCTATCACGCGCGCCTACAAGGTCTGATCGCACAAACCGTCGCACGCCATGGCCATTGCGTGCTCTGGGACGCGCATTCGATTCTCTCGACGGTGCCGCAACTGTTCGAAGGGCGCCTCCCGGATTTGAATCTTGGAACCGCCGACGGCCGCAGCTGCTCGCCGTCGCGCGCCAGCCGCCTCGCCGAGAAGCTCAGCGCGCAAACGAGGTTCACGTCCGTCGTCAATGGGCGCTTCAAAGGCGGCTATATCACGCGCCATTACGGCAATCCTGCCGCGGGTGTCGATGCGGTGCAATTGGAGATTGCACAAGCCGCGTATCTCACCGAAATGCGCACACCGCAGTTCGACCTTGAGCGTGCGGCGCCGCTGCGTGCGTTGCTGCGAGGATTGGTCGGCACAGCACTCGAGCCCTAGCGCTGATCGGTTGCCTAGGCCGCTGCGCGCGCCGGTGTCAGCGAGCCCCTCCGGGATACTTGTTGCGCACCACATCGCGCACCAAGTGCGTGTCATAGACCAATACGATCGAAGCGATCCGGCCGGACTCGGGATCGAAATTGAAGACGTCGGCACAATCGAATGCGACGCGCGTGCCATCCTTGAGGCGCCAATCGTAGAGGTAATAGGCGACCGCCCGCAGGTGCCCTTCG
>Ga0181531_10002078_pt1 | contig 12544 bp, 9 predicted proteins | sample PEATcosm2014_Bin_38_FD_119743 | JGI IMG/M metagenome (GOLD analysis project Ga0181531, IMG submission 119743) | Peatland microbial communities from MTU Mesocosm Facility, Houghton, MI, USA - PEATcosm2014_Bin11_10_metaG | ecosystem: Environmental > Terrestrial > Soil > Wetlands > Peat | place... | reverse complement strand
GGCCTGCTCCGCGACAACCCTGGCCTTAGTTCAGCTGCCAAGTCGTATCTCTCCGATCTCCGCGAGGAATTGGACTCAGTTTCACGATCTGACGAGGCCGTTGAACTCGAAGATGCTCAAATCGCCCAATCCGTGGGTGACCTAGAGCGGGCCGTTGAAAATCAGTCGGGCGTCTACGTCTACACGTTTCCGACGTACTTCCGGAATCCGAAGAAGTCGGATCCTGACCGGTTCCTCTACAAGATCGGCAAAACTGACCGTTTCGTCAGCGAACGGATTCGAGAGCAGCAGAGACAAACTGGCCTACCCGAAGACCCTTGGACGCTTCGGGTCTATCGATCTGCAGAGCATACCCCTGCCGAGATCGAGCGCATCTTTCATGAACTTCTTGTGGCCGCCGGACATTCCCGTGCGACGGGCCAGTATGCAGGGCGTGAGTGGTTCGCCACCAACCTTGAGTTTCTCGATGCGGTTGCTCGCTCCCACGGATTCGAGATTCACGAGATCATCGCTCCAGAGGATTAGCCACTGTCACATCTGCTGTAGCGCGTCTATGTAATCTGTCGCCCGACGCCCTGGACACTCCTTTATGGTGACTAAAGATTGGCCAGTAATGCCAGGTACTCCATCAGTAAGAATGATCCCGACTTGATTTGCGAGTAGTCGACATCTCCTTCATCCCATACAGGGTCAGTTTGGACCGAAATTGAGTGATTGCTGCTCAGTCGTTGGAGTTGGCAACAGAAGTTCGAGACCCCTCTTCTCTTGATGCTCATCTTCAGACATTCGGTTCAGTCCTGCGCTAATCGACTCTTGGGCATACCACGGACATACCACGGACATATATGGGCATGTAACATGGGGCAGTGACGGTCAATACCGGTCACCATTGGTCAGCGTGAAGTCCTTGCAATTATTGAGCGACACGTGCAAATTCTTGGAGCGGGCGACGAGAATCGAACTCGCGTTCTCAGCTTGGGAAGTTGAGAAGTCTTGACTCAATCGTTCGTAGTCAACGCAATTGAGCGCTAAAACGGGCGCTAAGACACTCGAATTCCCCATTCGTTCTGACTGGCAATGATGCCCGCCGGACAGTATCAGTGGATGGGATCTGGTGGCTTCGGAATGCTTCTCTTTTGGGGAGGGGTTACGTCAGGGTGGCGGAAATTCCCTTGAGGAAAATATCTGACTGCCGCTGGGCGGTCCGCCTCCAATTGGTCGCAGTTGGAAGTGGCTGCGCCATCATGGCTCCAAACACGATGAGGTCGAGTGGCGTGATGAGGGGTCGGATCGAGCGATCTTGGTGGCCGCGTCGCAGTATCTCGCCGAGCGTGTCGTGAACTTTCGTTCGCAATTCCAGCGTGGCCCGTTCGACGGGTACCGGTCCTCCGTGCATTGGGAGAACAAGTTCGGACCCGTGCTTGATCGTTTCGTCGAGAAAGAGTCGGATGCACTCGATTGCGGACTTGTCAGTAGAGGCAGCACGTTGGGCTGCGGCGAGTACCAGCCCAAAAGACTGATGGGTTAGGGCCGCCAGCAAGACTTCTCGAGATGCGAAGTGGCGATATAGGGTGCCAACACCTACTCCGGCGAGTTCCGCGATCGTAGCCATTGGTACTGCTGCACCTTCTCGCCTAACCGCGAAGGCGGCCGCGGCAAGAAGACGCTCTCGATTCGTTTCGCTATCGCTACGCGGTTGGCGACCGCCACGTGCTATTTGTTCGACTTTGGTCACAGAGACCATGATGGCAGAACTTCGAGCCCCAAAGCTCCGCTCGACTTGTGCGGACGATTTCATCCGCTTAGTGCTTCCAGGTGTGTTACTGTAGACTAAAGGACGCCGAGACCCCGCTTTCCTCGCGACTGACAATTGGTCAGTGATGAGTGAGAGGTGTGATGTGCGCTTGGTCTCCAATCAGTGGTCCGCTTGTACGTCACATCGCGAATTTGGCCACGCGACCCCGGTGAGCATCAGCCTCGCAAACCCACTGATTTTCGAAGCGCCCGCATTGCACCCGTGCGGGGAGCGATACTCGCTCTGGCGTTCTAACGCATACGAGCCCATCGAAACCGCACTCGCGGACGGCGCGATCGATGTTCGGACTGCTGCGCTGAATTCCCAACGAACGGAATGCAAGAATGGATAAGCAACGGACGTTGACATTCAACGAGAAGAATATCGACGAGTTCCGAAAGTCACACGGGCGAATTGCCTCATTCGGCGACGCCCCCTTGCTGCTCCTGACCAGTATCGGAGCCCGGTCAAGCGAACGACGGACGAATCCGATGATGTATTTGGCGGATGAAGCAGATCCGAATCGAATCTTCGTCTTCGCTTCATTTGCGGGGGCGGACAAGAACCCAGCTTGGTTTCACAACATCGTTGCTCACCCCAATGACGTCGAGGTCGAGATCGGTGACCATCGGTACCGTGCCTCCGCCGAAGTCCTACGAGATCCGCAGCGTTCAGAATTGTTCGAAATTCAAGCGAATCGATTCCCCGGCTTTGCGAGATATCAGGAAATGACTTCACGAGTAATTCCGGTAGTCGCTTTCGAGTTGATGCGTTAGGTGAGATCAACTTCAATTCGCTGCTTTGAGTTGAAAAAGGAAAGGAATGTATGAGACTAGGCATCCTTGGCACGGGGGGCGTTGCACAAACGCTGGCGCAACGCTGGTCCGCTGTTGGACACGAGATCTCGCTGGGATCGAGAGATCCTTCCTCAAAAGCTCACCTCGATTTCCCCGTCGTTCTCTCGGATGCGCTTGTCTCCGATCACGACGTGGTCGTCAATGCCACTCTCGGATCTGCGTCGTTGGAAGTTATGAGCAAGATCGGTGCAACCGTGTTCGCCGACAAGATTCTGGTTGATGTGGCGAATGCGAATACGCCTGAATTTGAACTCTTGTACCCCAACTCGAGCCTCGCTGAGAAGTTACAAGATGCTCTTCCCCAAACTCACGTCGTAAAGACGATGAACACGGCATCAATGTCAGTTATGACCAATCCAGTCTCTCTCCCGATGAGCAGCATCTTCGTTTCGGGGAACGACGCCAGAGCTAAGAGCCTCGTGGACGGACTGCTGACGGATTTCGGATGGAAACACGGGTCGGTCGTCGATCTTGGGGGAATCGAATCGGCGCGAGGTCCGGAGCACTATTTCCTCTTGTTTGCCGCCATCATGAAGTCGCTCGGAACTCCGCAGTTCAACATCAAGCTGATCACGTGATGTTGGTGTCCCAACCCAAAAGTGGCCCGTCGTGTATCGGCGAAACAAGTTATGAAGGAGATCTAACATGACGTTAACTCTCGACCCCCAAGTGGCTGCCGCTATGGAACCGATGGCCGCTGCGATGGCCGATACAGTGCCACCGCCTGTCGGTGACGTGCGATCTCGGAGACCAGTGCTCGAATCGGTGATGACCAAGACCGCCCACATGCAGCCGATGCCGACTGATGTGACCGTGACGGATTTCCAGACCACATCAGACGATGGCGTCGAGATACTGCTGCGTTGGTACGCAAAAGCAGACTCCCCAAGTGACTCTGCGGTTTTGTACTTGCACGGTGGAGGGATGATCAGTGGAAGCGTCGCCATTTACGACGGCCCAGTCTCTCGTTACGTCTCGAGCAGTGGCGTGTCGATGCTCGCCGTTGATTATCGCCTCGCCCCAGAACATCCCCACCCGGTACCAACTGATGACAGTTACGCAGGTTTGAAGTGGCTAGCCGACAACACAAAGGTGCTCGGCATCGATCAGGCCCGCATCGCAGTGATGGGCGACAGCGCGGGTGGGGGCCTCGCTGCGGCAATAGCGCTCATGGCGAGAGATCGGGGAGGGCCGGCCCTGAGTCACCAGATTCTGATTTACCCGATGCTCGACGATCGCAACACCGTTCCCGACGCCGAGATAGCCCCCTTCGCCGTGTGGAGTTACGACGACAACCTGACGGCTTGGGGCGCGCTGTTAGGTGACGCCATCGTAACTCGCGAGGTTCCTCCTTACGCCTCTCCCTCTCGTGCCGCCGACCTCTCAGGACTACCGGCGTGCTACATCGAGGTTGGCCAACTCGACATTTTTCGCGACGAAGATCTCCTTTATGCCCGGCGTCTTAGCCTCGCTGGTGTCACCGTCGAGTTTCACTTACGTCCCGGTGTGCCACATGAGTTTGAGACCTTCGCCTTCGATACCGACGTCGCTCGCCGCGCTATGGCTGATCGAATTCGGGTGCTTCGTGCCATCTAACAAGCCATCCTTACTTCCGACTGACCTGATGACTGTGAAAGCACCGAACCAGGACGTTGTCGGCAACTCTCCGGCGATCCCCACGGCGGCTCCACCGTTGACTCGGAATGTCCGATGACTAGTTCTCTGTGGAGTTCCATCGTCGTCGGAGAAATTCGACTGAAGCACCGCGTCGCGATGGCGCCAATGACTCGTGACCGCGCAACTGCTGAGGGAGTACCTACGCAGATGAACGCTACTTACTATGCTCAGCGAGCTTCAATGGCGCTCATTATCACCGAAGGGACCCAGCCATCGGATGACGGACAAGGCTACCTTTTGACTCCCGGGATATATACGACCAACCAAATTGCTGGTTGGCGATTGGTTACCGACGCGGTCCATGAATCTGATGGTCACATTTTCATACAACTCATGCACGTCGGGAGAATGTCCCACCCTTCCAACACACCGCATGGTCGTCAGCCGGTCGGACCTTCACCGGTCAAACCAGCGGGCGTTCTCTTCACCGCGAGTGGTCGCCAGGAATTGCCGATACCCCGTGAACTATCGGAGGCAGACATTGCGGACACGATACGTGACTACCGTCACGCTGCTGCTTCAGCGATCGCGGCCGGCGCAGATGGGGTAGAGATCCACGCGGCAAACGGTTACCTCTTGCACCAGTTCCTATCAAGCAACGCAAACGTGCGCTCCGATGACTATGGCTCGTCCATTGCGAATCGAATTCGTTTCACAGTCGAAGTAGCCACTGCGATAGCAGAGGAGATCGGCGCCTCGCGTACCGGCATCATCATCTCGCCTGGCAACAAGCTCAATGACATCGTCGAGAACGACGTTCCTGAACTCTACGGCGCACTCCTGCAGGCCCTCGGCCCGATAGGACTTGCTTACCTCAACGTGGTCTTCGAAGAAGACGAGGGTCTGATCAGAGACCTGCGTCGTGACTGGAAGGGTATTTTTTTTCTTAACCGGCCTGGTACAGATATTGAAACTCGGGCCAAAGACATTGAGGAAGGGCTGGCCGATGTGATCACGGTCGGCACCAGATCACTTGCAAACCCAGATCTCATCGATCGCATAAAGGCCCACGCACCGCTTAACTCTCCTGACCCGAGCACTTTTTACGGGGGTGGCGAACACGGCTATACCGACTACCCGACGATGGAATCGACCTTCGTTTCAGCATGAACTTCCCGCCAGTGTCCAGATACCGGCGTTGTGCGCCATCCAGCAAACCAATGGCCCCGCCTACAAGGAGAAAACATGACTGAGGAATCCACGCCACGAAAGTCTTCGATACCGTCTGACGACCCGAACCGACACTTGACGATCGTCCGACCCGAACACGACGAGAATCTCACGCACCTCGGCCTCGTCGGCGACACCTACACAATTCTTGTCTCGGGCGACGAAACTGCTGGAAGGTACACGCTTATTGACATGCACATCCCACCCGGGGGCGGACCGCCACCTCACCGTCATGATTTTGAGGAGATGTTTAGCGTCCTTGAAGGTGAAGTTGATGTCACCTTTCGCGAAGAGAACCTAGTTGCCAGGGCTGGAGAGACCGTCAATGTGCCGGCCAATGCGCCCCACGGCTTCCGCAACAACGCCAATGAGCCTGCACGATTGCTATGCATGTGCACACCAGCGGGACAGGAAGTTTTCTTCAGTGAAGTCGGTGTGCGGGTGGCGTCTCGAACTGAAGCACCGCCCAAGCTCGACAAGTCCGCTCAGGAAGCGTCGATGGCCAAAGCGAAGTTACTGGCTCCCGAATTTCGCACGGAACTTCTTCTTCCGTGATCGAAGTGGTTGTTGGTCGACGACCAATGGAGACCGTCGCACGAGCCGGGGCAGGATCACGGCTCGGATGTCGACTTGGTGCACGATTCGCTTCCGAGATTGAGTCTTCAAAGAGTCGAGAACTTCGTCGCACCCACAAGGCTTGATGGCAACGTGCCGAAACAGATGCATCCCGACTTCGAAGTTGACGATCTCGACGGAGGAGAACGTCACGTTCTCAGCGCCGGTGCTCGAAAAGCCGTTTTTCAACCCGGGAGACTTTTAGGGTGTATCTGGACCCTGTGGGTCACCCGTTCCGTCTGGTTTTGAAAATTCGATTGTCCAAGACCACAAGCGACTGCTTCACGGTTGTGATGAAGCAGCACGGGGTGCGCAGATAAAGATCGGAATGTCGCGACTCGTCTTCTTCCGATACTCGGCGTAGGGAGGAAAGGTGGCATCGCAGATTTTCCAGAGCTCTGGCTTCTCAGTCGAGGTGGCCAATCGGGCCGTCAATTCCATGCGGTCACCCCTGTGCCGCACTTGAATGTCGGGATGTTTTGCGAGGTTTCCGTACCACGCCGGGTTCTTCGGTGCTCCTCCAATGGATGCCATGAGTAACACACCATCCTGATACGGAATGTAGATCAACGGCTTAATGAGTGTCCGACCAGTTACAGCACCGGTCATAGTCACAAAACAAACATCGTGCCCCTGCATCTTGTTCGCCAGCCGACCTCGGCTGAGTAGGTTCAAACGAACATGGGCCTTCGCAAGCGTCTTGATGATCCATTGTCGCGCGGAGTGCGCCCAAGACGGCCCGTTGTCGGAGCCTGCTCGGAATTCGTTTGATTCAGTCATATCCACGACCTTTTGCGTCGAGCGATGGATGAGCGTCATTCCTTAGAGCCACAGCGGTCATTTCACTGGGAGCCCAATCAAATATCGTAAACGCTGTCATGTCGACGTAGGTGTCCGGATACTTGGACTGGATTTCAGCGTTACAACTCCTACAACGGTGCGTGGATCGCATAGGCACTTACGATGAACATCTCGAGCGAGGCAACCTCTATTCCAGACTCTACGAGACTCAATTTGCTGCGCAAGAGACCTCTTCAAAGGGCCGACTTGCACACTCTTCGACTATCCACACGAAGCCTGAGGCGCGCTGTAGTGCGACTGATCCAAGCTCTGGGTGGTGTAGTGTTGGCGCGCGTCGCATCTGATGGGCGCAGTTCTGAGACGCCAGTTCGGGTTGGACGATCTAGACGATTGTCGCCCGGTCGGGCTTGACGCCTCTCCGAAGAGGAGGGTCGCTTACAAACGATGCAAGAAGAGCCTCACGTGGACCGAGGGTCCGAACGAAAGTTGGCAATCCTCGAAAAGACCTTCAGGCAAGACTTCGGAGATGCGGTGTCGGCGCGAACTTTAGTTCTGATCCTCGCCGTACTCCTCTTGGGTATCGGCTTCACATTGTCTTACGTTGGTGCCTTTCACGATCCTGCACCCCACCGCATTCCAATTGTCGTTGTCGCTCCCGCGGGTGTCTCATCGCAATCGGTCCGCCAAATCAATTCACTGCGCGGCCAGCCCATTAGCGCCACAGTTGTTGCGAGCTACGCCCGTGCCGTTGCACTGATTCGAAATGGCTCGACTGACGGCGTACTGATTCTCTCGACGACCGGACGAAGGGACACACTTCTTGTCGCCTCTGGCGGTGGCGCTGCGTTGGCGACCGCAGTCGAGACAGTGGTCGGCAATATCGAATCCGCAGCGCAACGCAGTTTGACTGTCAAGGATGTGGTCCCCTCCCAGCCCGGCGACTTTCGTGGCCTCTCGAGCTTTTATCTAGTCGTGGGATGGCTGGTCGGCGGCTACCTGGTCGCTGCGCTGCTGGGCATATCTTCCGGCGCCCGTCCAACCACTGGTCGACGAGCCTTCATTCGCCTTCAAATTGTTGCGCTTTACGCCATCTTGGCCGGGCTCGGCGGGGCGCTCGTGGTCGGACAAGTGCTCGGAGCTCTCAGCGGTCACTTCTTCGCAATGTGGGCGATAGGCGCGCTGGTGGTTTTTTGCGCAGCCGCGGTGACAATGGCATTCCAAGTGCTCTTTGGTGTAGCCGGAATTGGACTTACCATCCTGCTTTTCGTAATTCTCGGCAATCCGAGCGCGGGCGGGGCCTACTCGGCGTCGCTGCTTCCACCGTTCTGGCGAGCTATTAGTAGCGCTCTTCCAAACGGTGCGGCCGTCGAGGCGTTACACCGCGTGGTGTACTTCCACGCGTACGACGTCACGGGGAACATCCTCGTCATCGCGACGTGGGCAGCTTCGGGCGCAGCGATTGCCTTGATCGTCTCGACACTGCGCGCCCTCCCAGATTCGACTTAGGAGGTCAATGTTTCTTTGACACTCAAACACTCACCCGATGGCGGATCAGATTTGGGTCGTCGCCGGAGGCCACCCGCCCCGACACTCGTCGACACAATGCGCAGAGTGTGATTCGGACATCTGTCGACGCTGGCACGCGCTGAAGAGAACTGCGCTGACCGCCGTTGACGGGTTCAAGATAGCAGATGCTAACCTGGGATTCTGCGTTGCCCCGGACCTTGGCAATGCGTCGCACTAGATGACGCGAAGGCCGGACGATGACGATAGATAGCTTGCGGGGTAGTGATTCTCGAACCTTGCAGGAATCATGTGCGTAGCGGCGTCAAGTTTCCTCTGCCAGCGATGGCATGGTCCCAATTGCCCAGTCGATGTCAATGCGGCAGGACGAGTGATTTCGGAACATGGGTTGACAACATACCTAGGCAGGCGTTATCTCGCCGACGTCCACATCATGGCTCCTGTCAGAACCTTTCCGGATCTAGATCGGCGATCTATTGCACAATGCGTCGAAACGAAGTGTGCTGGCAGTTTTCATGCACGCTCTCGATTCGTTGCGGTGTCGCGAAGGTAACGGGGATATCTTCATGGCACTCAAAATCTCGCAGTCAATCGATTCCGAGATCCGCGGCTTACGCGAAGGAGTCTCGGGGCAAGAGGCCGTTCCGTCACCAGACCCATGGCCGAAAGTCAACCGAACCGAGGAGCTCAGTCGTCTCGACGCAGCAGTCTGCGCCCGTCGGGGAGCAGTGATCATTGGTGCGGCCGGGGTGGGAAAGACAACGCTGGCGCGCATGGGCATCGAACAGGCAGTCGGTCGCGGAATGTGGGTGGTCCGAGTCACCGCTACTCAGGCAAGCCGACAACTTTCGTTCGGGGCGGTTGCGTCGATTCTGCCGCCGGATCCGCGGGATGGCGATCCGAGTATTGGAGATCAGGGTCAGACCCTGCGGCGCTATCTCACTGCTGTGGTTGAGGCCGCCGGCTCGCGCCAGTTGCTGCTCTTCATCGACGATGCTCACTTACTCGACGACGGATCGGCCATTCTGGTTCATCAACTGGCCGTGATGCGAGCGGCAACTGTACTGGCGACGGTTCGTCTCGGTGAGGTAGCGCCCGATCCTGTAACGGCGCTCTGGAAGGACGATCTGGCCGAACGTATCGATCTACAGCCCTTGGGAGAGGAATCCGTCGAGGAGTTACTGGTCAAAGTACTAGGCGCACCTATGGAAGGAGATTCGCTGCGCTGGTTGGTGAGTCACTGCCAGGGTAATCCCATGTTCTTACGCGAATTGGTGACTGGAGCGTTGGAGGCAGGCCAATTGGTCGGCGAAGGCGGAATCTGGCGCATTCGCGGAGAGATCCATGCCACACACCGCCTCGTCGATGTTGTGACGTTGCGTCTAGGCGCATTGAGCGATACTGAGCGCGGTCTCCTTGAGTTGTTGGTCATCGGAGAACCTCTCGTCGTCTCCTGCCTAGATCGACTCGTCGAGCCAACAACCGTCCTCACTCTCGAGCGAAGAGGTCTTATAACCAGAGAGATTGACGGAACGCAGATCCAGTTGCGATTGGCCCATCCAATGTACGGCGACGTGGTGCGGGTGGGGATAAGCGCCATTCGCGAGCGGGAAATATCCCGGGCTCTGGCAGAGTCCATAGAAGCAGTTGCACTACCAGAAAACGTGCTCCAGTTGGCGGTGTTGCGACTCGCAGGGGGCGGTGGAAGCGCCGAACTACTTCTGGCTGGAGCCATCGCGTCGAGGCATCGCAACGACCACGTGCTGGCCGAACGACTCGCCCGAACAGCCATCGAACAAGGCGCTGGCTTCGAGGCTCGATTCATTGCCGCTTGGGCGGCTCACGCGAACGGCCGCAGTGATCAGGCCGCCGAAGAATTAGGCGAACTTGCCAGCGAGGCGGCGTGCGACGCAGATCGGGCTCGCGTTGCTCTCTTACGCCTAGAAACGAGCTTCTTCATAACGGGCGAGTCGGATTTCACGCCGCTCTATGTGGCGATAGACAACATTACTGACCAATTTTGGCTCGAGGAGCTCCGCACGCGCATCGCCCTCATGAAAGGCATCTCTGGCGGCCCAAGAATTTCTGTCGAAGCGGGGTCGGTACCTTCTCCGAATACCTCCGCGCAAGTCAATATCGCGGCGATCATCGGACAATTGCAGATGGGCCGTCTTGACGAAGCCCGGAACTTGCTGCCTCCGTGCGCGGATTCCTGTGCCGTTCCAGGCGTCGACGCCTCCCATGCCGAGACAGGTCTTCTTTTGAGTCGTGCCGTACTTTTGATTTGCGAGGGACAGTTGGCGGAGGCAGAGGAATTCCTAAGTCGCGGTTTTTTGCACAGAGCCGCTAGCGCCCCCCCTCAGATGCGCGCGATGGCGGCGAGCACACTCGCCTTGGTCCACATCGAACAAGGACGCCCGATGAGCGCCCTTCACCGAGCGCGTGAAACCATCTTGCTCTCACATGAACATGGGGGAATTTTTTATGGGCCGAGGGCCTACGGCACGGTAGCGCTGGCTCTTGCTCTCACCGGACAGGGGCGCCAGGCGGCGGTTGCGCTCGAAACGATGGACAGAAACAATCACCTCACGAACGTCTGGCTCGCGACCAACATCCTTTGCGCCCGGGGCTGGACAGCCGTGGCCGAGGGAGATGTTGATTTGGCTCGTCTCCATTTTGATTGTGCGGCCAACCTCGGTGAGGAAGTCGGTGACCTAATGGGTGCAGCCGATGCGTTGCACGACCTCGCGCGCATTGGCTGCGCTCGAGAAGCGGCCCCTCGGCTTACTGCTCTTGCCGCACAGATGGACGGCGAGTTCGTGAGGGCCCGTGCCGGATACGCCGTCGCCGTGGCTCAGCGCAACAGCGACGAGCTGATCAAGGTTGGCCAAAGGTTCGAAGATTTGGGCGCCAACCTCTACGCGGCTGAGTCGTTCGCCGATGCTTCCGTCCTGCTGCAACGAGCCGGTAGGTCAAGGGCTGGCGCCGCCGAGGAGCAAAAGGTCGCGAGGCTCTTGGCACGGTGCGAAGGGGCCTCGACGCCACCAGTCCGATGGATGACCGCGAGAGTTTGCCTCACGGCAGCCGAAATGCAAACGGCTTCTCTAGCGGCGGCTGGACACAGCGACAAAGAAATCGCCCATGCCAGAACGGTCTCGGTTCGCACAGTCCAGACCCAACTCCTGAGGGCGTATGCCAAATTGGGGGTATCTGGACGCCGAGATCTGGGAGAAGCGCTGCAGAGCAGCAGCCGTCCCACGTAAGCACGCAAATACGCCCTACTAGTTCGAGCTCGGGCGTTTCGGATGTTGCCCGGAGTCTTTACGGTCCGGAATTCAGCGAGTCGTCGGTGACTGTGCTCATAATGCCGCTCCAACCGGTTCAAGTCGGTTGCACTTTGATCCAACCCATCCGTTCTTGTGCCGGACAGCCCGTGTGCGTTGCCAGTTCCGACAATTGCTCGTCATCCGACAGAAGCGAGTCACAATGCGTAACAAGTACTGATGCTTGTCAGCACTCGCCGTCATAGCTTGTGAGTGCAATCAGGACCGGTGCCGACGTGGCGACTGGCACCTGAGCAGAGAGGACCCGGAAATGGCCCAGTACGGCGATTACCAGAACGAGATTTATGAGGCAGGCATTCTTCAAGGAAGGCTGCCGCGATGGCCGATGGACTATGCGACGCTGGAGCGGAATGGGTCGGCGGCGCTTCCGGACTGGCTCCTTGCATTCGTGGCAGGGGGCGCGGGCGCTGAACGCACTCAACGCGCCAACATCGAGGCTTTCGAGGGTTGGGGGATCGTGCCACGGATGATGCAAAAAGCCACTACGCGCGACCTTTCCGTGTCGCTGTTCGGGCTTGACCTGCCGACTCCTCTTTTCCTGGCCCCGATTGGGGTGACCGGCGTCTCCACGCAGGACTTCCACGGCGACTTCGCCCTGGCAGGTGCTTCCGTCCGCACAGGTGTGCCGTGGGCCGTAACAACTCTCGCCCAAGACCCCCTCGAGGAGGTCGCCACCCGATTGGGCGACACCCCCGCGTTCTTCCAGCTGTACACACCGAATGACCGCGACGTCGCCACGAGTCTGATAGAGCGGGCTGAGC
>Ga0181531_10002077_pt1 | contig 12545 bp, 9 predicted proteins | sample PEATcosm2014_Bin_38_FD_119743 | JGI IMG/M metagenome (GOLD analysis project Ga0181531, IMG submission 119743) | Peatland microbial communities from MTU Mesocosm Facility, Houghton, MI, USA - PEATcosm2014_Bin11_10_metaG | ecosystem: Environmental > Terrestrial > Soil > Wetlands > Peat | place... | reverse complement strand
GTCGCGAGAAATTTGATCGATGCAGGTGATGCCAAGTCCACCAGCCTCTGTCAGGACGCATACGCGGTTCCCCGCAGGCTTGGGCAGCATGGAGATGGCCTTAGCGCTGTCCACCAGTTCATCAAGCGTATTCACGCGCACAATTCCGCATTGCCTGAAGACGGCATCGTAGACTGCGTCGGAACCGGCCAGCGTCCCGGTGTGCGAAAGGGTGGCAGCCGCACCCATGTCCGTCCGCCCCACCTTGAATAACACGATAGGCTTGGTTCTTGTCACACGAGAGGCAATTTCCAACAGCTTTCGCCCGTCCTTCACCCCTTCCATATAGAGCACGATCAAATCGATGGAGGGATCCGAGCCGTAAGCTTCGATCAGCTCCAGGTTCGAGACATCGCACATATTGCCGACGTGAGCGAACTTGGAGTAGCCGAGCGGCTTGGGCTGGTCGGCTCCCATCATGAGAATGGCGCCTCCGGTGGCCCCGCTCTGCGAAATGTAGCCGATCTTTCCCGGCGTAAAAGTGAGACCTGGAGCGAAACTCGTGGACAATCGGGATTGGCAGTTGATAATTCCTAGGCAGTTTGGTCCAAAAACACGGATTCCGGCAGACTCAGCCAATTTCACGAGTTCGTGTTCCGCTTCTACCCACTCGGGAATTGCTGTCTCCGCGAAACCTGCCGAGAGAACCACAGCGCCACGAATGTCGCCGCGCTGCACGGCTTGCTTCATCGCACCCAGTACATGCGGAGCAGGCAAGCTGATTACCAACAGGTCCAGTGGAGACTTAATGTCCAGAATAGATGCATGACAGGCAACGCCCAGAATTTCGCGCTCCTTGGGGTTCACGGCAAAGACCTGCCCCTGATAACCCATGGTGAGCAACGTCTTCAGAACCTGGTAGCCAGCCTTTCCCGGATCAGCCGAGGCGCCAACGACCGCGACCGACCGAGCGTCAAAGATCTCTGCAAGCGAACTGGCTGCTTTCTGGGTTACCGCGAGCGATTTGTGCATTGAACCAACCCTCCAAATATCCGAACTCTCAATCAGCTTTTCGTGACACATCGTCCATCGCAGACCGGAATACCCGCGTTCGGGAAAAAGGGGAGCGGCAACGAATCGCCGCCCCGAAGCATTCCCACAGGAAGAACCCAAACCCGGCCAGTTTGGTGATACCAGCGGGTTCAGATCGATACTGGTAACGTAATTGCATCGCTCTCAGAGTGTTTAAGCTCCTCGATCCACGATCGAGGAACTTTCACCAGCATCTCGAGCGCGCGTTGCCCGTAAGCCTTGCCCTGCGGATCGATTCGCGCAGATGCCATACCGCCTCCGCCCAGCGCATTCTGCAGCACGAAGTTGAACGCGGATAGACCCGGCGCTTCGTATCGGACGACTGGACCATCGGCCACCGCCGCGAAGTGCGCCGCTATTCTCTCCGGAGTAAGCAACGTGCTCAGATACGGAACGTATTCCGGCTTACGGCAAAGGATGGCAATGTTCGACGAGTTGCCCTTATCGCCGGAGCGGGCATGTGCGAGCAACCGAAGCTCGACTTCCTCGTAGGGGCCATTTGCGTCCGGCGGCGCCGGATTGGGAGACGGGGCTACAGGAATCGCACCCGAGGAGGGATCGATACCGACTGCAGGCAGAATTACCGGAATACTCGCGTCCTGTCCGACCGTCACACTTGGCGCTTCCAGCCGGGACTTATCGACGAAGAATGTGTATAGACGGACTAGCGGCGTCGGCTTGGGCCTGCCGCCGATGAGGCCAGCGGTGCCCTGCGCGAAGCTCAGTCCTACAGCTCCCAACTGGCGAGCAAAAACATCCAGCGCGCGAGCGTCGCTGTGATCCACAACTAGACGCAGCACAACTTCACGCACACCGCGTGCACGAGACTCGCTACGGTAAGAAGCTTCGGCACCAAGAACTTCGACGTGAGTAGAGGTGAAGTCCCCGAATCCCTGTTCTTTAAAGAGCATTCTCGCCCGTGCAACCAAGGCCTCGGCGGTTCGTTCCGCCTTCCTCGCCGCATCGAAGCCAACGATCGCAATCATCGCCACCGCGCGATAACCGTCCTGGTAGGTCGCCGACACTTTGTACTGCTTCGATGGTGGCCTTCCGCACGCGCCGCTCACCGCTACGCGATCCGGACCCACCAATCTCAGATGAACCATCGAAAAATCGGCAGTGACATCCGGCAACCGGTAGGCCGCAGGATCTTCGATCTCATAAAGCACCTGCTCGCCAACGGTAGCTGGCGTCACCAGACCGCCTGTCCCCGCCGGCTTGGTGACCACAAATGTTCCGTCTGACTTGCACTCCGCAATTGGGTAGCCGATATTGTGCCAGCCGCGTACGTCCTCCCAATCGGTGAACAAGCCGCCCGTGGCCTGAGGTCCGCACTCCAGAAGGTGACCGACCAAGGTACCTGCAGCGAGTTTGTTGAAATCATCCGCGCTCCAGCCAAACTCGTGAATCAGTGCACCAAGCGCAAGAGCACTATCGACACAGCGACCGGTAATTACGATCTCCGCGCCTTGCGCAAGTGCGTCCCTGATCGGCAACGCGCCCAGATAGGCGTTGGCGGTGAGGAGGGTATCTGGCAAAGGCTTGCCCGATACGGCTTCACGCGTTCCTGCGGAGCGCAACTCCTCCAGCTTCGGCATCAGGTCATCGCCTTCGACCACTGCAATGCGAAGTGACACGCCCGCCTTCTCGGCGATGGCCTCGATTGCCTGTTTGCATGCTCGGGGATTGACTCCGCCGGCGTTGGTCACGACACGGACCTTGCGTTCCTTGAGCGTCTTGAGGTATGGCGCCAGGTAGCCGACAAAATCAGGCGGATATCCGCCCTCCGGATTCTTCTTCTTTGCGCGCGCGAGCAGGGACATGGTGACCTCAGCGAGGTAGTCCATCACCAAGTAGTCCACCGGTTCTTTCAGCAGTTGAGGGATAGCCATCGGACTGTCTCCCCAGGCGCCAGAGGCGCCTCCAATACGAACAATGCGTTCAGTCATGATTTGCCGCCTTCCTCTCCTCCGAGATCCAGCTCGGAGTACGTTTCTCGGTGAACGCCGCGAGTCCTTCCTGTGCATTCTCGGTGCGGGCCAGCAGTGCAATCTGTGTCTCCGCGAATGCCAGGGCTCCCTCGAAGCTCATAGATTCCATCGCCGCAATCGCGTGCTTGCCCCATCGAAGCGCCGTAGGCGATGAGCGAGAGAGAAGCGCGACAAGAGCTTCGACCCGTGCATCAAGTTCGGCATAAGGCACCACTTCGTTGGCGATGCCAATCTCCTGGGCCTTGGCTGCATTGATAAGTTCGCCCGTAAGGCACATATGATTCAGGGCGCGGGGACTCACCATGCGGCGCAGATACACCAACACCTGCATGGGAAAGACTCCAACCATAACTTCAGGAAGGCCGAAGCGCGCGTGATCTGCGGCGATTGCAAGGTCGCAGAGCGCCATGAGGCCCATGCCTCCGGCAACGCAGGCCCCGTTGACGCGTGCAATCACCGGGATGCCAATTCCACGCATGGCGCGAGCAAGACGTCCAAAATCGGTGGTCGGCACATCGGGCGCTGCGGCAAACACGCCGGGGCCGCGCGTAAGATCGGCTCCCGCGCAAAAGGCTTTTTCACCGGCTCCGGTCAAGACAATGGCGCGCAGAGAATCGTCGCCTGTCGCAGCGATGACAGCAGCATGAATACCTGCGATCACGTCTGGATTGATCGCGTTTCGGCGCGCCTCTCGATTGATGGTGATCCACAAAGCATTCCCGCGCCGTTCAGTGAGAACAGATTTTGCATCTTCGTTAGACATGGCTTTCCTCTGGAGCTTTCTTTGCTGAGAGCGAATTACGGTCGGCTTTCGCACCAGCATGAGTCTCGATTGAAAATTCAGAATTGTGTTCTCCAAGACGCGGAGCAAGGCACCGAACCTCCAGCGGCGTGCGCGAGAAGCCGAGCGGAGAACGTGATACCAGGAGGGTGCCCTCGCTTGGGTGCTCCACCTCCGAAAAGAACTTAACCGCGCGAAGATGGGGGTCGTCGAACAGGTCATCCACCGCGTTGACCTTGCAGGCTGGAATGTCGGCTTCGTGCAATAACTTCAGCCATTCTTCGGTGGTCTTCTTTACCAGTTCTTCCGCCAGTAGGTGGCCTGCGACCTCTGCGTAGGTGGTCCTCGTCTGCATGCTTCGCAACCGGTCATCATCTTCCATGAGCGTTGGCCGCCCAATCATCTGGCCGAACTTGCGCCAGTGCGCGTCGGTGTAGACCACCAGGGCGAGATAGCCGTCACTGGTTGCATAGGGGCCACGCTCACGCGACAGCAGACGGAGATATCCGGTTTCACCGAGCGGAGGGACGAACGCCCGGCCGCCTATATGATCGCCAAGAACGAAGTCTGCCATGGTCTCAAACATGGGAACTTCCACCTGCTGACCTTCGCCAGTTAGTTGCCGATGGTAAAGCGCGGCCTGGATGGCAATCACCACATAAAGTCCCACTACGCGATCACAGATGTTCACCGGCGCGTAGCGCGCCTTACCGTCGACGCGATCAAACAATCCCGAGACTCCGGAAGCTGCCTGCATCAGATCGTCGTACACCGCAGCCCCAGCGTACGGGCCGCCTTGTCCATAGCCGACCGCTGCACAGAAGATGATCGAAGGGTTGATCTTGGCCGCGCTCTCGTAATCGAGGCCTAGCCGGGCCATGGCCTGGGGCCGTATGTTGGAAACCAGCACGTCGGCATCGGCAACCAATTCCTGGAGCTTCTGCATGTCCAACGGATTCTTAAGGTCGAGCACGATGCTTTTCTTGTTGCGATTGGCCTGCAGGAATAGGCACCCCATGCCCGGATTGCGCATGGGGCCGATATTGCGCATGGAATCGCCGCTTGCCGCTTCAACCTTGATTACGTCAGCGCCAAGGTCTCCTAATACTTTTGTGGCCAAGGGGCCCATAATGACCGTCGTCAAATCGATAATTTTTACGCCACTTAAAGGACCGCTCATGCTCGCTTCCTCCAAAACCACTTACCGCTCACCGCTCAAGTAGTTCGCTACTGCGAATAAATATTCCCTGGTGCGAAATGTACACTTGGCGACATCTCTTTGCAAGGGAAATAATTCAAATGCCGTGACTATCTCCTTGGCTTCTTGTCTGATGTGTGAAAAAGGACGGACCTCTCCCCATTGCTCGGCGGAATCCCGGTGGAATCACGTTGTTCGCTTGACCATTCCGATTACCTCCGCCACAATCAATTAGTCTGCGTTTCTGCGCTCCGGCCTCTGCTGGAAGCGCAAAATAGGTGATCCGGTTTCGCCGGAACCATGGTGCGTTAGCGTGGCATAATCTGAGCTGTCCTCGAGAGACTGGTGAATGTCGAAGATTGTTGAGCGGACCTTGGATGTTTTTGAGATGTTTGCAGCCGAAAAGAGGCGGTTGTCATTGACTGACATGAAACGCCTCCTCGGGATACCCATCTCCAGTTGCTACGACGTCGTCCATACGCTGGAGGCCCGCGGGTACATCTATGCAACCGCCCCGCGGTCGGGCTACTATCCGACGCGGCGCCTATATAACATCTGCGAGGTGATCATCGCGCATGATTCGCTCCTCCAGCGGGCTGCGCCCCTGTTAGAGAAGCTCAAGGACGACACCGGGGAATCAGTAACGCTAGCGAAGGCGACCGGTACACACGCAATCTATTTGTTCGTGGCTGAGCCGGAACATCCGATCAGGTACTCGGTAACAGTGGGCTCCGAGATCCACAGCCTTTACGCAACCTCCGCAGGCAAGGCAATTCTCGGATCGCTATCGGATGAAGCGCTGGAGGAGTGCATAAAATCGGCGATACTGCCGCGCATGACACACAAGACTCTGACCTCAAAGAGTAAGCTCCTCTCCGATATCAGGCTTTCCAGAAAACGGGGATGGTACCTGAATCAGGAGGAGAGCATCGAAGGGGTCGTGACCGTGTCGGGGGTTTTCTTGTGGAACAATGCCGTACACATCGTCACCGTTGCTGGACCAGCGACGCGAATGGAAGAGAAAATCGAACGCGCTGCCCAGCAGATCATCCAGACGTGCAAGAAACTGGGTGATACGTCGGATTAACCAGCGCATCACCCTTTGCAATACGGCATCATCCGGAAGCCGGTTCCCTTCAGACACGAGGTTCGGTTTCCCGTCGTAGTACCTTTCCTGCGGCTTCGCCATACGGCGGGGCGTAAATCACCAGTAGCTTGATGCGTTCGGTAATGACCTGAATGTCATGGAACACCTCCGCCGGGAAAAACATCAGGTCGCCCGTCGAGACGTGATGGACCACGCCATCAATCTCTGCCGTAGCTTCTCCCTCGATGACATACACTGCCTGTTCCATTCCAGGGTGGGCGTGCGCGACCGCTCCGGCATGACGCTCGATGTCGCCATACACGATCTCCATAAACTGGGCGCCGTTGAGTTCCGGCCCTACGAGCCGATAGTTCTTCGTTCCTGAATGATTGGCTGGGCTATACGATGGAACATCTTCGGGCCGTAGCACATACTTCTTAGTCATGGATTTCCTTTCTTGCTCTGCTAAAACTCTTGATGACGCGGTGCGAACATGGTTCTCGGTTCGCACCGTATTCCGTTGTAGTGGCGTTGCCTTTTCCTAATAGCTCGCGCTACTTTTTTCGGCCAACGAGGTAGAAGACAACCGACATGATCATCGCTACGCACGCAACTGCCCCGAGACCAACGCGGAAGTCGCCCGTTCGATCCTTGATAGCGCCGATGAACGACGGCGCAAGGAAACCTCCGAGCACACCGAGAGCGCTGATCGTCGCGATTCCGCCTGCCGCGGCACGGCCAGTCAGAAAGGATCCCGGAATCGCCCAGAATGGAGCCGTGAAGGCAAGTGTGCAGGCAAAGGCCATGGAAAGGAGGCTGATTCGTGCCACCGGGTCATGGATCACCATCGCCGCAAGAAGCGCCACTCCCCCCACCAGGTTGGCAAACGCTGCGTGGCCGTAACGCTCCTGACGTGAATCCGAGCGTCGGCCCCACCAGAGCAGTGCGACCAGAGCAAAAGCGCTGGGAATCGCCATGACGAGACCCGTCTGTGAGTTCGACAGACCAAAGCCCTTGACGATGGTCGGCATGAAGAACGTAATTCCGTTGAGCAGGCAAACATTGGTGAAGTACATGCCGGCCATCAACAAAACCAACGGGCTCGTCAGGCACTGGAGCATGGAATAGACACGTTTGCTCTCGACCTGGCGCTGCTCACCCGACAGCTTCGCAGTCAACCAGTCGCGTTCCTGAGTTGATAACCACTTCGCCTCTGACGGACCATCCTGAATGAGGAAAAAAACTGCCGGGGCGAGCAGCACCGCGGGCAGCCCCTCAATGAAATAAAGCCATTGCCAACCGTGCCAGCCGAGTCCGTGGAGCGAGAGAAGCGCACCTGAGAGTGGACTGCCGATGATGCCGCTGATGGGAATCGCCGCAATGAACAGACCCATGATGCGGGCGCGCCTGGCCGCTGGAAACCAGAGGGTCAGGAAGAACAGAACACCCGGGTAGAAACCCGCCTCGGCTGCTCCCAGCAGTAAGCGCATCACATAGAAGCTCTTTACCCCCGTGATGAAGGCCATTCCAACTGCGCACACGCCCCAACTCAGCATGATGCGCGTGATCCATCGCGAAGCGCCGTACTTATGGAGCATCAGGTTGGACGGAATCTCGCACAGACAGTATGTGAGGAAGAAGAGACCGACACCTAGACCATAAACGGTCGGGCTCAGCCGCAAGTCTCCGTTCATCTGCAGCGCGGCGAAGCCAAGGTTCACGCGGCTCAGATAGCAGACAAAATAGCACAGCATTAAGAACGGAATGAATCTGAGCGTCACTCGCCGGAAGAGGCTTGCCTCGATGGGATCAGGCCCGGACTGGTTCGCGCTGACCAGGGTGCCAGACGGAACATTTGTAGCCATTAGATGCTCTCCTTAATTCAAACTATAAACGTACGCTATAGCGAAGTATTATTCAGGACCGCGAAGTTACCATAGCTGCAAAGTTCACGTCAACAAGATTGTAGAGTGGATTTCGTTGTCGGTCGCAGGCTGTTCACGTGACTTGAGCGGTGAATGTGCGCCCCTTATGTCGCACCGGAAATTGATCCAGCAAGAACGAGAACTCGCCGGTCAAACCCGGCACACGTAGAGGTGTATTCAAGGAGAAAAATGCCTTGGAGAAGTGAAGAAGAAGCCATTCGCCGAAGATCAAACGGTAAAGACTTTGAAGGGGCAAGACAGGGACTCAGCCTGCTCGGCCAGACAAACGAGCAAACTTCAATCGCGGCAATGAGTTGATAAATCGCAAGCAAGAGTCGCAGGGTGAGGAACCGTCCTCACCCCAGCGCTTTTGTATGAACTGCAGTTTAGAACATTACTTTGGTGCCAATTCCGTATGCCGACATTCTTCCGTTGCTGGAAGGAGCATACTGCTCGCCCGGCATCGTCGTTACAACTGTGCCAGAACCAGTCGCGCTTTCGATCGACCCGAAGACATACGAATCCATCCACCGGTTGACGTGGTAATCGAGAACCATTGGGAATCTGGTCCATTGAGATTGAGAACTCGCCAAGGTTGACTTCATGAATCCGACAGCGAACAGGAGGTCGGGAGTGATGTGATAGATGCCGTTGACCTGAGTCAGGTTCAGATCAGCGGAATGGCCAGGAGCCCTGAATTGCGTGCGAACCAAGTCGCCTTGCAGTTCGAACTTTCTCAGCAACAGCGGAAGGCCGGCAGTCTTCTCAAAGTTGTAATCGACGCCGAGTTCCAGGTTCTGCAGATAGCTCAAGGCAATGGCCGGGTATGATATGACGCCGGTGCCCGAGACAACGGTCGCAGGCAGTCCCCAAAATGTCCGCACGCCCAGACCGCTTCCAGGAGTGAAGGCGGCTCCGAGGTTGTTGTTCAGTCTGCTGTATACCGCTATGACCTTAGTCGAACCTTTAATGTAACTGGCTTCAAATTCGTCGCCACTGTTCTTCTTGAAATTGCCGGTTGGCACCAAGGCCGCGTTCTGGGCACCATCGCCAAACACATACATCGCACCAAATTGAAAGCCTTTGTAGATGGGGCTGTAGTACTTGACTGAATTGCTAAGACGCACATCTGCCGATTGGAGGTCGTAATCGCCCGGATCGAACGCAAATGACCCGATAACACCAGCAAGGTTTACCCTGCCATCAAAGTCCCACGCGAAAGAGTTATGCCGCCCGACCGTCACGGTGCCAAGTTTCTTGCTTGATAATCCACCATAGGATGCACGGCCAAACAGAAGGCTTCCAGGGGTACCACCAGTCCCAAGAAGAGGAAACATCTCGAGCCGCCCGACAGCGCTCACGTCGGAGTTGAAGGCCAAGCTGGCTGTGAACCCTAAGCGATTCGGCTGCTGAACATTCTCTTGAAACTCCGTGAGGCTTTTACCGCCCACATTGCTTGCATATGTGACACCTGGGTCAAAGAGACCGTAGACTCCCAGTTTGACCGCCGGGACCGGCTGCCAGATGTTACGCGGGGCAGGGAAATCCAATCTCGGACCGTCGGCTGGATCCTTTTGGGCGAACGCAGGGCCGTTTACTACGGGTTGCATGCAGAAGGGACTGAAAAACTTCGATTTACAAACTCGGATGGCTTGAGCAGGAGCGTTTACGTCTGCCGGTGCCACCGCTTGTAAGGGCGTGACAGCGGGCGCGGATGTGGCTGGTGCCGCGGTTTGTGTCTTCAGCATTTGTGCCTGCTGATCTAATTGTGCCTGCTGCTTCTGTACCAACTGCTCCAGCTGTGTCAAACGCTGCAACAGCGCTGCGTTTGCATCTGCCGGCGCATTCTGTGCCTGTGCAGCGGCACACAATGCAAGAGCGGCGAGAATGAATGTAATTACAAACCTCTTAATCATTGACTGATATCTCCTTTTTCAAATGGGACGGGATCCGCACAGTAGCTAAGAAGGAAACGGCCTATCCGATGACCCAGAGCGGTCTGGCTGAACTGCGTATCTGGATTCATCTGCAGTGCAGAGGAGCCACGATGCACGGGATTCGGATAGACCACAGAGCAGCACAGCACCAAAGACGGGATGAAGCCGGGTTTCCCGCACAAGAAGGGCTCTTGCTTGACGGGAACGGCCCGCGACTGCTCTGCAAGGATCGCGGCACCAACCAGAACTTTTGCAGTCACGGGTTTCACTCCTTGACCCTTGTTTACAAATACGCCTTGGCGAAGTATTATTCAGGACCGCGAAGTTACCATAGCTGTAAAGTTCACGTCAACATAATTGTGGACGGATTATTTCGCGATGGTTGGAGGCTCTTCTGAAGCACGTGAACGACGAACGTTACGCCGACGGATAGGCGCAAAGCTCTGACACAATAGGCCTATAACGTCTGTAGGTTGAGAGATCCGGCTTCGCAACGTCAGGAGTAGTATGCTCGTCACTATTGCCATCACTGCCCGTTGTGGAAATCTCACCGGAGACCCGGATGAGTAGTTCGCTGCACAACACGACGGCAGATCAGATCGGGTGGAGACCGTCAGCCAACCCGTGGATGATTACGATCTCAGTGATGCTTGCGACCTTCATGGTCGTGCTTGACACCTCCGTTGCGAATGTCGCCTTGCCGCATATAGCGGGAAATCTCTCGGCCACTACGGACGAATCAACCTGGGTTCTCACGAGCTACTTAGTTTCCAACGCAATCATGCTTCCCGCAACTGGATGGATTGCGCGGCGAATGGGACGCAAGCGTCTATTGATGACTTCCATTGCCGTATTCACTTGTGCATCTCTTCTATGCGGGGTGGCCGTTAACATGGCGATGTTAATCATGGCCAGAATTTTGCAAGGCGTGGGCGGAGGCGGCATGCAACCCCTGGCTCAATCCATCTTACTGGAGAGCTTTCCGCCCGAGGAACACGGCATGGCCATGGCCGCGTATGGAATGGGAATCGTGGTGGCGCCGGTAATCGGCCCAACCTTGGGAGGATGGATTACCGACAGCTACTCCTGGCGCTGGATCTTCTACGTCAATCTTCCGGTGGGTTTGCTGGCCCTGTTCATGGTGCAGATGTTCGTCGAGGATCCTCCGTACATCCGGAAGGCTTGTCGCGGGACAATCGACTATCTCGGATTTGGCTTGATGGCCGCTTGGCTGGGCACATTGCAACTCCTGCTGGACAAGGGGCAAGAGGCTGACTGGTTTGAAGCGACTTGGATACGATTGATCGCCGCTGTTTCTCTGATCGCGCTAATAGGTTTCATCTTTCGCGAATTTTCGCATAGAGAACCAATCGTGCAGTTGCGCATTCTAGGCGACCGGAACTTCAGCGTAGGGGCAGTGATCACGTGCCTATACGGTTTTATTCTCTATGGCTCGACAGCCCTGTTGCCACTGTTCCTGCAGACCTTGCTGGGGTATCCGGCGCTGGACAGCGGCTTGGCGGTCAGTCCACGCGGCATTGGCGCTGTGCTCTCAACAATGTTGGTTGGAAAATTAGTAAAACACTTTGACGGACGTGTCCTTTTGGCATGCGGTTTCGGCATCCTCGGCTACTCAACTTTACTGCTGAGTCATGTCAATCTTGGGATCTCGATGGTTTCCATCGCTCTACCGAGCTTACTCAATGGGTTCGGCAGCGGCTTCATTTTCGTTCCCCTCACCGTGATGACCCTGGGCAGGTTGCGCAAAGAGGATATCGGTAATGCAGCCGGCATCTATAACTTAATGCGCAACATCGGCGGCAGCATCGGGATCGCGACGGTCACTACTTTTCTGGTGCGCGGCTCCCAAGTGCATCAGAGTTACCTTGCGGCGAACGTCACGAATCGGAATCCGATGATGGTCGCCATGCTCCATGGCTTACAGGCCAAACTATGCAGTGGCGGCTTCGACGCCTACACCGCTCACCGCAAGGCCATGGCGACCCTTTATGAAATGCTCCAAGAGCAGGCATCTCTGCTCGCATATGTTGATAACTTCCGCTTGCTGGGGCTTCTTTCGCTGCTATGTGTACCGCTTGCCATGTTCTTTCGCAGTGTGCAAAAACGCGCGGACGATCCCCCCGACTTCACAACGGAGAGCCAGCCGGAGATGAGGCGTCGTCCAACGACAGTTGACTATAAGCGATAAGACGGTACACACGAACGGCTTCGAGCGAGGTACAGATGGTCAGCAACTAGGTCCCGCAACACACTGTGGACGAAATATTCAGCCTCCACCCAGCGCTCTTCCCTACCGGGACACAGACATCGCAAGTTAGTGTGGACTCCTGTTCCCCCGTCCTGATGAGCCTGCCAAATTCATCGTTGAAAGTTTCGGCGGAGAGCACAAGTGCGATGGTGGCGGTGAAGAAGACACCAAGGACACGGACAAGGAGATCGAAGGCGAGCTGAAGGAAGAGGCGTAGGAGGGCTCGGGGCACCTCGCCGCGAAGGCCAAGGACCCAGCTTATCTCGCATCTTCGTGAGCGCACTAT
>Ga0181531_10002075_pt1 | contig 12553 bp, 9 predicted proteins | sample PEATcosm2014_Bin_38_FD_119743 | JGI IMG/M metagenome (GOLD analysis project Ga0181531, IMG submission 119743) | Peatland microbial communities from MTU Mesocosm Facility, Houghton, MI, USA - PEATcosm2014_Bin11_10_metaG | ecosystem: Environmental > Terrestrial > Soil > Wetlands > Peat | place... | reverse complement strand
CGCATCGAGGGCCATCGCTTCATTTCGGAGCTGGTGTGCCCGGGCTGCGGCCGTCACGAAAACCTGGGTCTCCGCCTGAACCGTCCCCTGGCGCGCTGCGCAGCGTGCAACCGGCGCATGGCTTCTGCCGGCTTCGGCGCGCGCGACTTCCTCGACTCCGCTTTGGCCGCGCCATTTCTCGACCTCAACGCGGATCTCACCCTCGATCAGATTGGAATCCACGCGGGCGACATGGTGAGTTGTGGTGACGGTCATCGGCAAATTGTGGAGGCCGCATGAGCGAGATTCGCGATTTCACCCCCGGCGCGGTTGACCGGGTTTATGAGCGCTTCCTCGATCGCCAGCGGGAGGAAGGAATGGCCCTGGCTCAGTCCAGCGATCTCCTCGATCTGCGCATGGCGCCTGCCATACCGCCGCACTTCATCGCCGAGTTTCACTGCCGCGGCCTGGTTCGCGATCGTGACGGGGAAATCGGCGAAGCGTGCGGGTTTGCCGTGGGCATCTGGTTCCCGCCGGATTATTTGCGGCGCGCCGATACCTTCGAGATGCTGCGCATCTTTACCTCGGGCGTGTTTCACCCCAACGTGAGTGCCGACCTGCCGCTCATCTGTGTTGGGCGGCTCGCACCCGGCACTCCGCTGGTTGACATCCTTTTCCAGATCTTCGACATGCTTACTTACCAGAAATTCAACCCCAGAGAAAACGACGCCCTCAACAAGGCTGCCTGTGCGTGGGCCCGCCAGAACCAGGACCGCTTTCCCATCGATCGCCGCCCGCTCAAGCGCGCGCGTCTCGATCTCGAGGTGAGGCCGTTATGAAGCTCGCCAACGAAACCAGGGCGGTTGCCGAGCGGACGCTCACTCGATGCTTCGACGATGTGCACGCCGATGGTCCATGGCAGTGGCAATGCGTCGCGCAGAACGGCGCGCTGCTGTCTGTCCGCGCGTTGCTGTCGGAGTGTTTCCTCCATCTGGACTGTCTCGCGAGCCAGGATCCCGCCGAGGCAGGGTTTGGTTCCGGGCTACTCGAGCGTGTTCTTCTCCGGAATCCCTCCCTGCCGCCGGGCGTCGGCGTTGCCCTCCGCTCGGGAAATAGTCTCCGCCTCTGCGCCGACATCGCGGTTCTCGACGAGTCGCAGCTCCAGGCCAGGATTCACGGCGCTCTCGATGGATTCCACCATGGAATTCAAGCGCTCTTTCACTCCGATGTGGAGAAGACCGATATCCAGCTTCCATGCCTTGCCAGGGGTTCGGCACCCGAGCTCGCCGAGCGCATCCGCGAAAGCGGCTGGTCATACACCGAACGAGGCCCAGGCGAGTTTTCGGCTCCGCTCGATGCTGCATCCGCGCCTCCCGCCATCATCCGGGCCGGCAGCGGCAGCGTTGTCTTCGCCGTCGAGCTGGTCCGTTTGCGCGGTGCCGCTCAGGTCTCGCACCAGGCGCTCGCTACTTTCCTCCTCACGATCTGCGGGAGTCTGCGCCTGGTGCGCGCGTGCGCGTGGAAGAAGGACGAGCACACTCTCTTCGCGCTGGAGGTGAGTCTGCCAGCGATTCCCGCCGCGGACGAGATCGGCCACAGTTTGGCCGTGCTCTCTCTTGCTTATCGCATTTGCGCGCATGAAGCCGCCTTTCTGCTCGACGAGGACGCCGCTTGCTGTTATCTGGCTGCTCGCGAGTTTTCTTCTAACCACCAACCAACTGAATGAGAGGAGAAGTACCCATGGGAAAACCTGCGCTTACCGATGAAATCGAACTCGAAATCAGCGATGTCTCCGGACAGAAGGTCTTTTCTGTCGCTAACGTGCCGATCGCGAACACCGTCGGCGAACTCATCAACGAGGTCCTGCCGAAGATGAACCTGCCGCGCAACGACCCCAGCGGCGCACCTCTTGCCTACCAGGCGCGCCTGGAACGCGAGGGGCGCCACCTGCATGCGTCGGAGAGAATCGGCGATGCGCTGGAGCGAAAAGACCGGCTTACTCTGCAACCCAACATCGACGCCGGAATGTGCTGACAACCGCAAGCACGCGAGGCAACACACCCATGTTGACGTTCCCATACAGGTTCTCCATCACGCTGCTCGGCGAAGACGGCACCATTCTGGGCACCGTGGCCGCGGAGTGCGACTGGGAGCCAATCCACGAATGGACGCGTCTCCATTTTCAGAGGCGCGGGTTGTTATCCGCCCGCGTCGAAGATGAGAATGCGTCCATTCTCCCTCTCTGGGAACCGGCCAGTGGCCAGCCCCTGTGCCGTGGTCTTCGTCTCCAGATCGAACAGCCTGGTTGGCCGCCGGTCGCATCGGACTTCCCGAACACCCTTTTCAAAGACCGCGCAGGAGCGCTTGCCTCGGTGCTCGTCGAGCAAAACAAGCTGCGCGCAGGCGACGTGTGCTCATACATCGTGGCCGCTCACCCGGCTGGGGAAATCCGCGAAGCGGGCAAGCTCGTCGTCAAGGACAGCTCGCCGAGTCTTCCGCTGCAGGATGGCTCGATCGACGAATTCCTCGTCCGGGCAAATCCCTTCGGCATCCTTGACGTCGAGGATATCCCGGTCTTCGTCGCTTCCAGCGTTCTGAAGGAAGCCGCAGAGCAGACCCGCCAGCAACAGGGCACGGAGACCGGTGGCATCCTTATCGGCAGGCTGTGGTGCGATGCCCGCGCGGCAGAAATCTTCGCCGAAGTCTCCGCGCAGATTCCGGCGGAATGCACCAGCGGAACCAGCGTGAGGCTGACCTTCACGCCGGAAACCTGGACGGCGGCCGCAGCGACTCTGCGTTCGCGAGGGCGCGGTGAGGTGTTTCTCGGCTACTGGCACTCGCATCCGGTTCGCGAGTGGTGCATCGGGAAGTCGTGCACGGCGGAGGCGCAGAAGAGCTGCGTCTACGCGCGCGACTTTTTCTCCGCCGACGACAAAGCCGTGATGCGCACGGCCTTCCCCCGGGCGTGGTGCGTGGCCATCGTCGCGAACGACACGGCTTTCGGTCTCAGCTTCAGCATGTTTGGCAATCGCAGAGGCACAACGCAAGCGAGAGGCTTTTATGTATTTCATGCATTGGAGGACAAATCGGATGGCGCGTAGAACGGCGGAGACAAAGTGTTCAGCCGGTGCAGCGGACGAAGTGATTCAGGCGCTGGAACCGATTCTGGCGGGATCCGGGAATCCGAGCTCGCTCGACAGTCGTCTGGCATTGTTGGCGCAGCTGCGCAAGAACGCCGCGGAGAACGAAGCCGCGATTGATCGCCAGCTGCTCACACGACTCACGCGCATGGACGAGGCGTTGTCGGCGGTTGAGCAGCAGCAGGGAGAGCTGCGGCAACTGATCGATTGCCTAACCACACCGCCTTTCTTTCCCGCGGTGTTTCTCGGCCTGGCCGGCACTCCCCGCGTGGCGGGCGCCATCGTGCAGACCGGGAGCGAGCAGAGGGTAGTGCAGATTGCAAAAGAGCTTCCCCGCGAACAGTTCGCCCCTGGCGACGAGGTCTTCCTCAGCCAGGAACGGAACTTCATCGTCGCCAAATCGGAGACTGCGATTCTTCCCACCGGAGAGGTCGCCGACTATAGCCGCCACCTTGCCGATGGCCGGGTGGTGCTGCGCTCGCGCGATGAGGAACTGGTGGTCGTGCCGGGCGCTGCGCTTCGCGATCAGGAACTCAAAGCCGGCGACGCAGTGCGCTTCAATCGCCTGGCCGGCCTGGCGCTGGAGCGCATCGAGTCCTCCAGGGGCGAGGACTACTTCATCGAGACGACTCCAACCGACTCCTTCGACGACATCGGCGGCCTCGATCGCGAGATCGAGGAATTGAAGAGAATGCTGGCCCTTCATTTTTTCCATGGTGAGATGACGCGCAGATACAAGCTTCCGCGCCGTCGCTCGGTGCTTATGCAAGGCCCCCCCGGAAACGGTAAGACGAGACTGGCACGCTCCACCTGCAGATGGCTGGCTGGCCTCTCGCCAGGCGCCCGCTCGCGTTTCATTCATGTCAAGCCCGGAGCTCTGAACAGCGTCTGGTATGGGGCCACCGAGCAGCGCTATCGCGAAATCTTCCGCGTGGCCCGCGAAGCTGCGGCCGCCGGGTCCACGCCGGTCGTAATGTTTTTCGACGAAATCGACGCAATCGGGGCAGCACGCGGCGGATCGCATCACCGTATCGACGATCGCATGCTCAACGCCTTCATGGCCGAGCTCGACGGCCTCGAAGAGCGCGGCAACATCGTCGTGATGGCCGCTACCAATCGCCTGGACGCTCTCGATCCCGCTCTGCTCCGCCCCGGGCGCCTGGGCGATCTGGTGCTCAACATTCCCCGCCCGAAGAAAAACGCGGCGCGCCTGATTCTTAGCCGTCACATGCCTGCCGACATTCCTTACGCCGCGAACGGCGAAGGACCGTCGGTGGCGCGCGAAGCTCTGCTCGATATGGCAGTCGGACAGCTCTTCGCGTCAACCACGGATACCGAGCTGGCGATCCTCACTCTGCGCGATGGCAAGCGCCGCGTGGTTCGAGCGGCTGACCTGCTGAGCGGTGCTCATCTTGAAGCGATCGCCCACACGGCCATGGAGCGTGCCTGCGTTCGCGAAGCCGAAGGCGGACCCGCTGGAATCACTTCCGCTGACATGGGCACCGCTGTTTCCCGGTTCATGGCTGCAGCGCCCGGCGCGCTCACACCGGTCAATGCCCGCGACTACCTGCACGATCTGCCCGAGGACGTGGACGTGGTCCGTGTGGACATGGTCGAGCACAGGCTCAATCAACAACATCGCTACTGTGTCGAGGCGGCGTGAGATGAAGAACCATTCCGCGATGCCGGGCAACCCTCTGGTCCTGCCGAAATTGTGTGGCGCGGATATCGAGCTTGGCAATTTCGTTGCCGGAGCCGGCCGTGGTTCCTCCACCGGAGGTGAAGCTTCGCGTGCGCTCCTCGCCAAAATCAGGGGCTTTCCCGAATCCCGCAACAACTGGCTGGGAATCCAATGGTCTATCCCTTCTGCGCCGGCTTTCCACGGCAGCTCCGGCGGCCAGACTTCTTCCTGGGCGAGCGGATGGAGTTCCGACCCCCAGGATGTTGGCCGCCGCTTTTTGGCAGGGAATGGAAGCTGTGCGTACGTGGATCTTGACCATAACGAAGTTTGTTTGCCGGAGGTGGTTGACGCCTGGGATCATCTTGCCGCATGGCACGCGATGCTTCGCATTGTGCGAACGGCTCTGGACGAGGCCAATGAGGAGCGCGACGACGATCGCCGCATTCAGGTGCTTGTCAATAACAGTGACGGCATGGGCCACTCCTGGGGCAGCCATCTCAATTTCCTCATCAGCCGGCGCACGTTCGATAACATCTTCCGCCGCAAACCCCACTATCTCCCCTGGCTCGCGTCGCTGCAGATAGCCAGCATTCTGCTCACCGGTCAGGGCAAGGTTGGCAGCGAGAACCGCAAGCCGTCGGCTCGCTATCAGATCAGCCAGCGCGCCGATTTTTTTGAGACCCTCTGCGGAATGCAGACGACCCATGATCGCCCTCTGGTCAACGCCAGAGATGAACCCCACGCCGGTTCCTCGCTCGCAGAGGATCCAACAGGGGGGGCGCGGCTGCACGTCATCTTCTTCGACTCAGCTCTGGCGCACGGCTCGGCGCTGTTGCGCGTGGGGGTGATGCAGCTGGGTCTGGTCCTGCTTGAGCTCGGCTGCGTGAACGCGCGTCTCATCCTCGACGATCCGCTCGAGGCTCTACAGGACTTCAGCCGCGATCCGTCGTTGCGCGCCACCGCGCGCCTCATCGGTGGCGAACGCGTTACAGCTCTGGAGTTGCTTGGCGCTTATCTCGACGAAGTGAAGCAGCATCAGGCAGCGGGCGTGTTCGCAGGCGTGGTTCCTCGCGCCGGCGAGCTCGTTGCTCTGTGGGAGGACACGCTCGAAAAGCTCTCTCGCCGCGACTGGATGTCTCTGGCGCCTCGCCTCGACTGGGTTCTCAAGATGCTCATCGTCGAGAGAGCCATGGAGCAACGTCCCGAGCTGGACTGGTCTTCTCCCGAAATCAAGCTCATCGACCACCTCTATTCCAGCCTGAACGACGAGGGCTTGTACCGCGCCTATGAAGCCGCCGGCTTTGTCGAGGAGCTGGTCCCGGCGGAACGCATCGCGTACTTCGTGAAAAATCCGCCTGAAGACACCCGCGCCTGGACTCGCGCCATGCTGCTGCGCCGTGCGGCGCGGGAGGGTGTGAAGGTCGAACTCATCGACTGGGACAGGATCACCTTCAAAGTGCATGACCGCCTCGGCTGGCCTGTCTACCACACCGTCGCCATGGACAATCCTCTGGCGTTCACGCGTCGCGACAGTCAGCCAATTTTCGACGGTGCAGCCACCTTCACCGGCCTACTCGATGGGCTGAACTCGCTCTCGATCCCCCGCCTCGTATCCACACCCGCCCTTCAAACCCCCAACCAACAGGAGAAAGTGTCATGACTCTGCGCCAACGATATAGTGACGACCCCAGCGGCGATCCGGCCTCCGGCGCCGGCCCCAATACCCCGGGTGGGCTACCCGAGTTTCGCTCCGCCGCCGACCGGCTGCTTGCCGCCGGCGATGAAGCCATCCGTCGCGCTCTCGCCAGCGGCAACTCCACTGCCTTCCTCGAAGCCAGCAGACAACAAGGTGGACAATAGGCGCGCAGCATCGGCACTCCAAGGAGGTGAACCATGGCCAAACCACTCTTCGGTGTCGAAACGGAGTACGCCCTCGCCGGCATTCGCCGGGACGGAACCGCCAGTCCTCCCACGTCCGTTGTCCGCTCCCTCATGCTCGCCGCGCGCCGCAGACTGGCGCATCTCCCCGATGGCTCAGGAAACGACGGCATATTCCTGGTCAATGGTTCCCGTTTTTACGTGGATGCCGGGCTGCATCCTGAATTAGCCATTGGGGAGTGCGTGGATCCCTGGCAAGCCGTGCAATACATCGAGGCTGGTCACCGCATCCTCGCCAGCCTGATTTCCTCTATGCCGGATGGCGGCTCGTCCACTGCCGAGATCATCTGCTTCCGCAGCAATGTCGACCTGAGCGGCGGCGAAACCACCTGGGCCTGTCACGAATCCTACCTGCACACTCGGCCCGCTTATGAGTTGCGCAACCAAATGATCCCCCACCTTGTCACGCGCATCATCTACACCGGTGCGGGCGGTTTCGATCCGTTCTCTCCGGGTCTCGAATTTACGCTTGCTCCGCGCATGGCGTTCTTCGATTCGGTCGTCTCCAATAGTTCCACCGACGACCGCGGCATATGGCATACGAAATCCGAACCCCTGTGCGAGGGCTATGGCCGCCTCCACGTGCTCTGCGGAGAAAGCCTCTGTTCGCAGACCGCGAACTTCCTGAAGGTTGGAGTCACCGCTCTGATCCTGGCCATGGCCGACGCGGGGCTCGAGCCGGGCAGGCCGGTTCGCCTCGCCGATGCCGTGAAGGCGCTTCGAACCGTCACGGGCGATGTCACCTGCAAAGCGAAGCTCCGCATGGTTGGTGGGGGCGAACTCACCGCCGTCGAAGTACAGCGTCACTACCTCGCCCTCGCGGAGAACCATCTTCGCGACGACTTCATGCCCGCCTGGGCGCCCGACGTCTGCCGCCAGTGGCGTATAGTCCTCGACCTCCTCGACAACGGGCCCGCATGCATCGCACAAACCCTCGACTGGGGCATTAAATACGCCCTCTACTCTGCTCACGCCCGCACGCTCAATCTCCGCTGGAGTGCGTTGGCCGTCCTTAATGAGACCATCGAGCGCCTGCCCGCCGATCTCTCCCATCCTTCCGGCGCCGAAGACACCATCCGGGACCCTCTTCAGTTCCTGCTTCCGGATTCTGAATCCCGCGCGTCCGCCCATCGTTATAAGAGCCGCGATGAAGTGGAAGCTGTCCTGCGCGGCCATGGCCTTGGGTTCGCCGATCTGAGCGCCGTTCTCGACTCACGCCCACAGTTCCTCGAGCTGGAAACGCGTTTTGGCCAGCTTGGCGGCAAAGGCATCTTTCAGTCTCTCGATGCTGCCGGTGCCCTCACCCATCGCATCGACGGGATCGGAGACATCGAACAGGCCATGACGGAACCGCCCGTGGGAAGCCGGGCGTTCCTGCGGGGCCACACCGTCCGCCGTCTGGCTGGTAACCGCAGCGCCAGCGGCGCGTGGCAACAGGTGGTCGACTTCGGCGAGCGCAAAATTCTCGACTTATCCGATCCCTTTGCGCAAAAAGAATCCTGGCAGCCGCTGCCTCCGGACTCTTCTCCCGCTCATTTCCCCCACCCCCAATCGACGCGAGAATCAGCCCTGGACGCTTATCTGTCCGGCGATTACTCCGGAGCCGAGGAGTTACTGCGTGAATGCCTGCGCGAAAACTTCGAACTGCATAGTACATACACGCATCTGGCTCGCGTGCTGCTCCTTTTGGATCGCGTAGAGGAGGCGCGCGACCAGATCGTCCGAGCATGGCGCATCCCGACGCCCGCACCCCACTACGTCGTCGGTCGGATACTCTTTTTCGAATGCCTTTTCGCCATGCTCGACGGGTTGTCTGTCTCCACGCCCGTTGGGCGCCTCAGGGACCTGCTTTGCGAATGTCCCGCTCATCTCGATTGGACGATTCACCCCATGCTCGACCATGTGCGTCGATGCCTGGCTGAGAAAGATTACAATTTTCTCTCCACGCTGGCTGACGCTCTCTCCGACCGCCAAGCTCTGCACCGGCTGAACGACCTTCTTCAGTGGCGCGATACAGAGCCCGACCGCGGCTGGTACCGTCGATACAGGGCTGGCGCGGCTTCCGGAACTGCTTCATCCGTCCAAATCGCGAACCAGGATCCCGGCCAAAACGCAGACCAGTCCCACATCAATTCAGATGATATCCCTTTCTAGAGAGGGCCAGCTCACGCCGCCCAACTTCAACCTAAAACGGGGAAACCTTCCGCGATGCCGTCATGCCGCTGACTCGGGCTTTCAAACTTCGCGTAATATCGGCAAGCTTCCGATCGATTTGGGGGTAAGGAATCCTTCAGTTCAAAGGACTGATTTCAGGGCGGAGATGTCTGGTGCCGGGAGGGGGGGGCGAACCCCCACGAGAGGTTGTCTCGGCGGATTTTGAGTCCATTTGTGACCTTTGAGAACGCTTCTGCACCGCCTCGCACAATGCCGAACAAAATGATTTATATCAATCGTTTGGATTTCATTACCACATGCACACAGCCGAACCGAAATGCACAAAATCACGGTACAAAGTGGCACCAAAAGCGGCACCAGATGTGCACCAGGGCTGATGCTTTCTGGCTTCAGGACCTTTGGTCAGCAAGTCAATCTGTCGCCTTGGCGAGGTTGATTCTGTGAAAAAGGGAATCACGGGTTTGGGACTTGAAATGCCACGTGATCTGGGGACGAAGTGCCAATACAAGGTGCGTTAATGGTCCGGCGACACTGCTCGGCATAATTCACCACTTCGCGACCCCACGGAAAGGGTCCCTTTGCTGTGAGCACTGGAAACTGGCAGCAGCACGCGACGGCGCAACGGGGCGCGACTCGTCCGATCCCCGCGCAGAAACCCGCCAAATAGCCCGATACCAGGTCCACGGTATACGTGGTCACTCCGAGGCCGGGCTACGGTCCCGATTCAATCAAAGGTTTGCCTGCCCCATTGAACGATCACACGAAGCAAGTTGAGCGCGGCGAAGCCCTGCGGGTTCGCCAGGGAATACTCCACGTGCGGGACACTCCCGCTCAGATCTGAACGATCGGCTAACCCGAGGAATGTCTTGGCAGCGCGATTGCCTCCGGACGAAAATGCCAGCGAGAGAAAAATGACCGTCCCCGTGCCAGACCCTTTCAAAGTCGCGAACGCCTTTTTGGATAGGGCTCGGTAAGATCGGACTTACGCCACCTGCAGTGCTCAGGCTGTGGAAATCCCTTCTGAATTCCCACATTCCCACGGCCTCGACGACTGATATTCTCGTGCCCCCTCAACTCGATCCATCGCCACCGCAAGGGGCTTGTAACGGATGTCTCAGGTCCACAACGTAACGCGTGTCCCGGTACACTCACCGCGGGATGCGACAACCATCAGAGGTTCCGGACCCAGCCTTTATGGAGAGGCGAGAATCAGTTATTGGTGACTTTCTCGGTCAGCACGTTACTGCGCAGGGTAACGGCGGGAAATGCGAGCCTGCTGCCGTCGTGGGAGGGAACGCCCCATATCGGCGTGCGGGATTCGCGCAGGACGGTGGGGTGACCTTTGAGATCGATGTAAAGCAGGTTGTAGCCCAACTCCGTTCTGGTTTCCACAAACAGGCCCTGGCCGTCGGCCGCCCAGTTAGCATCGAGCGGGATGCCCAGTCCCTCCACACGAATGTCGTCGAACTTCCCTCCAGGGTGCAGCAGGCTCAGAAGGTGGATGGCGGGGGCAAGCGTGTTGTGGCTGGCGATGGCGGCAGTGGAACCGTCGGGTGAAATGGACCAGTCCCCCAGCACGCTTGGCTCCCACGGGGTGCGTGTAAGTTCCTCTCCCATGCCCTTGACGGGGTCGAGCGCGTAATAGACGAACTCCTTCCCCTCGATGGCTTCACGCAAAACGCAGCGTCCGGCCTTGCTGACCGAGCAATGGAATTCCTCAATCTCGCCGGGGATGTGCAGTTGCTGCGGAGGTCCCCCCGCCGCAGGCACCCGGAAGATGGAACGTGGGTGCTGCCCGGGTATGGCTTCGAGTCCGAGGAAGAGGATCCATTGGCCGTCGGGGCTGAACTCGGCCATTGCGCCGTCGATCGGCAGCTGGGCAACGAGGTCGGGTGTTGCCCGATCGAGCCGCTGCTCGAAGATCGCGGCATGGCCGACGTTGTTGTTTTCGAGCAGGATTCGATCGTCCTTCGCAGACCACGCGTGCGGGTAGCTCTCGCAAGAGCGATGGCTAAGCTGGATTGCTCCGTCCAGAACAGGTCCGGGAAAATGGAGAGAACCGACAAAAATGTCCGCCGTAGTGTAATCGAGGATGAGGGCAATCCGCTTTCCGTTTGTCGAGGCGGTTAACGCGCGCGGCTCATCTCCACTTGTGATTTGCACAGTCACAGCGGGGCCGAGTACGCGGCCGTCGTTCGGGTCCGTGCGCAGCATATTGAAGTTGGTCCAGCTCGGCTCGTGCGAAACCACCTGGGGATAGAACAAGCGGCCGTCCGCCAGGATGTAGCCGGAGTCGAAACGGACATTCTCCTGCCTGGCGAGCAGCCGGCCGGAATTGAAGTCCACCGCCTCGTAGTGCCACCTTTTCATCCTTTCGAGGTCGCTTAACAGAGCGGTGCTCCTGGACATGGCAGGTTCGGAGGCCGGAAGGCGGCCCTCGCTCGAGCGCTCGTCGATCAGGTAACGTCCGGAGCGAGCCCAAAGCAGGAAGGCAAAGCTTTCCTTTTCACCTGCCTGAAGCAACCGGTGTGGGGCGCCACCCCTGGCGGGAGCGACATCGATCTCGGTGTCCCCATGGACGGTCATGGCGATAGACCCGCCATCGGGAGACACGGTGGCCAGGTCGGCATCCTCGGCGATCAGCCGGGGCGGGGATCCATCGAGGGAAAGCTGCCAGACCTGCTGCCGGTGAGTGTTCGCCGCAACGCCGCTGAGCGCCAGATGCCGGCCGTCCGGGTACCAGTCGATGCGGCGGGCCCGAAAACCGGCTGGCGACGCCAGCAGTTGGGTGGTGCGTGAGTCGATCCAGGCGATGGAGACTCCTGAACGGTCGGCGTAGGCTATGCTCTCTCCGCCGGGCGACACAGCCTCGGCGGTCACGTTGTTGTCGCTGTCATTACGGGTGACGGCCTCTAAGCTGGCGAGGGGAGGTGATGCGGGGGATCCATCCCGAGCTTTCCGTGAGCTGCGATACACAAGGGCGGCGGCGACGAGGGCGGCGATGATGGCCGGCGTGGCGAAAGCCGCGGCCCTCCGATAGCGGCGCCCCGGCTTATGGCGCGCGGCTGATTCCGCAGGCGCGAATGATTCGAGGTGGCCATGAAGCTTTACGGCCGCATCCAGCGCACCGGGCCGCTGCGCCTCACGTCGGGCGCCGAGCCCCGGAACTTCCTCCGCGAAATCCCCCGCGTTGCCCGGCGATCCGTCGTCGTCCGGGAAGACCTGCTCCACGGGCGCGATAAAGCGATAACCAAGCCCGATGACCGTTTCAATGTAAGCAGGGTGAGCGGTGTCGTCATTCAGGGTGTAGCGCAGCCGGTTGACCGCGGTGTTGATGCCGTTGGTGACGTCGATGTTCCGCGAATCCTTCCATAAAAGAGACGCGATTTCATCGCGCGTCAACAGGACTCCGCGGCTGGTCAGGAAGAGGGTGAGAAGACGGGTCTGGGATGCGGAGAGGGGGACCCGGGAGCCGTTCTTGCTCAGAACCTGCGCAGCGAAGTCAAATTGAAACGAGCCAAATCGTGTTTTTGGAGTCGTGCTGAGCATCAGGGCCGGGGAACGCGCCTAGGATAGCAGGGTTAAACGCGAAAAATATCCCACCATCGTAACAAAACAAGGCAGTTATCCGGTTAGATCG